>ENA-UEYI01000500-UEYI01000500.1-human-gut-metagenome-genome-assembly--contig:-NODE-500-length-39015-cov-7.155709_pt1 | contig 39015 bp, 28 predicted proteins | sample MGYA00242900_ERZ507916 | MGnify/ENA primary metagenome ERZ507916 (study PRJEB26167, sample SAMN06115521) | human gut metagenome | host: Homo sapiens | place: China:Chongqing | collected 2015-09-02...
GATAAAACCATATTATTTTCTATTGCTAAATAAATAGTTACAAGGAAGAAATAAGAATGTTTACTTTATAAAAAAATATCTAATTTTTATTTGTATATTCGAATGAAGACTGTATTTTTGCAGCAGAATTTTTTTCGCTCTTATGCATTGAGATTCGCTGAGTTAACTTTAAATGCACTATTATTAACTGGTATGATAACTGTTGACCTTAAGACCTGCCTGTGTGGCAAGTTTTTTTAACTGAATGAATAATAGAAGCTATTTTAAAGATATTAGGTTGGTAATTTTTTATGCATCGTTGAAAAATGACGGGGTGGGCAAATTCTTTTATAACATTATTATAACTATTATAACTAAGACGCAGATTATTAAATCATATTATTAATTAAAAATCTTACTTATGAAAACTCAGAATCCATTAGGGGGGGGTGAATTCTTGCAACCCTTATGCACGAGGAGGGATAACAGCCGTACGTTGTGACTCCTTTAAAACACTAAGTTTTTTAGGATTGCTTCTCTGCCTGTCTCCACAAGTGATTGTTGCCGACACGCCTACAGTAAACGGTGTGCAAGCGGTAGACCAACAAAAGAAGAACTTTACAGGTAAAGTCGTTAGTGATAGCGGCGAAACTCTTCCAGGTGCTGCTGTTCGTGTAGTAGGTTCCACGCGAGGTGTAACCACAGACTTGGATGGCTCATTCACAATTGAGGTATCCGAAAATGACAAATTGGAAATCTCTTACCTTGGTATGGTGACCCAAACCATAGATGTAAGAGGGAAGAATAACCAAGTCATTACTTTGAAAAGCCAACAAAGCGAACTCGATGAAGTTACCGTTGTCGCTTTCGCCAAACAGAAGAAAGAGAGTGTGATCGCTTCTGTTTCTACTATTCGTCCTTCTGAACTGAAAGTTCCTTCAAGCAACTTGACTACAGCTCTTGCGGGTCGTTTGGCCGGTGTGATTGCTTACCAGCGTAGTGGTGAACCGGGTCAGGATAATGCAGACTTCTTCGTTCGTGGTGTAACCACTTTCGGTACAGGAAAGGCTAATCCGCTGATTTTGATTGATGGTATCGAACTGACAAGTGCTGACCTGTCTCGTCTGAATCCGGACGATATCGCCAGTTTCTCTATCATGAAAGATGCCAATGCAACCGCTCTTTACGGTGCACGTGGTGCAAACGGTGTAATTTTGGTTACTACAAAGGAAGGTACGGAAGGTAAAACCAAACTTTCAATCCGATTTGAAAACTCATTCTCAAGCGCTTCAGACAACGTGGAATTGTCAGACCCTATCACCTATATGAGACTGCACAACGAAGCTGTTGCCACCCGAGACAATAAAGCTATTCTGCCTTATACCAACGAAAAGATAGCCAACACCGAACGCGGACTGAATCCGTATGTATATCCGGCTGTTGACTGGCAGGATATGCTGTTTAAAGACTTCACTTCGAATCAACGTCTGAGTATGAATATCAGTGGTGGTGGTAATGTGGCTCGTTACTATGTAGCTGCTTCTATGAATGTAGATAATGGTATTCTGAAAATGGATAAGCGTAACAATTTCAACAGCAATATCAGTTTGAAGAAATACTTGTTGCGTTCTAACATCAACTTGAATCTGACAAAAACGACCGAAATGGTAGTTCGTTTACACGGTACGTTCGATGACTATACAGGACCTATTTCGGGTGGTACAGGTTTGTACAACATGGTGATGAAAACCAGTCCTGTATTGTATCCAGCCTACTACGAACCCGATGAAGCGACAAAAAATAACAAGCACATCTTGTTCGGTAATTACGACGAGGCATCTAATTACATCAACCCATACGCTGAAATGGTGAAAGGTTACAGAGACTACAGTACCACGCTGGTATTGGCTCAACTTGAGTTGCACCAAAAACTCGACTTCATCACAAAGGGATTGAATGCACGTGTTTTGTTCAACACCACCCGTTATTCTCACTTCGGAACTTCTCGTTACTACAATCCGTTCTACTATTCTGTAAGTTCTTACGACCGAGCATCCGATCAATATGTGCTGACAGCCTTGAATCCGGAATCGGGAACAGAATATCTTACTTATAATGAAGACGGAAAAGACGTATATTCTACCACCTATTTTGAAGCAGCCCTTCAATACGACCGCACATTCGCTGAGAAACATGCGGTAAGCGGCTTGTTGGTTTACACTGCTCGTGAAAACAAGAAAGGTAATGCTGGTTCATTGCAACTTTCTTTGCCTTACCGTAACTTAGGATTGGCCGGACGTTTCACTTATGCTTATGATGCCCGTTACTTTGCCGAGTTCAACTTTGGTTACAATGGTTCTGAACGCTTTGCCAAGAACGAACGTTTCGGTTTCTTCCCGTCTTTTGGTTTAGGTTATCTGGTGTCAAATGAAAAATTCTTCGAACCTATTTCCAAAGTGGTTTCCAAACTGAAACTGAAAGCAACATATGGTGTAGTAGGTAACGACCAAATCGGTTCTGATTCCGACCGTTTCTTCTATTTGTCGGAAGTGAATCTGAACAACGGCGGACGCGGCTATACATTCGGTACTGACTTTAACTATAACAAGAGCGGTGTATCCATCAGCCGTTACGAAGACCCGTACATCACTTGGGAACGTTCTTACAAACAAAACTACGGTTTAGAATTAGGCTTGTATAACAAGTTGGAAGTACAATTAGACTATTTCCGTGAAAACAGAAAGAATATTCTTCAGAACCGTGCTGATATTCCTTCCACCATGGGTTTGCAAGCTTCTCCTCGTGCAAACATCGGTGAAGCTTTCGGCTCAGGTTTCGAAGTTCAGTTAGACTACTCTGAAAATTTCGGCAAACATTTCTGGCTCTCAGCAAGAGGTAACTTCACCTACGCAACTTCTAAATTTAAGGTGTACGAAGAACCTTTATATACAGAAACGCCTTGGACAAGACATACAGGTCAGAAGATTTCACAAACCTTCGGTTACATAGCCGAGCGTTTGTTTGTGGATGATGAAGACGTAAAGAACTCTCCGAGACAGAACTTCGGTGAATATGGAGCAGGTGACATCAAGTACAAAGACATCAACATGGATGGTCAAATCAACAGCCACGATATGGTACCTATCGGTTATCCTACTACTCCGGAAATTATCTATGGTGCCGGTATATCTATGGGTTACAAGAATTTCGACTTCTCTATGTTCTGGCAAGGCTCAGGCCGTTCTTCTTTCTGGATTAACCCAGGATCAATTACGCCATTTGTAGACACCGATGGTGGAGACGGCAAAACCGGAAGAAACGCCTTGATGAAAGTAATTGCAGACAATCACTGGTCGGAAGACAATCGTGACATCCACGCATTCTGGCCTCGTTTGGCTAACAGTGTGATAGGAAACAACACCCAAACCAGTACTTGGTGGATGCGTAATGGCACATTCCTCCGCTTGAAGAACGTAGAATTGGGTTATACATTACCTGATAAATGGACTAAGAAAGCACACATGTCATTGGTTCGTCTCTATCTGAGTGGATCTAACTTGCTTTGCTTCAGTAATTTCAAACTTTGGGACCCGGAAATGGCAGGAAACGGATTGGGTTATCCGGTACAACGTGTATTTAACCTTGGTATTAACGTAAGCTTCTAAAAGATATAATATATGAAAACTAAAATATTAGCACTTCTCTGTGCAGTCTTGATGTGCTCGTCTTGCAAAGACTATCTCGACATTGTGCCGGATAACGTTGCAACGCTGGACCACGCATTTACCAACATGGAAACCGCCGAAAAGTTTTTGTTTACATGCTACTCTTACATGCCGAATCCGGCAGATGTACACAATACTCCGGCTTTTGTTTCCGGATTTGAAAGTTGGTCTTTCAAAAACAATATGTACTATTTCCAGTTGAATGGTTCTGCTACAGCCTATGCCTATCAGATGGCTGCTTATGGCCAGACTTCTGAAAGCCCTTACTTCAATAATTGGAGCGGAGGCAATGGAGGAACAAACTTGTGGATTGCAATCCGTGACTGTAACATCTTTATTCAGAACATTCACAAGCCTACAGACTTGTCTGACGCATTGCGCACTCGTTGGATTGCTGAAGTCAAGTTCCTGAAAGCTTATTATCATTACTTGTTACTGAGACAATATGGTCCTATTCCTATCATGAAAGATAATATAGACGTTTCAGCTTCATTGGATGAAGTTCGTGTATATAGAGAACCGGTAGACGTAGTAGTTCAGTACATCTCTGATTTGTTGGATGAATGTATTCCTGATCTTCCGTCTGTTATTCAGAACGAAACCGAAGAAATGGGTCGTATTACTCAGGCAGCCGCTGCCACATTGAAAGCTCAGGTATGGTTATTGTCTGCCAGCCCCATCTTTAACGGAAACAGCTATTATGCTTATATCAAAGATAACCGCGGACAATCTTTGTTCAATTCTGAATTTGATGTATCAAAATGGGAAAAAGCAGCCGAAGCTGCAAAAGATGCTATCGAGACAGCAGAAGGAGCCGGCATCGAATTATACACTTACGATGAATTCAGTAACTATACAGATTCTACCAAGCTTAAGTTGGCTCTTCGTTTCCGTATGACAAAGAAATGGAATAGCGAATTGATTTGGGGTTCTACTCGCGGTACTACCGGCTTGCAGCAATTATCGGCTGTTAGAACAAAATCAGACGAATTGTCTTCTGTATTTGTAATCAACTCATTGGCTCCTACCTTTGCCACTGTGGAACGCTATTATACAAATAATGGTGTGCCCATCAACGAAGATAAGACTTGGGACTATCGTAACCGCTACTCTCCTTATGAAGTAGAAAGTGACGAACGTTTCTATATGAAAGAAGGCTACATTACCGGTCGTTTGAATCACGCCCGTGAACCACGTTTCTATTCAGACCTTACATTCGACGGCTCGTTGATGTATGGTAAGGGTTTCTTGAAAGCTCCTGAAAAAGACTTCTATGTAATTCAGATGAAAAAGGGAGAACCGGGTGGTGTATTTGCTAAAGAAAGACACTCTTGCACTGGATATCTGCCGAAGAAAGTGCTGAACGTTGAAACCACTTGGGATAAGGACAACAGATTCACAAACAAGGAATACTCTTTCCCAATCATGCGTCTGGCAGATGTTTATCTGATGTATGCAGAAGCTTTAAACGAAGTTGCAGCAGCAAAAGGTGAGGCTGTTCCGGAAGACGTTTATTACTATATAGACCAAGTGAGAGAACGTGCTGGCTTGAAAGGCGTTAAAGAAAGTTGGGCTAAATACTCAAAGAATCCTAATAAACCGAATACTCCGGAAGGTATGCGTGAAATCATTCAGCAGGAACGTCTGATTGAATTGGCATTCGAAGGAAAGGGATATTGGGATATATTGCGCTGGAAACGTGCAGAAAAAGAATTCAACCAACCCATTTATGGTTGGAACGTAATGGGTGCGACTCCGGAAGAGTACTATGTACGCACAGAAGCAGAAGCCCGCGAGTCTTCATTCAGCATCAAGGATTATCTGACTCCGCTTTCTCTGTATGACTTAGACAGAAACCCGAATCTTGTTCAGAACTATGGTTGGTAACAGTTAATAATCAGTTAAGAATTAAGCAATATGAAAAAAATACTATCATATCTCTGTTTTTTGGCAGCTTTGTTCACCAGTTGCAGTGAAGAGTTTGTGGGACAACCTGCCACGAGCGACACTAAACCAAATCCCATTGTGAGTTGCTCTGTTCGCAACATTCCAGGGGGAGCCGTGATTTATTATAAAGTACCCAAAGATAAGGATTTGCTTTATGTAAAATGTATTTATAACCGTAACGGAAAAGAATGTAACTCTTCTGCTTCCATTTATACAGACTCTCTGAAAGTGGAAGGATTTCCAAGTGAGAACGAACAAAAAGTACGTTTGTATTGCATAGACCGCAATAACAACGTGTCCGATCCTGTGGAAGTGGATATCCATCCGCAAATTCCTCCTATCCGTACTATAGGTGAGACATTCAAGATGGATGCCGCATTTGGTGGAGTAAAATTGAACTGGAAAAACGAAACAGGTTCTATGATGTCATTCTATTTCTTGGCTCGCAATGAAGAAACCAATGAAATGGAAGTGGCAGATATAGTTTACTCTAATTCAAAGGATGGTAACTATACCTTGCGTGGTTTCAATACAGACGAACGTGAATTCTGGTGCTATGCAAAAGATTATTGGAACAACTACTCTGATACCATCAAAGGTGTGTATACTCCGTTCTATGAAAAGCAAGTAGATTCTAAAGGCATCAAGCGCGTGAAATTACCTGCCGACAATATTACAGATAACGGTAGCTGGTGGCTGTTTGAAAAGATGTTCGATGGCAAGATTCTTGAATCCGGCGGATGGCATACATACGAACCGTCAAAACCGATTTTGTTCACCATCGACTTGGGTGCTCCTACTAAACTGAGCCGCTATATCTGGTGGCATGTAGATCCATTCATGCAGCACTACAATGCAAAAATCTGGACTATGTACGGATTGAAGACTGCAGAAGAGCTTGAAGCCCAGCGTCAAGAGTTCAAAGATGATGAAGATTACTGGAAGGAAGGATTCAAGAGTAAATGGATTAAGATTATGGATTGTGAAGCGAAAACCCAATCTGGCAGCAAGAGTCCTACTTCGGATGATATCAATTGGGCGAAGAATAACGGATTCCAATTCGATATTCCATTAGACGTTGAACCTGTTCGCTACATCCGTTTCTGGGTACAAGAAACTTGGGGCTCTGGTAAGCAGTGTGATATGTTAATGGTTTCCGAACTCCAGTTCTGGGGATCACAGGAATGATGAGAAATAAGAACTTAGTGCTAAAAATAATTTAACGAAATATGAAACTAAGAAATTTGATATATGTATTCTTTATGCTTGTGTCTTTTTCATCCCTTTTCTTCACTTCGTGTACGGGAATGAATGACATCATTCAAGAATACTTAGATAGAGGAGAAATCAACTACATCGGTAAAACCGACTCTATCTATACTGTAGGCGGAAAAGAAAGAGTCACTTTCAAATGGCTGGTGAATTCCGACCCGAGAATTGAAAAGTTTGTAGTTGAATGGTTAGAAGGTGAAGAAAAACATACGTATGAAACTGAAGTAGACCGTTCGGCTGTAGACGATAAAGGTTATGTAGTACATCATATGGATATGCCTGGTGTTGAAGGTACTTTTATATTCAAGACTTATCATACCGGCGAACTTGGATATCAGTCTATACCTTCGGAAGTAACAGGAACTGTTTATGCAGATAATTACGCATCAAAGCTGAAAGTTCGTGGTGTTCAGAAGATTAATCTCTTTATGGACAAAGCCATTATTACTTGGGAACAGGCAGAATCTAGCTTAGGTGAGAAAGTGGAGTATATAGATAACGACGGTAACAAGAAAGTGGTAAAAGTAAACACTTTGGATACTAACACAGAACTTCCGAATGCAAAAGCCGGTTCTACGATTACTATATATAGTATTTTCGTGCCTGAAGTGGAAACTCGCTTGGTAAACAAGGAGGAAGTATATCTTTGGGATGAAGGTGATGAGTTCTTGGTCTCTAATGAAATGACTCTGCCTAACATGCTTAATATAAGAGAAGACAGTTGGACCGTTTGTGATTTCTCTTCTGAAGAAGCAACTGGTGAAGGTCTTGATAACGGTAAAGCCAAATATATCATTGACAATAACCCTGCTTCCTTCTGGCATAGCCAATGGAATGGTACTGAAGCTCCACTTCCACATCATCTTACCATTGATATGCAAGGCCAACGCATGGTGAAAGAAGTGACAGTAGCAAAACGAGTTAGTAATCCAGACTTGAAGACTTGTCATATTGAAATAAGCTTGGATGGTAGTACTTGGACACCGTTTGGTGAGCCTCTGGAATTTGAACATACTGCCGAGCCTAATTCGAAGACAGTTGTTTCAGATACATTCGTTCCTGCAAGATATGTGAAATTGGTTATTACTGAAAGCCACCGTCCACCGTTTGTTGCCATTGGCGAAGTAAGCATCTATGGAAAAGTGAAATAATATAAGCTAAAACAAGAAAGGGTGAGAAGTGCGCAGAGTAGTGCTTCTGCACCCTTTACTTATATAACCAAAGCCTATAATCAGTATTTCTTGTTAGCCGCATACAGCCGCATTGAATTCTTTTTGGATTTGCTGGGCTAATCGTTACTTTTTACATAAAACATTAACTCTACAGATTAAATTATAGTATTATGAAATTTAAGTATTTAAGTTTATGTCTCTTATCTTTATTCGCATGTAGCGATGGAGATGACAATTTTCCGGAAGACAAGCCGGATGTTTCACAGGGTGAACCAATGGAAGAAACAAAGATTATACAAAAAGACTACATCTCCAATCCGAAACTGTGGGCAACTCCTGCTTTGTCTAACGATGGATTTGTTGTTGAAATAGAAATGGGTAATGAAGGTGGCATACGCAGCACAGAAAAGACGAAAAGATCTATTGAACAATACAATATGGGGTCTCACAAGTCTCTGCTCCCTAGTATCAAGGCTGCCGAATGGGGAGATACGGTTTTGAACCTTCCTACCGGATCTAGGGATGGCGCAAAGAAAAAAGAGGTTGATGCCAATGAACTGGTTTAGCGGAAATCTGATTATGCTGACACTTATTTTATTCAGTGTCTGGAAATATATGGGTTACTACATGGTAATCTACCTTGCGGGACTGCAGGGAATCTCGTCGGAATTATACGAGGCGGGAAGCCTCGACGGGGCGACGACCTGGCAGAAATTTAAATATATCACCTGGCCGCAGCTGCGATCCACCACCTTTTTCGTTGTCGTGATGCTGACGATCAACTGCTTTAAGGTGTACGACATCGCCATCATGCTGGCAGGCGGAAGCCAGGGCAAGTTAAGCAACTCTGCATCCGTACTTGTTTACTACATTTACGAAAATGCATTTGATTACTGGAAACTCGGTTATGCGAGTGCGGTCGCAATGGTACTGTTTGTACTGGTACTTGCTGTAACGATTATACAGTTTGCATATGAGAAGAAGTTAGAGGACTAGAAAGGGGGAGAACAGAGATGAGTGAGATAATGACAAAGCAGAAAAAAGAAACATCAATGAAACGAAACAATCTGATCAAGAAGTTCTTCCTGTATCTGATTTTACTGATTATCACGGCGGCAATGTTGATCCCGTTTATCTGGATGCTGTCCGCTTCCATTAAGACAGACCGTGAAGTATTCCAGATGACGCCGTTTGTTCTGATTCCGGAGACACCGCGCTGGAGCAATTACGTGGATATCTGGACGAAGATTCCGTTTGGCACGTTCGTGAAGAACACCGTGTTCCTCACAATCGTGGTGACCGCCTTACAGCTTTTGACAAGCAGCTTTGCAGCATACTCTTTTGCAAAACTGGAGTTCAAGCATAAGAATGCACTGTTCATGGCATACATTGCGACCATCGCTATGCCGTGGCAGGTATACATGGTTCCGCAGTTTATCATGATGCGTAAGATGGGATTGAACGATAAGCTGCTCGCAATGATCTGTCTGCAGGCATTTTCCGCATTCGGCGTGTTCATGATGAGACAGTTCTATGATGGTATTCCGAACGAACTGTGTGAGGCGGCGAGAGTCGACGGCATGAGTGAATACAAAATTTATTCGCACATCATGCTTCCGCTGTCAAAACCGGCGCTGTCCACGCTGACAATCTTCACTTTCGTGGCAACGTGGAATGACTACCTCGGACCATTGATTTACTTAAAATCCCAGGAGAAGAAGACCATTCAGTTAGGTCTCAAAATGTTCATCGGTCAGTATTCCTCCCAGTACGGACTGATTATGGCAGGGTCGGTACTTTCCCTGATTCCGGTACTTATCGTATTTATCTGTCTGCAGAGATACTTTGTAGAGGGAATTGCATCTACCGGTTTAAAGGGCTAAGGCCGAAGGTATGTAACAAAGCTGTCACACAAAAAGAGATCGTTTGTGTGACGGCTTTGTTTTACTCTACAGGAATAACGTGTTGGATAAACATAACATGATTTGAAAACGGAAAAGGAGAAGAAGGGTATGCGATACGAAGAAAAACCGCAGATCACAGAGCAGGAGATCAGAGAGGCGATGGATTTCTCCACGGCGCAGGTAAAGCGCAATCTGCCGGAGTTCACGACGAAGTTCCAGAAGGCTTACAGCGAGAACGGGTTTTACGCGCCGACGGACAATGTGGACTGGACGACGGGATTCTGGACGGGCGAGATCTGGCTGTCCTACGAGGATACCGGGAAAGACATCTATAAAAAAGCCGGCGAAATCCAGATTGACAGCTTTTTGAACCGCATTGAAAACAAGATCGAGGTCGATCACCACGATATGGGATTTTTGTATTCCCCGTCCTGCGTGGCGGGCTATAAACTGACCGGGAATGAGACGGGAAGAAAGGCAGCCATACTGGCAGCCGATCAGCTCATCCGCAGATTTCACCCGGTGGGCAATTTTATACAGGCGTGGGGTGCGATGGATGCACCGGAAAACTACCGGCTGATCATCGACTGTCTTTTAAATCTGCCGCTGCTCTACTGGGCGTCGGAGGAGACCGGCGATCCGAAGTATCGGGACATTGCGGAGAAGCATATTCACACGGCGGTCGCCAATGTGATCCGTGAGGATCATTCCACCTGGCACACCTTTTTCTTCGATATGAAGACGGGGGCACCGGATCACGGAGCCACCTGTCAGGGATACCGCGACGGTTCCGCGTGGGCGAGAGGTCAGGCGTGGGGCATCTATGGGATGGCACTCGCCTACAAGTACACGGAAAGGGAAGAATACATTCAGAAGTTCCGGGATGTCACAGACTTTTTTCTGGCGCATCTGCCCAAGGATATGGTACCGTTCTGGGATCTGGAGTTCACGGACGGGGACGATCAGCCGAGAGATTCCTCCTCGGCGTCGATCGCGGCATGCGGAATGCTTGAGATGGCAAAATATCTAAAGCCGGATGAGGCGGAAGCTTACCGTGCAACGGCAAAGCGGCTGATGAAGGCACTGTACGACGGATACGCGGTGAAAGATCCCAAAGAGTCGAACGGGCTGGTGTTACACAGCACCTATTCCAACCACTCTCCGTATAATACCTGCAATCATTACGGGGTGGACGAGTGCAACATCTGGGGAGACTATTTTTACATGGAAGCGCTCATGCGGCTGAAAAAAGACTGGAATCCATATTGGTAACAAGGGAAAAAGGAAGGTATGGCAGGATGAAAAGAGAAGCATTTTTTGACAGGGATGCATCACACTATTACTGTGAGGATGGAAAAGCGGTCGGGGCGTACTGCAGGGAGCAATTTCCAGAAGATGTCGCGCAGACGCTTGCGGTGGCGGACGGTGTGTGCAGGAAATATTTTCTGTTCAACTCTAAGTGGGATCTGGAGCAGACCGACGAGCCGGTACAGTTTGACGGAGCGATCGACTGGACGTATATGCCGGCAGACGATCCGGAATTTGTCTGGCAGTTCAACAGACACCGCTTTTTCATGACGCTCGGTCAGGCGTATCAGATGACCGGGGATGAGAAATATGCGAGAGCGTTTATGGAGATTGCGGAGGACTGGATCGATCATGTCCCGCTGAACGAGAAGTATGCGGCGGGACCGTGGAGAAGTCTAGACACCGGCTTCCGCGGGGAATACTGGAGCAAGGCGATCTGGCTGTTTCATGACAGCCCGACGCTCACGGAAGCGTTTTTACAGAAATATTATGACAGCATGATCCTGCAGGCGGAACACATCATGGAATGTCATTCCGCTTACCGCTATATGAGTAACTGGGGCGTCATTGAGAATCACGGGCTGTTTGAGATCGGCGTGTGTCTCCCGCAGAGCGAGAAGACAAAGCAGTTTATCGCGTTTGCCGTGAAGAATCTTGAGGTGCAGGTGCGGATGCAGATCATGCCGGACGGCGTGCATTGGGAGCAGTCGCCGATGTATCACAACGAGGTGCTGCACTGCCTGTTAGACGTGATCCTTCTGGCAAAGCGGAACGACATTGCACTGCCGGACGTGATCCTGCGCCAGACGGAGAAGATGGCAATGGCGGATGTCGCGTGGTTAAAGCCGGATCACCACATCGTGATGATGGGGGACAGCGACGACGTGGATGTGCGGGACCGCATCAGCGTGGCGGCGTATCTGTTTTTAAATCCGGTGCTGCGGTTTGGTGGATTCGACCGTCTTGATTATGAGAGTATCTGGGATCTCGGCATGAAAGCAGGGGAAGAATACGCCGGGATGGAGCGCAGAAAACCGGACTTTACATCGCTGTTCCTGGAGCACAGCGGGAACACCTATTTCCGGTCGGACTGGTCGGAGCGTGCCAATTTTCTGCATCTGCATTCCGGGACGATGGGAGCGGGGCACGGACATTCCGATAAGCTGCACATTGATCTGGTTGTTAACGGCGAGGATGTGCTGATGGACGGCGGCAGGTATACCTACGTGTCGGGACCAAAGCGTTTTTCGTACAAGGATCCGTCGGGACACAATACGATCACGGTGGATGATCTGCCGTTTACCGTCTGCAAGGATTCCTGGGAGTGCTCGAAGCTTTCCCAGCCGGTCAAAGAGAATTTCCGGTGCATGGAGCTGGCGGAATTTGCACAGGCGGGGCAGCTCGGCTACATGGATCTTCCGGGCGGTGTCTATGTGAACCGGAAGGTGGTTTACATAAAGCCGGATCTGTATGTTCTGGCGGACGAGATGTACACCGGGGATCGTCACACCTACCAGCAGTATTTTCATTTTAACAATCACGGCACGGTGACACAAAATGCGCCGGGAGAAAAGAAGTTCCCATGTGTGGCCTATCGTGGTAAAATGGCAGAAGCGGATTTTTATTTTGTGTCGGCGCAGGTGAAAGCGGAGCTTAAGAGCGGCCACATTGCAAGACATTATAATGTGGAAGAGGAAAATACGGTGTGCAAGGTGACAAAGCAGGGAGAAGGCTTTACCAGCCTTATCACGGTCATCGATACACAGCCGGGACGTCCGCTTTCGATTGAGAAGCTTCCGGTGCGCTCGGCATTAAAGCAGACAGACTATCCGGAGACGATGGCGGAGGCATTAAAGATTACCGCAGGGGAAAAGGAATATGTGGTGATCCTCTGCCATCAGGAGGTCAATTCGCCGACCGACCTCGTGGAGGTGGACGGCTGCATGGGTTACGGAAATGTGATCGTTTTTGACAAGGCAGGGGACGTGCTGGTGGGCGACGTTTTGAACTGGTAGGAGAGAAGCAAAAAGGAGGATGCGCGGTGCGAAAAAAACTGGAACACTGGTGGACTTATCATAAGGGTATCGTTATTTTTGCAGTGGTTCTCGCAGCAGCGGTCCTCTATGTCGCTGGCACCATGGGAAAAAAAGAAAAGACACAGATTCTCATGGGAGAAGTGGTCAACAATGTGCAGGACGATGCGGTGACAACCCAGATGGAGGAGGCGATCCTCGCCGGGATCGGGGGCGATCCTAACGGGGAGGAGGTCGTCGTGGACACAGCGCTTACCATGGATGCAGCCGCGCTGGGGCAGACGCCGATCGCCGATGCCAATACGCAGGATTCCCTCGCAACGATCACGACGTACGTGTATGCGCACGAGCTCGACTTCATGATTCTGGAAAAAGATGTGTTTGACTATTACTGTAACCTGAATGCGTTTGCTGATCTTAGGGAACTGCTGGGCGCTGGGGCATGTGAAGCGCTGGGGGCGCGCATCTATGAAAAAAACGGTGTGGCATGCGGCATCACACTGACAGATACCGCGTTTGTGAAGCAGTACGGGATTACGCTCTTAGACCCGGTGATCGGGATTGTGAGCGGATCAGAGAGGAAGGAGCAGGCGGTCGGGATGCTCCGGTGGATCTTTGAGGAGAACGCCGGGGTGGCAGCCGCGTTTTCGGCAGAGGAATACAAAGCGATGATTTCGCAGGAAGAGACAGGGAGGAAAGACGATGGGAAAAATGTTTGATATGGACAATCCGGTCTGGCGTTTTATGGGAAAGGTGACGGATATGTTTTTTCTGACATGTCTGTGGCTGCTTTTTTCACTGCCGGTCGTAACAATCGGGGCGTCGACGTGCGCACTCTGCTATTGTTCCATGACGTTAGCGTCCAACAAGGAGGGCTACATCCGGGAAGATTTTGTGCGGGCGTTTAAGGAGAATTTTAAATCTGCGACGATCGCCTGGATCGGAATGCTGGCGCTCGGAATCTTTTTCGGAGCGGATTTATATTTTTATTATCACCTCGCAGGCGGCGTCGGAACGGTGTTTTTCTGGATTTTTCTGGTGCTGTCGGTGATTTTTGTCTTCGTTGCCCTGTATGTGTTCCCGCTGCTGGCATGGACGGACGCGGATTTAAAGAAGACGTTTGCGCTTGCGTTTGTGATGGCGTTTAAGAACTTCGGCTGGACGCTTCTGATGCTGACATCCGCGGCACTGTTTATCACGGCGGCGCTGTTTGTGTTCTGGCCGCTGCTTTTTGTGTCGGCCGGCGGAATCGCATATGTACACGCGAAGATCCTGACGTTTGTTTTTTCACAGTATGAATGGAGAGATGAGGGGAAAGATGGCAGTGATAACGATTAAGATACAGAATAAGGATGGCATGACCTTAAGTGTTGCCAGAGGAGAGGATGAGGCGGCACTGGTCTACACGAAAGAATACGAGGAGGGGGATGAGATTATCTTTGAGATCTCCCCGAAAAATGCCTTCTACGAACTGATGGCGGACGATGCGCTCGGGGCAGCAACCGTCTATGTGGCCGGGGACGTCCACTACAGGATTCCGTTCGGGGAGAGAAAGATTTCCTATTCGCCCAAGACATTTTCCGGGAACCGGCATTTAATCACCGCAAAGCTTGCGGATATGACATGCTTTGGCTCCTGCAGGAATCTTGCAAAAAATGTGATGGACCAGCATGGGGAGACCAACTGTTATCCGCATGCGTCGGCGAATGTGGAGACGCGCGGGGAGGCGGTGTTCGCCGCCAGAAACGCGATCGACGGCGTCACGGTGAATGATGCGCACGGAGAGTGGCCGTATGAATCGTGGGGAATCAACCGGCGCGAGGATGCGAATATGAAGCTGGAATTCGGCAGAAAGGTGGCGGTCAGCCGTATCCGTCTGTACACAAGGGCGGATTTCCCGCACGATAACTGGTGGAAGCAGGTGACGATCCGGTTCTCGGATGGAAGCGAGGCCGTGGCAGAGCTGGAAAAAAGCGAAAAGCCGCACGAGATCGTATTCGAGGAGCGGGTTATCACAGAACTGACCTTGGAAAAGCTGAAAAAAGCGGACGATCCGTCGCCGTTCCCTGCGCTGACGCAGATTGAAGTATACGGAAGAGAAGCGGAGGAGTTATAAGCGTATATCGGAGGAACAGAAGATATCCAGAAACCGGAGTTGGAAAAGACAAGTCTGACTTTGGGATTCTGGATATTTTATTTGCTTATGGGAAAAATTTGTGTGACTTGTGCATAGAATAAAATAGCAACTTGACGTACGCAATGACGTACGCTATAATAACTATGACATAAAAATCTCGACATTCATAAGCATAAAAGAACATAAGGCAACTACATCGGATTTGATGTAACTAAAATGAAGAACAAGAATGTACGAGAATGGAACAAGAGATTTTCAAATGACAAAATAACAAAAAAAATATAGAAATTACACTACAAGCAAAAGGGAGATTTATTATGTCGGCAATCAATATAACAAATGCAAGAAAGGAACTCTACAGTCTGGTAGAAGACGTTAATCGCTACAACGAACCGGTTTTAATTGTAAGCAAAAAAGGAAATGCAGTTCTTGTTTCCGAAAGTGATTGGAATGCAATTCAGGAAACAGTATATTTGAACGCAATTCCAGGTATGGCTGAATCTATAAGAAGCGGGATGGATACGCGGTTAGAAGATTGTGTGCCAGAGGAAGATGTAGAATGGTAGAACTATGTACAGAATTGTATATGATAAGCAGGCAGTAAAAGATATTAAGAATTTGAAGAGTGCCAGACTTGATGATAAGGCGAAAAAGCTGATAGAGGTCATCCGGGAAACCCCTTTTCAAAATCCACCACCCTATGAAGCTCTGGTTGGAAATTTGCAGGGAGTTTATTCGCGAAGAATCAATATTCAGCACAGGCTGGTTTATCAGGTGTATAGTGAGCCAGTGGAATGGAATGGGATGAGGTATGATGGAACCGTGAAAATAATTAGAATGTGGACACATTATGATGGAGTCCGCTAATATTTTTACGCCAACAGGAAGGCCGAAAGCTACCGGGACGCATTGCGGTTCTCCTTTTTTTATGGTAGAGTAGAATAGAACGAAAACAAAAGACGGCTTAGGATAACAGGAGGATATAGATAGAATGGAACAGTACAAGAAAGAATTTATTGAATTTATGGTGGAGAGCGATGTGCTCAAGTTCGGGGAGTTTACCTTAAAAAGCGGCAGGAAATCCCCGTTTTTTATGAACGCGGGGGCTTATGTGACCGGATCCCAGCTGATGCGTCTGGGCGAGTATTATGCCAGAGCAATTCATGAGACCTATGGGGATGATTTTGATGTGCTGTTTGGACCGGCATACAAGGGCATTCCGATCAGCGTTGTGACTGCGGTGGCGTTTCACAATCTGTATGGCAAGGAGGTGCGCTACTGCTCTGACCGCAAGGAGGAGAAGGATCACGGAGCAGATAAGGGAAGCTTCCTCGGCAGCAAGTTAAAGGACGGCGACCGCGTGGTCATGATTGAGGATGTCACGACTTCCGGCAAATCCATGGAGGAGACGGTTCCGAAGGTGAGAGGAGCGGCAGATGTCACGATTGTGGGTCTGATGGTATCCTTAAACCGCATGGAAAAGGGGCTCGGCGGCGAGAAGAGCGCATTGGAGGAGATCCGCGAAAAGTACGGATTTGAGACGAATGCGATCGTTACCATGGAAGAGGTGGTAGAGCATCTGTACAACCGCACATGCCAGGGACGTGTTGTGATTGACGATACCATCAAGGCTGCCATTGACGACTACTATAAGCAGTATGGCTGCAACTAGAAGAAAACATCGTCTTGCAGCAGGAATTTTATTTCTGGTTTATTTTGTGGTGCTGTTCTATTTTCTGTTCTTTTCGGAGAAGATGGGGCGCACCTACAGCGAGCGGGCATATCATTACAATCTGGTTCCGTTAAAGGAGATCGCGCGTTTTGTAAAATACTGGAGAGTTCTCGGCATGAAAGCCGTACTGCTCAATATTTTGGGAAATGTGGCGGCGTTTCTGCCGTTTGGATTTTTTCTACCCGTTTTTTCAGGCAGGTGTAAAAAATTCTGGCGGACGGCATTTTACAGTTTTGAACTGAGTCTTCTGGTAGAACTGCTGCAGCTTGTCTTTCGGGTCGGAAGCTTTGATGTGGACGATCTCCTGTTAAATACGCTGGGCGGTATGGCGGGTTACGGCCTATATCGCCTGTTTGTGCGTTATTATCATCAGAGAAATCAGAGAGGAAAAGAAAGTGGCGAGACGACATAGAAACGGATACAGATTTACAGAGAAGACACACTCAAAGAGGGGTGTGGCAGCACTTTTTTTGTCGATTATTTCCATCGGGATACTGGTGGCGGCGGTGGTCAGTTCTTTTGACAGCCGCGGCAACGGGAGCATGTATCTGGGAAGTGCGGGAGTGACATCGATGCTGATCGGCATCTGTGCGCTCGTTCTGGCGGTGAAGAGCCTTGGGGAGGAGAACTCTTTTAAGCTGTTCCCGTATCTTTCGACGCTCTGCTCGCTTCTGATTACCGGAATCTGGGTGGCGCTGTATGTGATCGGCTTTTTGGCATAGGAGAAGAATATGACGGATTTTGAGAAACAGATGGCTTTTATCATGGAGCTGGATAAGATAAAAAAGATAACAAGACAGACCTATCTGTCGGATGGAAGCCGCAAGGAAAATGACGCGGAGCATTCCTGGCATCTGGCGCTGATGGCGTTTGTGTTTGCGGATTATGCGAACGAGAAGATCGATGTGCTAAAGACGATGAAGATGGTGCTGCTTCACGATGTGATTGAGATCGACGCCGGGGATACCTACGCATACGATACCGAGGGCAATAAGACCAAGCGCGAGCGCGAGTTGAAGGCGGCGGACCGTATTTTCGGGCTGCTTCCGGATGCACAGCGCATGGAATATCGCGGTCTGTGGGATGAGTTTGAGGCGATGAAGACGGCGGAGGCGAAGTTTGCCAATATGCTGGACAAGGTACAGCCGCTTCTTCTGAACAATGCTTCGGACGGCAAATCCTGGGTGGAACACGGCGTCAAGGAGTCTCAGGTGCTTGCGCGCAACAGCAGAACACATGAGGGATCCGAGGAACTGTGGGCGTATGCAAAGTCGCTCATTGAGGAAAATGTAAAAAAAGGACGTCTCCAGCCGTAATCCGGATGGATTTGTGTTCAGGCATGGCTGACGTTTTCATAAGGTAATACAAATCCCGCAATGGCGCGGGATTTATTGTTTGTGAGGAGGAATTGATTTGGGATATCAGGAATGTTACAAGGAGACAAATGAACTGGCGGCGGAGCGCTATGAACTGGTAGCGGAACGGATTGCAGAGATTGCAGAGGCGGCGCAGGCGCCGGAGCCGTTTGCGGAGTATTTCCGGACAAATGCCGCATATTTACAGAGCCTTCGTGCACTGTATGAAAAAGGAAAAAGCGGCAGTCTTGCGGCGCGGAGCATGGAGGAATGTGAGGCGGACAATGAGGCGCTCTACGGGGAGATCCTGCCGGAAGCCTACGGACACAGCTATGCGAATCCGGCCTACGCCGCTGCACGTCTGGGAGAGACGTTCGGCGGAGCGCTCTCGCTTCTTGCGGCACATCTTCGGACGGCATGCGGGGAGGTTTTCCGTGGAAATCTGATGCAGCTTACGATCGCGATGGAGCTGTTTGTGGAGGTCTACAACTGCTTTGAAGGCGCAGCAGCAGATGCCCTGCCGCAGGAAAAAGAAGTGCAGCAGATTGTGTACTGGTATTTTCATGATTACCGGGAGATTTTTGACGAGCGGTCGGTGCGGCGTCTTGTGAATCCTGTGGAGGATTTTGAAAAGGAGATCGTGATGCAGGCGGATCTGTCGGATCTGCGTTACCTTTACCGCTACGGCGCTTATATCGGAGAGAATGAGAGACAGATTGCCGCTTATTTAAATACACTGCCGGAGGCGGATATCCAGGCGATGGCGGACACATACACGGAAGGCTACCGGATCGGTTTTGAGACGACGGGCAAGGATCTGTCCAAAAAGACGGCGGCGCAGGTACGGTATCCGATTGGCTTCGAGCGTATGGTGCGTGCAGCAGTGTGCAATTTTGAAAAAATGGGACTCGAAGTGACCATGCTGGCTTCGGGAACGGCAGCCAACAAGCAGTATGACTACGATCACAGGGAGGATCGCGCGTACTATCTTGACAAGGCGTACGTGGAGCGCGGACTCGAGACGTGGAAAAACGCATTTGAGGAAGAAAAAGTACATGCGAACGGCATGGCGGGGCCGGCGGTGATTGAGGTGTTCGGAGAAGAACCTTTTTCTCCGGAGACAAAAAAAGAGGCATTCCGTTACGGTGAAAAACAGCAGCAGCTCTGTGTGTATGAGATGAGCCAGCGCGGACAGATCACGAACCAGTACATCAAGGGGGAGGAGCGCAGTTTTACGATCATTGCCTACCCGCTTCCGTCGATCGGCGCCCGTTTTGAGGAGATTTTCGCGGAGACGGTGAAGATCAATACGCTGGATTACATGCTCTACCGCAACATGCAGCAGAAGATGATCGACGTGCTTGATCAGGCGGACCGTGTGCACATCACCGGAAAAGGAGCCAATAAGACCGACTTATATGTCAACATCTGGAAACTTCGGAATCCCGAAGGGGAGACCGCATTTGAGAATTGTGTGGCGGACGTGAATATTCCGGTGGGCGAGGTGTTTACATCGCCGGTGCTTGAGGGAACGAACGGAAAGCTGCATGTCGGACAGGTATATCTGAACGGTCTGAATTACAAGAATCTGGAGATCGATTTTAAGGACGGCATGGTGGAAAAATACACCTGCACCAATTTCGAGGATGAGGCGGAGAACAAAAACTATATCCGCGACAATGTGCTGATGCACCATGAGACGCTGCCGATGGGAGAATTTGCAATCGGCACGAACACGACGGCATACCGGATGGCGCGCGACTATGACATTGCGGACAAACTGCCGATTCTGATTGCGGAGAAGACCGGTCCGCACTTTGCGGTGGGGGACACCTGCTACAGCCATGAGGAGGACAACCTCTCTTACAATCCGGATGGAAAAGCGATTGTAGCGCGGGAGAATACGGTATCGGCGCAGCGCCATGAGAATCCGGAAAAGGCATATTTAAACTGCCACACCGATATTACGATTCCGTACGACGAGCTGGATAAGATCACTGTGATCCGGAAGGACGGTACGACAGAGGATATCATCGCGGACGGACGTTTTGTGCTTGCCGGAACGGAAGCATTGAACGAGCCGCTGGACCGGTAGGAAGATGAGCCGGGCGGAACAGATACTTATATTAGCTATATTTATAAATCACATAAAAAGTGTTAATTGGACTTCTAAATGCGTGGACGCTATACTAAGAGCAGATTGAGAAACTGGCGCATGGGAAAGATTCGGGTCTGTGCGCAGGATTCGTGCCCCGGCGCACCCGGCACGAACCCGGTATGGCAGAATGTGCGCAGAAATGAGGAACAATATGGCAAAAGTAGGTATTGTGATGGGCAGTGATTCCGATATGCCGGTAATGGCAAAGGCTGCCGACATTTTAGAGAAGCTTGGAATTGACTATGAGATGACGATTATCTCGGCACACCGTGAGCCGGATGTATTTTTCGAGTATGCAAAGAGCGCAGAGGCGAAGGGCTTTAAGGTCATTATCGCAGGCGCGGGCATGGCGGCGCATCTTCCGGGAATGTGCGCGGCGATCTTCCCGATGCCGGTCATCGGTATCCCGATGCACACCACGTCCCTCGGCGGACGCGACTCCCTGTACTCCATCGTACAGATGCCGTCCGGCATTCCGGTTGCCACAGTGGCGATCAACGGCGGTGCAAATGCAGGATTACTTGCAGCAAAGATTCTGGCAACATCAGATGATGCAATTTTGCAAAAATTAAAAGAATATTCCAAAGAATTAAAAGAGCAGGTGCAGGCGAAGGATGCCAGACTGCAGGAAGTGGGATATCAGAATTACTAGGAACAGGAACGGATGATTTTGCAAAAAGTCGCCCGTGTTGCGTTGGATAGACAACAGACAAGCATATAGGAGGAAAATAGGATGGATTACAAGAATTCCGGTGTGGATATCGAGGCAGGATACAAGTCTGTAGAACTCATGAAAAAGTATGTAAAGGGAACCATGCGCCCGGAGGTGCTTGGCGGACTTGGCGGATTTTCCGGTGCGTTCTCCATGGAGAGCTTTAAGAATATGGAGAAGCCTACGTTAGTATCCGGCACAGACGGCTGCGGAACGAAGGTAAAACTGGCATTTTTACTGGACAAGCATGACACGATCGGTATTGATTGTGTTGCCATGTGCGTGAACGATATTGCATGTGCCGGCGGCGAGCCGCTGTTTTTCCTTGACTATATTGCCTGTGGCAAGAACTATCCGGAGAAGATTGCGACGATCGTGTCCGGTGTGGCGGAGGGCTGCAAGCAGGCAGGCTGTGCGTTGATCGGCGGTGAGACGGCAGAACATCCGGGGCTGATGCCGGAAGATGAGTACGATCTGGCTGGTTTTTCCGTTGGTATCGTGGACGAGAAGGACATTATTACGGGAGTTGATCTTGCGGCGGGTGACGTTTTGATCGGTATGGCAAGCTCCGGCGTTCATTCCAACGGATTCTCTCTGGTGAGAAAGATTTTCTCCATGGATGCGGATACGTTAAATACCTATCATGAGGAGCTTGGCAAAACACTTGGCGAGGCGCTTTTAGCTCCGACCAGAATTTACGTGAAGGCACTCCGCAAGGTGAAGGAAGCGGGCGTCCGCGTAAAAGCATGCAGCCATATCACAGGCGGTGGTTTCTATGAGAATATCCCGCGTATGCTTCCGGAAGGAAAGCATGCGGTTATCCGGAAGGACAGCTACGAAGTTCCGGCGATCTTTCAGATGATGGCGCGCGAGGGCAAAGTCGAGGAGCAGATGATGTACAATACCTACAATATGGGTATCGGCATGATCGTGGCAGTGGATCCGGCGGACGTGGACAAGACGATCGCGGCAATGAAGGCGGCAGGAGACACACCGTATATCGTCGGCGAGATCAAGGATGGTGAAAAAGGAGTAACCTTATGCTAAAAGTAGCGGTACTGGTGTCCGGAGGCGGCACGAATCTGCAGGCAATCTTAGACGCCATCGATGAGGGCAGAATCACAAACGCCCAGGTAGACGTTGTGATCAGCAACAATCCCGGAGCGTATGCGTTGGAGCGCGCGAAAGGGCACGGCATTGAGGCACTTTGCATTTCCCCGAAGGATTATGAGAGCCGTGAGGCATTCAATGAAGCGTTTCTGGCGAAGCTTGACAGCTATCAGGTGGATCTGGTGGTGCTGGCGGGATTTCTCGTTGTAATTCCGGAGCAGATGATCACGCGCTACCGCAACCGTATCATCAATATTCATCCGTCACTGATCCCGTCTTTCTGCGGCAAGGGCTTTTACGGGCTGAAGGTGCACGAGGGAGCGCTTGCGCGCGGTGTGAAAGTTACGGGGGCAACGGTTCATTTTGTGGATGAGGGAACGGATACGGGACCGATCATTTTGCAGAAGCCGGTGGCGGTCGAAGAGGGAGATACCCCGGAGATTTTGCAGCGCCGTGTGATGGAGCAGGCAGAGTGGATCATTCTTCCACAGGCGATCGATCTGATTGCAAACGGCAGAGTGTCAGTTGCAAACGGACATGTGACAGTTGAGAAATAAGCGTATGGGTGACAGAGTGCAGGAGGAAGCGGATATGAAGGTATTGGTAGTTGGAAGCGGCGGACGTGAGCATGCGATCGTGACGAGTGTGGCAAAGAGCCCGCGCGTGGATAAGATCTACTGTGCGCCGGGAAACGCGGGAATTGCATCGCTTGCAGAGTGTGTTGCGATCGGAGCGATGGAGTTCGACAAACTGGTGGCGTTTGCGAAGGAGCATGCAGTTGATTTTACAATCGTCGGCATGGACGATCCGCTCGTCGGCGGAATTGTGGATGTGTTTGAGGCGGAGGGCTTAAAGGTGTTCGGACCGCGGAAGAATGCGGCGATCCTTGAGGGCTCCAAGGCATTTTCCAAGGATCTGATGAAAAAATATCACATTCCGACGGCTGCCTACGAGAATTTCACATCTGCAGAGGATGCGCTCCACTATCTGGAGACGGCAAAGATGCCGATCGTATTGAAGGCGGACGGACTGGCACTCGGAAAGGGTGTTTTGATCTGCAACACGCTTGAGGAGGCAAAGGCGGGCGTCAAGGAGATCATGGAGGACAAGAAGTTCGGCTCCGCGGGAAATACGATGGTCGTGGAGGAGTTCATGACCGGACGCGAGGTATCGGTGCTTTCCTATGTGGACGGCAAGACGATCAAGATCATGTCCTCGGCGCAGGATCACAAGCGCGCAAAGGACGGCGATCAGGGACTCAACACTGGCGGCATGGGTAATTTTTCCCCGAGCCCGTTCTACACAAAGGAAGTGGACGAGTTCTGCCAAAAGCACATCTATCAGGCGACTGTGGATGCGATGGCGGCGGAGGGAAGACCGTTTACCGGCGTTATTTTCTTCGGTCTGATGCTGACGGAGGACGGACCGAAGGTGCTTGAGTACAATGCGCGTTTTGGTGATCCGGAGGCACAGGTGGTGCTCCCACGCATGAAGAATGACATCATTGATGTGATGGAGGCATGCGTCGATGGAAAGCTGGATACGATCGACCTTCAGTTTGAAGACAATGCGGCGGTATGTGTGGTGCTTGCATCCGACGGTTATCCGGTGTCCTATGAGAAGGGCTTTCCGATCACAGGACTTGAAAAGTTCGACGGAAAGGACGATTATTTCTGCTTCCATGCGGGAACGAAGTTCGATGAGAACGGCACGATCGTCACGAACGGCGGGCGTGTGCTCGGCATTACGGCGACCGGAAAAGATTTAAAGGAGGCGCGCGCAAAAGCATACGAGGCGACAGAGTGGGTTGATTTTGCGAATAAGTACATGCGCCATGACATCGGACGCGCGATCGACGAGGTAAAGTAGAGAGGTAAAGTAGAATAGAAAGAAACAGGAAGCTCCCGTTCGTGGGATGCCGGTATTTTCTACAGAGTGCTGTGGAAAAGAGAGGTATCACGCGCACGGGAGTTTTTTTCATTCATAGGAAATGACGTCCTATGAATGAAAAAGCCCTCCGGGCAGGATCGCACTGCGTCGGAGTGGAATTATGTCGCTAGAGCAACCCGCCGCAGGCGGAGAATCCTGCAAAACAGGATTCTTTCTTGCAGGAAATATTGTGTTATGTCAAAAAATGAAAAGCTTAATGCATTATATGAAAAGTTTAGTGTGTTAAGCAGTACACCATGATTGCCTGCTGGACGGTGAGCAGGTGCTTTTTAAATTCATATCCGACGAAATAGTCGGAGTCGATGACGTCGTTTGAGACTTCCTCGCCGCGGTAAAAAGGCGGGCAGGGATTTAAGATGGCACCCTCGTTTGCCAGCTTCATGGCAGCAAGATCGACGGTGCAGCCGCGGGAGGCGGAAAGAAGGTCGGCCGGCAGTGAGTCGGTGCAGATGATGTCTTTTCCACGGATCGCGTCGCCGATGCATTTATGCGAGGGCACGCCATCCATCTCATATCCCGGAATACAGCACTGCTCCAGCGAAAAGCCCATCACTTCGGAGGCTTCCTTCCAAGCCAGCCCGATATTTCCTGTGACACCGCAGAACAGAAAGTGATCCTTGGTAAAATCATTCCGTATTTTTGAGAGCGCATACAGATCTGCAGCCATTTCACAGGGATGATTTACGTCGGTCAGCGCATTGATGACAGGTACGGATGCAGATGCGGCGATTTTTTCCAAAGCGGCCATATCCCGGTGGCGGACGACAAGCAGATTGGCCCAGTTGTTGAGGTAGCCGATGACGTCTTGCAAATCTTCCTTTTTGTCGAGAGCGGAACTTGGAAACAAAATCGGCTGACCGCCCAAAAGCGCGATGCCCTTCTCAAACGTGACCCTTGTGCGGATGCTGGATTCCGGGAAAAATAAAACGACACTTTTGCCCTGCAGCAGATTCTGATAGTGCCCCTCCAGGATCTCATCGGTGATATGGAAGATTTCGTAAATGTCAGCTTTGGTATAGTCTGTCAATCGGAGAAAATGTTTCAATGGAACCGCCTTTCTGGCTGCCGGTGCGGTAGTGCGGCAGACCTGTGCTAAATGTCAGAAAAATCAATGGGTTGTGCTCTTATCGTATCATTTTTGCGGGTTAGAAGGAAGCTATAATATTAGAAGAAAGCTATATTTTTGTGGGATATGCTTTAGAAACAGTGCTAAAGATGTTTTGCGGGTCTGGAGTGGAGAAAAGGTGCGCTCAGACCCATGAGTTGGAATTATGTTAACTTATTTGAATTGTTTTTGTGCGACACCGGGTCTGGAGAGAGAAAAATATGCGCCCAGACCCGGGAAATGGAAATTATGTCAACCATTTTGGACAGTCAAGCCCAGAAACCGGGTCTAGGGAAAGAAAAATACGCTTCCAGACCCGCCTAAGGAAGAAAGACGGGTCTGGGAATGTGAAAATAAGCAGCTAGACCCGAGAAAGGAAAATTATGTCAACCATTTTGGATAGTCAAGCCCGGAAACCGGGTCTGGGGAAAGAAAAATACGCTTCCAGACCCGCCTAAGGAAGAAAACCGGGTCTGGAGAGAAAAAAATATACTCCCAGACCCGTGAGGCTCAGGATTCTATCAGATTTCCATCCCCACCAGCCTCATCTCCCCTGGCCTTTCGTCACCCGACATAATTCGTGACAGTCTATGTAAGATATGATAAAATGAATGCTGACAGATGCCTCCCGGAAGTTCCATGGAACATTGGATGAACAGAAAGCAGTGCAGAAACAAGGGAAAATGAATCCTGGCGGATGCCTCCCGGAAGTTCCACGGAACATCGGATGTGCAGAAGAGCATCGCCGAGACGTGGATGCGCAGGAAGCAGCTGTTTCCCGACTTTTGCCGGAACTCAAAATCAGCATGACAAAATGAGTGCTGGCAGGTTCGCAGGGCAAGCCCCGCAGACATGGAAAGTATGCGTCAAAGAGCGGCTGAAGGTGTATGGGAAAGCAGCGGTCAGGAGAAGGAATCCGGGATAAATATTGACGGTGTGCCGGCGGAATAAAGAAGAAATCAGGAGATAAGATGAGTAGATTATTAGAAGAATTTAAAGAATATTTAAAAGAAATGAACCAGTATGATCATGTGACAGGATTATTGCAGTGGGATATGCAGACGACAGTGCCGAAGCTTGGGCAGACGGCGCATGTGGATGCGCTGACCTATTTTTCCACGAAGAGCTTTGAGATGGGGACATCGGAGAAACTGGGAGAATTTCTGGAGAAACTGGCGCAGCCTGCGGAATATGATGCGTTAGATGAGACTTGGAAATTCATTGTAAAACGCATGAAGCGCGATTACGACCGCAATAAAAGAATACCGGCGGATTTATATGAGGCGTTTGTGCGGGCAGCGGCGGAATCCGGAAATGCATGGGAAGAAGCAAAAAATGCATCGGACTTTTCCATTTATGCACCGCACCTCCGGAATATGATTGAGATGACGAATCAGGTAATCGGCTATACAGATCCGGGAAAGGATGTGTATGACGCACTTCTGGAACAGTGTGAGGAGGGCATGGATCAGGCAACGATCGACCGGCTGTTTGAGGAAGTGAAGACGGAACTGATACCGTTAGTAGAGCAGATTACTGCAAAGAAAATGCCGGAAAATCCGACATTTCATGCCTATGCTGATCCGGACGCACAGCGCAGGGTACAGTGGCTGCTGCTTGATTACATCGGATTCCGCAGGGATGCGGGAGCGGTCGGGGAGACGGAGCATCCGTTTACGACGAATTTTTCTTCAAAGGATGTGCGTGTGACGAACCACTACTATGAGACGGAGCCGCTCAGCGCCATGTTTTCTGCGATTCATGAGGGCGGACATGCGATTTTTGAACAGAATGTCAACCCGGAATACGACAATACGGTGGCGGGCAGCTGCTGCTATATGGGGGTGCATGAGAGCCAGTCGCGCTTTTATGAGAATATTCTCGGAAGAAATATCAATTTCTGGAAGCCGATCTATGAAAAACTGGGAGAATTGCTTCCACAGTTTAAGAATGTGACACTCGAAGCGTTTGAGTGTGAAATCAACCGCGTGGAGAACAGTATGGTGCGCACCGAGGCGGATGAGGTAACGTATTGCTTCCATATTATATTGCGTTATGAGATGGAAAAAGCGATTTTCTACGATCATGTGCCGGTGGAAAAACTTCCGGAGCTCTGGAATCAGAAAATGCAGGAATACTTGCATATCACTCCGGAAAATGACGCCGAAGGCATCTTGCAGGATGTACATTGGTCGGACGGCTCGTTTGGGTATTTCCCGTCCTATCTGCTGGGCAGCATCTATGACGGCATGTACCTTGAGAAGATGGAGGAGGAACTCGGCTCCGTGGATGAGATCCTGACAGACGGCAGAATCGGTGAGATCACAAAATGGCTCAATGAGAAGATTCACTGGTATGGAAGCACGCGGACACCGAAAGAGGTGATCGCGGCAGTGTGCGGAAAAGAAGTGTCCGCGCAGCCGCTCGTGCGCTACATGAAGAAAAAATACACGAGACTGTATGGACTTTCCGAGGAAGCCTAGGCAAAAGAGAGAGAACGGGAGATGATGTCATGAAACGTGGAATCATATTTGACATGGACGGAACTCTGTGGGATTCGGCAGAGAATGTGGCAAAGTCCTGGAATGTGGCAATCCGGCAGTGCGGGGTCAGGGAGAAAGAACTGACAACGCAGGATATTCAGGGTGTAATGGGAAAAACGATGGACGTAATCGCCGATATTCTCTTTGCGGAATTCCCCGAAGAAAAACGGAGACTGCTCCTAAAGGAATGCTGTCAGGTGGAAAATGATTATCTGCGGGAGTATGGGGGCATACTTTATGACCAGGTGCCGCAGACGCTCGCGGCGTTGAAGCGGGACGGCTATCATCTCTCGATTGTCAGCAACTGCCAGAAGGGGTATATCGAGGCATTCCTTGACCACTACGATTTGTGGGAACTGGTGGAGGACATAGAGTGTTATGGCAATAATCTGCGGCAGAAGGGAGAAAATATCCGGCTGGTCGTAGAGCGGAACCGGCTGGATGAGGCGGTCTATGTCGGAGACATTCAAGGAGATTATGATGCGAGCCGGGCGGCAGGAGTCGGGTTTATCCACGCAGCATATGGATTCGGAGAGATTGCGGAGCCGGTCCCGGAACTGAAAACCTTTGCAGACTTAAAAACCTTTGATATTTCATCGGCGGGCAAAACGCAGAGCGCTTGGACCATGTGAGACGGCAGCACCGGGCAGCCAGGGTGCAGAGCACCGGAACCATGTGAGCCGGCAGCCGCATGCAGGAGAGAGAAAGCATGACAAAGTTTGAAGAATTATTGCAGCAGATCAACAGACAGCACGTCTATATACAGACCCATAATTTCCCGGATCCGGATGCGATTGCAAGTGCATACGGTCTGAAGCGGCTGCTTGCAACGAGAGGCATCGAGGCAAGTATCTGCTATAAGGGCAAGATCGACCGGTACGGTACCGGCCGTCTGTGTGAGATTCTTGACATTGAACTGTTGAATGTGGAGGATCTGACCGAAGTGTTGACGGATGAGGACGAAGTGATATTGGTGGATTCCCAGAAGGGTAATTCCAACATCATCAATATTACGGGAGATGAGATCATCTGCATCGACCATCATCCTTACAATGATAAGTGTCAGTACCGGTTTCAGGACATCCGCCCCGAGGTCGGGGCGTGCGCAACGATGATCGCGCAGTATTTTATGGAAAATGACATTGCGATGGATAAAAAGATCGCAACAGCACTGACATACGGCATCCGCATTGACACGCACAATCTTTCACGCGGCGTGTCAAAGCTCGATATCGAGATGCTCTATCGGATGTACGATGACTGCGATTATGAGGAGATCCACATGCTGGAGAACAGCAACCTGTGCTTTGAGGATCTGGTGGCGTATTCCAAGGCAATTTCCAGCATTGAGGTGTACGATAATATCAGCTTCGCCGATACGGGGGAGGACTGCCCGGAGGCATTGATCGCCAGCGTCTCAGACTTTATGCTGGCGCTGGTGGAGGTCTCTTTTTCCGTGGTGTACTCAAGGAGAGGGGATGGCATCAAACTGTCCGTCCGGAGTGAAAAAACTTCTCTCGATGCCGGCAAGATCACGGCGGAGGCGCTGCAGGGACTTGGAAACGGCGGTGGGCACGCTGCCATGGCGGGAGGCTTTGTACCGTTTACCGGTTCGGACGGCAAGGCGGTCATTCTGATTGACCAGATCAAGGAACGTTTTTTTGCGACGATCGCAAAGCGGAGATAGCACAGACGGTGCACGAAAGGCGCGCCGGATGAGACGGGAAACGGCATTTCAGACCTTGACAATGCGGGCTTGCAAGGCTTATACTTACACATAGTTGACAAAGGCAGTGACGAAGACAGTAAGCTGTGGATGAAAGGCAAAGCGAGCCGGGGCGGTGAGAGCCGGTGCGAGTAAGCCGCAGACGAAGATCCCTTCCAAGCCGCAGCCCGAAATGCAGCCGCAGATGTGGCACAGCAGAGCCTGTGTCAGACAGGAAGGCAGCACGGTAGGCGCTGACGCTTTTCCTGCGTTAAAGGGAACGGGTATCCAGATTTTCTCCGGATGAGATTTTTTCAAGCTGCAGAAGCACACCCAGGGTTTCTGTGCGTGGAGAAGTCTGTGTACAATGTAATTAGGTGGTATAACGATAAAGGCTCTCGTCCTATTTACAGGACGGGAGCCTTAAATGTTTTATTTTGGAGGAAAAAATGTATAACAAAGTAGACACGAACCTGAATTTTGTGGACAGAGAAAAGCAGGTAAGAGAGTTCTGGAAAGACAATGACATCTTCAAGAAAAGTATGGAGCAGCGCAAGCAGGGCGAGACTTACACGTTCTATGACGGACCACCAACCGCCAACGGCAAGCCGCATATCGGTCATGTGGAGACGCGTACGATCAAGGATATGATCCCGAGATTTCAGGCAATGAAGGGAAAATATGTGCCGCGTAAAGCCGGATGGGATACACACGGACTGCCGGTAGAGCTCGGCGTGGAGAAGATGCTCGGCTTAAACGGCAAGGAGCAGATCGAGGAGTACGGAATCGAGCCGTTCATTAAAAAATGTAAGGAATCCGTGTGGGAGTACAAGGGCATGTGGGAGGATTTCTCCGACATCGTCGGTTTCTGGGCAGATATGGAGAACCCATATATTACCTATGACAACAATTTCATCGAGTCCGAGTGGTGGGCGTTAAAGCAGATCTGGGACAAGAAGCTTTTGTACAAGGGCTTTAAGATTGTTCCGTACTGCCCGCGCTGTGGAACTCCGCTTTCCTCACAGGAGGTGGCGCAGGGATATAAGACGGTCAAGGAGCGTTCCGCTGTGGTTCGTTTCAAGGTTGTCGGAGAGGATGCCTACTTCCTCGCATGGACCACGACGCCGTGGACACTTCCGTCAAACGTGGCACTCTGCGTGAACCCGGAGGATACCTACTGCAAGGTAAAGGCAGCCGACGGTTATACCTATTATATGGCGGAGGCACTGCTCGATAAAGTGCTCGGACGGCTTGGAACACCAGCCGAAAAGGGCAAGGACGGCGAGCCGGATACGCCGGAGGTAAAGGCTTACGAGGTGCTTGAGACCTATAAGGGAAGCGAGCTTGAGCGCAAGGAGTATGAGCCGCTGTACGCCTGCGCAAAAGAAGTGGCGGACAGACAGCACAAGAAGGGATTTTTCGTGACCTGCGACACTTACGTTACGATGTCAGACGGTACCGGAATCGTTCACATCGCTCCTGCATTTGGTGAGGACGATGCGAATGTCGGCAGAAAATATGACCTGCCGTTCGTGCAGTTTGTAGACGGAAAGGGTGAACTGACCAAGGAGACGCCGTATGCCGGCATTTTCGTGAAAAAAGCAGACCCGGAGGTGTTGAAGGATCTGGAGGCACAGGGCAAGCTTTTCGACGCGCCGAAGTTTGAGCATGAGTATCCGCACTGCTGGAGATGTGATACGCCGCTCATCTACTATGCGAGAGAGTCCTGGTTCATCAAGATGACTGCAGTGAAGGACGATATGATCCGCAACAACAACACGGTCAACTGGATTCCGGAATCCATCGGAAAAGGACGTTTCGGCGACTGGCTTGAGAATATTCAGGACTGGGGTATTTCCCGTAACCGTTACTGGGGAACTCCGTTAAATATCTGGGAGTGCGAGGGCTGCGGACATCAGGAGTCCATCGGCAGCCGTGCGGAGCTGGCAGAGAAAAGCGGAGATCCGAAGGCTGCGGAGGTAGAACTTCACCGCCCGTATATCGATGAAGTGACTTTTACCTGTCCGGACTGCGGCAAGACCATGAAACGTGTGCCGGAAGTCATCGACTGCTGGTTCGATTCCGGTGCAATGCCGTTTGCACAGCATCACTATCCGTTCGAGAATCAGGATCTGTTTGCGCAGCAGTTCCCGGCAAAATTCATTTCCGAGGGCGTGGATCAGACCCGTGGATGGTTCTATTCCCTGATGGCGGAGAGTACACTGTTATTCAACAAGGCTCCGTTTGAGAATGTCATTGTCATGGGACATGTGCAGGACGAGAACGGACAGAAGATGAGCAAATCCAAAGGAAATGCGGTAGACCCGTTTGAGGCGCTCTCTGCCTACGGTGCAGACGCGATCCGCTGGTATTTCTACACGAGCAGTGCGCCGTGGATTCCGAAGCGGTTTAACGGCAAACTCGTGCAGGAGGGACAGCGCAAGTTCATGGGTACGCTCTGGAATACCTATGCATTCTTCGTGCTGTATGCGAACATTGACAATTTTGACGCATCGAAATATACGCTTGACTATGAGAAGCTTTCCGTGATGGACAAATGGCTGCTCTCCAAGCTGAATACGGTGATTAAGGAAGTGGACAACAACCTTTCCAACTACCGCATCCCGGAGGCTGCAAGAGCGCTGGATGATTTTGTCGATGATATGAGCAACTGGTATGTCAGAAGAAGCCGTGAGCGTTTCTGGGCAAAGGGCATGGAGCAGGATAAGATCAACGCTTACATGACACTCTACACAGCGCTTGTGACGATCTGCAAGTGTGCGGCGCCGATGATCCCGTTCATGACCGAGGATATCTATCAGAATCTGGTGCGCTCCGTGGATCAGACGGCTCCGGAGAGCATTCACCTGTGCGATTTCCCGGTGGCAAACGAGGTGTACATCGATGCAGAGCTTGAGAAAAATATGGATGAGGTCTTAAAGATCGTTGTCATGGGCCGTGCATGCCGTAATTCCGCGAACATCAAGAACCGTCAGCCGATCGGAAACATGTTCGTAAAAGCTCCGTCTGCACTGCCGGAGTTCTTCGTGGAGATCATCGAGGATGAGCTGAATGTGAAAAAAGTGACATTTACAGACGACGTGAGCGCTTACACAAGCTACACGTTCAAGCCGCAGCTGCGCACCGTCGGACCGAAGTACGGCAAGTTCTTAGGACAGATCCAGAAAGCACTCGCAGCGCTTGACGGCAATGCGGCGATGGCAGAATTAAAGGCAAACGGCGTGCTTGCACTTCCGTCCGTTGACGAGTCTGTCAAGCTGGCAGAGGAGGATCTCCTGATCACCATGACGCAGATGGAAGGTTATGTGACCGAGGGAGATAACACCGTGACAGTGGTGCTCGATACGAACCTGACACCGGAACTTATCGAGGAGGGCTTTGTGCGTGAGATCATCAGCAAGATCCAGACCATGCGTAAGGAAGCCGGATTCGAGGTGATGGATCAGATCACGATCTATCACAAGTCAGATGAAAAAGTATCTGGTATTTTTGAGCAGTATGGTGATACAATTAAATCGGACGTTCTCGGCGTGAATGTCGTGGCGGATGCAGCCGGAGCATTTGCGGATGAGCCGGAAGTTTACAGCAAGGAATGGAATATTAACGGCGAACATGTTCTTCTGGGAGTGAAAAAAGGAGGAAACTAGATGAAATCAGGTGTTTTTGACAAGAAAGCCTTTATTCAGAGTGTGCGCGATAATCTGAAGAATTTATACCGCAAGACATTGGAGGAGGCGGATCAGCAGGAAATTTTCCAGGCGGTCTCCTTCGCGGTCAAGGATGTCATCAATGACAGATGGCTTGCAACACAGCAGGTATTTGACAAGGAAGATCCAAAGATCGTGTACTACATGTCGATGGAATTTCTGATGGGACGCGCGCTCGGCAATAATCTGATCAATCTGAAGGAATATAAAGAAGTGAGGGAAGCGCTGGATGAGATCGGCCTGAATCTCGATGTGATCGAAGATCAGGAGCCGGATCCGGCACTCGGCAACGGTGGTCTGGGAAGACTGGCTGCCTGCTTTATGGATTCCCTCTCCACACTCGGATACGCGGCTTACGGCTGCGGGATCCGTTATCGCTACGGTATGTTCAAGCAGAAGATTCAGGACGGCTTTCAGGTCGAAGTGCCTGATAACTGGCTGAAAAATGGTTATCCGTTTGAACTGCACAGACCGGAGTACACTTACGAGATCAAGTTTGGCGGACATGTACGCACGGAGAGCAGGGAGGATGGAAGCCTGCGTTTTGTGCAGGAGGATTATCAGTCGGTGCTGGCGATCCCGTATGACATGCCGGTGGTCGGATACGGCAACAACGTGGTCAATACGTTAATGATCTGGGATGCGGCGGCAAAGGATTATTTTGAGCTGGATTCATTTGATAAGGGAGATTATCAGAAGGCGGTCGAGCAGCAGAATCTTGCAAGAAATCTGGTGGAAGTGCTTTACCCGAACGACAATCATGTTGCGGGCAAGGAGCTCCGCTTAAAGCAGCAGTATTTCTTCGTATCTGCGAGTGTACAGCGCGCGCTGGCGCGTTACAAGAAGAATCATGATGACATCCGCAGACTGCCGGAGAAGGTGACGTTCCAGTTGAACGACACACACCCGACGGTGACGGTGGCAGAGCTGATGCGTATTCTTGTGGATGAGGAAGGTCTCGGCTGGGACGAGGCGTGGGAGATTACCACGAAGACCTGTGCCTACACCAACCATACGATCATGGCGGAAGCACTGGAAAAATGGCCGATTGAGATTTTTCAGCGGCTGCTTCCGAGAATCTACCAGATCGTGGATGAGATCAACCGCCGTTTTGTACTGCAGATCCAGGAACGCTACCCGGGGGATGACGGCAAGGTTGTCCGCATGGCAATCCTTTACGACGGTCAGGTGAAGATGGCGCATCTCGCCATTGTAGCCGGTTATTCCGTCAACGGTGTGGCAAGACTGCACACGGAGATCTTAAAGAACGAGCAGCTTCATGATTTTTATGAGATGTTCCCGGAGAAGTTCAACAACAAGACCAACGGCATCACGCAGAGACGTTTCCTGATGCACGGCAATCCGCTGCTTGCCGACTGGGTGACAAAGCATATCGGTGACGGCTGGATCACAGAGCTGATGCAGCTTGCACGTCTGGTTCCGTATGCATCGGACGCAAAAGCCCAGAAGGAGTTCATGGAGATCAAGCGCAGGAACAAAGTGCGCCTGGCAGAGTATATCAAGGAGCATAACGGCATCGAAGTCGATCCGGATTCCATTTTCGATGTGCAGGTAAAGCGTCTGCATGAGTATAAGAGACAGTTCTTGAATATTCTGCATGTGATGTACCTGTACAATGAGTTAAAGGCAAATCCGCAGATGGATTTCTACCCGAGAACCTTTATTTTCGGCGCGAAAGCGGCGGCAGGATATCGGAACGCCAAGCTTACGATCAAGCTCATCAACAGTGTGGCGGACGTCATCAACAACGATGCGGACATTAAAGGAAAGATCAAGGTCGTATTCATCGAGGATTACCGCGTGTCCAATGCGGAGTGGATCTTCGCAGCGGCGGATGTCAGCGAGCAGATTTCGACTGCCAGCAAGGAGGCATCCGGTACCGGCAATATGAAGTTCATGTTAAACGGTGCGCTGACACTCGGTACCATGGACGGCGCGAACGTGGAGATGGCAGAGGAAGTCGGAATGGAGAATATTTTCATTTTCGGCATGAGCTCCGAGGAAGTCATTGCGCATGAGCGCAACCGCGATTATGATCCGATGCAGATCTACAACAGCGACGAGGGTATCCGCAAGGTGGTAAATCAGCTTGTGGACGGCACATTTTCGCCGAACGATCCGGGGTTGTTCCGTGATCTCTACAATTCACTGCTCAACACGCAGTGCACGCAGTATGCAGACACGTATTTTATCCTCAAGGATTTCCGTTCCTATGTGGATGCGCAGAAGCGGATTGTGGAGTACTATCAGGATAAGCAGGCATGGGCGAAGAGCGCTATTTTAAATACGGCCCACGCAGGCAAATTCTCTTCCGACCGCACAATTCAGGAGTATGTGGATGAGATCTGGCATCTGGATCACATCACCGTGCCGGATGCACTGGTTGCGAAAATGTGAAGAGACACCGCACCGGAAATGCTCCGGAGGCGGATGAGGAACGTTCTCCTTCGACAGAAGAGAAAAAGATCGTGATTCCAGAAAAGAGCCGGCTCTGATGAAAGGAGCCGGCGGCGGAACCATAGAGAAGATTCAGAATAAAAACGGCGGCAGTCCGGCGGAGAGTATTCGCGGGACTGCCGCCGTCATTTTTGCTTTAGCGGTTCATCTCAAGCTGGAAGCCGGAAGTATCCTTGTGCTGTGCGATGATGCCGTCGATTTCCTCGAGATCGGTAAAGACCATATCGCCGATAACGCTGTGCTTGATGGCTGCCATGGCGTTGCCGTACTCCAACATTTTCTGGCAGTCGTGATGTCTTAGGTAACCGTAGAGAGCGCCGGAGACATAGGCGTCACCGCTTCCGATCCGGTCGACCACATCGATGCTGTTGTAAGGAGATTCACTGTAGTAGCGGTCTTCCTTCGCAGAGTAGATGATGGAGGTAAAGTCGTGCTTTTTCGGAGTGATGACAGTGCGCTCAGTCGAGGCAACCACGGAGATCGGATATTCTTCACAGAAGGACTTCTGAATCTCCTCAATCGTGCCGGTCTTGCCGAAGGTCAGACGGGCAGTGTCGGCGGAGCAGAAAAAGATATCGACATACGGAAGGATGGATTCGATGCATTTTCTTGCCTCCTCGCCGCTCCAGAGGTTCGCGCGGTAGTTGACATCGAAGGAGATCAGGGTGCCGTTCTCCTTGAACTTTCGGATACATTCGATCGCAAACTTCTGTGCGTTGCCGCCGAGTCCTAAGGTGATACCACTGGTATGGAACAGTCTGGTGTTGTAGAACATGGTAGCCGGAACGTCCTTGATGTCAATATTGTTGATGGATGAATGTTTTCTGTCATAGACCACACGCGGCTTTCTCGGGTAGGAGCCGTACTCGTAGTAGTAGATGCCGACGCGGCTGTCGTCCGAGTGATCCTCGATCAGATAATTCTCGCTGACGCGGGAAGCGTTGAGCTGGTTCTTGATGAAAGCGGCCAGCAGATTGTTCGGAATCTTTGAAATGATTGCCGTCTTAAGGCCGAGCTGCCCGATCTCGGAAGCAATGTTGAGTTCAGCGCCGCCGAGGTGCTTCATCAGCGTATCGCCCTGTGCAAGACGTCCGTTGATCGGCGTGGAAAGCCGGAGTAAAATCTCCCCCAAAGTGATGACATCGTATTTACGGTCCATAAATAATCTCCTCCTGATGATGTAAGAATAAATAAGAAAGTAAAAATTCCGACACGTCACGGCATCTCAAAAAGAATGTTTTATGAGAAAATGCAGCACACTGTGTCTATGGATACGATATGTGTGTTCCACATTACGAAACATAGTTCTGTAATGTGAACCAACCTGTTTTTATTATATATCATCCTGCTAAAATAGAAAAGTGAAAATCGGAAATAATTTGGAATTTTTTTGGACTTAAATAAAAACATATTTGACATTCTGGTATTAGATGTTATAATTTTATTATAGAAAATGAAACACGGTTTCACATAGTGAAACATACATTTAGGAGGATTCAATAATGGCAAAGAAAGTCGTTACATTTGGTGAGATTATGCTTCGTCTTGCACCGGAAGGATACTATCGTTTTGTACAGGCTGGTACCTACGGCGCTACTTACGGCGGCGGTGAGGCAAACGTTGCAGTATCTCTTGCAAACTACGGAATGGATGCAAGCTTTGTTACAAAGCTTCCGGCTCATGAGATCGGACAGGCTGGTGTGAATGCATTAAGACAGTACGGTGTAGACACTTCCGATATCGTTCGCGGCGGTGACCGTGTAGGTATCTACTTCCTTGAGAAGGGTGCAAGCCAGAGACCGTCCAAGGTTATTTATGACCGCGCAGGTTCTTCCATTGCAACAGCAACGACTGCTGATTTTGACTGGGATAAGATTTTTGACGGTGCTGACTGGTTCCACTTCACAGGAATCACTCCTGCACTTGGTGACAACGTTGCAGCAATCTGCTTAGAGGCATGCAAGGCTGCAAAGGCTAAGGGCATTACTGTAAGCTGCGATTTAAACTACCGCAACAAGCTGTGGTCCAAGGAGAAAGCCGGACAGGTGATGGGCGAGCTTTGCAAGTATGTAGACGTATGTATCTCCAACGAGGAAGATGCAAACGACGTATTCGGCATCAAGTCTGAGGGTACAGAGGTTACCGCAGGCGAACTGAACAAGGAAGGCTACAAAGAGGTTGCACAGAAGTTAACAGACCGTTTTGGATTCAAGAAGGTTGCAATCACATTAAGAACTTCCATCTCCGCAAACGATAACCGTTGGGCAGCAATGCTTTACGAGGATGGTCAGAGCTACTTCTCCAAGGAGTACTTAATGCACATCGTTGACCGTGTCGGCGGCGGCGATTCCTTCGGCGGCGGACTGATCTACGCTTGCTTAAACGACTACGATCCGCAGTCTACGATCGAGTTTGCAGTAGCAGCAAGCTGCTTAAAGCATTCTGTTGAGGGTGACTTCAACATGGTAAGCGTTGACGAGGTCAAGAAACTGGCTGGCGGCGATGCTTCCGGACGTGTACAGAGATAATAGCGTAAGCTGTCATTTCAAATAATTTAAGTTAATTCCTTTCCCTAATTTAATATACCAAGAGGCTGTGGTTTCCCTGCCACAGTCTGCAGCACAGTGAATTTTTACCCATTTGAGCTGTGCAGAAGAGAGCGCCCCGCATTGCGGGGCGCTTTTTGACTTTATGGGATTAGGGTGCCGAAAGTACAGTTTAATATTTGAGGTTGTTTGTACCTTGAAAATTTAACACGTATTGGTAAAAGATATGATTTATAAATCTATAATTCATTGATTACTTGAAACTGTAGTTCATTGATTTTATGCTGGTTTCTTATTTGAAGCACACTGTTCTAAGCTATTTGCATAATCTAATAGCTTTTGAAAATCTAATGCTGCTATTTTGAATCTGAAGAATAAGCGCGTACGTTTTTGGGGCACAAGTATCTTTCCTATTA
>ENA-UEYI01000506-UEYI01000506.1-human-gut-metagenome-genome-assembly--contig:-NODE-506-length-38804-cov-5.679991_pt1 | contig 38804 bp, 48 predicted proteins | sample MGYA00242900_ERZ507916 | MGnify/ENA primary metagenome ERZ507916 (study PRJEB26167, sample SAMN06115521) | human gut metagenome | host: Homo sapiens | place: China:Chongqing | collected 2015-09-02...
TTCGCCTTCTCCTCCAGCTCCGGCGCGATGAGAACGGTGTCGAAGTCGCACAGGAACGGCAGGCCGTCCGGCGTCACAAAGCGGTTGGCGCGTGCCTGCGCCGCCGTGATAGCCGCAACGGAGAAGGCGTCCGTGGTGATGTTGGAGTACGTACCGGCGTCAGCGTCCGCCTCAAAGCGGCGGCCCTGCGAGCCGCGGGAAGCGACCGGGTGCGCGGCATTCGCCCAGCTCACGCCGTCGCCGCCGTTGTGTCGGCCGTCGGTGTTCCAGGCGTTGGCGAACATGCGCAGCACATGCAGATACACCGTGAGCGCCATGCTGTTGCCGAGCTTCGTGCCGACCTTCTTCGTCTCGCCCGCCTTGTCGATCTTCGCTTCTTTGTAGCCGACAGGGATGGAGAGCGAGTACTCGACCGGCGTGATCACGGTCTTAAAGCCGCGCTTGAGGCTGCCCTCGTTGAGATTCTCGCCGTCGTAGCGGGGCGCTTCGCCGTAGCCGCCGGAGCCGGTCAGCTCGTAGTCGATGCTCTTGGCGTTCACCTCGCTGATGACGGGTGACAGCTTGTTGAGGCGGTCGGCATACGCAAAGTCGAACGCCTTGCCGACAAACTTGTAGTTGTCGGTCGCCCAGTTCATGAAATTCGCAGGCATTTCTGTTTCCTCCTTCTTAGGTCAGCGCATGGCCGATCGCCATGAGCTTGATCGTGCCGCGCTCGTAGTCGTGGCCGATGCAGCGGATCTTCGTCGCGCCCACGGTCTTGAGCGTGATGCCGAGACGCTTGTCGCCGAGACTCGCAACGCCGCCGATGGCAGCGCCGATCACGGGGTAGACCTCGTACACGTCGCCCCCGGACGGCGTGCCGCCGCTGGCCTTGGTCATCACCGTTCCGGTCTTGGCATAGTCGGTAACGACGATCTGCGTGCCTACCGCGTCGGTGTTCGTGCTGGACGCAGCCTTGCTCTTCAGCACGAGAATCGCGTTGTTGAAGCTGTCGTCCGCGGCGCTCGCGTCCACCTCGCCGGAATCCGGCACAATGGTCGTGGCGCTGCCGGAGGCGGCCTTGATCGTCGGCGCGGCGCACTCAAAGATGAGCGTCGGGTTGTCGCAGACTTTGATCTCCTTGCCGTTCGCGCGCAGATTCAGCGCGTCCTCCGTGCCGGAATGAAATTCCGCGGCAATGCCGAGGATCGCTCCGGTCTCCGCAGCGGCGGCCAGAACGACCTTGCCGCCGGAGAGCTTCACAACGGCGCCCGCGTCGATCACGGTCGCCGCGTCGATGGGATAGTTGCGGGCGGTCTGCAGCACGCTGCCGCCGTCCACATTCTGTACAGGATGCATGATTCTTCTCCTTTCAGCGTTCCAAAAATTCCTTGGCGGTCATTTTCAGATTGGGGTATTCTCGGTTCCACTCGTCGAGCTCCCTCTGCTGGGCGGCCGTCAGCCCGGCAGATACGCCGCCTCCGCCCGCTCCCGTGGAGCGTTCGGCTTTCTTTGCGGCCTTCTCCACCGCCTTCGCGGCGGCCTCCTCTCCCACAAGCTCCTGCCAGTCGGCATAGAGCTCGCTCAGCGGCTCCTTCCCGTACCGGCTGCCGCAGAACCTGCGGAACTTCGCGTTTCCGTCGAGCTTGGAAATATCCACGTCCGGGTGCTCCCGGACGAATGCCGCGGCGTCCTGGGCGATCCAGTCCTTCTGCCGCTCTGCCTCGGCGTCTGCTTTCTCCCGCTCGGCCCGCTCGCGCTTCTGTTTGCGGACGACCTCTTTTGCGTCCTCTTCCTCCTCCAGATCCTGCACGGTGCGCCCGCTCTCCGCCGCGGCCTTCTTGAGCCGCGCCGCGCGCGCCTTGTCGGCGTAGCTCTCCAGCACGTCCAGCGAGTCGATCGCCCCGCCGCCGTCCGGATCGCTTAAGCCAAGCTTGGCAAGCGCGCTCTGGTAGCGCTCCTCGGCCCGTCGAAATCCGGCGGATTCTCCGGCCTTGCGCGCCGCCTGGTATCTGGCGTTCTCTTCCCGGCTCTGTCTGGCAGGTTCGGCGGCCTCCTGCTTCTTTTCGCCTGCGGTCTCTTCCGCTTCAGCGCCGGTCTCTGCGGTTACGACGCCGCCCTCCGAGCCCTCCTCCAGAGTTTCGACTTCCATGTTCTCTTCCATGTGGGTTCCTTTCTACCGCTGTACTGCCGCGGCCGCGATGTATTTTTCCTGCTGATTAAAGGCTAACCCGAAATATCTGTCCGTGCTCGGCGACTTTTTTGTGAACTTTTCACGAATCGTCAAACCCGTTGAAGCAGCAGGAGGTTCCGGCCGCAGAAAATAAAAAACCGGAGCAGTTTCCCGCTCCGGTCGAAAAATTTCTGTGAAATATTACTCGCTGTATAATAGCTGATCGCAGCGCGTTCTCTCCCGCCTCGGTAAGGCTCCCTTGTGCAAAGGGAGCTGTCGGCGGAGCCGACTGAGGGATTGTCATCACCACGCCTTCCTCGCCCTCTTCTGCCGCTTCATCTGGTCGATGAGCTTCTCCCGCGGCTTTTCCGGCTCTGTGAGCACCGTCATCCGCTGCTGATGCCGCACCGCGTAGGTAATCGCCGCGCCCATCACAAGGTCGTCGTGCTTCCCGGCGAGCGCCTCCGGCCGGTGATCCTCGTTGTAGCAGAACGTCAGCATTTCTTCGAGCAGCTCCCGGTCGGTGAACCACTCCGGATGCGAGGAGAACACCTCCACCAGATTCGCAATCGCCCGCGGACGGCTCTGCCGGTCGGTGCGGAAGCCGTAGCTCTTCCTCATCTGCCGCGTGTAGGTGTCCTCCCGCTCGCGGCTGTACTGATTCGAATACTCCATCTCCTGCAGCTTCATCACCGGGTAGGTGGAGAAGTTCGTCTCTATGGCGACAAGCGCATCGTTGTAGAACCTCCCGAGTGCATAGATCTGCCGGACGTATTCCGGCTCGCTGTATTTCTGCCGGAGCTTGGCAGCGATCCTCCCCGTCACGTTGTCGATGACGATTGCCGTGAAGTAGTCCGAGCCCTCGCCCGCCGTGTCGCCGCCGAGAACGTACGGAACGCCATCCTCCGGCAGCTCGTAGAGCGTGATCGCGCCGGTCTCGCTCTCCGTCCACTCGCCGTCTGTAAACTCTCCGCGCCCGGCGGGCTCGGGCAGCCGTTCCAGCCGGAGAACGATCTGCTCGTTGTCGAATACGCCCGTGCCGCTGTGGAGAAACGCCTCGCCGGGAGAGGCGGGATACTCCTGCCGGAACATGTCCAGGCTCCCGCCGCAGTTGTTCGCAATGCACCACCGCCGCCATTGGAGCTGCTCGTCCGTCAGCTGATAGGCGGCCTTGAGATCCCGCTCCTCCGGCGTCCATTCCGTCCCCGGCACGACCGGCATCGAGTAGTCCGGGTTTTCAAACCACGCGAAGAACACCGGCTCAAAGTCGTTCTCCCCCGCAACGGCGGCGTCCCAGCGCTCCTTGAAGTCCTCAAAGCCGTTCGCCGTGCTCTCGATGACGACCATCGTGCCCGGCAGACTCGGCACGGCCTGTAAAATGCCGGCAAGCGTGGAGGCTTTCCCGTCCGCGCCGTCCGGCCAGAAGGCGTACTCCGAAAGATGCACACATTGCAGCGTGTCGCTTCGGCCGATGCCGCGCCCGCCCGCCGTGGCGCAGCGGATCCGGGAGCGCAGCCCCGGCCTTGCCTCCCGCTCGCTGCGGAGCTTCGACGGGTTCTCGAATACCAGTTCCTGCGCGTTCGAGGCGCGCAGCATCGGCTTCACCGGCGCGGGCAGCTCGTCATAGAACAGCTTGCTCATCCGGAAAAGGTTCGCCGTCGCGTCCTCGCGGTGCGCAACGATCAGCGCGTTAACGTTTTTTCGCGTCGCGCAGGCGTGGAAGATAAGGCCCTCCGTCAGCGTGGAAAAGCCGAGCTGACGGGCTTTGAGAATGATGAGCCGCACGGGCTTCCCCGCGTCCTGCTGCCGCTTCGCCACAGCGTAGAGCTTCCTTTGCGCGTCGTTCAGCCGGAACGGCACGACCGTCCCGCTCTTCGTCTTGATCTTCAGGCAATTCTCGATGTAGTCCATAGCTATGCACGGGTTCACAGCTTCGATCCCTCCTGCCTTGCGAGCCAGTCCTCAATGCTCTCGGCGGCGCTCTGCTCGCCCTCGGCAAAGTCCATGTGCTCTGCAAGCTCATGCAGCGCTCGTATCGCGCCGTTTGCGTCAAATTCCCAGAATCCGTTCGGCTCCTTCTGCCGTGTCTCCGGGTTCCATTCGAGCACCGGCGTCTTCTGCGTGCACCGCTCCACGATCTCCACCAGCCGCCGCCCGATCCACGCCTTCGATATGCCCATCTCGTCAAAGAGCTTCTTCTCCAGCTCCCGCCGGTACTCAATGACGCCCGGCATTTTGAGCGTCTTCGAGGCCGTCGAGGCCGCGCTCTTCGCGCTGTACCCCGCGGCGATGGCGGCGTCCGTAGCGTCTCCGCTTTGGAGATACTCCTGCACGAACTTCTTCTGCCGCGGCGTGATATCTCTTGCCATGTCTCTCCCTCCTCACATCGGCCAGTACGCCGCGTAGAAATTCCGGCGCAGCTCGTAGATCCGGCCCACCGGCACGCTCGTCTCGCGGCTCACCGTCTCCGGCGATTTGTTTTTCAACAGCACGGCGATGAGGGCACGCCCCTCGGCCTGCCCTGTCGCTGTACTCTCTATCGTTTTCCGGATCTCGTCCTGCGCCGGCGGCGGCAGATTCCGGTACGCCTCCAGAAAGGCGTGAACTATGCGCTGCTGCCATACCGCCCCGCAGCCCTTCAGCGGCCGGAATTTCAATTCTTCGCCTCCTTTTTAGCCTCCCTTGTGCAAAGGGAGGTGGCGGCATCGCCGCCGGAGGGATTGTCGCCCCGGTTGACATTTGTTTTAACAGAACGCGCAGAGACGCGCGCGCCGTTGCCTTTTCTTTCCTTCTCCTTTCGGACGTAGCGGACGTATGCCGAGTAAAATCCGCTCTCTTCGTCCCGCGTCTCGGTCTGCTCGCGGATCGATGCGTCCTTCGGGAGCTTCATCCTGCTGTGCGCGTAAACCGGCACCGGTTCTGTGTATACCGGCTTTTCCAGTCCGCGGCTCGGATGGAATTTCTTTTTGCCCTCCTCGCCCTTGGCGTTGGAGATCATGTAGCGGGCGATTCCGGTATAGTCCCCGCTCCCGTCCAGCCGGCGGTAGGTAACGCCCTGCTCCGGCCAGAGTGCGCATATGCTCTCATAGTCCATCGCCGCGAGGACGATGTGGAAATGCGGCCGAGCGTTCCCGATCTCATTTTTCCGGCCATGCGAGTAGACGTACTTGAGATTCTCTCCCCGTTCCTTCCGATACAACGCGCGGAGCTTGCGCAAAAACCGGTCGAACACCGTTTGAGCGTCCTCCCAGGAGATTTCTCCCTCCCCGAAGGAGAGCGTGAGCCATACGTCGCCCGTGCCGAAATTGCAGTTGAGCGTGCGGGCAAGACTCTTCACGGCGTTGATCTCGTTTCGCATAATCTTTCGGATGCTGGACTTCTTGGCTCTCGTTCCCCGCCGGATACGCTGGCCGCCTCTCTTTGTCGGCATCCAGACGCGGCGGATCTCCTCGGTCCTGCCGGAGATGATCTTGTACTCCATGATCTCGAACACTCCTTTTTCCTCCCTGGTCGTAAAGTTATCCTTTTAACAAGTCCGTAAAAATTCGCGCACGCGCACGCGAATTATATAAAGTATCGCCGTTCTTTTCTCCTGCCTCCCTCCCCGAGGGAGGTGTCAGCCAAAGGCTGACGGAGGGAGTCTTTCCGCCCTCATTTCCGCCGCCGTGCCCCGGCAGCAGAAATCAAAGCAAAAAACACAGAAAAATTTTGATTTTCCTCTTGACGCACCACCAATTTGGTGGTATTATAATAATCGTAAGGAACAGAAAATACAGAGGGGCATCGCCCCGGAAAGGAACAAAAAAATGAAATTTGAAATCATCGACAACCGCAAGCTCGACCTCACCGGCAAGGGCTACAAATGGACGGACGATCCGCTGCAGTTCGACCGCGAAGTTCTCGACGACATCCGCCGCACCCGCGGCGAGAATTACGCCGACAGCCTGAGCGACGATCTCTTCGACGGTTACTCCCCGATCTGCCGCGGCGACGACGGCGAGCTCTATTCCGTTCTTTTTGACTGGGGAAAGGACGTTCCGCGCCCGGTGTACTGGAACAAGGTGGAAGCCGCCAATGAGTGAGATCAAGGCGCTGCGTGAGTCAACAGGGCTCACGCAGCGTGCCTTTGCCGAGCTGCTCGGAATCCCGAAACGGAGCATCGAAAACTGGGAGAGCGAGGTCTCCAAGCCGCCGGAATACCTTGTGCGGCTGATCGCTTTTTTCCTCTCACACAAGGATGATGCACAATGCGGTTAATACGCATCAAGAAATAATGTGCCGCCGCCCGCCGGTCTCCCGGCGGGCTTTTTTCGCATTTCAGATGGTGTAGCAGATGTTCTCGGCGTGCTTGTAGGCGTCCAGATAGATCTCGTTCTTCGCCTTGTTGTATGTAACTTCGTAATACATACCATCCGGCAGCGTTGTCGAGAGAAGCGCCTTCGCGTTCCCAAGAATGTATGCGTTCCATACCACAAACACCTCAAAGGCCGGCGTTTCGTCCGCTTTGTCCAAGTGATCAGTGGTGTACTCCCGCACGAGTTCCTTTGCCTTTTCCGTAAATTCCGTGTTTCCCATGTCCTTCTGTTCCTCCTTCCTTTGAAAATAGTTCATCGGCGTGTCCGGATAGCAGAAACAGCAGGGTTTCCCGCTCATAGCGCTCGGCGGCCAGTTGACGCACTCTTCGCAGCTCATTCGCAGAGCATCCAGTCTTCCGCCAGCATGTCCGCCTGACTCGCCAGCCAGCCGATCTGCTCTCCCCGCGTCCCGCAGAACACGATGGCCTTGCTGCCTATGTCCTCATGGTACGCATTGCGCGGCTGCGCGTCCGTGGCGCTGTAGTAACGGATGTCTATCGCCAATTCGATGTGCTGATCTCGTCCGTTCCACCCGGCCCGGCGTACTTTCATCCCGCGCTTGACAAACTTTATCGCCTCGCTGAAGGAGAAGCGCGCTATGCCGCCGAACGCCTGGCAGTTTTCAAGCCCGGCAATCACCCACTCGTCCGACAGGACGTTCAGCAGCGTGTATTCCACGACCTGGGTCTCGCGGATGTCCATTTCCTTTCCTTCTTTGGTGTGCATGATGATGGTCCGCTTCTCGGCATCCCATCGCCAGAAGCCGCCCCACGACGGCAGCTTCACCGCCTCCCCGTGTTTCATTGCCTCGAGTGCATTTTTGAAATCCATGTTTTTATCCTCCTTGTTTTTTATTCCTCCGGCGCGTCCCAGTCGCACCAGCTCATTACTTCCAGATGCCGCCACTTTCGGAGCGTCGCCTCGCTGTCCGTGTCCTCTCGCGGGCGATAGCCGCGGCGGTACAGCCGCTCGCCGGTGTCGCCGTCCTCCTGCCGGACGATCCCGCCCGGCGTGATCGCATACCGGCGCACGTCCAGATTTGCCCCGCGCGGCACCACGCCGACGATCTCGCCGTTTCTCTTCTGCATCAGGAAGTTCATCCCCATCCGCAGCCCGGTCGGACGGATCTCCTCGGTGTGCGTTTCCCCGGCGTAGCCGCAGATCTCCTCGCCGACCGTCTCCGGAAGCTCCGGCTGCACAAGATAGCCGCCTTTGTTCCGCACGATCCGCACCGTGTCGTTCTCCGGGATGTATCCAAGCATCTCCACCAGCGCGCCAAGCGTCCCGCGCAGCCGTTCCCGCAGGCCGTCCATCGGCACGACCGCCATCCACTCATATCCGAGCGCCGTGAGCGTCTCCCCGTTGCAGTAGAGCGTCAGCCCGTGCTTCGTCTCCGCGCGCAGTGCCCGCTCCAGCGCCGCATCATCAAACGCCATTATCCGCACCTCCCGATCAGCGTTTCCAAGATCTTCTTCGTCCCCGCGAGCAGCTTGTCCGCCGTCTCGCCGTCCGTGCTCTTCATCACATGCAGCTTTTCCACGGCCAGATTGAAGTTCTCCTGCGCGAGCTTCACGAGCAAAATCACCTCGTTTGCCCCGCTCTGCGCGGCCGCAAGCCGCTTCCGCAGCTCCTCGGCCTCCGCCCGGGCCTTTTCCGCCGCCGCGCCCGCGCTCTTCCCGGCGTCCCTCGCGGCGCTCTCCGCGTCCTTCAGCTTCTTTTCGAGCTCCGCCACGGCCTTTTTCTTTTCCTCCGCGGCGGCGGCCTTCGCCTCCTCCACGGCCCTCTGCACCGCCGTCTCGTCAATGGCGACCTCCACCGGGCGGCTCTCCGCTTCGCGCAGCATCGCCTCCATCTTCTGCGCCGCGTCCTCGGCGTCCTCGCGCTTCACGCGCTGGTTCTCCAGCGCGTCCTTCGTCTCGGCAAGCTCGGCTTCGGCGTCCCGCAGCGCCTTCTGCGTCTCGCCGAGCTCCCTGTCCGCCGTCTCGAGATGCTTTCGCGCCTCGTCCCGCTCGCGGATTGCCTCCTCCAGATCGCGGGCCGAAATGTGCTCGGCGTCCACCTCGCGGGCGAAGTCCTCCCGCTCCTCTTCCGGCACGGCAAGAAGCCGCAAAGCATTGGAAACACTGATTTTTCCCAACGTTGGGAAAATGTTCTCCACGCCAAGAAGCGACCCCTGCGCGGATCCGTACTCGTTGTATAGCTTGAGAAAGCGGTACGCGCTCGACTTGCTGATCTCCGTCTCGCGCTCTACCCATCCGGCGAAGTCCTCGCCTACCTTGTCCTTCGCAAGCTGGAGCCGGTACCCGATTTGTATGCCGTATTCCAGCACCATCTGCCGCGCCTGCCGTGTCAGCAGCCGGATCTCGCCGCCGAGCTGCTCCGGCGTCATGTCCTCCGTTTTGATAAGATCATTCACGCTGCGCTTGTCCTCCGTTTCCGGCCGGAGCGTATCCACTCCAGCCATGTATTTTCAAAGTTCTGTATCTCCTCGGTTCGCGCACAGTTGCACATGCCCCGGTTCTCCGTCACCGATAGTTTCTTCTCGTTGAAGTTGAGCGTATACCACGGCTCATCCGGCTTGTCCTTCCGCCGGATAAAGAAGATCGTGAGTTCGCCCCGCGCGTGCCGCTCGGCGTAGGATGCGACGCAGTGGTGCAGCGCCTTTCCCTCGGCGATGAGCTCCTCCTCCGTTCCGCACGGTCGGATGAGAATATCCCCGTCGGTAAAGGCGTACTTTTTCATGCGCTCATAGCGCTGTTGAAAAACCTCCCGCCGTTTCTCGGCGGCCTCTGCCTTCTGCCGCTCCTGCATCTGATCGTGCGCCCGCTTGAGATTCTGCGGCCACATCACGTCCCGCTCGGTGAGATCTTCCCCGAGCCTTTCGGCCATCGTCCAGTAATCCAGCAGATACCCCGGCCACAGCCGGCTTTTATACCGCGCCGCCTGCCTGTCAAGATACCGCTCCGCCTTCCCCGGCAGCACCCCGCGCTTCAGAAAGTCCTCCTGCTGCCCCTCCGTCACCTTCGTGACCTCCTCGCCGAGACGGCAGGCCACACCGTATTTCCGCGCGAGCAGCAGCGCCTTCAATCGCTTCAGCGCGTCCTCCGCGCCGTTGAAGTAGGTAAGCTCCTCCTTCGTCAGCCGCAGCAGCTCGTGCGGCTTTTTCCTTTTCCAGTCCACGCCGTGCAGCACGTCGGTCCTTTCCGACCAGTTTTTGTTATACACCAGAGAGCGCTTCCCCTCGGCGATGAGAGCCGCCGCGAGCTTCCTTGCATTCGGCGCCGTCAGCGCCTCGGCGTTCCTGTGCCGCTGCCATAGCTTCATCCATGCGACCGGGAAGCGGTATTCCGTCTCCACTCCCATATAGGTCTCGAGCTTGCAGTTGGCGCACTCCGTTTCGGCGTATACATTCGCCAGCCCCTCCGGGCAGTACACAAGCTCCACGTCGAACATCGTGTCGGCAAACCGCTTCCGCTCCTCCCAGCCGGGGAGAATGTAGGTCGAGTACATGTATTTCTTCCAGTGCCGCCAGCGCGCGGCGCTCGTCCCGCCGAAGGCGTACACCTCCCACGGATCGATGCGCCATGTGACGCGCCCGCTCTTCTCCACGTCCCGGCACACCCTCCAGAGATAGAGCAGCAGCTTCCCGCCCTGTGCCTCCGCCGTCATCGGCCAGACGTACCGCGCAAGCCGCTGCGCCGAGGACACATGCTTCGCCTCGACCTCCTCGCCGCACATCGGGCAGGCGAGCTTGTCGCCGCTCGCGAGCGCGTCCCCGCTCACCGGATGCAGAAACCCGAACGGTGCGCTGTATCCCGCGTGCCCGCAGCCCCCGCCCGGCACATAGTAGAGCTTCACCGTCTCCCCGCACGCCGAGCATACGGCGTCCACGCACTTGTGCCGCAGCCCCGTCAGCGGATCCGTCTGCCATCCGGCGCGGTATATGAAATAGTCCCGCCATTGGAGATCCTGCGCCTTGATCCAGTCCAGCAGCCCCTCCGGCGGCGTTTCCGATAACGTCATAAAAACGCCCCCAGATCAATGATTTCCGAATCCCCCTTGCCTCCCCTAACAGGGGAGGTGTCAGCGGAGCTGACGGAGGGGTTCAGCCCGTAAAACTCCCGCAAGATCCTCTCGGCCTCCACCGGCGTCACGCACGCAAAGCTCCCGGTCTTGTGCGCGTCCGCGTAGGCCTTGATCTTCTTCTCGGCCTGCTGAATGCTCATCTCCGGGATATCGAGATCCTTGTCGAGCAGCTCCGCGCTCTCCGGCTCGCGCCGTGCCATGTCCTTGAGCTGCTCGCCCACCATCCACGCGGCGGTGCGTCCCTTTTCCTTCGCCTGCTGCCGCTCGATCTTTTCCACAGCTGACATACACATCCGTCCTTTCTTCGGCCTGCCATCCTCAGGCATGGGCGGCCATTCCCATACGACGGGCCTTCCGCCCGTTTCGGCTAAAAGATATGCCCCAGCACCGCGAGCATCGCCGCCGCAGCGGCGCACGCCCCGCAAGCCCACAAAACCCGCTCCTTCATTCCTCGATCACCTCAAGGCCGTAGGCTACCGCCGCGTCGTGCTCAATGCGGCAGCCCCGTGCATCCTGCCACCCTCGGCAGAAGTAGACAGCGTGGCAAAAGCTCATCTTTTCCAATGACTTTGCAAGGAAGTGAAGAGAGATTTGGACAACGCCCTGACCCTCCAATTTCTCCTTGCCGTGCCATGCGCCTGTAAAAAATGTGTTCACGACGTAATATCCTCGTCGTTCCAGCTCGGCAATGGCCCTGTTGCGTTCGTTGTCAATTTCCCATGTTGATCTCCCCGCCATCGGCTGCGAGATCATGACCAGTTTTTTCATCTCAGCTCCTCCTTCATCTCCACGATCCGCTCCGCAAGCCTCACGCACTTCGTCTGTCCGGGGCAGGCCGTAAACGGGCACGCCCGGCAAAGCTCATTCACCGCCCGCACCCACAGATCATGCTCTATTCGGTTCATCTGCATTAGCCCAGCACTCCTTCGTTTTCCTCAACATAGCGCCAGCTCTGCGGCGGAATTTGCACCGGATCCCAGCAGTACGTGTCGCAGTCTCCGACGTACTCGCAGCCGAGACAGCTGTGGAAGTTCGTGATATCAACCGGTTGGCTATAGATTTTCAGATCGGAGATATGCCACCCGAACCCCGTTTTCCCTTTCAGGTACGTTTCGAGCTCTTCTTCCGTCAAGCATGCCGCCTCGAGAAGCCGTGAGATGTCGTGCGCCTTCTGCCAATCGTCCACGATTCGGTACTTTGGTCTCTCTTGGTCGCCGGTGTATCCGACATGCACCAGCCGGTCGATTCTGCCGCACACAAACTCGCCAATGATTTTCCCGCCGCCATAAAAGCCTTGCTTTCCCACCAGCGCGAAGAAATCCTCGTGTTCAAATCGCGGCTTCGTGCAGTAGACATACACCTTAAAGGGCGTCTGCATCAGCGTCGGGCGCGTTTTCCGCACCTCCACCGTTTTCTCACCCCGGAGGATCTTCTCGCACCAGCACGGCTGGATGCTCACGAGTACTGCCCTTTTCACCCGTTCGTCCTCCTGTTCCACCGTCTCTCGATTTCAAGCCTTTCATGCTCCATCCGGTTCATCTGCATCGTTTTTTCTTTCCCCATATCTGCAAAAATCATCGGAAAACACATTTCTTTTATTGCACGGTGACTTTTTATTGTGGCAAGTTCGCGTTCCTGGCTTCCCATATATCTGCGTTTGCACGCTGGGTAGTGTGCTGTATTTACAATCTCCACACCGCACCACCGTCACAACGTCTCCAGCGTCCTCTTCGAGCATCCGCAGCCAATCGCAGTCTGCCGGTTCGCAGGGTTCATCCGAGTGTAGCTCATTGCAGAGATCGCAGATGATTGTCCGCGCTGTTTTAATTTTTGAATACTCAGACATTCTCACACCTCCTGTTCCACCGTCTCTCGATCTCAAGCCTTGCCTGCCGCACGGGATCCTTCATCCACGGCGGCGCAGAATACAGCGTGTGCATCTCCGCACCGCAGTTCCCGTTCGTGCAGCAAATCGTGGCGATGTAGATTCCCATCGGGCGCCCCTTTGCCGGGGCTATGGAGCGCCGCGCCTCCGCGCCGCAGAACGGGCAAGCCTTCATCCGTGCCGCCCGCCTCTCTGGAGGATCGCCGCGTCCGGCAGGCGCATCCACCGGCAGATGTCGGCGGCGAAGGAGGCGTATCCGTATAGCGCGAACAGCGCCTCGATGATCCCAAACCCGCGCCCGTAGCGCCACACGAAGTAGATCACCGCCGCCAGAAGCGCCATCACCATCGTCGTGACAAACATTGCCTTGCTCCTGCTCATGTTACCGATACCCCTTTCTTCCTGTAGGGGAGGGGCTCTGCTCCTCCCGGCGTGTTCTCTTCTTGCTCGGGCAGAAATGGAACTTATGTGCCGCCCCGCACATTTCGTCCTCCTCGCACTCGATCACCGGCAGCGGCGTGCCGCTGTTGGTGTAGAGCGTCACCATGTCGTGGCTGCTCTCCGTCGCCCGGCGGAAGCGGTACGGCGTCAGCGACGCCTCCACGCACAAAAGGCCCCGCGGCCCCGGCACGAACAAAACCGGCCGCCCGCAGTACTTGCACTTCGTCTCCTTCGGAATCATTCAATGTTCTCCTTTCTTTCTAAGGCTCCCTTGTGTAAAGGGAGCTGGCTCGCCGTAGGCGAGACTGAGGGATTGTCGTCCCCGTCCCGCTCCTTTTTGCACCACTTCGGCGTCCTCACACTGTCCGGATGCGGATTTCCGTCCCGCACAACGTGCAGCACCCGTCCGAACCTGTCGCCGTTCCCGGTGTACAGGCAGCGCACCGCCTGCTTCCCCTGCGGCCACTGGTCCAGCGCGATGTGCGGACATCCCCTGCACGTTTTCATTCCTTCGCCCTCTCTTTCTGCGTCGGGAGTCCCATCCCGTTTCGCGCCCGCCATGCGGACATCGTCGAAACGCCGAGCTCCTTCGCGATGTGCGGATCGTCCATCCCGGCCTCCCACAGCTCCTTCAGCCGCACTCGGTCGATCTCCTGCCGGTATCTCGGCGGGAGTCCCGCGCCGTGCCGCCACTTTTGCACCGTGTCCGGGTTGCATCCGATTATGCGCGCGATCTCCCGGTCGTTCTTTCCCTCTTCCCAGAGTGCCCGGAACTGCGCCCAGTCGTAAAGCCGCCCCGCTCGCTGCTTCGGTTCCCTCCTCGGAGAGCTCCCGCGCAGCACGACCGGCTGCGCCCGTACCCGCAGCGCCATCCCCGGCTTATAGAGGCCGCATTTCCGGGTGATGTCCGCCTCGCCCCGGCTCGTCTTGGTCTCGCCGGTGATAAAGAAGTAGTTGCAGCTCCCGTCAGACCCGCTCACATTGCCGGAATGATACCTGCACTGCGTGCGGTAGCATATGTATTCGTCCTTCAAAACGGCAGCACCGCCCCTTCCTCCACGAGCTGAAAGGCACTCTCGTTGTCCCAGCTGTCGTCCGGGTGCTCGATCCCCCAGATCTGCGCCTCGTCGAGATAGTTCTTCCCAAAGTGCGCGATGAATTCCTTCTTGCTCCACTTCTGCTCTACCATTGCCTTGTGCTGTCCGTACTGGTGCAGCAGCTCCGCGGTCTTGCCGGAGCGGTGCGCGCTGTCCGCGTCGATCCGGTGGCAGCACGGGCAGAGATGGACAGTCAGCCCGTACTTCGTGGAAGCAGGCCGCCGGGCCCCGCCGAAAATGTGGTGCTCCTCAAGCTGCTCATAATTCCCGCACAGAAAACAAATGCCTTTCATCGTTCTTAGTCCTTTCAAAATTCTTGCCTCCCCGCTTCTCCCCCTTGCCTCCCCTGACAGGGGAGGTGGCCGCGAAGCGGTCGGAGGGGTTAAGCCTCCCTTGTGCAAAGGGAGGTGGCGGCGTCGCCGCCGGAGGGATTGTCCCCCCTATTTCGTCGCCTCCAAAATCCGCGCCGCCAGATCGTCCACGCGCCACTTCTTCTTTGTGCCGCGCTGGAAGCATGGCAGCCCGTCCAGAAACTCCGCGACGATCCTCCGGTTCTCTATCCCGAGATACCGCCCGATCTGCGTCATGTCGGCGTATCGCGCGCCGCCCGTGCAGTGCTCCGTGAGATCCGCCTCGATCTTCCTCTGCTCTGCCGGAACGGCCAGCCGTACTCTCGGCATTTACCCCGCCTCCTTCTCGTCCTTCTTGGTGTCAATGCACCCCTTGATGTACCCGCGGACGTAATCCTCCGCGCTCTTCGGCACCTCGCGGAGACTCTGCATCAGCTCTTCCGCCGCCGCCTTTTCCTTTTCGCTCATTTCCTCACCTCCTTACATGCACACCAGCAGCACCGCCGCCACCGCCGCGGCTGCTGCCGCTATTGCCCAGACGAGAAGGACGATTTCCTTCTCCAGCGCCGCCGTGCGCTTCTCCAGCGCGTCCGTGCGCCGCTTCAGCTCCTCTATCTCCGGGTTCATAAGCATCCGCAGCGGCATTCCCCGCTCGGTATCCGTCAGCTTGCCCGCCATGCCGTCGCAACCGTCGGCGATCTTGTCATATGTAACGCCGTTCGGTACCTTCATTCGCATTGCCTCCTACCTCTTGTTTTTTCCCCGCCGTTTCTGATATAGTGTCTTTGGCGGTGATAGATATATGAAAAAGCTCCTCTGCTTCTTCCTCGTGATCCTTGTCCTCGTGTCCCCGGCGCTGGCCGCGGACGGCTCCACGCTCGTGTACACCACGCGCACCGGCGAGTGTTACCATCGGTACTCGTGCTCGTCTCTCAGCAAGAGCTGCTATGAGACGACGCTCTCTCAGGCCGTCGCCGACGGCTACCGTCCCTGCGGCCGCTGCCACCCTCCGACGCTGGATTCCGGCTCGTCATCGGCAAAGCCCTCGCTTTCCGACCGCATTGCAGCGAACAACTCCTCCGGCAGCTCGTCCGGCTCGTCGTACTCCGGCTACTCCTCGGGCAGCTCGTCGTACCGCTCTTACGTCCCTACGCACACGCCAGAGGAAATCAAAAGAGAGAAAACGATCGATCTTATCGAAGGCATACTCGTCATCGTCTTTGTTTACCCTCCACTATCATTCATTTCGTGGGGATTGATTATTGAAGGTGCAAAGAAGATCTTCAAAAAGAAGAAGTAGCCGTCGCACATCGCTTTGTGATTCTGTGACCACTATAATTGCGTTTGTTGCATTTGTCAAGTCCTTTTTATGCGTTTGTTTCATTTTTTCTTGACTTTCTGTTCTAAGGCTGTTAAAGTGTCCTCGAAAGGAGGTGCTGCCTATGTCCGTTGGCAGTCGCATCAAAGAGCTGCGCAATTCTCTTGACCTCACGCAGCAGAAGTTCGCCGACCGGCTCGGCATCCAGCGTGGCGCCATTGCAAACTACGAATTGGAGCGAAACGTTCCCATCGATGCGGTGATCTCGCTGATCTGCCGGGAGTTCAATGTGCGGGAAGCCTGGCTCCGCGATGGCACCGGCGAGATGCTCGAGCAGCGCACCCGCCGCGAGGACATCGCGCTCTATCTCGGCAAGGTCTCGTCCGGCAAGGCGTCCGAGCTCGAGGAGCTCATCCTCGATCTCATGGCCGAAACCACCGCCGACGAATGGCTCGCCCTCGCCGCCAGGCTCCGCCGTATCACCGAGCGCAGAAAAAAAGAGAACGGAGATTGACCTCCGTTCTCTTTTTATGTTGACAACGTGTATATTATGTAATACAATGTATATACAAATATTGAAAGGAGCTGATAGTATGGCAACCACGGTTATGAATATCCGTATGGACAGCGAGCTCAAGAAGCAGTTCGAGGCGTTCTGTGCCGATATGGGGCTTTCCGTCACCGCCGCCGTCACCGTCTTTGCGAAAAAGGCCGTCCGCGAATACCGCATCCCCTTTGAGATCGGTGCGGAGATCCCGAACGCCGAAACGAGAAAGGCGATCGAGGACGCCGAGGCCGGCATCGGCTTGAGCGGCCCGTTCCATTCCGTCGCGGATCTGATGGAGGCGCTCAATGCTGACGATTAAGTTTCAGGCAGCCTTCCGCCGGGACTATAAGCGCATCGTCCGCCGCGGCTATGACGTGCGCCTGTTGGAAAACGTTGTGCAGCTTCTCGCCGAGGAAAAGCCGCTCCCGGAAAAGAACCGCGACCACGCGCTCTCCGGCGACTATATCGGCTGCCGCGAGTGCCACATCACGCCGGACTGGCTGCTGATCTACGAGATATCCCATGGCGAGCTGACGCTCTGTCTCACCCGTACCGGCACACACAGCGATTTGTTTGACTGACAGAAGGAACCCGTCGGAAATTCCGACGGGTTCTCTCTTTGCCTTTTTCGTTACCTCACGAAGATGGTCTTGTAGGGGAGGGGCTCTGCTCCTCCCGTCGCTACATCATCCCCAACACGAAGAAGTACACTCTCCGCAGCTGCCCTATGTCCATCCTCCGCAGCATCCGCACGATCTCTCTGATCTTCGTCTCTTCCATTTCTTTCCCCCTTGTCATTTTGTTGCATTTCTGGTTATTCTCTTGTATATTCTTACAAATTTATATATTTTCCGTGCCGTTCTGCCGCGGATAGTGCTATAGTGTAGGCGAACGCCCGGGGTAGCCGTGCCACAGACCCGCCCCGGACGTCTGCCGCAGGGCGTCCCGCTCGCCCTGCTGTTACTGCATCGTAACAGACCGGCGCAAGATCCGAAACCGAACGCTTTGCGGGCGAGCCGGAGTTCAGCTTTTTCGACACGAATATATCCCGGTTCACCCCGAAAATAACGAAAGGACGGAGAACATGAACGAAATGGACGTGCTGAAAAACCGCTGGCGGGAGGCCAAGGGCACACGCACCTTCCCGGACATTGCCGAGGCCGCCGATCTGTCGCCGAGCACCGTGGAGTACGCCTTTTCCCCGAAATCCACGAACCCCAGCATTGATACGGTCGTGCGCATCTCCCGGGAGCTGCACGTCTCGCTCGATGAAACCTTCGGCATTCTCGCCCCGAGCGGCCGCGCGGAAACGGAGCTCGCCCGGCAGGACGCCTCCCACTGGAAGTCGCGGTATGAATCCGCCGTCCGGGATATCGAATATCTCCGCACCGTCATTCTGATGCTCGGCGTGTTCTGCTTTGTCGTTGTCATCTGGTGTGTTACGCTGGATCTTCGATGCGCAGATATCGGCTTCTTCCGCGGCGAGTGGAACTTCGTCGCGGTGTTCTCGATGGTCTGTTTTGCGATCGCCGCGTTTATGGTCGTCCTCTTCATCATCCGTGTATACCGCCGCCACCGGCAGCGCAAAGGAGAAAATGAATGAAGTGCTGCAACTGCTCCCGCGATATCCCGGAAAACTCGCTGTACTGCAACTGGTGCGGAAAGAAGCAGCTCCGCGAAAAGGAAAAGAAGCTCAAGATCCCTGCTCCCCGGCAGCTCCCCTCCGGCAGCTGGACGGTGCAGCTCCGCCGCGAGGGCGTGAACGTCACCGAGCCCACGGAGGAAGCATGCCGCACCAAAGCCCTCGCCATCCGCGCCGGGTTCATTGAGCAGGAGAGCAAGCTCCCCCGCCAGACGTTGGGTGAGCTGTTAGACAAATACATCGAGCGTCGGCTCGTCCGCTCTCCCTCCACGCTTCGCGGCTACTATGGTATCCGCCGAAATGCGTTCCCAGCTTATATGGACAAAGATATCCGCTCCATCAACTGGCCGCAGGCTATCGATGCCGAATCAAAGCGCGTAGCAAAAAAGACGCTGCACAATGAGATAAGCCTCGTTGCCGCAGCGTTCAAAGAATTCAAGATTCCCTTTGATCCGGTGGACATCGGCGCGATACCGAAAACGGTTACTCCGTGGCTCGATTATGACCAGATCCTCGTCTTTGTCGATCTCATCCGCGGCACCCCTGTCGAACTTCCCGCTCTGCTCGCTCTCCATTCCCTTCGCCGCTCGGAGATCTTCGCCTTGCGCATGGAGGACATAGACCGCAAGTCCGAGACGATCCGCGTTTCCGGCTCCACGGTCTACGCCGACGATGGCTCATGGATCCACCGCGAGGAGAACAAGTCCGCCCTCTCGCAGCGCGTTGTCCCCATCGTGATTCCCCGCCTGCTGGAGCTGCTCCAAGATCATACCGGAAGTATGTGTCCATGCAACGATAACACCCGTCGTCGGATCAACCGCATCTGCGCTGCACACGATCTCCCAGAGGTCGGCTTCCAAGGGCTCCGCAGCAGCTTTGCTTCCCTCGCCTACCATCTCGGTTGGCCGGAAGAGGAGACCATGCGCGTCGGCGGGTGGAGCAACTGGAAAACCGTCCACGATCATTATCTCCGTCTTTCAGAAAAAGACCTTTCCCGTTCTGCCAAGAAGATGCGCAAGTTCTACTCTGCCTCCATTAGTAAATCCGTTAGTAAAAAAGCGTCAAAAAACGCCTAAAAACGCACTTCCGCGTTCCCGCAGCGTTCTTATTTTTTTGTTCTAAAAATCCAGAAAACCATTGAAAACGCTCGTTTTTCTCGCTTCTTCAATAGTTTTCCCAAACTTCTAATCGTGGGTTCAAATCCCGTCTGGCGTACCACAAACCCCTTGATTTTACAGCGTTTTCCGTTTTTGTCAGTAAAAGCGTTAGTAAAATCACAAAAACAGAGCCGCTACTGCGGCTCTGTTTTTTATCTCCCGTCATAGAGGTTGAGCATCACGCGGATCTTCGCGTCCCGCTCCATGATCCTGTCATGCTCATATTCCCATATGGCGCGCATGCTCTCCGGTGCGGCTCACGCCGCCCGTAGAAAGCTCCATATGAATCGCAGCGCCTCTTCGTCCGCGTCGGCCAGCAGTCTAATGATCTCCTCCATGGTCTTTTCCCGCTCGATGGCTGCCGTATCGTTTTTCATGTCCCGGTCTCCTTTCAGATCATCCCCAGCAGGAAGAAATACACCCGCCGCAGTTGGCGTATGTCCATTCGGCGCAGCATCCGCACGATCTCCCCGATCTTCGTCTCTTTATCGTTATTCATGCCCTTTGTTCCTTTCTTCCGTGTTTGGATGTCCGCGGCAGCGCCGGGGCGGTTGTTCCTGTAATGGCTCCAAAGGCAAGCAGCCGCTGCTGCACGCTCGTGTAAATTTCCTTGTAGGGCTTCTGCGCCGCGATGCTGGCGCGTATCTCGTCGGCTATGACCCGCTCGATGAGCATCAAGGCCGTGAGCTGCCCGACGTGGGCAAGATCGCGGTCGTCGATCCCCGCCGCCTTGTTTGCCAGCTTGGAAATGGAGGTGTAGTACTTCACGGCGTGCTGCGAGCCCTGCGCACGGGCATAGTCCACAAGCTCGCGGATCACGTCCGTCTCCTGCCGGCGCACCTCCTTTGTCAGCGTCCGGGTGTCCTGCCATATCGGGGAATTTCGCTCCATGATGAACTCCTTCATCGCGTGGAACGCTTTCACATACTGCGCCGTGAACAGAGTGCCGCCCGCGCCCGTCTGCTTGTTGGCCACCATCTCGCAGCCCATCTGCGTCAGGTAGTAGCAGGGGCGGCGTTCACCTTTCGCGTCGGTGTACGTTGCCGGAATGAAGAAGTCAACCAATCCAAAATTGGATTGGTTAAGATGCTTGTACATCGTGCCAATCGTCCGCATGACGTGTGCGTGCTGTCTGCCGATCATCTGCGCCACGCTTCGGCTGTCAGTTACGATCTGCCCCCGGTACTCGAATACCGGAAGTGTGGACAGCTGAATCATGTCTTTTTTCTTGGGCATGTAAAAACCTCCTTGATTTATTGCCTTACTGGATATATAATCAAGGCGGCCGGGGTAAGGCTCCCGGCTTGCCTTGTTTTGGGCTTGAGCAGCGGTGCTTGGAAGTGTGGCCGCTGCTCTTTCTTTATGCCTTGACCTTACTGTCGCGGACGATCTCGGCGGCGGCCTCGGGGCTCTTCGCCGTTGCCTCAATCAGCTTCGCTATGTTTTCGAGAAACTGATTGAGCTCTGCGGTTGTCATTTCTGACATTTCCTCACTTCCTTTCCGAAGGGGCTTTCGCCCCTGCCTTACGGGTATCATTATATTACATGGGTACATGTAAATCTATTCGCAGAATAGCCAATATACATGGGTACATTTTGTGTTATTTCACATGTTCCCATGTGCGTGAAAAAGGTATATTATGTGCAGGAAAGGAAGTGCATATATGACCAAAGGCTACGAGCAGCGAAAAAAATCTAACGAAAAATATCTTGCCACCTTGGACGAGATAAAGGTGCGCGTCCCCAAGGGCGCAAAGGAAACCATCAAATCCCATGCAGAGAGCCGCGGGGAGAGCGTGAACGGCTTTATCAACCGGGCGATCAACGAGACCATTGAGCGAGACAAACAGGACAGGGAATAACCCCTGTCCTGTTTCCGTTTCTTACTTCAAGCTCGGCAGCTTCCCGTACTTGAGGAAGTAATCGATCGGGCTGCCCTCCTCAACATACACCGTCCGGTTTCCTGCCTTGATCGCCTTCCTCTTTGCCTGCGTCACGGCTTTCTGAATGTCCGTCCCGCTCGCCGTCTTCGTGAAGTCCGCGATCACGTTCCCGCTCACCTTCGGCGTTTTGGACGTTCCGCCCGCCTTCGCGGAGGATGCCGTGCCGGGCCTCGGGATGATGATCTCCGGCGCTTTCGGCGTCGGGGCCTTGAGCACCGTCCTCTTTCCTCTCCCGCGCCGGCCTCCGGAGCCGCCCGAACCTCCGTTCCACTTCTGATTCCTCGCGCTCTTCGCGGTGTACCCGGCGGCAACGTAAAGAGCGTCCTTCTGCTCCGGCGGAATGTCCAGGCTGTTGATGTACTCCACGACCTTTGCTTTTTTCGATCCGGAAATGCTCTTGCCGTTCTTGTCCTTGTCGGCGTGCATCTCCTTTGTGGCAAAGTAGTAGTCGTAGTACGTCTCGTAGGAAACGCCCTTGTCATACGCGGTGCGGGCCTTGTCGTAGACGTCCGCGTTGTAGGTGCGCAGCGCATACTCCGCGCCGAATACCTCGCGGTTTGCTTCGCGGTATACGATAGCGTCCATGCGGCTCTCCGCCTGGTCCTCGGTGATCTCATACTGCTCGGCGTACTCGGCGATGGCCGCGTCGTTGTCGGTCGAGAGCTCCGGGTGCGCCTTGAGATAGTCGTTCACCGCCTCGCGGTACGGCTCGGCCTGCGCGATGATCTCCTTCTGCCGCTCGATGAGCTTCGATTTCAGCGCCCGGACAAGCCGGTTCTTCTCGCCGTCGGAAAGGTTCTTGTCGTTCTGGATCGCGCGGATCTGCTGATAGTAGTCGTTCACCTCGTCCCCGGCGTGGGAGACGTATTTCCGCGTGATGCCAGCTCCGATGTCGCCGTCGTTGGCGTCGTACTTGAGCTCGTCCAGAAGATCGTAGTACTTGCCGGTGGTCTTGTTGGTGCTCGTGGTGTCGATGGTGAACGCTGCCTGCGGCGCCGCGAGCAGCCAGTGGCTCGACTTCGTTGCCGGAGTAATCCGTGGGAGCAGAATGTCGCCGATCACGCCGGAGTACTGATCCAGCAGATAGTTGACCTTTTTCGGCGACACCTTGAACAGCTTTCCGATAGCCTTGGAGAGCTCGTCCGTTTTCTCGTCGTACCGGTCCTCCGGTCGGTAGTTTTGCAGACGGTCGCTCTCGATGTTCCCGCCGTACCACGTCGTGCCGGGGTTGTCGGGGTTCGTGAGCTTTGCCTGCGTCCACGCGGTGGCAATATTCTGGTTGAAAATGTCCGTGGGAGCAATGTTGCTCTTGATGACCTCGAACACGTCGGAGAACTTCACGTCCTCGCCCTTCTGCTTTTCCTGCGTGTACACAGCGGCAGTGCTCAGTACAGCGATAGCGCGCCCCTTTGGTATCTTGATCCAGTACCCGTTGCCGAACAATTTCCCGGCGTTGATAAGATAATAGTTTGCTTTCGTGTTGGCCGGGATATCGTCCCATTCGTCATCGTCGCGGTACGCCAGCGCGTTGAGCAAGGCCGGGGCGATTCCCATCAATGCCGCTTTCAGAATGAGTGAGCCTGCCGCCTTCACGCTGCGGGTCTCCGTAGCGTTCCGGATGAACTTATCAAAGCCCTGAATGGACGGGTTGAGGAACGGCACGAGATACCGGTTGAGTGCCTTGGTGACGCTGCCGCCGCGGGCGAAGTTCGTCGTGATGTCCGCCGCGCCGAGCATCGCCTCCATGAGGTCGCTCTGCGTGAATTTTCCGGTTTTCACTCCGTCCGCCGTCTTGCTCCCGCCCTTATTGGCAAGTATGGTCATAAACTCCGCAAGACGTGGTGCTGCTTCAATAGCCTGCCCCAGCGATTCATATTTTGCCGCGAGCTTTCCGACGGCGCTCTTCGGCTCCTTCACCATGCCGGTCGTATAGTCCAGCATGGAGGCGTAGGAGCCGCCCAGCGCCTTGTACTGCTGCCAGATCTCTCCGTTTGTCACGATCTGCTTCCATGCCGACGGGAACATCTTTGCCCATGTTGCCGAGTCCGTAGAGTAGAACGCCGCGTCCTGCGCGTCTCGCACAAGGTTTCGCACCATGAAGATCGGGTTATATCCGGTGCAAAGCGCCTTGAACAGGTCGTTGCCCTTCTTCAGCAGCTTCGCAATGTCGGAATTTGCGTATTTGTCCGGCTGAAATGCATTCAGCGCCTGTGCCAGCCCCTCGTCCATCGTGATGTTGTACCGGTCATTCCCGCGCAGAACGGAAAACACATTGTTTGTGACAGGCACATACAGCTCTTCGCTGTCCACATACTGATCGGTCGAGGAATAGTCCACCAAATCCACCTTGTTCACGCCCGGAATGCTTTTGTCCTGGTTCCAAGACTGCACGAGCTGCTCACCGAATTGGTTGAGACCGGCGTTTTTCATCACCGCCACCGTCTTTCGGCTCATCGCCGTGTGCAGCGGCATGATGACGGCGTCACCGCCCACGGCGCGTCCGATGGCGTTCGATACAACGATGCCGCCGTTTCTCCGCGCCCGCCGCGCCGTCTTTCCCTCGGTGCCCTCCACGCGCATCGTCGGCACATAGTTCGGGTACCGCTTCTTCATCGCATCCACATGCTTCTGTGTGTCGAGTCCGGCGTCGATGCGGTACTGCAGAAGATCGTCGAAATAGGCATACACCCTCTTTGCGAGATCGTCAAACTCCGGGTTGGCTTTCAGCAGCCGTTCGGCTTCCAGCTGGCTATCATAGGCCGTGACCTCGTATCCGAACACAGGTTTCAGCCCGTTCTTTTTCGCCTCGCTGATTTTCTGCCGCGTGAAGATGAGCATCTGCGCCGCCTCGGATATGTCCGCGATCTCCGGCATCTCGCCGTTGAGAAGCTCATCGAGCACCGTCTCTTTCCATTCTCTCGAAAGCATATCCCGCTTGTCTCCCGGAACGGCGGTTTGGTAGAGATAGTCGTTGTCCAGCCCGCGCAGCTTCGGGTAGAGATCTTCGATCGTCGTCACGCACTTCGTGAGATTCTGGACCTCTTCCTTGCTGTCGTACCGCATACGGTCCACGTTGTTTCGGTGCAGGAGCATCAGCTGAAAGTCCTTGTACTTTTCCGGGGTTTTCATGATATCCCCGAGAATGTCCATAAGGCTTTCTCCGGTCTTGTGCCCGCTGATGTCGGTGCGCGCGCCGCCCTTGGCGATCCAGTTTCCCGCCCGCTGGGAGTACGCCCCGGCGTTGAAGTAGTACCCCTCCAGGCTCTTGTTCTTCGTCTGCTTGGAGATCCGGCGCACCGTCTCCCCGGCGTTTACAAACATACGCATAGCTCCGTGCGTGACGTCTGCAAGACTTTCGCGGAAGCTCTTTTCCGCCTTTACGATCTCGTCCGTGACGCGGCTCTCCGCCGTTTCGCCGGGGCTCGGCGCGTCCTCCGGCGTTTCCGCCGTCTTGAGTTCTTCGGTATTTCCGAACAACTCGGCGATCTTCGCGTTCTCCTCCGCGCTCAGCTCCGCCCGTCTCGCCTCGGCTCGCTTCTCGTTCGCGGCGGTGTACGCGCGGTTGGCCTCCTTGTCCATCCACTCCGCGGCGAGCTGCGCAGCCTTTTCCTTTTCAAATTCCCGGAACCGCTGCACGTCCTGCCGGCCGTCGGAAATATCGACCCAGTACTCCACGCCGTTCGTGTTCATCTTCGCGGTGTACGTCCGGATCCCGCTCTCACCCTGTGTGGATACCTCGGTTTTTCCCTTGGAGATGAGCTGCTGGAAGATCCGCTGCACGCCCGCCGACGTCGCTTTCGTGACCCGATCTCTGGTGTCCGTCGTGGCGTTCGGCTGCGCTTCAAACGGCGAGCCCTTCTGCGTCTCTCTCCACAGCGCCTCTCGCTCCTCGGCGCGCATCGCCTCGGACTCTTCGTCCTTCATCCGGGCGGCTCTTTTTTCCGTAGCATCCGGGTCTGAATATTTGCCGTCCACGACGTAAGCCGTTTCCCTGCTCTCCATCACGACCTTTCCTGTGCCTTTTTTCTTGTTGAAGTAGTACGCGAATACAATGGGATTCCCGTCCGCGTCCTGCGCATTGGTCTTGTCGATGACCAGTCCGTAGTTTCCGTACTCCTTGCTTTTCAGCCACGTCCAGAACGGCACGGTCTGTACCTTTTCGCCGTTCTTCTTTTCGAACACCGGATACCCGGCTTCCTCGGCGGCCTTGAGATCGGCGTTGTAGCTCTCGCCTCGGTTTTCAAGTCCCGGATGGAACATGATCCGTGCGCCGACGTCCTTTCGGATCTCCATCGCCGCCCAGTTCGGGAGGTTTTTCCGCTTCCGGCTCGACGCGCTGGCGAGGCGCTCGCCGTTCTTCCAGACAGAGGCATACAGCACGCCGTTTTCCTCTTCGATGCGTGCCTCGTATCTCGCCTCGCCTTCGGAGATCACATACCGGTTTTCCGTTTCGAGCGCGTTTTCCAGCTCCGCGATCTCCTTTGTGTAGGAGCCGATCTCGCCGATGATGTTGTAGTCGCCTTTTTTGCGGTCAAACTCCTTGGCCGGCGCTTTCTTCAGGTCGAAGTAGGATACAGGCTTTGCTTCGGCCTTTGTCTGCTCCTTCAGCTTCAGATGGTTGTCCTCGGCAAATTCGCGCAGTATGACCTCCGTCTTATCCCGCAGATCGTTCACCATTCTCTCGTAGGCTTGTTCTCTTGCCTCGCCGAGCCCCTCCTGCTGCGCCTCGTCCCACAGCCGATCCGCGAGCGTCTGCTTCTCGTTCGCTCCCTGCTCGGCGCAGTAGATGATGTTTCGCAGCATATCCGGTGCGGAAATATCCGTCGGGAAAAGTGCCTCGCCGTATTTCTCGGCAAGCTCTATATTCCGCACATCCGGCGGCGTGTATCGACGGTTATCGGAAAGCGTGATCCCTGCCGCTCTCGCCCGCTCGCGCAGCTCCCGCGCCTCGTCTTTGCTGAAATCGCGCCACATATCCTTCGATACATAGAGCTTGCCGCCCTTCAGATCGTTCCGGATGCTCTCGTAGGTCTCATCGATCCACGGGCTGTTTTTCGAGGAGGACACAATGCTTCCGGTCTGCAGCAGCTCGTTTACAAGCGTGTCCAGCGCGTCGCCTCGGATCTCGCCCTGCGCCATCATCTCTCCGATGTTCCGGTTGAGTACCCGCTCCACGTCCGTGCGGTTCGCCCGGTCCGTGCTGAACAGCTGCATAATGTCGCGCTTCGTGCTTTTGACCGAACGCGGCCGCTTCTTTTCCGTGCGTGCTTGCCTGTCAACCCTTTGTGCTTCCTTGAATTGTGCCTCGCCTGCCCTCAATTCCTGCTCCGCTTTGGAAATCCACTTGCTTTCCGTCGTGTAGTCGTAGTTTGGATCGTCGGCCTTTATCGCGTTCTGGTATGCCTTCGTCCTCTCTTCCACAACCCGCCGGAGCGATGTGTACGACCGGATGAACTCCTTCGCGGTTTCAGCGTCAAAAGACGCCTTTTCGTTATCGGAATCCCGGTTTTCCACCTCCACACTCGCTTTGCCGGAAGATTTTTCTTGACTATTCCCCTCCGTCTGGCGTATAGTAACCGTAGAAGAGGATTTCCCCTGTTGAGCGCCGGTTTCGGTAACGGAATCGGAAGAGCCGTGTTTGTTTGCAGGGGAGCCTCTTCTCTTCATATCCCCCACATTGTACACAACCACTCCGTTGTCTCCATCCGCCGTGGAAATCGTCACCAGATAGTATTTTCCGTCGAAGTCTTGGAACCACGCTTTTCTGTAAAACCACCCGTTTTTTGCAAAGCCGCCATGAAGCAGCTTTCCGTTTGTCCCCAGCTCATCAGGAACCGGGGTATTGTTTTTCTTCTCCGAAACTTGAATGAGTTCGTCTATGTGCGCCTCGGCATTCAGCTTCGCCTCGTATTCCGAATCAGTCATCAGACGGCGGTGCCCGTTCTCGTCCGTCACATAGTTCCGGAAGCTCGCCTTCCCGGCGGTATCCTTCGTGATCTTCAGCACGTCCCCGGAATCCGTCGTGAGGATCACATCCTCGCCGTTGCGGATTTTTCGGTTGATGTAGCCCTCAATTTGATCCGCCCAGCTGTTAGGATCATTCCCGAAAATCACCTGCCGGTCAGCCTGCACATACTTTTTCCCGTCCGGCAGAACTACGATCGTGCCCCTGCCTTCCGGCGGTCCCGTCGTCTCCTGCTGCGCCTCTGCCCTCCGGGCCGGGGCGTTTCTTTCTGTCTCGGTGCGCACGGCCTCCTGCACCGGCGCGTCGCCGGAGAACCAGTTCAGCCCTGCGTAAGCGTCCGCCGCGATCTCCTCGGTGAGCAGCCGCTCGATCTCGTCCTCGCTCATGTTCTCAAAATCGTAGATGCTCGCGTAGGCGTCGCGGTAGCTCTCATACATCGCGTCGTATTCCTCAGCGGTCATGCTCTCGCGGATCACCTCGTCCGACGTCTGCAAAACCTCCTCGGAGATGTAGTTGTGGAACAGCTCGTGCCGCACCAGCGCCTCTGGGCTGATGGCGTTGCCGCGGCTGTCCACGGCGTCCACGCGGAAGAACACCTTCCCGCTCTCGGTATAGGCGTTCGCGTAGCCGTTGTTCACCTGAATGGCTCCGCGCACCGCGACCGGCTCGATATTGTTCGCCGCGAGAAGATTATACGCTCTCGCCGCGTCCCCGCCGAGCTTCCGCGCGTCCACGACGGTCACGGCCTCCGTGCCGCCGTTTCGGATTCCGAGCTGCGCCGGGGTTACTTTCCGTAGATCCGCCTGCGCGTCCGCTCCCACGCCTCCCGGAATTTCCGCTCGGCCTCCGGCGAGAGCTTGCGTTCCTCCTTCTGCGGCAGCTTGTCCGCCGGTACGGAGATCATAAGACCCGTTTTCTCGTCCCTGATAAGTACTCTGTCCATTGTTCATTTCCTCCTGAATGTTGATCGCCGCCGCGGGCGTCGTGCTGATTCCTTCGTTCTGCGCCTTCTGCGCGCCCACAGGCGCTTTTTGCGCCCCGGCAGTATAAGTACCTTCCTGCGCGCCGGAACGCCCGCCTGCCTCCATCTGCTGCGTCAGATACTCCGCCGCGCGCTTCATATCTTCCTTCGTGCCGATCTTCTGCCGGAGATCGTCGGCGTTCTCCGCGTCGGTCAGCTCGGCCAGTGCGTATATAACGCCGGGGTTTTCCGTCTGCGCGTCCTGCATCATCTGCACAACGTTCTTCGGCGTGGTGTCCAGCCGCTCGGCTGTCTGGTTGATGTTCGCGCGGTTCGTGCTGTACTGCACGCCGCTCGACCCCAGTGTTGCCAGCGCGCCGCCGAGGAACGAAAGCCCCTCCTGTCCGAGAACGGCAAGCACGGTCGCAAGCTCCGCGTGCTTCTTCTGCCAATCCGTGCCGCTGGTCCGGTAGTATTCGAGCATTTTCGGGATCCCGCTCTCTTCCGTGCCGAACGCCGCGTCGATTGCAAGGTTTACCACGCCGTTCGCCGCGTCCGACATGACCTCCTCCATGCCCTCAGGGATCATCGTGAGCGCCATGCTCTTCACAAAGCTCAGCGGGTTTGCCTTGATCTTTCGGATGACCCATTCGCCGCCGACCGCCTCCGAGGCGTATTCTATCGCGCCGCGCGTCAGACCGAGCGCCAGCGCTCCGGCGTTGGAGTATCCCTTTTCCTTGCTCTCGGCGATGGACAGGGAAGCCGCCTCCGAGCTCATTAGCGCCGAGCCGAGAATGTTCGTCGCCTTCATCAGCGTATCGCCGGTAAGCCCCACCGCCTCGCCGATGCCCTTGGCGACAAGCGCGTTCATCGCGCTGTCCGCGGCGCTCATTGCCGTGTTGTAGACGAAGCTCCCGACCTTGCCGCCCATCCCCAGATTTGCTTCCTCGATGTGCTGCGAGGTGTCGGCGCGGAGCTCCTGCGTGATGTTGCTCGCCTGCCGCCACTTGGAATAGGGGTTGATCTCCTGCCCCTTCGCCGTGCGCACCGCATCGTCCGCCATGGCGATCATGCTCGTGATCGTCCGGGTAGGCTGCGCCGCAACGGTCATGGCGCTTGCCAGCGTCCGCGTCGCCGCGTTCTTTCCGAGCGCCTCCGTCGTCGCCCGGTTCGTGCCGGTGTACCACTGCTTATCGAGCTCCGGTTCAAGATCGCTCAAAAAGGCGTTCGCCGCCTTCTTTCCCTTGGTAGCGTATAGGTAGTTGTATACGCCGATCTCATCATCGGTCATGAAGGCGTATTTCCCGTAGTCCTGCCCGCGTCCCTGCGCCTGCTGCACGTCGGACTGCGCGCGGAAGTTCCCGATGTTGTTGATGTAGTCATACCGGGCGTCGCCGAAGAGCTTCCTCTTGCTCTCGCCGCTTTTGGAAAGCTCGGTATAGTCGCTCGCTTTGAGAATGCCGGCATACTTCCCGGAGCCGGCCGAGCTCGCCCGGTCATCCGCCTTTCCGTACACGCTGTTGAAAACGACGCTCGTGCCCTTCGCCGCATTCCCGCTCTGCTTTGCGTTTTCCGCCGCCTGTGCGTAGAGACTCTGCGTCCCGCTCTGTTTTGCCTGCGCCGCAGCGTCCGCATAGGGCGTCTGCATGGCGCTCTGTCCCTGCGAGGCTTTCAGCGCCTCGGTGTACAGATTCAGCGGGTTGGTGCGTACCGGTTTTCCCGCCTTCGCGAAGTACGCGTCCATATTGCTTGCCGGCTTCTCTCCGGATGCCGATACAGAGGAAGTCGTTTGACTTCCTCTGTTTGCCTTTGCGAAATATTCGTCGAGTCTGCTCATTTTTTCTTCCCTCCGGGCCAAGTCTTATACCCCGCGCTCGTCGGCGTTTTGTTATACGCTTTGGCGGTTGCCGCGTAGTCGGTGTAGTGGATCGCGTCCCGGAACTGTTCTTCGGTGATATCCCCGGCTTTGTACCGCGCCGCCAGATCGTTCCAGATCGCCACCCGGTCTTTCCCGTCGTTCAGATCTCCGAGGATCGCATCCTGCAATCCTTCCGTAGAAACCGTAACACTCCCGCCGCCTCCGCCGCTGCTCCCGCTGCCGCTGTAAGAGCTGTACACCGGCTCCGGCGTCTTGACATACCCCAGCGCCTTTGCCAGCTCCGGGTTCGCCGCGATCCACGCCTTCTGCATCTGGTCGATCTCGCTCTGCGTGTAGCCGAGTCCGAGATAGCCGGAGAAGTCGCCGTACTGCGCCATGTTCTGCGCCTTCTGCGCGGCGTCCTGCTGCTGCTGAAGAATGAGATTCATCATGTTCGCGTAGAGATTCTGCTGCGCCTGCGCGTTCGCCTGATCCCGCGCGGCGTTCGCCTGATACTCTGCGTCCGCGCCCTGCTGCCGCAGCTGCATAATGGCGGCGATACGCGCGGCCTCGTTCTCGTTCAGCCGCTCGCCGTAGGCCGTATCCAGCCCCAGCCGGGCCGATTCGCTCATGCCGCCGCTGTAGCCTCTCGCGGCCATCTCCTGCGGCAGCACGCGCAGCGATTCCATGTAGTCGCGGTAGAGCTGCTTGTTGAGACTGCCGTACTGGTCTCCGAGCTCGCCGACGCCCTTCTCCGCCTGCGCGAGCGCCCGCTCGGCGGCGGCCTTCGCCGCGTCGTTGTTGGCCTTCACCGCGTCGTCGTACATCTTTTGGTACTGGTCGCGCAGCTCGTCCAGATACGTCCGCTGCGGCTCGCCCGGCGTTTCCTCCGGCGTTCCTTCCGTCGTGCCCTTCTGCGCGTCGCCGTTGGGGTCGATATACGTCACCTTGCCGCCGCCGGACGTGCCCGGCTGCGTCGGCGTCGTGGTCGGCTGCCGCGTTCCGTTCTGGTTCGGCAGGCGTCCCGCTCCGGCCATAGCGCCGGTTATCGCTCCGCTTGCCGCATTCGCCGCCGTCGCGTTCATGCCCGTCTGGTCATAGAGCCCTTTTCGCGGCGGCGCCGCCGCGCCTGTCCGGTCGGGATCGATGGTCCCCTGCAGAGACGAGCTGTTCGCACTCCCGCTTTTCGCCGCTGCGGCAGCCGCGGCGTACTGGTTATTCGCAGCGTTTCTCGCCTCCTGGTTTTTCAGCGCATCGGCGTACAGCAGCTCGTCCCCGGTCGTTGGCTGCTTGTTGGCCTGCTTGTTCACCCAATCCCAAAACTTAGCCATCCTTCTTCTTTCCTCCCTGATACCGAACGCACTTCGGGTTGCGGCACTCCCATTCCGCCGCGTTCTTTTTCGTCATCTCAATGCCGCATTTCGGACACTTCATGCCGTCGGCGCACCTCCCAGCAGCGGCAGCGTCTGCGCCCCCGGTATCGCTCCGCCGGCGGCCGCCTCGCCGAGCGCTCCCGCTCCGCCGCCTCCGGCGGATTCCGGCATAGCCGGTACGGCGAACCTCTGCTGCCATTCGTTGATGATCTCCTGCTTGCCCGGCAGATCGATGAGCTCAAGCTGCGCGGCAAACAGCTTCCAGTTTTCCGCCGTGATCTGGCTCTGCGTGAGCGCCTGCAGCGCCTGAAGCGTCTGCGCCTTGCCGTGGGCGATGCTGTCTCCCGCCGTGATCGTCACGTCCACGCGCGGGAAGTACTGCCACTCCTCGCGCACAACGTTTCCGGCCCCGTCCAGCACCTTCGGCATGACCGCCGTGAAGCTGTCGGCGTTGAACGGCATCGCCTGCGGCGTGCGGTCCTTCATCTCGTCCGCGCCGATAAACAGCATTCGGTCGTCGTCAAAGAACTCGAGCGCCAGCCAGTCGAGCAGCTCATACAGCCGCTCGAATCCTGCGTCGCGGTCCGCGCCCTTGATGTCCGCCTGGCTCTGCGCATCCTGCCGCATCATGGCAAGGCCGGTCGCCGTCGTGACCTTGGTCGTTTCCCTGCCCTGATTGATGTCGTAGTTTCGGCTGGCGCGCTCGATCTGGTTTTTGAAGAACTCCACGCCCATCGCGCCGTTCGCTATGCTCTGCAGTCCGCCGAGCCGCTGCACGCCGCCCATGCGGTTCTGCTTGAGATGGATCACCGCGCCCGGCTCGTTGGTGAACTCCTCGCCGTCGGCAAGCGCGCTGTCCTCCACAAGGATGATGTCGTTTGCGAGGAACGTGTCGTTCAGAATGCTCATGGCGAGCTTCCGGTCGGCGGCGTCCACAAGCTCGAGTATCGGCATGAGCTCGCTCTTGTTCCAGAAGCGGTTCTCGTCCTGAATGCGCCAGTAATGCACGAACGGGAAGAGACTGTTCTGCTTGCATGTGCGCTTCCAGTAGTTTGGGATGTACCGCAGCTCGCGCCCTCCTGCGAGGATCGAGCACGCCACCGCTCCGGCAGGCACTCTCTCGCCGTCCTCCTCCGTGTCGCACGGCTGTCGGAACCAGTGCTCGAGCACCTGTACCGTGTCGTCCAAATCGTTGATGGCCGTCGTGAGATCGAAAACTCCGGTGCGGGAAACGTAGTCCTCGGTGAGAATGTCGTCCGCCGTCAGTCCCAGCTCCTCCAGCTCGCGGCGGAAAACTTGGCAGAACTTCACCTTGTGCATCGTGTAGACGTAGTCCACATACTGCCCGTCCTGCAAGCCGCCGTCGCGGATGGCCGGGTCTGGGAAGATGGCCTCCGTCGGTATGTCCCGGATGCGGATGTCTCCCTCGTTCACGCCGCAGCGCATGTCCCGGTCCCAGTACGCCTTCCAGAACGCATCGCCGAGCTTGAGAAGCCGGCGCTCGTTGCGCGTATTCATATCGGAGAGCCGGTTGTTCTCGATGATGTAGCGCACGGCAAACTCGCGCTGCTTCGCCTTCTTGCTGTCGAGATCGTCGTCGCGCCCGCGAAACTCCGGCTCCGGCACGTTCGGGTTGATCTGTGTCTCCACGAGGATGTACGGGTCCGGCATGTTCGCCGGGATCCACGGAACATCGTTCGCCCGGCAGTACTCGACCATCTCCTTCGTCGCGTCGTGGATGCCGTTGTAGTAGTCGTTACACTTCTCCCACTCGATCTCCACGGCGGTGCGGGCGTTCTTCGCCCGGCGGAACAGCGCGTCCGCCGTCTCCTCGCGCATCTCGCGGGTGGAGTAGTCGTACCCGACGATCACCCGCTCATTGCTCTGCTTCTTTTTTCGCATGTTATACCCCCAAGATACGGTTCACTTCGCCCTGCACGAGATCGTAAAACCACGCGCCGAGCTTCTGCTTTCGCTCCTCGCCGTTGCCCCACTTCCCGTCGAGCACCTCCTGCGCCATCGCCGGAATGCTCACGGTCATCCCGTCTTTCCCATCGGGATCCGTAGGGGAGGGGCTCTGCTCCTCCCGCTCCCCGAAGTACGAAAGCGGGACATGCATGATATCAAGGTCAAGCGGCTCCCCGCGGTACTGGTGAAAGATGCATTTTCCAGACAGATCGGGATAATGCTCCCCGTCATTCCAGCCCCACGCGGCGATCCACTTGTCGTACCCGGTATCCCCGATGTGCTCGTCGAACCAACTCTGCGAGGCATACACACCGGTCCTGTTCCCGGCCTCTTCCATAGCCGCGCAGAACGTCTTGCACATCGCGGTGATGGTCTCATTCTCCGGGAAACCGTTCGTCTGCTTGTACCCGTCCGCGTCCTCCATATCAAACCAAACGCCGAGCCGGGGCTTCCGGCCATTGAGGAAGCGCAGACACCTCTCCGCCTCCAATTTAGCCGTCGGCCCATTCAGCGCATAGCTGTACCAGTAGATGCCCCACGGGATACCGAGCGCGTCGCATTTGGCAATGTTGCGCTCCGCCCATTTGTCGGCATTTCGGATGCCGTAGCCGCCGCGGATGATGACGAAGCCATCCTTGTACGGCGTGAAATCGAAATCGCCCTGATGCTCGGAAACGTCAATACCGTTCATTTCCATGTTCCTCCTGCTTTGAATTCTGCCAGCGCATTTTTCCAAGTGCCGCCCTTGCGGTACAGCGTCGCCTGCTTCCACGTCCCGCCGACCTTGAAATAAAGCGTCGAGCCGAGCAGCGCGGGGGCGGTAAAGGTCGCGGTTTGAACGGCGACCGCGGCGCCCACGCCGCCGACCTTTGCGGTGATATTTACGCCCTCGCCAGCATCACCTACGAAATAGAACGTTGTCGTTCCTTTTGATACGTCGAAGGACGTGTCTTCCGTGCCGCTGACGCCGGCGATATCGCATCGTAGCGTCCACTTGCTCGGGGGGTAATAAGTGCCGTAGCTGCCGTTGTCGCTCGTAAGCTCTGCTTTAACCGCGAACTGTCTGCCGTTCAGTCGAGCAATGTACAGCTTTCCGGAAAGGCTCCAATGGTTCGCCCTTCCGAAAACGCTCTTTTCCTGCTCCCACGCGCTGCCGCTGGGCAGCGTCGGAGCGGTCTGCGACCATGCCATACCCGCACCTCACTCCGAATACATGAGATAAATATCCCCGTCGCTGCCGAGCTCTGCGCCCGGCTCTGTCGTTCCGGCATAAACGTGCCGCACCTGATCGGCGGAAAGGCCGAACTTCGTATACGGGATATCGTTCGCGAGCTTCTCGGCGGTCACGGCGTTCGGCGCGAGCAGCGCCGTGATGATAGCACCCGCGGCGATCTTCTCCGCCGTCACCGCGCCCTGCGCGAGCTTCTGCGCCGTTACCGCGTTCTGTGCGATGTGCGTTGCGAGCACCGAGAGCGCCGCGAGCTTCTCCGTCGTCACCGCCGCCGCGCCGAGCTGCGCCGTGCCGACGCTCCCCGCGCCGAGCTTCGTGCCGTCCAGCACCGGGAGGCGCGCCGCGTCCAGAACGCCGGAATTTATATCTCCCGCGCCGTGCGTATGGCTCGCCGCCGCGCCGCCGAGGGCGACGGCCGTCACCTCCGCGGCGAGCTTTGCCAGTGTGATGCTCCCGTCCGTAACGCTGCCCTGCGTCACGTCCTGCATCGCCTGTACGATCTGCTCAAGCGCCGTCTGGACGTTCCCCGCCGAAAAGCCGGGGATCGTCGTGATGCCGAGCTGCGCCGCGGCAGTCGTGCCGGTCAGCTCGTCGAGCAGGGCGTTGAATTTTTCCCGCACCACCGCCGTCACGAGCGCGTCGAATACCTTCTTGTTCTGCGCCGCCGTGCCGGTCAGCTTGTCGGGCCGGCTCTGCACGCCGTTCGCGGCGATGGCGGCTTCCGTGATCTTCTGTTCCTGTATGCTCATGTCTTCACCTCTTCGCGTAATTGCCCGTCACATAATGCTTTGTGATCTGGAATATGCCGAAGCCCTCGTTCGGCTCCTGGTTCCGGACGATGATCTGCAATCTCTTGTAATTCTTCACCTTGCGGTTGAGAAAGATCTCCTGCGGGCTCTCGTCCGTGTTGAACGTGATGCGCTCAAAGTCGATGTCGGAAAAGTCCAGAATGTCCATCGGCTTTCCGGCTACCTTCTTCTCGTGCCCGCCGGTGCGGTCGGCGCGGATGTACACCTCGGCGCTCGAGCGCGCATACGGCTTGATGGTCACGCAGCAGCCGCGCTTTAAAAGCGTCTTGAGCACCGCGGGCGTGCCGTCGTCGTCATACTTCGTCGCCCACACCGCGGAGATGGCCGCACCGTCGTCGCTGTAGCGGCTCATGTCCTCGATGTCCGTGTTTAGCTTGCAGATCCGCCCGTCCGCCGTGCCGAAGTACAGCGATTCCTCCGCGCCCGCTCGCCGGTTGAGCCAGCAGGAGGCGGGGATGTTCTCGAAATAGTATCCCTCGTATACATAGTCGCCGAGCGCCGCGCTCCGGTAGGTCTTGTTCTGCCGCCCGTCCAGCGCGTAGACGTGGCCGTTCGGTAGCGCAAGCATATACATGCCGTTCCATATCACCGCCTCGGCCTTTTCCCGCTCCGGTTCGTCGTTGAGCTTGTTGTTCACATAGAAGCTGCGCCCCTGCGTGATCTTCTCGCTCGTGTAGCTGTTCGTCGTTACGGCCATTACCCCGTTGCGGGATAGGAACAGCGGATCGTCAAGAAGAGAAGCGAAGCTCCCCGGCGCGATGGAGCCTACGCCCGCCACGGCCTGCTGCTGCGGCTGCGCGATCTCGCTGTCCTGCAATTCTGCGGTGCGCAGATAGATCGTGCTGTCCTGCCCGTTGTCCTCCTTCACGATGCCAAGCGACCTTCCGAGACGGCAGTACCCGAGGATCGCCGTGGCCTCGCTCCCGACCTCGTTGTACAGCAGATCGGGGAAGTACGTCGGATCGTTCATCCCGCTCGTCCAGTCCACGTTCGGGAGCTCCTCGTTCCCGCTCAGCACCGCGCGGTCGTTCGTTCCGATGCCGTAGGTCGTGATGATCGTGCACTTGTCGATGCGGTCGGTGTAGCCCGCCACCGTGTGCGGGAACTCCACCACCAGCCCGTCCTCCGAACCGGCCGTCGGCTTTGCCGGAGCCGTGGTCATCTTGATGATGCCCTTCTCGCGGTCGAGCGTGAACGCCGTCGTTTCCTCGCCGAACACCCATGCGCGCACCGTGCCTGTCGCGTCGATGTCTCCGTCGAGCTGAAAGTCCGTCGCCGTGCCGTCGGTCTGAAAAGCGTTCTTCCGGTACGGCGTCAGCATATTTACGTTTTCATAGCTCTGCCCGCCGCCCGTTGGGCTGCGCGTAATAACGGTCGTCGGAATGTAGGCGTTCTGTGAGGCTCTGTGCGCCGCTGTGCCATCGTATACGTAGAAACCGGCCCCTGTTACTATCCAGAGCTTCCCTGCCAGATACGCGGCGCGTGAGCGCCTCTCCGGCAGTCCTGTGAGTATCTCCGTCGGCGCCGTCTCGTCGTCCCATGCATAGAGCGCCGTGCCGATGTGCGCGAGCTTCTTCTCCGCGCCGTCGAACCTTCCGGCGAACAGGCCGTATACCGGCTTGTCCTTCTGCCAGAGCTTCCGCCAGCCGAGCCGCTTCTGCGGCATCCCGCCGCCGTCCGCCACGATGTTCGTGCAAAGCGGGCTGCGGGAATAGTCCACGAGAGAGGGGTCTGTGGAAAAGTCCGCGCCGCGGAACGTCTTGTATACGCTCTGCCGGATGCTTACCCCTGTTTTCTTCGCCATGGCTTACCCCCGGAAAAGGCTCTGCGCGATGCGCCGGTTCTCGCCCGGCTGCGTCGTTCTGAGAAGCGATACCTGATAGTTGTACATCTGCAGCATCGCCCCGTAGTCCATCACGAGATCGGGGAGGAGCTGCTGCGCCGCCACATAGTACGGCATGCACTCGCAGGCGTCCGGCGCGATCTCAAATTCGCAGCTGTCCGGCGCATCCGTCGGGATCGTCTGCGGCATGGCGAAATATTCGACCGTCACCTCCGCGTACCCCTCCGGAATGACGAGCTTCCCGCCCATCCACCGGAAGCGCCGTGTCGCATTCTTCCCGTCCGCCCATATCCGGTACAGCGAGTAGAAATTTTCCGGCATGGCGTAGACGGTTTTTCCCAACGTTGGGACAATGACCTCCTCCCGGAGGATCTTTTTGATCTGCGCGAGCGTCTTCTGCGCCATGTCGAAAAACGCCGTCATCTTCTTCTCGATGTCCTCGTCGTGCTCGATCTCTCCGCCTGCGCTGTGCTCGTCGAGGAGCATGTATACCTTGTTTTTCGCTTCTCCGAGCGTCATATCGTTTCCTCCTTTTTACCGAAAACAGGGCGAGTCACCCCGCCCTGTTTCCCTCACATAATCAGTTATCCGGCGGAGCTTCCTCGACCTCCGCCTTTTTCTCGGTGGTCTGCTTCAGGCGGTCCAGCAGCTTCATGAGGAAGTCCGGCATAGGCACGCCGATCTTCCCGCTGTTCTCCAGAATGGAGATGAGTTCGTTAATAATAAGCCACACGATCACCAGCAGACCCACAACGAAATTCACATCGAGCTGTACGCCGAGCTTGCCGCCGAGCATCGTGATGAGGTAGTCAACCCCCATACCCACGGCGACGATCATCAGGTAGAAGACCTTCTTGATCACGCCCTGAATGCCCTTGCGGCTCGAAAGCTCCTTGTTCATCCACGCCGCCGTCATGCCGGTGACGTAATCGCAGATCATCACCGCGATGAGCACCGCCACCGGAACAACGAGCTGCTTGAAGTACGCCATCAGCGCCGCGGCTGCCGCGGTCACAATGGCCTTCCAGAAGTTGTCCATATCGTTTCTCCTTTCAGTCCAGCAGCAGGAAGCGCACGTCCGTGGATGCCGCCGAGGCTACGACCGCCAGCTCTCCGGCGGCGAACGGCACCTGCAGCACCGTGTTGGCCGGAATTGGGAAGCCCGCCGCGGCTGTCAGCGCCTTGTTCGGGTCATACGGCGCGATGTAAGCTACATTCGCGCTGTTGTTGGAAACAACGACGGTCTGGCAATGGCAATCCACCTTCGTCTCCTTAGTGCCCGCCGAAACGGCGAGCACGCGGTCAATTTTCATCATATTCGTTTCCTTTCTCCCTCATATGCTCCCGCTCCCCCCTTGCCTCCCCTAACAGGGGAGGTGTCAGCCGGAGGCTGACGGAGGGGTTTGCAAAGTCCGTCGAGGGTTTGCTTTACGGCATTAGCCCGGATCGCCGAAGATGATCTGCCGCGCGTCGCCCCAGCCCACGCCGAAGTCGGCATACGCGGTGTACAGATCGATCAGCGGGTTGTCCTGCGGGGACTGCAGCACCGTCGGGCGCGTGTTGTAGACGATGTTCACAAGCTCCTTCATCAGCCGGCGGTCGCACACCGCCCACTGCTTGCTCGTGAAGCCGTCCGCGCCGCCGCCCATGACGATGTAGCGCATGCCGTACACGGGGTTCGCGGCGTTCGTGTTGTCGTCGGGGTTCTGCATCGGCATCAGACGGGAGTTCTCGCCGAACATCTTCTTCGCCTTCTCCTCCAGCTCCGGCGCGATGAGAACGGTGTCGAAGTCGCACAGGAACGGCAGGCCGTCCGGCGTCAC
>ENA-UEYI01000507-UEYI01000507.1-human-gut-metagenome-genome-assembly--contig:-NODE-507-length-38721-cov-6.235768_pt1 | contig 38721 bp, 33 predicted proteins | sample MGYA00242900_ERZ507916 | MGnify/ENA primary metagenome ERZ507916 (study PRJEB26167, sample SAMN06115521) | human gut metagenome | host: Homo sapiens | place: China:Chongqing | collected 2015-09-02...
CCATCGTCACCGTTCCAGCTTCCGCTTCCGTGTTATTGCAACCTACGAGCGGAATCGAGATACCGATACATAATGCCAGAATAAGGCAAGTAGCCAATGTCGAAAGCCATCTGAATTTAACTTTTTGTCGTTTCATAGATCAATGTCCTCCTTTTCGAGAAGTTTTTTAAGTTCGTTGCGCATACGGAACAATAACGCCTTTATTTTGCTTTCTCTTTCGCCGTACATATCCGCAATATCCCGTATCGAATACAAGAACCAGTATCTGAGAATGAAAATATTGCGTTTCGTTTTTGTCTGAGCGAACAAAAAACGATTTATTACGGACACCAACAACGCTTCTTCCGCAACTTGTTCAACGCCTTTAACGTCGGGGATACAGTTTTCCAATTCGGACAAAGCAATTTCAACTTGTCCTCCCCCGCGTTTTGCGGCATGGTTGCGCTTGTAGCGATTCAAAGCGAGATTGCGGGTGATTTTTCCGAGAAACGCAGCCAATCTGTTCGGCCTTTGCGGGGGAATACTGTTCCACGCGCCCAAATAAGTATCGTTGACGCATTCTTCCGCCTCAAAACGGTCATACAAAATATTGTAAGCGATGGTGTGACAGTAACTCCCGTATTTTTCAGCCGTTGCAGATATTGCGCGTTCTTCTTTTGCCCAATACAAAGCAATAATTTCCTGATCGTTCATAACGTTCCTTTTCGTTGTGCAACGTCCTTTCACTTATAAAGACAACAAAAAAATCATCTCGTTGCGTGAAAACATTAAATTTCTAAAAAAACTCCTTTTGATACAAAAAAGCGCAAGGGAAAAGTTCTTTCTCTGCGCTTTTAAACTAAACGTAATTCATAGGCGGTTACCTCCCGTCGAGAGTTTTTGTTTTTTACAATTTGTTGTTTTTTGTTCTGCCTCTTTATCTTGTTTTTGACGTTTCAGTATCCCTATACGGATACTATTTGATATATTATAGCACAAAATTTTTGTTTTTTCAAGTTTTAACGCACCCGGTTGTGTGAAATGTGTACGATTATGCAACTCGTCTGTTAAATTATAGCATTAATTATTTAGGTTTCCAAGCCAAATAAGTCAACCATAACCATATTAGTGAAAACAAAAAAAGACTCACGAAAAAAATTCGCAAGCCTTTTGTTATCGTTTGAAAGCGTAATTCTATAATTTAGTTTTAATAATTCCCTATGGAAACTGCCCTTTCCACGTTCCGTTTTCGTGCGTAGTGATTTCGCTGAACTTATTTGAGTTCGACGGTAGCGCCGGCTTCCTTAAGTTTGGTAGCGATTTCGTTGGCAGCGTCCTTGGACACGCCTTCCTTAACGTTGGAGGGAGCGCCTTCGACGAGAGCCTTAGCGTCGCCAAGACCGAGACCGGTGATTTCACGGACAGCCTTGATGACGGCGATCTTGTTGCCGCCGATTTCTTTCAATACGACGGTGAATTCGGTCTGCTCTTCAGCAGCCGGAGCAGCCTCGCCTGCGCCCGCAGCGGGAGCGGCAACTGCCATAGCGGCGGCGGAAACGCCGAATTCTTCCTCGAGAGCCTTAACGAAGTCGTTAAGTTCGAGTACGGACATACCTTTGATTTCTTCCATAAGTTTGGTTAAATCAGCCATTGTAAATAAATCTCCTTTTTGAAATTAAATAATAAATTTTGAAAATGATTACGCTTCTTTTTTCTTCGCGATCTCGGAAAGCGCGACTGCAAGTCCGCGAAGCGGCGATTGCAGCATACCGAGAAGTTGAGCCACGAGGACGGGCTTCGCGGGAATGGTTGCGACGGTTTTGATACCGTTGGCGTCCATAACTTTCCCCTCGACTACACCGCCCTTGACGGCGATTTTGTCGTTGGTCTTTTTAACGGTGTCCACGACGATTTTGCTGGGAGCGACCGCGTCGTCGTAAGAAACGGCAACGGCGGTAGGTCCTTCGATGACTTCGAAGCCGTTGATGCCGGCGGCGGCGAAAGCGCGAGCCATAAGGCGGTTTTTGACGACCTTGTACTCTACGCCCGCTTTGCGCATTTCGTTACGCATAGCAGTGTCTTCGGTAACGGTAAGTCCGCGATAATCGACGAGAACGACGGATTTAGCCTTGCCGAATTTCTCGGCGTACTCGGCTACCTGTTGTTCTTTCAGTTTGATGGATTCTACTGACATTATAAACCTCCTTTAAAGATTATAAAATAAATCCGACCGCCCGCATAGAGGCAATCGGATTGAATTCTCTCGGTTAAGCGTTATAAACGCCTTGACTTCGATCGATCTCCGTACCTCGGCAAGTCCTTTCGGTTTACGCTTTCGCACTTGCTGTCTGCGGTTGGATAAATTATTTAAGTTTTTACACTCTGTAAGCGACTTTCACGCCGGGGCCCATGGTGCTGGCGAGCGTTACGCTCTTGACGTAAATGCCCTTTGCTGCGGCAGGCTTAGCTTTGACGATAGCGTCCATAAGAGTGGTGAAGTTTTCCGCGATCTTCTCTTCGCCGAACGACTTCTTGCCGATCGGGCAGTGAATGATAGCGGTCTTGTCGACGCGGTATTCGACCTTGCCGGCTTTGGTTTCGTTGATCGCCTTGACTACGTCCATAGTGACGGTGCCGCTCTTCGGCGAAGGCATCAAGCCCTTAGGACCGAGGATCTTAGCGACTCTGCCGAGTTGACCCATCATATCGGGAGTGGTGATAACCACGTCGAAGTCGAGGAAGTTCTGAGTCTGGATCTTGGCGATGATATCTTCCGCGCCCACGATGTCCGCGCCCGCTTTAAGAGCGGCTTCGGCTTTGTCGCCGCGCGCGATAACGAGGACTTTCACCGATTTACCGGTGCCGTTGGGAAGGATAACCGTGCCGCGAACCTGCTGATCCGCCTGACGGGGATCGACGCCGAGGCGAACGTGAAGTTCGATGGTTTCGTCGAATTTAGCCTTTGCGGTAGCGAGAACGTTCTTGACCGCTTCGTTTACGTCGTAGTACTTGGATACGTCTACAGCCTTGATGCTGTCGGAGTATTTCTTACCGTATTTCATAGCGCACCTCCCTTAGTCTACGACCACGACGCCCATACTGCGCGCCGTGCCGGCAATCATGCTCATTGCGCTCTCGAGGGAAGCGGCGTTGAGGTCGGGCATTTTGAGGGTCGCGATTTCCTTGACCTGCTCTTTCGTGATCTTGGCAACCTTATCCTTGTTCGGCTTAGCCGAGCCGCTCTCGATACCGCAAGCCTTCTTGATAAGCACAGGCGCCGGAGGGGTCTTGAGGATAAAGGTGAAGGATCTGTCGGCGTAAATACTGATTACGACCGGGATGATAAGACCTTCCTGACCTCTGGTTTTTTCGTTGAATTCCTTGGTAAAACCGGGAATGTTGATGCCGTGAGGACCGAGGGAGGAACCGACAGGGGGTCCCGGGGTCGCTTTTCCGGCGGGCAACTGCAGTTTGACTACTGCCTGAAGTTTCTTTGCCATTGTAGCGTTTCTCCTTGTAATAAATTTTTATAATTTATACAATCGCGGTGATAACGAACGCTTTCGCGCTCTCCCGAACTATATAACGTAATTGATTTTAGCCTGTTTTAAGATCGGCGAATTAGTCCTCGGTGACGACGTCCGCGGGCTCGATCTGGTAAAGTTCGAGTTCGACGGGGGTCATACGACCGAACATACTGACGGTGACTTTGCACTTGCCTGCCGCCGCGTCGAGCGCGTCGATAGTACCGATAAAGCCTTCGAGAGCGCCTGCCGTGACCTTGACGGTCTGACCGATGGAAAAGTCGGTGGCGACGACTGCGGGACGCTCGAGGTGCATACGCTTGACTTCCTCGTCGGTAAGCGGAAGCGGATAACCTTTCGGTCCGACGAAGCCGGTAACGCCGCGGGTGTTGGTGACGATGTGCCACATATCGTTGTTGTAGTCCATTTTGACGAAAACGTAGCACGGCATCATACGGCGCTGAACGATCTTGCGCTTGCCGTTCTTCTCTTCCACGACGTCTTCCATCGGGATAGAGATTTCGAACAACTTGTCGAGAAGGTCGTTTTTCTTAAATACGAGCACGAGGTTTTCCTTGACCATATTCTCGTAGCCGGAATAGGTGTGAAGGACGTACCACTTAGCGTTTTCTATACCCATAGAGGCAACCCCGCTCCGCTACTCGTCAGCCCCAGAACTCCCGAAATAAGCGCGGAAGTCGTATCGGTGCCGGACTCGAGTCCTTTAACGAGCAACTTATACAGCCAGCCGAGCAACTGGTCGAAGCACATAAGCACTACGAGGAAGATCAGCACGACAACCAAGACGATGCCGGTCTGCTTGACGACGGTCGAAAAGGAAGGCCAAGTGACCTTTTTGAGCTCGGAAAACGTCTCTTTGAAAACGTTACCGCGTCTTTTCTTTTCTTTTTTCGGCTTTGCTGCGGAATTATTATCCTTTGCCATTGTCGATTCTCCTTAAAAAGATTTCCGAAAAACGGGCGACGATTACTTCGTCTCCTTGTGCACGGTGTGCTTTTTGCAGAACTTGCAGTACTTTTTAAGTTCGATTCTGTCGGGATCGTTCTTCTTGTTCTTCATATTGTCGTAATTGCGCTGTTTGCACTCGGTGCATGCGAGCGTAATTTTATTCCTCGCGGAATTTGCCATAGTGAGCCTCCTGATGCTAACTCAAAAATACACCCTCTGCCGAGGGGTGCCATAATACTTTAACATACCGCAAGCGGATTGTCAAGCGTTTTTAAAGTAAAAAACCGATTTAAAAGTTTTCGGGGCGTTTTTTTGAAATTTTAAAGGATTATCGCTTCTCTTCCGTCGGAGATTCCACGCCGAAATTCCACTTTTGCGAAGCAAAAATATCACTGATATTAAAAAAGCGGCGCACGGCGGCGTCGCTTATCGTCGCTTATTTCAATAATTTTACTATGCGTTCCGCGCCGAACGAGAAAAAGAGGTCGACGGGGAGCGCGGCTACGGTGACGAGCAGAATCGCCCACGCTTTGCCGACTTTTTCGATAATCGTCATAAACGACGTGCCGGCAACGTAGTCGGTCAGCATCGCCATGACGGTGAACGCGGCGGCAAACAGCGCAGCGGATGCCGCTACGCGCACGAGCGCTTGCCACGCCACGCGGTACGAGAGTTTCCGCATAAAGTACGCGACGAGCGCGTACGGCACGAACGCCACGCAAAGAAACAGAAACGTCGTGCCTATTCCGCCCACGGCGAACGCGATCAGCACCGCCGCGACGGCGGCGATAACGCCGAACGCTATCCCGCAACGAACGCAGGCGATATAGATCGCGAGTGAAGCGAAGATAAGCGGTACTATGCGCATGGGCGTATAGTTGGACAGAAGCACCGCGACCACGGCGATGGCGGTCGCGACGGCGGAATAAGTTATTCGCCGGGTTCTCTCTTTTCTTTCCATTTACATACAGCAGCGCGTGCAGTCGCAGCACAGCGAAGTCAGACAGTACGCAAGACAGCAATTCGACAGAAAATCGCTCTGCTGTTGCTGAACGATATTCGGATCATTGCCGATCGTGTCGGTGCCCAGCGTGCGGGGATCGGTCTGCGCCGAGCCTATGACGATATTGAGTTTCTCGAGCGCGGTCTTGTACTTCTGATTGCCGGGATCGCACTCCACTGCCGCTTCGAGTTGTTTTTTGCTTTCCGAAAGCCACTCGCGCTTGTAATAAATAATCGACTGGAAATAGTGCCACTCGCCTTCTCTTACGGTCATGGCGTCGAGTTCCGCCTGAGCCTCGTCGTACTTCTGCTCTTTTATTAGTTTGTCGACGTACGCGAAATCGTTGCCGCCCGCGTCCTTTTTGACTTCGGCGGCTTCGCGCTTAGTCTGAATCTCGTACCACGCCTGCTCGAGTTCGTTTAGTTTTCTCGCGGCTTCCGTACCCGCTTCGCCGGGCTGGAATCTGCCTTCGCCGTACTCGGCTTTGAGTTCCTCGTAACGCTTCTGAAGTTCCTCGAACGAGGTTTCTTCGGTGAGTCCTAAAATTTCATAGGGGTTTTTCATTTTAACTCCTCTTCGCACGGGTCGCCCTCGCGCGCGTTTCTATATATTATAATTATATCTTGGGTGCGGGAATTTTTTTATCCGACCCGAGCACTTCGGCGGCCTTACGTCTGAGCCCTTCGTGAACGATATTGCGGAGAAGCGAATAACTCTGTGTGAAGTTCATACCGTTGAAGCACTCTATCGCGCGGTTGACCGTGGAGTTTATTATAAAACCGAGGTCGTCCGCGTGTTTTTCGAAAAATTCCTTTCTGCGGGTAAAGTCGCCGTAAGCCGACAGAAACGGATTATAATTACCCGACTTCGCGTCGTCGGCGATATCGTCGAGCGCGTCGATAAGGTACACGAATTTGCCGATATTGTAGCACAATCCCAGTAGGTTTTCGTTCGCTTTGCCGTCCATGACCGCGTTTACCGTTTCTTTCAGTAGAAGCGCGAACGAGTCGGCGGCTTTGTCCACGCTCTTTTCGCCCGCTTTTTCCTTTTCGCGGAGTTCGGCGTAACGCCTTGCCATGATCTCGTCGGCTTCGGGAAGGAACGCTTTGGCTTTAAGATACGGTTTCCTGAGCGCGCGGCGCACGACGCGTTTTTTCGCGCCCCCGCCGTCGATAACGTCGTCCAGCACCTTGTAATAAGCGAGCAGAATATTCGCCGCGGCTATGCGCTCGAGCAGCGGGTTGTGCCTGACCATCGCTTTTTTCGTGAACGGATTGCCCATGCAACCCGCGACTTCGAATTCTACCGGCTGGTTCGCCGCGTCGTGAGCGAGCGCCGCCAGAAACGCTATGTCGTAAGAGGTCGTATACCGCGCGAGGTTGCCGTAGTCCTTGCCCGTTTCCACGCACACGCCGCAGTAAAACGCGCGGAACAGCACGTAGTCCTGCTTTCGTAGCGTGTCCTTGACCGGCGTAACGTAACCGTACATACGCCTTTAGAACGTTCTCGGGACAAGCCCGACTTTGCGATAGACTTTGTTAAGCGTTTTATAAGCGGTACGCGCCGCTTTGTCCGCGCCCTTTTTCATGACTTCGTTAAGGTAAGTCTTGTCCGCGATGATTTCGTCGTACTTCGTCCTTATCGGTCTGAAGTACTCGACCACGCACTCGCCCACGCGGGTTTTGAACGTGGCGTAATCTGACGAAGCGAATTCTTTTTCCGCCGCGGCGATACTCATGCCGCCGAAAGTCGAGTAAATCGTGAGAAGATTGCTGATGCCCGGCTTGTCCGCGGAAAATTTGATCTCGTTGCCGCTGTCGGTGACCGCTCGCTTGAACTTTCGCATAATCGTGTCCGCGTCGTCGAGAAGGAACACGGTGCCGGCGGTGTTGTCGTCGGTCTTGCCCATTTTCGCCGTGGGATCCAAAAGCGAATAAATCTTCGCGCCCGTTTTCGGATAGAAACCGTCGGGAACGACGAACGTAGGCGAATACTTGCCGTTAAAGCGCTCGGCGATCGTGCGGGCGATTTCGAGGTGCTGTTTCTGATCCTTGCCGATGGGAACGAGTTCGGCTTGGTACAGCAGGATATCCGCCGCCATCAGCGTGGGGTACGCGAATAACCCGACGTTCACGTTCTCGGGGGCTTTCTTGCTCTTGTCCTTGAACTGAGTCATGCGCTTGGCTTCGCCGAACTGCGTGTAGCAATTCAGTACCCACGCGAGTTCCGCGTGCGCGGGAACGTGGCTCTGAATAAACAGCGTGCTCTCGTCGGGATCGAGTCCGATCGCGAGAAACATCGCGAGAAATTCGCTCGTTCTGCGTCTTAAGTCCGCGGGAGCGTTCGCCACCGTCAGACTGTGAAGGTCGGCGACGGCGTAATAGCAGTCGTAGTCGTTTGCAAGCGCGACCATATTCTTGAGCGCGCCGATATAGTTGCCTATCGTAAGATCCCCGGTGGGCTTGAGCGCGCTGAATATTACGGGTTTCTTTTCGGTTTTTACTTCGTTTTCCATAATCGTTTAGTCCTGAGTTTAATTCTTCTTGTTTTCTGCGTAATTTATAACCGTTCGCGCGGCTTCGTCCGGGTTTATCGTGCCGGTGAAGCGCTTTTCGAGGTTTTTGAGTACGGTAATCGAATCGGGAACGGGGAGCGCGGTTTCCTCTTCGAGCAGTTCGATCGTCTTAAACGGATCTGAAGCGGGCTTGCCGCCGATAGCCGAGTACACGTCCGCGGCGAACTTGTAGGGGCTGGCGGTGGACACCACTACCACGGGACGATCGTCCTCGTTTTCCTCGTAGTACTTGTCCGCTACGCACTTCGCCACCGCCGTGTGCGTGTCGACGATATAGCCGTCCTCTTCGAGTTCGTACGCGATAGTATCGCGCACCTCCTCTTCGTTCGCCCATTCCGCCCAAAAGGTTTCTTGCATCTCGGCGAGTTCGAAATCGCTTATCGAATAAGTTCCCGTTTCCGCAAGGCTTTTCATTCGGCGGGCGGTGAGTTCGTCGTTGCGCCCCGAGAGTTCGAACACGAGCCGCTCGAGGTTGGAACTGACGAGTATATCCATAGACGGACTGGTCGTCTTGTAAAACTTGCGTTTCGCCGCGTACTTGCCGCTCCCGATAAAGTCGGTAAGCACGTTGTTGCGATTGCTGGCGCAAATAAGTCTGCCTATCGGCAGGCCCATTCGCTTGGCGTAATAGCCGGCTAAGATATTGCCGAAGTTGCCGCTCGGCACGCAGAAATTCACTTCGTCGCCGTATTCTATCTCGCCCGCATCCATAAGGTCGACGTACGAGGAAAAATAGTACGCGATCTGCGGAACGAGTCTGCCGAAGTTCATCGAATTCGCGCTGGAGAGCGCAAACCCGCGTTTTCTCAGTTCCGCGGCGGTCGCCTCGTCGGTGAAAATCTTTTTGACGGCTGTCTGCGCGTCGTCGAAGTTCCCGTTTATCGCGGATACGAACACGTTGTCGCCCGTTTGGGTGATCATCTGCAGTTTTTGCAGTTCGCTCACGCCGCCCGACGGATAGAACACGATAACGTCCGTGCCGTCCACGTCGCGGAAGCCCTCTAGTGCCGCTTTGCCGGTGTCGCCGCTGGTCGCGACTAAGATAAGCGTGCGCGTTTTCTCGCCCGTCGCCGCTTTACTGCCCGTCATAAGGTACGGCAGCAACGTGAGCGCGATATCCTTGAACGCGTGCGTGGGTCCGTGCCACAGTTCGAGCATAAACGTGCCCTCGTCGAGTTTCACTACCGGCGCGGGATCTCCGTCGAAACGCGCATACGCTTTTTCGGTATACTCGGGTAGGTCTTTAAGTTCGGGCAGAAACTTACCGATGACGAACGCGGCGCGTTCCGGGTAAGTCATATCCGCCATAGCCTTGATTTCGGCTTCGGTTATCTCGGGAAAAAGGGCGGGTACGAAAAGTCCGCCCTCGTCCGATAATCCTTTAACTACCGCCTCCGCACCGCTCACGACGCGGTCGGCGTTTCTCGTGCTGATAAAATTCAAGTCTGTAATTCCTTTTGCCGAGGTTTACGGCGCGTTCCCGCCGCTTCCCGCGGACTTGACTGTTAAATATATCTCCGCATAAAATCGGGAACTTCTTCCGCGGAAACCGTGAGCGTGAAAGTCACGTCGAACTCGGTACCCAGAAGGTCGAGTTGCTCGAACGCCGCTTCGAGTTCGGTTACGGGCTTTTTGACGAACTTCGCCAGACCGTCGATATACACGTCGGTAATGTCGTAGTTGCCCGCGAGCAAGCCTTTCAGAAAGCACAGTATGCCGTTCTCGTCGGTGATGCCGTAGTGCTTGATATCGATGAAACGAATGGAATTGTCCACTTCCGAGGAGTGGTCGGCGCAATCGGTTATGTACACCACGCTGCCCTTGGTCGAGTGCGCGCGGTCGTTCGCCGCGTCGATAATGCGCTTGGTTTTGCCGCTGCCCTTTACTCCGTAGATAATGTTGATCATTGTTCGTCCTCCATTTTTTCGTTTTTCGGAAAGCCGCTTGACTTTCCTTTTATATTATACATTAAAACCGCGACGATTTGGTGATTTTTCCTAAAATTTTTCCGCAGATTTGCAAAAATTTCCGTGAATACCCGCTATAAATCGCTTTTTAACGCTTGCCGATATGCTCGTTGAAAAGTTTATGCAGGTTTTTATCGTAAATTCTCACCATAGTGTCGAGTTCGTCGTCGCCCATGATCGTGTTTCTGCCCGCGGCGTACTCGTCGTCCACCATTGCTTTGACCGCCGCGACCACTTCGTCGGACTTGTCGACCGCGTGTTTGTCCTCCAGCCCGTAATAGGCGTTTATCCAGTAAGCGATCCCCGCAAGCCCCGAAGCGTTGGAAACCGAAACGTACGGTTTTTTGCCGAGGATTTTGGCGGTGTCGAACACGTTATATATCTCCTCGTCTTTGAGTAATCCGTCGGCGTGTATGCCCGCGCGGGTCGCGTTGAACGCTTTGCCTACGAACGGCGTGCGCGGCGGGATCGTGTAGCCGATTTCACGCTCGAAGTACTCGGCAATCTCGGTAATGACGGTAAGATCCATACCCGCGGTCGTGCCTTTCATCTGCGCGTATTCGATACACATGGCTTCGGTCGGGCAATTGCCGGTGCGCTCGCCGATGCCGAGCAGCGAGCAGTTCACGCCGCTGCAGCCGTACAGCCACGCGGTGGTAGCGTTGACGACCGCTTTGTAAAAATCGTTGTGACCGTGCCACTCTAGCCACTCGCTCGGTACGCCCGCGTAGTAATTAAGCCCGTAGATAATGCCCGGAACGGAACGCGGAAGCGCGGAGCCGGGGTAAGTCACGCCGTAACCGAGCGTGTCGCACGCGCGGATCTTGACGGGGGTTTTATACTCCTCGGCGAGTTGCATGAGTTCGTACGCGAACGGCACGACGAAACCGTAAAAGTCTGCGCGGGTGATGTCCTCGAAGTGACAGCGCGGAACTATGCCGTTGTCGAGCGCCGACTTGACTATAGCGATGTATTTTTCGAGCGCGGACTTGCGGTCGAGTTTCATTTTCTTGTAGATATGATAGTCCGAGCAACTCACGAGTATGCCCGTTTCTTTTATGTGCATATCCTTGACGAGCCGAAAGTCCTTTTCGTCCGCGCGGATCCAGCTCGTGATCTCGGGGAACTCGAGCCCCAAGTTCATGCAAGCCTTGACCGCCTGTTTGTCCTTTTCGCTGTAGAGGAAAAATTCGCTCGCCCGGATAAGACCTTTTTTGCCGCCGAGTTTCGACATAAGTTTGTATATGTCGACGATCTGTTTTACCGTAAGCGGCGCGCTGGACTGCTGACCGTCGCGGAAGGTCGTATCGGTGATCCACCATTCGTCGGCGGGGTTCATCGGAACTTTGCGGTCGTTGAAAACCACTTTCGGCACTTCGTCGTAGTCGAAAATGCCGCGGTAAAGTTCGGGTTCTTTGACGTTTTTGAGGACGTAATCGTGCTCTTCTCTTTCGAGTAGCCCCGTGTGCTTACTCTTGTGCAGTACGTGTTTCGCCATTAGTTACCTCCTCGCGTCGTTTTACGGCTCGAACTTCGACACGAAGTCCGCTATTCTGTCTACGCCCTTTCTTACGTCCTCGTCGGACACGGCGTAACTAAGCCTTACGTAGTCGGGCGCGCCGAACGGTTCGCACGGTATTACCGCCACGTCCGCTCCGTCCAAAAGCGCGTGCGCAAAGCCGATTGCCGAGCCTATTATCGTGCCGCCGACCGAACGCCCGAACAACTTGCTCACGTTGACCATAATATAGAACGCGCCCTGCGGCGTGACGTAACTCAGTTCGGGGATAGCGTCCAGTTTTTCCATTATGAGTTTGCGACGGTAGTCGAAACTCTTTTTCATTTCCTCCAGGAACGCTTTGCCGCCCTCGTGGGAATAAGCGGCTTCGGCGGCGTACTGCGCGATCGTGTTCGGGTTGGAAGTCATATGACTCTGCATGCCCGAAATCGCCGCGGCGAGTTTAGCTTCGCACGCGACAAAGCCTATGCGCCAGCCCGTCATCGAATAGGTCTTGGACACGCCGTTGACGACCACCGTCTGCGCTTTCAGCGCCTCAGAGTACTTCGCGATCGAATAGGTCGGGATTCCGGTGTAATCGAGCATTTCGTAGATTTCGTCGCTGATGACGGTCACGGAAGTGTTCTCGATAACCGCCGCGATCGCTTTCACTTCGTCCTCGGAGTAAACCGCGCCGGACGGGTTGTTGGGGTTGTTGAATATCAGCGCGACCGTGCGCGGGGTTATAGCGCCGCGAAGTTCTTCCGCCGTGATCTTAAAACCGTTCTCCGGCTTGGTGTCCACGAACACCGGAACGCCGCCCGCAAGACGGACGAGTTCGGGGTAAGTCAGCCAGTACGGCGCGGGAATGATCACTTCGTCGCCGTCCTCGACGAGCGCCGCGATTGCGTTATAAAGCGAGTGCTTAGCGCCGTTCGAGATTACTATGTTCTCGGGGCTGTAGTCGAGTCCGTTGTCGGCTTTGAGTTTGCCGCAAATCGCCGCCTTGAGTGAAGCCGTGCCGGAAGCGGGCGTGTACTTCGTCTTGCCGCCGTCGATAGCCTGTTTCGCGGCTTCGCAAATGTATTCGGGAGTGTTGAAATCGGGTTCGCCCGCGCCGAACGACACGACGTCGCGCCCTTCTTCTCTCAGCTTTTTTGCTTTCGCGCTTATCTCCAAAGTAAGCGACGGCTTGATCGATGCTGCTCTTTTTGCGATTTTCATTTGCTTGACTCCTCCGGACCTATAAAATTTCTCAGCATAATTATACTATATCGGTTTGTAAAACGCAATTCATTTACGCACCGTATTTATTAAATTTTCTCATGTTAAATCAAATAACGTTACCGAACACGCCTTTTTCAGCGAAAAAACCGCAATTTTTCACTTTTCATTTTTTTCATTTCACGAAAAAAAGACGGAAAATCCGCCTCTTTTTCTCAACTATGCAAGTTTATACAGTTTGACGTATATTTATACAGAATAAGTATAAAGCAAAGCCCCCGAAGTTACAGAGAGCTTTGTTGTAGTTAAAGAATTATTTGGTTCATCGCTATTCGGTCGGATTGGTTTCGGTCGGTTTATTTTTCTTCGTTTGTTTGATTTTTTTTAATTTTTGAGTATTTTTCGGCCGCTCGGGCGATTTGACTTCGGTTTCGTCCGCGGCTTTTTCTTCATTTACGACAGAGGCGTTGCCGTCGGGCTGTACGGGGTTGTTCGGCTTATTGCCGTCCGTATTGCCGCCGGGCTTATTGCCGTTTCCGTTTTTACGACCGTCGAGATAAGACGCAATGCACAAGGTGACGAGGATAACTGAGCAAACTTTCTGATACGCCGACACAAACCGCAGCAGCATATTGCATTTGCACGAAGAGAATACGTCAAGCACGAAACTGAACAATCCGCCGGTAAACGCGTCGAGCCAACAGTCCGAGGTTATATGCAATATAAAGCAATAGATCGCCGCAAACAACGCCGCTTCCTCTACTAAGCTCCTGATCGCAAGACTGACGCGCTGACCGGGCTCTAAACTCGATTTCTTTTTGTCGTCCGCTATGTCGCGAACAAACGAAATATTGATTTCGAGCGTGCGCGACAGCAAGCGATAAGCAACTATCCCGTAGAAAATATTGTAAACCCAACCGTCGCAGAACATCGCTACGCAAGCGGCTACAATCATAAGCATAACGCTGAAAATCAGATTTACCGTGTTTGCCGAAGTTATGTATTTGGTTGTCATTTTTGCCCGCTCGTCGGATTGTTTTTGTTCCTCGTCGGGTCGTTCTGCGTTCTTATCGTCTTTTCCGCAACACTTTTTGATATTTTCTTTCGACAGGTACGCCGCAACGTAATCCGGAGAAATTAGCGCAAAAAACCACAACCCGATAGTTTTGACGACATTACAAAAATCACGTTCTTTATTTACGGTCGCGTACCACAATATCGCCCTGATAACGGCGGTCGCGACAAACATAATCGCCATACCTGCAATTATGCCGCCCAAAATAAACTCTTTTTCTGTCATTTCCTTTTCTCCTCTCGTTAAGATTTTGAATAAAATAACTATTCGCCTTTATATCCCCAAACAACAGTCGCAAAATAACTGGAGTTCCAATAACTGCTCCAACCGCTAGGCTGACTTTCCGCTTCGCAATAAATGGTTTCAAGATTATTGCAATACTGGAACGCGCTATACCCGATACTAGTTACGCTATTCGGTATCGTTATGCTCGTTAAACTACTGCAAAAATAGAACACATAATCCCCGATACTCGTTACGCTATTCGGTATCGTTATGCTCGTTAAATTACTGCAATTAGAGAACGCCCTATATCCGATACTCGTTACGCTATTCGGTATCGTTATGCTCGTTAAACTACTGCAAAAATAGAACGCGCCACTTCCGATACTAGTTACGCCATTCGGTATCGTTATGCTCGTTAAACCACTGCAACCATAGAACGCACTATCTCCGATACTCGTTACGCTAGAAGGTATCATTATACTAGTTAAACTGCTGCAATTCTCGAACGCACTACTTCCGATACTCGTTACGCCATTCGGTATCGTTACACTCACTAAACTACTGCAACCACAGAACACACTACTTCCTATACTCGTTACGCTATTCGGTATCGTTACACTCGCTAAACTACTGCAATCGGAAAACGCATAACCTCCTATACTTGTTACGCTATTCGGTATCGTTATTTCAGTTTTACTACCAAAATATCCGACAAGAGTTTTTACGTCGCCCTCGGTATGTATTACAAAATCGTTTTCTCTTGTTAACTTACTAGGGGCATTTTTATCCGTATATACGTCTAAAGCATAACGTCCGACCCCTCCGTGATTGTCTGAGCCTTTCGTTATATTTAGTGAAGATAAGTTATATACTTCTGCTAAGCGATAACAACCAAAAAACGCACTATATCCGATACTCGTTACGCTGTCCGGTATCGTTATACTTACTATATCGCTGTTTTCAAACGCTCTTTCTTTAATCGCGGTTACCGGTATTCCCTTATAAGCAGGTTTGATGACTATATCCGTTTTGTCGATATTCTTGCCTGTGACAATATAAGACGTCCCGTTCGTAACTAATTCGAGCGTAACGTCGTACATATTCCATACGGCAACAATCGTTATATCGCCGTGCGAGCCGTGCGATATTTCGGTTATGGGTTCGCCGTCCAAAGTCCAGCCCATAAAATCGGCGTTTATGCAATAGCCGTCCGAAAGCGTTATCGTGTCGCTTTCGACAGTATAAGTCGTTTCGTTATCCGTACCGTTACCTTTTCCGCAATCGTAAGTAATATGATATACGGTCGGCGTGTATTCGGCAGTAAAGACCTTATCGCCGGTCGAGCCTTTTTCTATCTTGCCGTCGTCGTTCCAGCCGGCAAAATCGTAGTAGTCTTTTTGCGGACTTAACAACGTTACGCTATCCTCGACGGTATAAGTCGACGGGTTGCCGGTTATTTCCCCTCCGTTAAGTTCGTAAGCAATACGATACGTGATTATTTTCCATTCCGCAGTTATAACGGTGTCCTTCGTTACGGGACGTGCGAAGTCATAATCCCAATCTACGAACTCATAACCGTTTCTCGTAGGATCCGTAAGCGGACGTAACGTCACGTTGTCCTCTTCGACTTCGCGGTAGCCTATCTGAGTACCTCCGCTCGTATCAAACGTCACAGCATAAATAGCGCGTCTGCGCACCACTACGGTATAGTCCTCGTGCGCTCCGCCGTCCGTTACTCGTACGTAATACGTATTATCGCCGATGCTCAGATTTACTTCGTTATTGCCGAGCGGCTCAGAGTATTGGTTATCGTAATAGATTGCGAAGCCAGCGTTACCGTTCACGGTGAATTTGCCGCCGAAATCGTATTTCTTCGTCGAATTGGACACTTTGAGATAGAACGCGTTACCGTTCTTCTCGAATACGCTCGAGTTTAATTCCGTTCCGTAATTGCGCTCCGCGTCGTAGCCGCAAACGGCGCACTTGTTGTCGCTGCCGAATTCGTGGTTCACGCGGTCTTTTTCTACGCCGTGAATGCAGGTCGACTTATGAAAATGTTGCGTTTCGTCCATTGACCAACTGCCGTCGTATGGGTGTTCGGCAGCCGCCACTTCGCCGCACGTGAACGTAGTCGTTCCCTTCTCGCCGCACTCGCAGGAATAGTAGTATTTTGCTTTTTCCGTGCAAGTTGCGCGAGAAGCAAGATATTTGTCGCTTACGACTTCGGCGGTAAACGAATGGGTATGCTGTTCGGTATTATCGCCGTCGTTTTTGTCCGTGTCGCCGCCGGGAGTTACTACCGTTGAGCCGCCGTTGCCGTCGTCGGGCTTTTCCGTTTCGCCGCAAGCGGTGAGAGCGAACGCCGATACGATCGCTAACGTCAACGCAAGCAGAACGATCAAAAACTTTCTTTTCATTTCTCTCTTTCTCCTTTTTTTTGGTTTATTCCTTCTCGACCTTATGCACAACTTTGTCGCGGGCGCGGCGGAATTTTCAAAATTATTTTAGCCGCCTCGGAGCGCGGGCTTTATTTATCCACCGCGCGAAGCGCTTTTTGTGTACACTTTCGTTATCCACCGCAGGTGGATAATTTTTTTATTTTATAAGGTCAATGAAATTGTACCCCCCCCCGGCATATTGTCAAGTGAAATTCCTATCACATTTCAATTTTTTCGGATTTTTTTCGCAAATTACTTATCCACAGCCCCAAAATTGTGGATAACTCGCCTGTTTTTCCTCTTTTCTTTTGCCCGTTGATTGTGGATAACTCGCTGATAAATCGTATTCCCGCAACTCCGTTTTTATTTTTTTAAGGATAAGTACTTGTTTGATGTCGGGGATTCCACGCGCGGCGTGCCGCCGCGCTCTGAATGACGAGGTAATAGTAATGCTTTCCGTTTTATTTTAAATAATAACGCGCAGTTTTCATTCTACCACGTCATCCTTAGCGCATAGCGCGTGAGGATCCCCTACAACAAACAAATAATTATCCTTAAAAGCGTTGCGGGGTCCGGGACACAGCCGCAAGTGTCCTGGTGACTTTTTTTGCTTCTTTTTTTCTTCATTTGAAAAAAAGAAGTATTACGAAAAGTTACTGCTTTCCATAATACTACTCTTTTAAAAGATAATCTTGTTCTTGTTGTAGGGGATCCTCACGCTCACTTCGTTCGCCCGAGGTTTGACGGCGGAAAAACGAAAAGATCCCGTTAAATTTATATCTTCTTAAAAAAATTCGGGTTATAGGGGCGAATTACCGCCCGTATCTTTAATTTTCGAATTGACTGGAATACAACTGCTCGTAGAAGCCTTTCTTTTCCATTAGTTCGGCGTGAGTGCCTTGCTCGACTACGTCGCCGGCGTTCAGCACGAGGATCTTATCCGCGCCGGTAATGGTCGACAGTCGGTGCGCGATAATGAAACTGGTTCTGCCGCGCATAAGCGTTTCCATGGCGCTCTGGATAAGACGTTCGGTGCGGGTGTCGACGGACGAAGTCGCCTCGTCGAGGATCAGCACTTTGGGATCGGACAGAAGCGCGCGGGCGATAGTCAGCAACTGCTTTTGCCCCTGCGAAATATTGTCCGCGTCCTCGCTGATAACGAAGTCGTAGCCGCCGTCGAGCGTACGGATAAAGTGGTCGGCGCAGGCGAGTTTAGCCGCTTCGACGACTTCCTCGTCGGTAGCGTCCGGTCTGCCGTAGCGGATATTCTCCATAATCGAGCCGCCGTATAGCCAGGTGTCTTGCAAAACCATGCCCATCTGGTCGCGAAGCCCCGCGCGGGTGAACTCGGTAATATCTCTGCCGTCGAGGAAAATCCGTCCGTCGTTAAGGTCGTAAAAGCGCATCAGCAGTTTGACGATCGTTGTTTTGCCCGCGCCGGTAGGTCCGACGATAGCGATTTTCTGCCCGGCTTTGACAACCGAGGAAAAGTCCTTGATAACGATCCGGTCGGGGTCGTAGCCGAAGCGCACGTTCCGAAACTCCACGTCGCCGCGTACGTTTTCGGGTACGGCTTCGCCCGTTTCCTCGATTTCCTCCGCGTCAAGGAAACCGAACACGCGCTCAGCCGCAGCCACGGTGGACTGGAGCGTGTTAGCGATGTTCGCCACCTGCCCTATCGGCTGATTGAACTGACGAATATAGGTTATGAACGCCTGAATATCGCCGACGGTGATCGAGCCGCGCGCGGTCAGCACTCCGCCGAGAACGCAAGTCGCGACGTAGCCGATATTGCCGATAAAGTTCATAATAGGCATCATAAGCCCGCTGAGGAACTGCGATTTCCGAGCCGTTCCCGCGAGTTCGTCGTTGTACGCTTTGAACTTCGCCGTCGAATCGTCCTCGCCGCCGTAGAGTTGGATCACGGAATTACCCGCGAACGCTTCCTCTATGTGAGCGTTGACGTCGGCAAGCGCGGCTTGCTGGCGGCGGAAGTACTTCTGACTGAACTTCACGACGAGCATAATAAGGATCACGGACACGGGAACGATCGCGACGGCGACCGCGGACATAATAAGGCTGATGCGTATCATCATGACCAGCACGCCCACGATCGTGGTGACGGAACTTACGAGTTGCGAAAGGCTTTGGTTGAGCGTGGTGGACACGGTGTCCACGTCGTTGGTAAGGTACGACAGCACGTTGCCGTTAGTGGTCTTGTCGTAATACGACAGCGGCAGTTTGTTTATTTTCTCGTCTATGTCGCGGCGAAGTCTGTACGAAGTCTTTTGCGCCACGCCCGCTAGTATGAACGACTGCGTGTACGATATCGCCGCGGACACGAATATCAGCACCGATATGACGGTGAGCAGTCCTATTATCGCGTCGACGTCGATAGTCGGCTTTTCGGTAAGCGACATTTCGAACACGCCGTCCGCGTAGTTACCGAGTTTGTCGCGGATTTCGCCGATTTTCTCGACGGTGATCGCGCCGCCCTCTTTCATTTTCTCGAAAAGTTCGTCTACGGTTTTCACGCCCGTGGCGCGGGAAAGCGCCGCCACTCCGTCGAACGGCATTTCGCTGTCGCGCACCGTTTCGTCGAGTTGCTCGTAGATATGCTTTTGCATAAATCCCTCGATGAGTTTGTCGGTGCTGTCGCCGAGAAGCCCGGGGATATTCAGCGTGAGAATAACCGAAGCCGCGGCGAACACCAGCGAAACTATTATAGCGAAAAGCGACGGGCGCATATATTTGACTAATTTTTTGAGCGTTCCCTTAAAGTCCTTGGCTTTCTCGCTAGGTCGCATGCCCGGTCCTCCCGGACCGTGACCGCCCATAGGACCGCGCGGAGGACGACCGATACTACGTTGTTCACTCATTTTTCAGTTCCTCCTCGGATAACTGCGACCTCGCGATGTCGGCGTACACGGCGCACGACTTCATTAGTTCGCTATGCTTACCCTGCCCCACGACCTTGCCGTCGTCCAGCACGATTATTCTGTCCGCGTTCATGATCGTGCCTACGCGCTGAGCGACGATAACCACGTTCTTGTCCGCGGCGTTCTCTTTCAGCGCGGCGCGGAGTTTCGCGTCGGTCTTGAAATCAAGCGCCGAAAAACTGTCGTCGAACACGAGCACGGGCGATTTTTTATACAGCGCGCGGGCGATGGCGAGCCGCTGTTTCTGTCCGCCCGAAACGTTGCCGCCGCTCTGGGCGATTTCGCTCTTATACCCGCCGTCGCGAGCGCCGATAAACTCGGTCGCCTGCGCAACTTCCGCGGCTTTTTTCATTCTCTCGTCGCCGTCCGCGGCTTGTTCGCCCGCGAGTTTGATATTGCTTTCCACCGTTCCCGAAAACAGCAGATTTTTCTGCGGCACGAACGCCACCGCTTCGCGAAGCGAGCGCAACGTATAGTCGCGGACGTCCTTGCCGTCGAGTTTAACGCTGCCCGCGGTCGCGTCGTAAAGCCGCGGAATAAGTTTGACAATCGTGGACTTGCCGCTGCCCGTCGCGCCTATGATCGCGGTGGTTTCGCCCGGAACGCAACGAAAACTCACGCCCGAGATCGCGTTCTCTTCCGCGCCGTCGTACGCGAAACTCACGTTGTCGAACTCGAGTTCGCCGCGGGGCGCAACGAGATCGACCGCGTTTTCGCCGTCGCGAACGGAGATTTCGCGGTTAAGCACTTCGTCCACGCGCCGTGCGGAAACAAGCGAGCGCGGAGCGAGCACGAACACCATTATGATAACCATGAACGACATAATTATCTGTACGGCGTAACTCATGAACGCCATCATCGACGCTACGTCGGTCACGTTCTCGGCAAAGTAGGACGCGATCCACACGACCGCGACGGACACGCCGTTCATCGCAATATTGATTATCGGGAACAGCGCGCTCATCACGCGGTTGGTAAAGAGGTTGACGGAAGTAAGTTCGCGGTTCACTTCGTCGAAACGCGCTTCCTCGCGGGATTCGGCGTTGAACGCGCGTACGACGAGCATACCGTTCAAACCCTCTCTCGCCACGCCGTTGAGTTTGTCGATAAGCGTCTGCAGTTTTATAAACTTCGGCTGTACGATCGCCATCAGCACGATTATCGCGATAAGCACGAGCGCGACCGCGGCGACGATTACCCACAGAAGGTAACTCATATCTGCGGTCAGTCGCACGGCTTTGACGATGCCGCCGATCGCCATGACCGGGGCGTACATAACCATACGCACGAGCATAATCGAGAAATTCTGTATCTGCGTTACGTCGTTGGTACTGCGGGTGATGAGCGACGATACCGTGAATTTGTCCACGTCGGCGGCGGAAAACGCCGAAACCTTGTCGAACAGATCTCGGCGAAGGTCGCGCGAGGCTTTCGAGCCGAGTAACGCGGCGATATACCCCACCGCCACCGCGCACACCGTAGTCGCCGCGGCGTAGCCCAGCATTATCCCGCCGTAGTAAAGTATCGTGCGGGTCTTGTCGGCAGCGTTAAGGTCGGTTAGCGTGTTGACTATGTTTTTCATATAGTCGGGCAGTTGCAAGTCGCACAGCGCTTCCGTCACGAGCAGCACGAACGCCGCAAGTATCAGGCACCAGTACCGAAAATAGTACGACCATACCGTTTTCCTTTTAGTTTTTTCCATTAAAGCAATCTCCTTGTCTGCCATATTCGTGTACGCGTTCGTCCAAGATCCGGAACGTTTCGAGCATTTTCTCCTTTTCCTCGGGCGTGAAGTCCTCGTCGATACGCGCGTTGAGTTCGTCGTAGATCTCGTCTGCTTTTTCGAACGCTTCTCTGCCCTTGTCCGTCACGGCGAGAACGACTTTGCGGCGGTCGGTTTCGTCGCGGCGGCGGGTAATAAGTCCCAGTTTTTCCAGCCGAAGCGTTATGTTCGTCGTGTTCGAAAGCGGCGTTTTCAGTTCACGGCAAACGTCGCCCACCGTAACGCCGTCGCCAAGCCGCCTTATCGCGGTCAGCGTGAACGCTTGCGGCGGCGTAAGCCCCGCTTCTCTGAACGGCGAAAACAGCATTCGCGTTATGCCGCCGTGTATCGCGCGTAAACGTCCGTGTATATCCTCGGTGAATTGACTCATACGTCACCTCTCGAAAATTACTTATCACGATAACTATTTTATCCGCCCGCTTAATTATTGTCAAGCGGATAATAAAAAAACAAAATGAAACTTTTATCACAAAATTTCATTTTGAATTCGGCTGGGTTTTTAGTTTTGAGGATAATCAGCGGTTCTATGCAGGGGATTCCACGCGATAAGGTCATTACCCTTATTCGGGGTAATGACCTTATCGCTCTGAATGACGAGGAAAAGGGAAACTGCTCGTTCGATTTAAATTGATAATCAACCTAATACGTCATTTCGAGCGTAGTCGAGAAATCCAGCGAAGCGCAAAAAATATAATAAATGCGCCTACAGCTAGATCCTTCGACTTCGCTATCGCTCCGCTTAAGATGGCATCGGATGGGGTTAGCGGTTCCATGCAGGGGATCCTCACGCTCACTTCGCTCGCTCAGGATGACGGCGGAAAAACGGAAATTACACGTCAAAATTTAAAAATAGACCGTGCAGTTCAACTTTTACCACGTCATCCTGAGCCGCAAGTCTGCCCTTAACTATAATAAGGGCAGACTTGTGGCGTGAGGATCCCCCGCTCAAAAACAAGTAATTATCCTTAACCCGCCGAAAGGCGGATATCACTTTTAACCTAGTCGCAGGCGGCGTCGCTTTCGCGGTAGAGTTTGGCAAGTCCGCTTTCGCCGGTTTCGCGATAGCCGCGCCCGAGATCCTTGCCCGTTTCGTACATGGTCCGGACGATGGTATCGAACGAAACCTTGCGGGTGTAGGTCAGAAAATTCGAGATAGACAACGCGTTTATGGCGCGCATGGCGGCGACGGCGTTGCGCTCGATGCACGGTATCTGCACGAGTCCGCGCACGGGGTCGCACGTAAGCCCCAAGTGGTGTTCTATCGACAGTTCCGCGGCGTACTCGATCTGCTCGAGGCTCATATCGAAAAGTTCGCCGAGCGCAGCGGCGGTCATGGCGCAAGCCGAGCCGATCTCCGCCTGACACCCGCATTCCGCGCCGCTGATACTGGCGTTAGTCTTGATAAGGTTGCCGATCACGCCGCCGGTAGCGATGGCGTTAATCACTTTTTCGTCGGTAAAACCGTGTTCGTCCTGCATGAATTTAAGTGCGGACGGCATTACTCCGCAAGCCCCGCAAGTCGGCGCGGTGACGATCGTTCCGCCCGCGGCGTTCTGCTCGCTGGTGGCGTAAGCGTACGCGCAAACGAGTCGGTCGGCGCGCACTTCCGCCGTTTCGCCCAGGTAGTGCTGGCGATACAGAAACTTCGCTTTGCGCCCGATATCCAAACCGCCGGGCAGCGTGCCGGTAGCGGCAAGCCCTTCCTTTATCGTGAGTTTCATGCGCTCCCAGACACCGGAGAGATACTCGAAAATTTCGTCGCCCTCGCACTCGCGAACGTAGTCGTAAAGCCGCATATCGCGCTTTTTGCAGTACTCGGCGATCTCGCGGAACGAATTAAGCGGGTAAACGTCCTCGCCGTCGCCGCACTCCTTTCCCTCGAACGCTATCGCGCCGCCGCCCACGGAGTAAGCGCGTTCGGTGAATTTCTCGTCGCCGTAAACCGCGGTAATATCCATGGTGTTCGGGTGCGGCAAGTCTTTCATTTCGTTGTCGCAAACGATTTCCACGCGCCCGGGGATAGTCTTTTTCAGCACTTCGTCCGTGCCGTGACCGTTGCCTGTAGCGGCAAGACTGCCGTACAGCGTGACGATATACTCGTCCGCGCCTCCGTGCCGCGACAGAAACTCCTTTGCTATTTTCTCGGGTCCCATAGTATGCGAACTCGACGGACCCGCGCCTATTCTGTATAACGCTTTCAACGATTTCATACGTTTCTCTCCGACAATGATTTTATACCCGATCGCCGCCAAAGTCAAGGAAATCACGGCTACGATATTTTTATAAAATTCGTCAAAACGCTTGCATTATGAATTTCGTTGTGCTATAATAATAGCCCGAACGGAGAATTTAACCGTTCGTAACTGGGTGTAGCGCAGTTCGGTAGCGCGCTTGAATGGGGTTCAAGAGGTCGGAAGTTCAAATCTTCTCACTCAGACCAGTAAAACGTCGTGCGGAAACAATCGCCTGCACGGCGTTTTCGTTTTCGGACGAAATTTTACCGCCGTACGATTGACAAGCAAAGCGAAAAAGAGTATACTAACCATATATCTTATGCGGAAGTGGCTCAATGGTAGAGCGTCGGCTTCCCAAGCCGAATGTTGCGGGTTCGAGCCCCGTCTTCCGCTCCAAAAAGAATAAGGACATCAGGAGATGTCCTTATTCTTTTTGGAGCGCGAAACTAGGGGAAGAACATTGTTTGCTGCGGCAAACAATGTTCGCGAACCAACGCGCAGCGTTAGTTCCAAAGGTCGCCAAAGATGGCGATCGCCGCCCCGTCCGCTAAAAAATATATTCCCGAAAAAACTAAAAAATAAAATTCCCGAAAAATGCCGCCCCGCGGGTCTTGCGTAAACCCGCGGGGCGACTTAAAAGAAGAATGGAAATGAAAAAGGCTGAATTATTTACGCGGCGGTCGGCGGGGAGCGTAGCCCCGCGGCGATACCGCGCGATTATCGTATTACCACTTGGAAATGCCGTTTTCGGTGAGGTAGTACATATCCACTACGTTCCAGCCGCTTGCGTCGGTAGGTTCCCAGTAATCGTACTCGCCGCCCTTGATCGCGATTTTGTCGCCTCGGGTTCTCCACGCGCCGCCGATACGCACGTAGTAGCCGTTCTTGCCAAGCCCGGTGGTCGGGTCGAAACGGCCGGAGTCGGGGTTGCAGATCATATTGTTCGGGATAAAGCCCTCGACGATCGTGACGTAATTGCCCTCCGTACCTGTGGTTTTCATCACGTAGTCCACCGCGTCGCCCTGACGGACACAACCGATAGGCGTGAAGAAGAACTGGCGCGTACCGCTACGGTCGGTATTGCTTGAGGTCGAAGTCGCGGTTTCGATAACGAAGTTACTGAGCATACCGCAATCGGAATCGTTGGTCGAGTACTTGTTGTGAGTGACTCTCACGAAGAAGTACAGTCCGTCGCTGCCCTTATAGTAGCGCGCTTTGAAGCCTTTGGTCGCGTCGGTAGTACCCGTAGCCACGGATTCACGACCGCTCCAGTCCGCCCAGTCGGCATCGTCACCGTCGATAGTGCGTTCGGTCGCCTTGCCGGAAAGCGTAATGCCGTCCGCTCCCACGTAACTGCGGTGGTCTTTTTCCCACGCGGGAGTGTCGACCTGATACCAGATATACGGCTGATCGTTCGCTCTTCCCAGCGAGTTGATTATATCGTTTTCGGTAAGATCCCAGCCGTCGCCGTTTTTCTTACCCGTGCCGGTACGCCAAGCAAACGCCACGCGGACTTTTCCGTCCGTAATCGCGCCGAGTTTCTCGAGCAAATTCTCGGAAACGTAGCCTTCGGTAACGGTGGTGTAACGCGTGTTCGAGCCTGTCACGCCGCTATCCGCGGTTTTCATTACCGCGTCGCAAAGGTACTTGCCGTCGGGCGTGACGTGAAGCGTTACGCTGTCCGCGCCGCCGTTGGTTGTCAGCCCGATCTCGAGGCTGGTGTTGTGCGACCACTCGCCGTTGCCCCTGAGGTAAACCGCATGTTTCGCTTTGGTAAGGAAGTACAGCCCGTCGTCTTTGAGAATGGCTTTGACGGTAAATTCCTTGCCGCTGCCATCGTAAGCATAGGAGCCAAGCACTCTTCCCGAATATTCCGTCCAGTCCGATTCATCGCCATCTATCGTATACCGTTTCGGCGTCGACGACGCTACCATCGCATCGCCCTTAACTGCGGCTTCTTCTCCCCTGAGAATCGTGTAGTCGAAGTATTTCGCGCCGACGTTGAACGAAAGGATCGCGCCGTGCGTTTTGGTGTTGTCGCCGATATAGTCGTAAGTCCGCTCGCCGACGAACACGTCGTTCATAAAGTAGTAGAACTTGCTTCCGTTCCTGTAAACCGCGATTTTTGCGTTGTCGGCGGTAATACCTATATCGTTGTTTGCGTTAAGAATTTTCGGAGAACTCCATGCCCAGCCGGAAACGGTATCGATGTTCGTTTCGGTTGCAATAAAGTTCTTGATCGCGGAAGCGTCCGCGGTCACGTCGTACATCGCCATTACCGACCGGAAATGAGATTCTCCGTTCTGCGTCGTGGGTTCGCCGGTGAACATCCAGCCGACTTTGGGGAACTGATCGCCGTTGTATATCTCGTTGACCTTAATAGTGGTTTCGACGTAGAATTTCGTTTCGTTGAAGTTTTTGATATACAACTTCGCGTCGGGACCCGCTGTGGAATCGACGTAAGGATTCTCACCGTTGTCGTGGCTGAGGTCGAATCCATCGGAATAAGAGTTCTTGTCGTCGCGGTGACCGAAATTCTCGCCCTCCTCGCCGATCACTCTGCCGCCTTCGTCGAACTTGAACCAGGTGCCGGGAGCGCCGAATTCCACGCCGTAGGGCGCGCCGATGAGTTCCCACGCGAACGGCGAATTGTTGCTCGCGTACTGGTTTCTCTCGATCGTGAACATACTCATGATCGCGTCGGGCTTACTCTCGTAACCCAAAGATTTCCAGGGAATAAAAACTTCGATGCTGTAACCTTGGGTATTCGCGGTGTTCATTTCGCCCTTTATCTCGATGCCGGTGCCTACGCCGACTACCGGATAAAGCTGGAAATCGTTTCTCTGGCGTTTTCTGAGAAGGTACGTTCCGTCGGTAGCGAAACCGAACTCGAACGCGCCGTCGTTGATCGAGCGGTAGGAGCAGTCCGCGATATATACGGACATACCGGTTTTCTGGAACGCGTCGCGCTTGTCGTTGGTGTTGTTGCCGTTCCAGTTGATCGGGTCGTCGGTGATCATAGCGTAGTACATGCCCTTTTCGGTCATGGTGCCGGTGGCGCGAATGGTGCAGTCGTCGAGGTAAACCATAGTGTAACGGTCGTCGCGCTGACTGCGGGTGGAAACCATGTCCACCCATTTGAGGTTCTGCCAGATATCCTCGTCGAACTTGCCGTCGAACACGACTCCATCGTCCGCGTCGACGTTGGCGTTACGATCGGCGGGCGGCGTTTCGGGCTTGCGAACGTAGTCGCCAAACAGTCCGTCGTTCTTCGCGTCGCCGCAAGCCGCGAGCGTGAACGCGGATATAATCAGTATAACGAATAATACGAGAGAAATTATTTTCTTTTTCATGATTTTTCCCTCCTTATTTGCCGAGAACGTAAATCTCGGAAATGCACACGGGCTTATCCGACGGGATCGTAATGCGGATAGTTTTGACGCGGATCTCGTCGAACTCCACCGTTACAGATCCGCCGGGACGAGCGACGTTTTCGCTCTCATCGGGATCCCAGTGCGTGGTGAACTTGTCTTTGTCGAATTTAAGGCCGGCGATATAAGCCGTGCCGGTCACTTCCTTGCCGTTCACGTCGGTCTTGACGAAATCGAACTCGATTCTCGAAACGGTTTCGAACATAGTTTCGAGTTCGTTGGAATTGAAGATCATTACCGAACGGATAGCGCGGTAGTCGTCGAAGTCGAGCGTGATCGTCGTGCCTTTCTTGGTGGTGAACTGACCTATAAAGTCATTGAACGTATTGAACGCGATCAATCCGTCGTTGAGATATTTGACGTCGGTTTCGTCGTCGCCGCCGGTAGCGGTGACTTTCGCGCTATCGGCGATGTTTTTATACTCGGCGTCCGGACCGATCTTGGGCATAAGCGCATAGGTCGGACCGTTGGCGTGCAGAAGTTTCTGTCCGTCGGGACGGGTGTAGAAACGCACTTCGTCCACGCAGCTGCCGCGCTGACCCTCGCCGCCGGACTCACGGTTATAGTGCGCGTGATAAGCGATATAGAGTTTGCCGTCGTAGCGCACGAACGAGTGGTGACCGGTGCCGGACACGTGATCCCATTCGGGTTGCGACGAAAGGATAAGTCCGCCGTCCGCGCGGTTGATTTTGGTGAAAGGGCCCAATGGACTTTTGCCGATAGCCTGCGCCACGCCGTACACTTTGTTCGGGTAGCCGTTTATAGAGAACGTGAGGTAATAGGTCGCGGTTTCCGCGTCGTAGTACATATACGGACCCTCGTTGATGTTCTCGTCGGTGTAGTCCGTGCGCTTGTTTCCGTCCACGGTCTGATAACCGGTACGCGCGAGGTAAGTCAGCGTTTCCCACTTCGGGTCGTCCGTCCACTTCTCGCCCGCCTCTACGCCGTAAATGTTGTTGCCCATATAGGTGTTGGCGAAGTAAATGTACTTTTTGCCCGTCGCTGGGTCTACGTACGGATGCACGTCGATGGGAAGGAATACCGCGTGATAACCTGCTTTTCCCGCCGCGCCGACGTACACGTCCTCGTGGCTGATAAACGGCGTGCCGACGGAAAGCGTGCGGGCGTTTCCGTTATACGCCTCCGTACCATCTTCGTTGACGTACTGCTTAAAAGGACCTCTCGGGCTGTCCGAGATCGCAATGCCTATCGAGTACGGATTGTTGGCGCTCGTGAAATGTATCTTTACCGCGCGGATCGCGATAAGCGCTTCGCGGGCGTAACCGAGTATCATGGTTTGCTTTTCCGAGTCGGAAGCGTTGCCGTTTTCCGCAGCCGTTTTTCTCGAGGCGTAGTTCGTAATCTGTTTTTCTACGGAATTTTTCTGAGCGTCGGTATAGCCCTCGAACGCGTTGTCGGTCGAGAACTTAACCGCTTCCTCGTCCATTGCGGCGGTAGCGGCGGCGTAGTCGTAGCCGTTCACAGTCTTTTCTATCGCGTGGTATTCGTTCTTTTCGGCGAGATTGTCGAAAAACTTGCCGTCCGTGCGCGAACCGTCCTTAGCCGAATAGAAAAGATAGTACTTGCCGTCGTCGGCGTCGCGGATAACCTCGGGCGCCCACATGTTGTCGTGCGACCAGCTCGCGGCGGCGGGTTCAAACACGGGACCTACGTATTCCCACGTTTCCATATCTTTGCTGCGATAAGTCGAATATCCGTGACAGCCGAAGTCGCTGTCCGACGTCGGGTACATGAAAAACCAGCCGTAATCGGGATCCGACTCGTCATCGATATAGATAACGGTAGGATCGGCGCACGCCGCTTTCATTTCGTTTTTGTAGAACAAGTCGTCGTTGTACACATCGTCGGCAGACTGATCGTAGTACGGCAAAGCGTACTGCCCGGACGGCGCGCCGCACGCGGCTGCCGAAAGCATAAAGCCCAGCGACAGCGCAAACGCGATTGCCGATTTCCAGAATTTTCTCATACTTTTCCTCCGAAACATTTTTTCGTAAAGTCAAATTCATATGCTATCATTAGTATCTTACCATTATTTGTCGCTTTTATCAATGTGTTTTTCCATACAAATATTGACTTATCCTATCGTTTCGCGACTACTCTACTATTTTTAAATTGTCGGAAAGTTCATAAAAACGCTTGACACGCGATGTGGCAAACGCTTATACTGTATATATCGGATATACACAGTTTGCCGCAAGTAGCGGCGAAGGAGGATCATCAGGTGGCAATATTCGAAGCGAAAGGGCTGACAAAGAGATACGGAAACGTCGGGATAGAGGACGTTTCGTTTTCGCTGGAGCCGGGAATTATAACGGGGTTTATCGGCGCGAACGGCGCGGGTAAGACCACGACGATGAAGTGCGCGCTGAACGTCGTGCATCCGGACGCGGGAGAAGTGACGGCGTTCGGGCTGTCGATGCGCGAGTGCGAAGAAGAGATAAAAAGCCGCGTGGCGTTCGCTACCGGCGGGTTCGACTACTACCCCTACTGCCGCGCGGGCAAGGTCGCGAAGATGATAAGCGAGTTTTACCCCGTGTGGCGCGACGACGTTTACAAAAGCCTTATAGCGAAGTTCGGACTGGACGAAAACAAGCGGATACGCGATTTTTCGGCGGGCATGAAAGTTAAGTTCTCGCTGGCGCTGGCGCTTTCGCACGAAGCCGAAGTGCTGTTTCTCGACGAACCGACAAGCGGCTTGGACCCGCTCTCCCGCAACGATCTTCTCGACGTGTTCAGGTCGGTAGCGTACGACCGCGACAAAAGCATACTTTTCTCCACGCACGTGACTTCCGATCTCGACAAGTGCGCCGATAAGATTCTCATAATCCGCGACGGCAAGATCATTTCCGATAGTACGCGCGACGAGCTTATCGACGGTCACGTGATTATCCGCGGCGGCGCGGACGAACTTACCGACGAGATAAAGGCGAAAGCCGTGGGATACAAAACGAACGCCTACTCGTTTTCGGCGCTCGTAAAACGCGGCGAAACGTCCACGGAAGGTTTCGTCACCGAAAAGCCCGACCTCGAGGACGTTATGATTTACTACTACCGCCGCGCAGGCGAAGGAGATACCGCGCTATGACCGCAAAATCCGAAAAGAAGCGTTCCGCGCTTCGTTCACTCGTAAAGAAAGAACTGTTTTTCACCACGCACCCCGCGCTGTGGCTGTTCGCGCTCTTAGGCGTACTGATACTTATCCCTTCTTACCCTATGATCGTCGCACCCGGGTACGTTTTCCTCGCGATCTTCACCGCGTTCAACGTGCGCAGAGCAAACAAGGACCTCGACTTTACCGTGACTTTGCCGGTGCGCCGCCGCGACGTGGTGACCGGCTCGGCGATACTTATCGTCGCGTTCGAGTTGCTTACTCTCGCCGTATGCGGCGCGTGCGCCGCGCTCGCCGACTACGTTATTTCGCCCGCGGGCAATACCGTGGGACTTGACCCCAACCTTGCGTTTTTCGGCGTGGTTCTTATCGGCTACGGCGTATTCAACCGCGTGTTCATCTCGGGCTTTTACCGCACGGGCTACAAGGCGGGCTTACCCACTCTGTTAGGCGTGATCGGCTACCTCGTGCTGTACTCCGCGTGCGAAACACTCGTGCAACTTATCCCCGCGCTTACCGCCGCGCTGGACGGACTCGACCGCGCTTACCTCTGGGCGCGCGCGATAACGCTCGTATTCGGAGCCGCGCTTTTCGCCGCGTTTACCTACGACGGCGTGCGGGCGGGGCAAAAGAAGTTTGACAAAATCAGTCTTTGATAATATAATAAGAAATACGACGGAAACGAAAGGACGAACGGAACTTGAAACTCGTGATATCCCCCAAAAGTGAAAAGCCGATTTACGAGCAGGTTTACGACCAAATCGCCGCGGGCGTGCTGTCCGGCGAACTCGCGCCTAACGCAACGTTGCCGTCGATACGCGGTATCGCGACCGAACTCGGTATCAGCGTAATCACCGTCAAGAACGCTTACGACGCGCTCGAAAAGGACGGGTATATCTACACCCGCGCGGGCAAAGGCTGTTTCGTCAGCCCCGAAACGCCCGCTTCGCTCGGCGAAAAGCGCCTGAGATCGGGCGAAAAATCCCTGTCCGGCGCGATCGGGTATTGCCGTTCGCTCGGGCTGTCCGCGGACGAAATCGCGGAACTCACGCGGAAAATTCTCGGCGATTGAACCGTCCGAACGTTTCCGCCCTCAACGAAAAAAGTTATATTATCGAGGTACCATTATGACCGTAACCGAATTTTTAGACAGTTCGTACACCGCTTTTCACGCATGCGAGAACGCCGCGAAAATGCTGGACGAAGCGGGCTTTAAGCGCATTTCGCTCTTTAGTAAACTCGCGCTCGCGCCCGGCTCTAAGCATTACGTCGTGAAAAACGACAGCGCGATCGTGGCTTTCCGCGTCGGCAAGAGCGACTACGGTTTTAACGTGATCGCAAGCCACACCGATTCGCCGTCGCTGCACGTCAAGGGCAACGCGCTACTTGACAGTCGCGAAGGCAAGCGCTTAAACGTCGAAGAGTACGGCGGACTTGTTATGTACAGTATGGTGGATATTCCGCTGAAAATCGCGGGGCGCGCCGTGTACGAAACCGCCGACGGACTGGTCGCAAAGACGGTCGTCAGCAACGGCGTTTTCAATATCCCGGGGCAAGCGATCCACCAGAACCGCGAAGTCAACGACAAATGCGGGTTCAATACCCAAGTCGATATGCTTCCTCTCTGCGGCGACGCTACTGACGTTTATTCGCTTATCGGCGGCGGCGAGATAGTCGACGCGGATCTTTACGCCGTACCCGCGGTGAAAGCCTACCGCTCGGGCGCGAAATCGGAGTTCCTCGTTTCCCCGCGTATCGATAACCTCACGAGCGTTTACTCGTCCGTGCGCGCGATAATCGACTGCGAACCGACGGGCGTAGCGGTGTGCGCGTGCTTCGACAACGAAGAAATCGGCAGTATGACCAAGCAAGGCGCGCGCTCGTCGTTGCTCCTCTCCGTGCTGAAAAAGATCAACGCCGCGCTCGGCAAAACCCGCGACGACTTCTACGCCGCGACAGAGAACGGTATGCTGTTGTCCGCGGACAACGGTCACGCCGTCCACCCCGCTCACCCCGAAAAAAGCGACCCCGCGATCGCACCCGTAATCAACGGCGGCGTTGTAATCAAGCATCACGTCAATTACGCGACCGACGGCTTGAGTTCCGCGGCGATCAAAGTTCTGTTGAAGCGTTGCGGCGCGGCTTATCAGGAGTACTACAACCGCTCGGACGCGCGTTGCGGCAGTACCTTGGGTCCGATGGCAAGCGCGATAACCGGACTGAACGCTTGCGACGTAGGACTTGCGCAACTCGCGATGCACTCCGCGCTCGAAACCGTGGGCTACGACGATATAGCGAATATGCAAAAGTTCATGACCACTTTCTACTCCGCGCGTTTCACGAAAACCGACAGCGGCGTAAAAGTCGAGTGAAATTTATAAATACTATCGCAACCAAACGAAAAACCGCCTTGCTGTCACGCAAGACGGTTTGTTTTTATCTTCTCCGACCTCAGTACGGCAAGTTCGTTCTGCCCACAATGTAGTCGACCGAACAGCCGAACAGATCGGCAAGTTTCATCAGTATTTCGATTTTGGGAAGCCGCTTGAAGTCGTTCCACTTCGACACCGCTGAAGTACCCATTCCGCACTCTTTGGCGATGCGGTAAGACGACACGCCGGTGGGCGACTGGAGCGCGGCGATACGGCGGGCGAACTTTTCGGGCGAGCCGCTGCGGATAATACTCTTGTTTTCGCTGCGCCCGAGAATATAGTCGAGCGAAACGTTCATATAGTCGGCTAGTTTCACGAGAGCGCGGGTAGACGGCATCTGGCGCTGATACAGCCAGTTGTTGACGGCGGTTTTATTGCACCCCGAAGCCTCGGCGAGTTTATACGATTTCATATCGTGCTCGTCGAGATATTTTTTTATGGCAACGCTTATGTAGTACGACGTTTCCAATAGCCTCTCTCCCGTCGGTAAATGTTATCAACGAATTGATTATACTACAATCCGCGAGTTTAATCAAGAAAAACGCGGGGGCTTACGAAAATTATTTTTTGCGGGCGTCCTAAACGAGAAAAACCGCGATAAAGCGCAGTGCGCCCCTCCGGAACCGTCAATGGCCTCTTTTACAATTCCACCGTCGCGGCGATTGCGAGCGCCCCCGCGCCTATGTGACACGCGACAGACAGCGGAAGCGGCGCTATACCCACGGTAAAGCCGGGAAACGCTTCCTCTACTTCGCGCTTCCACTCCTCGGCTTCCGCAATGTTCCCCGAGTACGCAACGTCGATTCTCATTCTTCCCGCTTCGACTTCCGCCTTGAACCGCGTTTCGAAGTCCTTTTTTATCGCCTTGATCATGACCGTGCGCGCCGCTTTCTTGCCGCGCACTTTCGAGTACGCGTCCAGCTTGTCGCCCTGAATCTGCAGAACGGGCTTTATGTTGAGCAGCGAGCCGACCGCCGCCGCGAGCGGAGTGATTCTGCCGCCTTTTTTAAGGTAATACAACGTTTCGAGCGATATGTAAATGGACGAAACCGCCGCGGTCTTTTCCAGTTCTTCGCGGATTTCTTTCGCCGCCAGTCCGCGGTCGCGAAGCCCTACCGCGTCGTAAACGGAACGACGCATAGTGACGGATATGCGGCGATTGTCGACGACTTCGACCTTGCCGTCGTAGCTGCGGGCGAGCATTTTCGCGCTGTCGCACGAGCCGCTAAGCCCGCTCGACATAGGGATATGCACCACTTCGTCGCAGTCTTCGAGGACTTTATCCCACAGTTCGGTCACGCCTGCGGGCGACGGCTGAGAAGTGCGCACTTCGGTTGCGGTCGGAAGCAGTTCGAAAAACTTGTCCTGACTTAGGTCCACGCCCTCGAAATATAGTTTTTTGTCGATATAAACCGGCATGGGAAGCACCGTGACGCCCAGCGCCCGCGCTTCTTCCTCGGTCAACCCGCCGTTACTGTCCGTTACTATTGCGACTTTTTTCATAAGTTCTCCGTTTAAGTAGGTTAGTCCTCTGCGGATAAATCATCCGTTTGATAAGTAGCGTAAATCATTTTACCACAACTCCACGAAAAAATCAACGATATTTTGTAAAAAATCAACGTTATTTCGCTTTTTGTCTACACACCGTAAACTTTCGCGCGGGAAGTTATAAATAAGGATTATTACTTCTCTGCCGTCGGGGATTCCACGCGCGGCGTACCGCCGCGCTCTGAATGACGAGGTAAAAAGTATGGCTGCGCATTACTTTTATTTGACCTTTTTATAAGGATAATTACTTGCTTTATGTGGGGGATCCTCACGGTCGCGGAACGCCGCTCCCTCAGGATGACGATGGGAAAAGTTGGGCTTCTCGTTATTATTTTAAATTATAACGCGTAGTTCCCGTCCTTAACCGTCATTCAAAGGAGCAAAAACAGCCCCGACTATCAAGGGGTTGTTTTGCGACGTGGAATCCCCCGCGATAGAGAATACTTATCCTAATACGTCATTCCGAGCGCAGTCGAGGAATCTAGCCGAAGGCGCAAAATAAACAATAATGCGGCTACGCCTAGATCTTTCGACTTCGCTACCGCTACGCTCAAGATGACGTAAGGATATTTAACCTTTAAAGCGTTGCGGGCGCGACGCGTTAAGCGAACAGTCCGGTGGACTGTTCGTAGCCAAAGCGGAGGACACAATCGCAAGTGTCCCGGTGACTTTTTTTTCTTCATTTGAAAAAAAGAAGTAGTATTACTCGCTATCGCGACTAATACTACTCCATTAAAACCAACTATTCTACCAAAATTCAAACAAAAAACTAAATATAAAATAAACTAACCCTAAACTATAAATTCAGCGTTTTGACCGCATTGCGAGAGGGCGTGCTTTTGCGATAAAGCAGCGCGTATTCGCTATCGGCGCTTCCCGAAGCGGTTTTCAGTTTCACCGTCATTACGCCGCTTTCCGCACACCCCGGTAAAACGAACCGCACGGTCGCGCCGCGCCGCACGCTGTACGCAGCAGTTTCGCCCGAATCCCACATAAGCAACTCGTACTCTTTGCCGCCGAGCGAGAGACACGCCGTCACGGTATCGCGGATGATCTCGCCGCTGTCGTTAATAAACCACAGTTCGAACTCGAGTTCCTCGCCGGCGTCGTAGCGCAGTTTCGCAAACTTCGCGCTCGCGATCACGGGTCGCAACGACTCGCGCACGGCGTAGTACGCGGGCTTTTTGACGAGCGGATAAGTCATAATCGAATTATTCGCCGCGGTTATCCAAGGCTCGTTAAAGCACCAGTTAATCGCCATCGAGCAATGCCGCCATTGCCGCCGCGATTCCTCGAAAGCCGCTTTGTAACCGATCGACTGCAACAGTTGCGACCGCTCGACTTCTTCCTCCAGCGAAGCGCTTTCGCCGAAATAATCGCGGATAACGTCCGTGCAAGCCCAGGAATTATCCTGCCACGCGCCGAACGCATGGTGATAAACCCAGTTTTCCGTGGGGCGAACGGGGAAAAGTTCGTCCGCGGGTATAATCTTTCTCAGTTCTTCCGCGCCCGCAAGCGACGGTACGCCGAACTCCGAGTACGCCGTCAGCCTTTTCGCCGCGAAAACTTCGAAAACCTCTCTGCCCTCTTGCTCGCGGAACGCGTAGCCGCCGTGTCCCATGCCCGGCATAGGCGAAGTCGGGATAAAGGGTCTATGCGGGTCGAGTTCGTAGCACAGTTTGTTCAGCAATCTCAGCGCAAGCGACTGGTCGTTCATCCCCGACCACGTATTGAACAGTTCGTTACCGCCGCACCAAAATGCCAGAGAGGCGTGTCCGCGCAGCTTCTTAATGACCGAAGTCGCTTCTTTTTCGAGCGTTTCGAGATATTTATCGTCGTCGGGGTAATCGTTGCAAGCGAGCATAAACTCCTGCCATACCAAAATGCCCTCGCGGTCGCAAGCGTCGTAGAACGCGGGCTTACATAGTCCCGAGCCGCCCCACACGCGCAGAATATTCATATTCGCTTCGCGGGCGGCGGTCGCGTAACCGGCGCTCCGCTCGTCCGTCACCGTACCGGGAAAAATATCGGGGCTGACGAGGTTCGAGCCTTTCGCGAATATTCGTCTGCCGTTAAGTTCGATCGTGATCGCCGACGAGTACGGTCCTTTCGGAAAGTCCGTTTCCTCGCCGAGGTCGCCCTCGTTGCGCACGAGCCGCAAGGTCTTGAAACCGATCTTGCCGCGGCGTTCGCAGCCTTTCGTCGCGACCCGCCAATCGTAAAGATCGGGCTTGCCGTGACCGTTGCACCACCAAAGCCGCACGTCTTTTACGGTAAACTCGCGCTCCTCGCCCTCATAAACGACCTTGCCGTCGGGATCTAAAAGCGTGATCGTCGCCTTGCCCGCCGTTTGGATTTCGAAGCGCACTTTCGCTTTCGTCCGCTCGGCGTTCAGCGCGTAGAACGGCTCGCAAGCGTAGATAAAATCCCGCCCACGCGTTTCGATATACGCCGGCAGCCACAGCCCCGACACGAGCAATCGCGGATTCCAGTCCCAGCCGTAGCAGAACGGCGGCTTGCACGACTCCCGCGCTTCGTCGCGAGTGCCGCTCGCCCCGCCCTCGGCCTTGGGGTGCGGGCGGATAATTACTTCGAGTTCGTCGCCGGGTTTCGCCGTGTCTGTAATATCGATCTCGACGGGCGTGTACATTCCCTCGCCCGAAAAAATCGTTTCGCCGTTAAGCCGAATATCGTAAGCGTAGTCGATACCCTCGGCTACGAAATATACCCGCTCGTCGGGCTTTGCGGCGTAATCGAGCGCGGTTTTATAGCTCCACCGCTCGTTCTCGGTACTCTCGAGCGCCTTGAGCGTGCACCCGTAGTGTAGGTTTTTAAGTCCTGAAAACTCCGCGTAATCTCGCTGAACGTTGCCGGGAACGTTAGCAGGGAAATACTTGCCCTTATTCTCGCCGCCGCAGATCGCGGCTTTCCAAGTCTGATTGAATCTCATATTCGTTTCCTTATTCTAGGGTTATTAGTGATAGTTAAACTAACCCTACGGTTATCTTGCTTTCGTGCGCGCGACGGCTTCTTCCCAGCCGAGCAGAAGTTCGCGGCGTTTCGGTTCGGGCATGGACGGACGGAACACGGTGAACTTGCCCGCGCGGCAGAGTTCTTCGCGGTCTTTCCAGTATCCCGCGGTCAGCCCCGCGAGGTAAGCCGCGCCCAAAGCCGTGGTTTCTATCGTCTCGGGGCGGCGCACGGTGCAAGCGGAAATATCCGACTGGAACTGCATCAGAAAGTCGTTCGCGCTCGCTCCGCCGTCAACGTTTATGGCGTTAACTTCGGACTTAAGGTCGCGTTTCATCGCGTGCAGCACGTCGAAAACCTGATAAGCGATCGCCTCGAGCGTGGCGCGGACGATATGCTCGCGAGTAGTGCCGCGGGTTATGCCGGTAATCAGTCCTCTCGCCGCTGCGTCCCAGTGCGGCGCGCCCAAGCCCACGAACGCCGGTACGAAATACACCCCGCCCGTGTCCTTGACCGAGCGGGCGAGCGCTTCGGTTTCGGACGCGGACGAAACGAGTTTCAGCCCGTCGCGAAGCCATTGTACCGCCGCGCCGCCTACGAACACGCTGCCCTCTAAGACGTAGTCGGGGGCTTTGCCGTCCTCGCATGCCGACAGCGTGGTAAGCAGTCCGCGCGTGGACGAAACCGCTTCATCGCCCGTGTTCATCAACAGGAAACAGCCCGTGCCGTAAGTGTTTTTAATGTCGCCCTTGTTCCAGCATTGCTGACCGAACAGCGCGCTTTGCTGATCGCCGACCAGTCCGCAGATAGGGATCGCGCCGCCGAACAGCGCGGGATCGGTTTCGCCGTAACGGTAACCCGATGGGTGGACTTCGGGAAGGATATTTTTCGGAACGCAGAACAGCGAACACAGTTCGTCGTCCCACTTCTTTTCGCGAATATTGAACAGCATCGTGCGCGCGGCGTTGGTGTAATCGGTCGCGTGGGCTTTGCCGCCGCTGAGTTTCCACAGTAAAAACGCGTCGACCGTGCCCGCGAGCAGTTCGCCGTTTTCGGCACGCGCGCGGACTTTCGGCACGGAATCGAGAATCCACTTGAGTTTGGAAGCGGAAAAATACGCGTCGCAAGTCAGCCCCGTTTTTTCGTAAATGAACGGCTCGCGGTCGCTTTCTTTCAGTTTGTCCATAAAACTCGCGGTGCGGCGGCATTGCCAGACTATCGCGTTGTATATCGGCGCGCCCGTGGCTTTATCCCACACGATAACCGTTTCGCGCTGGTTCGTAATGCCCATAGCCGCCACGTCCGCGGCGGTCGCGCCAGCTTTCCGTATCGCACCGCGGATAACTTCTACCGCGCTTTCGTAAATCTCGTTCGGGTCGTGCTCCACCCAACCCGCTATCGGGTAGAGTTGCGTAAGTTCCTTTTGATCCGCCGCCACGATTTTGCCGTCGCGGTCGAACAGTATCGCCCGCGTGCTCGTCGTTCCCTGATCGAGCGCCAGAACGTATTTGCTCATTATTCGTACCCCCTTTTTAGGAAGATCTCTTTTGATTTTCTCGTTTCCCGGTTCGCATAATCGCAAACGGTTAATTATACGAGCGTGTAACTAATTATAGTATATGCCGCGGCGTTTGTCAAGCCCCGCGACTTTTCGCCGCCGCTTTTCGCCAAACTTTCGCCCATCTTCGACAAAGCGCGCGTTTAACTGCAAAATCCCGCGAAATACGACCGAAATCGTACTGCGCGGGATTCTCCATTCCTTCCTCTATTGCTCTTT
>ENA-UEYI01000516-UEYI01000516.1-human-gut-metagenome-genome-assembly--contig:-NODE-516-length-38396-cov-41.903964_pt1 | contig 38396 bp, 13 predicted proteins | sample MGYA00242900_ERZ507916 | MGnify/ENA primary metagenome ERZ507916 (study PRJEB26167, sample SAMN06115521) | human gut metagenome | host: Homo sapiens | place: China:Chongqing | collected 2015-09-02...
ATGCAAGTACGGTTTGGGGGCAGGTACGGGAAAACCTACTGCCGAAAGGCAGTAAGGCGTTCTGTACCGAGCCTACGTTTAGGGAAAGGGGGCGGTATCATTGAACTGGCTGCACACCTGTATGCTACCGACCATGTACCTTACCTGCTGGAGCGGATTGCGGAACAGACACCGCATGTACACCCGGTATCTTTCTCTTTTGGCAAGCAGGACTCTTTCGGTCCGAGCTTCCAACAGCTGGAGATAGTACCGCTATCGTCTCCTGCCCTGCTTTCCTATTTACAAGGTAGAGGAATAAATCTGGAACTGGCAAAAAGAGAATGTAGTGAAGCCCGTTACACCCACAACGGCAAGCGTTACTTTGCCATTGCCTTCCCTAACGGTTCGGGTGGGTTTGAGGTTCGTAACCCCTATTTCAAGGGCTGCATCGCCCCCAAGGAAATCTCCCACATCAGACAGTCGGGAAAAGCAAGGACTGCCTGCTATGTGTTCGAGGGTTTCATGGACTACCTTTCCTTTCTGACATTGAGACAGGAAAGCTGCCCGAATTATCCGGAATTGGACGGGCAGGACTACATTGTATTGAACTCCGTATCGAATATAAACAAGGCTCTCTATCCGCTGGGCAACTATGAGCGCATCCACTGCTTTTTCGACAACGACCATGCAGGACTGGAAGTACTCCAACAAATCCGCATGGAATACGGCAGAGACCGATACATCCGGGACGCTTCGCAGATTTATGGCGGGTGCAAAGACCTGAACGAATACTTACAGAAACAGATTGAAAGAAAAAGGCAGCTCCAGTCCGCCAAAGGGGTGCGCAGCCAATCACCGGAGAAGAAGAACGGCTTCCGGTTATAGCCCACTATAACTACACGCTCCGCTTTCGTAGTTGTGGGCTCTCCCGAGGGGATTAGGGCTTTGCCCTAATGACCCACTCAGGGCGTTTCACCCCTGAGAACCCCGAGCAAAGAGTGACCCTCTCTTTGCAATCTCCGCTTATGGGTTACCCCTAAGAACCCCTCTGCGAAAGCGAGCAAAGTAAATCAATTGTAAACAAAGGAAAGAAGCTATGGCAACAAAATCAAGCATACATATCAAGCCTTGCAACATCGCATCGAGCGAGGCACACAATCGAAGGACTGCCGAGTATATGCGTAATATCGGGGAGTCCAGAATCTATGTCGTTCCCGAACTTTCCACCGATAACGAACAGTGGATAAATCCCGACTTCGGCACTCCCGAACTGCGAACTCATTATGACAATATCAAGCAAATGGTCAAGGAAAAGACCGGACGTGCCATGCAGGAAAAGGAAAGGGAACGCAAGGGAAAGAATGGAAAGATTATCAAGGTGGCGGGATGCTCACCCATCCGTGAAGGAGTATTGCTTATCAGACCGGACACCACACTGGCTGATGTACGCAAATTCGGTGAAGAGTGCCAAAGACGCTGGGGCATCACTCCGCTACAGATTTTCCTGCATAAAGACGAAGGGCATTGGCTGAACGGTCAGCCGGAAGCAGAAGACAAGGAGAGCTTCCAAGTCGGTAACAGATGGTTCAAACCAAATTATCATGCTCATGTCGTATTCGACTGGATGAACCATGAAACTGGAAAGAGCCGAAAGCTCAATGACGAGGATATGGCAACCATGCAGACCCTTGCTTCCGATATTCTCCTGATGGAACGTGGACAGGCAAAAGCTGTCACAGGTAAAGAGCATCTGGAACGAAATGATTTCATCATTGAGAAGCAGAAAGCCGAACTGCAACGTATAGAGGAAACCAAGCGACACAAGGAACAACAAGTAAGCCTTGCCGAACAGGAACTCAAACAGGTAAAAGCAGAGATACGCACGGACAAACTAAAGAAAACAGCCACCAATGCTGCTACCGCCATAGCAAGCGGTGTAGGTTCTCTTTTCGGAAGCGGTAAGCTGAAAGAACTGGAACATCACATCGAGCAGCTACATCAGGAAATTACCAAACGGGACAAAGCTACTGATGAATTAAAAATTCAGATACAACAAATACAGGAACAGCATAGCAGACAAATTCGTAATCTTCAAAGAATACATAATCAAGAACTTGAAGCCAAAGACAAGGAAATATCACGATTGAGCACCTTGCTTGAAAAAGCCCACAAATGGTTTCCCATGTTCAAAGAGATGTTGAGAATGGAAAAATTATGCGCTGTTATCGGGTTTACCAAAGACATGATAGAAAACCTCTTGACAAAGAAAGAATCCATACAATGTAGTGGCAAAATTTATTCCGAAGAACACAGGTGGAAATTTGACATCAAGAATGATATTTTTAGGGTTGAGAAACATCCGATGGATAGTGGTAAGCTTATGCTGACCATAAACCGACAACCCATAGTACAATGGTTTAAGGAACAATGGGAAAAGTTACAGCAGAATCTACGTAACTCGGTGCAGAGAGAGCAAAAATCCAGAGGATTTAGAATATAGAATAGCCTATTATTAATAAAATCAAGTATCTATGCATCCAAACAGATTGTTTTTATTACAGAATCAAAATCCTAAGAATTTATAAAAAATGAAGCCTAAAGAAGTTTTGGAAAAATGGATAGATTGCTTTAACAAAGCAGATGCTTATCATATAGCAGAGCTGTATGCTACTAATGCAGTAAATCATCAAGTCGCAAACGAACCAATAATTGGTAAAGAATCAATCTACAAAATGTTTGTGAATGAATTTGCCACTGCTAAAATGGTTTGTATGGTGGAAAATATTTTTGAAGATGGCGAATGGGCTATCATGGAATGGAAAGACTCTCTTGGACTTCGTGGATGCGGATTTTTTCATGTAAAAGATAACAAAATCGTCTTTCAAAGAGGGTATTGGGATAAACTTTCATTCTTGAAGCAACACAATCTTCCAATTGAATAAGTACTATCAGAATACGGACTGGGAAATTGAAATACCCAGTCCGAGTTATATAATGAATTTTACTTGTTAAACTATTTAAAGTCAGTTGGATAACAAACCATACCTTTCACATTCTCAGTAGCTCCAGGTATTAATTCAGCCACCATGCAATATTCATGAGAGACTTCGAAAGGAAATTCAATTCCTAAATCGATAGCCTTGCGATAGCCAAATCGAGGATAATACTCTTTATGCCCCAATACGACTGCTGTGCCGTAACCCAAAAGTGCTGCCCTCTGATGGGCTTACTGAATCAACATCCCCCCCAATTCCCTTACGCTGGAATTCCGGCAAGACTGCCAATGGAGCTACACTCAGGGATGTGACAGACTGGGTGTCACTATCTATCTTTACTTCTGTAAGTAAGATATACCAGACAATTTGTTTTTCTGTCATTTTCTTGTTCTTATCTAATTGTTAGGCTCATTGTTGTTATACATTGTTTAATTATAGATAAATCGTGAATATCCTTCTCTCTTAAATCGTAGCCCGAATGGAATACTTGTTGCCCTTTTGCAGAAATGCAAGGGATGCTTCTGCCTTCAAAGACTGCTGTTCCAAAATAGTCCGGTTGAAATTCATACCAGCCTCCATCCAAGTCGGCTTGTTTGGAAGTGCCGTCCGCATTCAAGACAAAAGGATGGATATCAATATAGCCTAATTCTTTGCTATACAGTTCCACACGGGTGGGCAACCAATTTGTTTCAATTTGATATCCTCTCTCCTGCAAAAGATCAAGGAGTTGGTCTGTATAATTGGCATCAAAATCAATGTCAATATCTCTATGCAAGCGGGTTTGCTGTCCGTACAAGACATCCACTCCCCAGCCTCCATCCAACCAAAACTGCATGTCCAGGCTTTCCAACAAGTCCAAAACTTGAAATAACTCTGTAATCGTAGTGTGTTCTTTCTTTGTCATATAATAATTCTTTAATAAATAATACTATGCGTAATTATCCAACTGCTTGATTGAAGAAATAAAATTTGCACCCACTCCAATCAGAAAGATAACCCATCCGCTGATCATAAAGACGGATGTGATACCCCATGCTTCCACCCAATATCCTGAAGCTACGATACCCAGCATTGATGGAAAGGTACTCAAACTAAAGATGAGAGAAAAAGTCCGTCCAAGCATGTCCGAAGCCAAGTTCTGCTGAATAATAGCGATGAAAAGCGCATGGTAAATGGAATAGGCTATGCCTCCTGTAAATGTTAGGCAAACAAAACCTATAAATGCGCTTGATGGTAAATAACTGGCGCTAATCAGATACAATCCCAATATCACATAAGCCGTATGCATCACTAATGTTTGCTTGCTTTTCAAAGCCTTACAGGCAAGTACTAAACCGCCCAACAATGCCCCTGAGCCCCAACCCATTTCCACAACTCCCATTTGCAAAATGTTTCCGTTGAAATGCAGAAGCGTCATAAAAGGAAATAACGTAAAAACAGGCATAAGGACAAAAGTCACCAGCGTAAAGCATACGAATAAAGGCAAAATGCCCATTGTACGCCGCAAGGTATGCCAACATTCCGTCAGTTCTTTTTTGAAATCTGGAAGAACTTTCGTTTTTTGAAGAGAAGGAATCTGGACACAAAGTAAGGTCAGACAAGCAGCAACAGCTCCGATCACATCTATGAGCAGAATATACTGTATGGGAAGCCAAACAACGAGGCTTGCCCCTACAACGGGGGCTATCACCTCACTGAAGGATTGAATGGAATGGTACAAACCTGATACCCTGACAAGATGGTGCTTGGGAACCAGTAGAGGGATGCTTGCCTGTAAAGCAGGTGCATGAAACGTACTGCCTATTGAACGACAAGCAGTCAATAGATAAAAAAAAGAAAGGTCTTTATAACCCTTGGTTATCACAATAAAAAGACATAGGGTACAGAACGCGATGAACAAGTCCGAATAAAACATCGTTTTCTTTCGATTCCATCTGTCAACATAGACCCCGGCAAACAAGCCTAATACAAATTGTGGTAAAAATCCAGCTAAAATAGCCAGAGATAAAGCTGTCGGGGATTTAAATTCGTTGCTAATCCAAAAAATAATGGAGAAGCCAACAATCGTACTTGTTAAAATAGATATGAGTTGGCCTATTCCTATCACGGCCAAAGTTGATTTCCAATGATTCATTGTGCTAATATTTCATGCGTTTATAGATAAGTACTTTCGTACATTAAGCAAAACGAAATTCTATCCACACAAAAAACTTGTATTATAATCCACTCCTGACGTTGGAATACAATAACAAATACTTTCAGGACGATGTAAAGTCCTGAAAAATCAAAGTGAATGGATAGATAAATATTAGTCTTTTCTCATCGGATTCTTTTAATATCGCTACTCTTTTATTATGTAGTGGTTGTATTATCTTAAATAAAACAAAAACACCCGACTTTACATTCTTGGGTGCAAAACTGGGTGTTTGTTTTGCAATCTGCTGATTTTCAGCGTTTGTTGCGGAGAGAGAGGGATTCGAACCCCCGGAGGTTTGACCCTCAACGGTTTTCAAGACCGCCGCAATCGACCACTCTGCCATCTCTCCGAAAATCCGTCCGGCTTTAGTCGGACGATTTTCTGTATTTCTTCCGCGGAGAGGACGAGATTCGAACTCGTGGTAGAGAATAACCCCTACGACAGTTTAGCAAACTGTTGGTTTCAGCCACTCACCCACCTCTCCAGTGGTTCGCTTTTGCGAGTGCAAAGATATATCATATATTTCAGTCTGCCAAATTTTTTGGGATGTTTTTTTGCAGTTATTTTTCACAATATATGCAAGTCGTTGTCTGTCAGCGGTGGTTGCGGAACGTTGTGGTTGCGGAGTTTTGCAATGCGGCAAATTTTAAGTATGTTTGCATATGCATCTCGGCAGAGCAGGCCCAATCAAGTATGGATGCTTTGCGCTCGATTTGCACTGTCTTATGGTGAAAAATAAGGATATGGGAGAAACTGCGATATCATTGGTGGAGTTCAATCGGCGCATCGGCGGCTTGCTGCACGATGCGTCGGTGCAGCGGTGCTGGGTTGTGGCTGAGACAAGCGACGTGCGTCAGAGCGGCGGTCACTGCTATCTTGAGTTGGTGCAGAAGGATGCACAGACGGGGCAGACGCTTGCCCGTATGCGTGGAATTGTCTGGGCGAGTGTGTATGCCCGTCTGCGTTGTGAGTTTGAGAGAGCCACGGGGCAGCCGTTTGCGTCGGGAATGAATGTGATGGTTGAGGTCAGTGCCAATTTCCATGAGCAGTACGGGCTGTCGGTGGTGATAACCGGCATCAATCCCACTTATACGCTCGGCGACATGGCCCGTCAGCGCCTGGAGATACTCAACCGGCTGAGGAGCGAGGGCATAATTGATATGAACAAGCAGTTGCCGTGGGCCGACGTCGCTCAGCGTGTCGCTGTGATTTCTGCCGCTGGCGCTGCTGGATATGGCGATTTTATGAATCAGCTTCACAACAACCCGTCGGGCATCAAGTTCTACACGTGTCTTTTCCCGGCGGTGATGCAGGGGCAGAGCACGGTGACGTCGGTCATCGCCGCTTTGGAGCGCATCAACGACTATGCTGATCTTTTCGACTGTGTGGTGATAATCCGTGGTGGCGGCTCGACGAGCGATTTGAATTCGTTCGACAACTATGACCTTGCTGCCAACGTAGCGCAGTTTCCGTTGCCGGTGATATGCGGCATCGGGCACGACCGCGACAATACGGTGGTCGACTCGGTGGCGTCGGTGAGGGTGAAGACGCCCACGGCTGCCGCAGAATGGCTGCTCGATCGCGCGCAGTCGGCTCTCGACCATGTCAACGCACTCACAGATATGGTGGTCGACTCTGCCACGCAGATGCTTTCGGGCGCGCGTCAGCAGCTGGCATATTTCACAAGCGGCATTCCGTTGATGGCTGATAATATTGTGGTGCGCCACCGCGCACGTCTGCAGCAGATTGCCGCGGCGATACCTGTTGTGGCGGCACGGCGCATCGACGGCGCGGGCAAGGATTTGGCGTTTGCCTCACAACGGGTGGCAATGGCGGCACGGCAGTGTGTGGCTAACGAGCGGCAGCGCGTGACGGGGCTTGAGAAGCAGGTCGAGCTGCTGTCGCCCGACCGCGTGTTGCGCCGTGGCTATTCGCTGACGCTTCGCGACGGACATGTGGTCACCTCAGCCTCGTCGCTCCGTGCCGGCGACAGTCTCGTCACCCGCTTTGCCGACGGCGAGCGAACGTCGGTGGTGGAGTGAGGTTCTTGAAGAAAAAAGTTGATTGTAAATGGATTAAATATAATGCTATGAAGCTTGAAAAAGGGATATATGAAAATTTGATAGACAGCAAATTGGCTGCCGACATAAAAGTTAGTGAAGAGAATGGACTGATTTGCAGCAAAGATGCGATGGATTCTGCGGAATCGTCAAGGATGCTTGCAGAATATCTTGCGGAGGCAGTCAGAAGAAAATTGGATGACAGCGAAAAGTCGTTGGAGGATAAAAAAGATTTGGTTAATGCAATCCTTGATACGGAAATCTTTGCTGGCGACAAATCTGCGATTGTCGAGACCAATCTTCTTACGGAAGTCATGGACAGGCGGGAAGCGGCAGAGCGTAAAGCTGTCAAGAGGGAGGCGCTTCGGCCGCGCACGGGTTTCCGTGTCAGCAATCTTTTTACGGGAGGGCAATCGGCTGTGCAACTTGGACAAGAGATTGTCAGAGACATTGCATCCGCCGATAGAATATGCATTATTGTGTCGTTTCTTAGATTGTCGGGTATAAGGATGCTGCTTGAAGATTTAAGGCGGTTTTGTGAGGTTGATGGACATAGACTGCAGATAATAACGACTACTTATTGTGGGATAACAGAGGCAAAGGCGGTGGAGCAACTGGCGTCATTGCCAAATACGGAGATAAGGATTTCCTATAACACCGAGATAGAGCGGTTGCATGCAAAGGCTTATATTTTTGTCAGAAATTCAGGCTTGAGCACGGCTTATATAGGGTCATCAAATCTCTCCAAGTCGGCTCAGACAGATGGCTTGGAGTGGAATCTAAGGGTGACGAATGTAGAAAATCCGCATATCATCAAATCTGCTCTTGCCACATTTGATATGTATTGGAACAGTGAAAATTTTGAGGATTTCGGAATTGGAGGGATTGAGAAATTCAACAGAGAGTTGAAGAGACAACGTGATGCCAAAGATCCGCAAAAGCAGTTTGAGATGTTTAATCGTTATCAAGTGCTTCCGCATCAGAAACAAATACTTGACCGACTGCAGGTGGAACGTGAGGAGAACGATATTTGGCGCAATCTGGTTGTTGCGGCTACGGGAACAGGAAAGACTGTAGTTGCGGCATTCGACTATAAGCGTTTCCACGAACACAACCGCAATAGAAGCCGATTGTTGTTTGTGGCTCATCGTAAAGAGATTTTGAAACAGTCGGAACGTACATTCCGGAGCGTGATGTGTGACCAGAACTTCGGAGAACGATGGGATGGGGAGTCTAAACCCGTCGCAGGTCTGGATCATTTGTTTATTTCGATAACAATGCTGAATAACCGGATGGACGACACGTTCAAAGAATTAGGCGCCGATTATTATGACTATATAGTTATTGACGAGGTGCATCATGCCGCGGCCGACAGTTATAAGAATATTATCTCGTTCTTTAAACCGAAAATTCTTCTCGGACTTACGGCTACACCGGAGAGAATGGATGGTCAAAGTTTGTTGCCGGATTTCGGAGGCAGGATAAGTGCTGAAATCCGTTTGCCACAGGCTCTTGACGAGGGCTTGCTGACACCGTTCCAATATTTCTGTATTTCGGACACTGTAGATTTGAGAGAAGATGGATTGATGCGTGGCGACAAGCTGATTGTCGATAAGCTTAGCGACAAACTTTGTGACGGGGAGCGTGTAAACTTGATAGTTAAGACGCTGGGACGGTATTTGCCCGACGAACATAATTGCCGGGCATTGTGTTTCTGCTCCGACAAGAGGCATGCACAATTCATGGCGGAGCGCTTCGCGGAAAATGGGCTGCGGTCGGGATGCCTGACATCGGATGTAAGTGCGGAAGAGCGGGTAAGGCTCAATTATGCCATACAAAAAGGTGAAATCAACTATCTGTTTGTGGTCGACATATTCAATGAGGGTGTTGATATCCCGGAAATCGACACTGTGCTGTTTCTGCGTCCAACCGACAGTTTGACGGTGTTTCTGCAGCAATTGGGACGAGGCTTGCGCTTGTGTGAGAGCAAGGACTGTCTGACGGTGTTCGACTTTGTCGCTCAAATGAACAGGCGTTATGATTTCTCTGAAAAATTCAGAGCTCTGTCGCTTCAAAAAAAGGCTGACGTTAAAAAACAGATTCAGGAAAACTTCCCGGATTTACCGCATGGCTGTGCTATTTTTATGGAGCGCAAAGCTCGGGAATACGTCTTGCAAAATATTCAGAAGGCAACGTTCCGTAAAAACATATTGATTGATATGTTGAGAAAGTGTGATGGCACACCGACTATATCTGAGTTTCTGAAGGACAATAGTTTTGATGTCCGAGTGCTGTATAATAAGAATTGCTGGACAAAAATTAAAAAGGAGGCGGGAAAATGCACTTATGACGAAGACCGTCTGACCAAATTGTTTGAAAAGGGGATAGGGCGATTGACGCATATTAACTCTGCTTCCCAAATCCGATTTATCCGTAGGTTCTTGAACGACGGCTGCAGCTGGCAGATGTCGGATAGAGAACGCTGTTTCGCCACGATGCTTTATTATGCGTTGTTTCAAGAACCTGTCAAGAATCTTGGATTCGGAAATATGCAGGAGGCGCTTGAGACGATAAGAAATTATCCGTTGTTCGTTCAAGAAATAAGGGAGTTGACCGACTATATTATGGAAAACCTTGAATTCCGGACATCTGTGCTCAGCGAAGCTTATCCATCAGCTCTTGAATTGCATGGTTGCTACAGCCGTGAGGAGATATTCATTATATTTGGCCTGCAGGATGAAAACAAGCAGAGGAAAGGTCATGTGGCAGGATTGCAATATGTGGAGGACTGCGATACGGAGTTGTTTTTTGTCACGCTCAACAAATCAGATAAAGATTTCTCGCCAACGACCCAGTATGACGACTACTTTATCAGTGCCGACAGATTCCATTGGCAGTCGCAGAATCGGGATTCACATGGGAACAGAGGCGACCGTTATGTCCACAACAACGGACGGCGCTTTATGCTGTTTGTAAGGGAGAACAAGCGCGACGGTTTCGGCAACACTTCTCCGTATTACTGTATGGGCATGCTCAACTATCTTGACTCATATGGCGATTTCCCGATGAACATACGCTGGCAGTTGGAACAGCCAGCGTTGCCGCAATTCATCAAGGCCGTATAAGCAGTGCTATCTCCTGGGCGCACGGGGTTATCTGACGATGACTTTGGTGGTGCCGAAGATGTAGAGCCCGGGCTGGAAGTCGCTGTATGTGGCAATGCCGGGCTGCACGTCAAGGATGCGGTAGAGTTGACCCGCTACCGTTACCACATTCAGTCTTGTTGCCATCGTGCTCTCGATGCGCACGCGCTGGTTGCCGATTGCGCGGACGGTTATATGGTCTTCTTTCTGTGTGTCATCCTCGTTCTCTTCCATGTCGGGCATAATGTTGTCGGCATTCTGTTCGGCGATGTTGATCACCGAAGTGTAGTCGTAACGGGCGTTTGACCTCGTTGCCGTCGGCGACATATATGTGCGGAACGGCGTCACTGTCGACAGCGATGAAGCATCGTCGAAAGCCGTGCCGCTGTCGTTCATTCCATACACATTGCCGTTGCTCACATTGATGGCGGAGAAAGTGCCGAGGTGAGAGTATTTTCCGCCTACCATAGTTGCCATGCCTTTTGTGACCGGGATGGTTATTGCGCCGTACGACGTGTCGCCGGTGTGGTTGTCGCCGTAGGCGTTGAATGTCACGGTCTGAGCGTCTTCCCAAGCCCCGAAAATATCGTTGTAGAACGCACTTGAGAGGTCGAACTCATAGTAGCGCGCACCAGGGAAGCGCACGATGTAGGGCACTTCGCCTGCAAGACGCAGGTAGTCGGGGTAATTGTGTGACGTCGCATAGTATGGGTTGGCATACTGGTTGTAGAGTTTGTCGGCGTAGTTGTCGACGAAGAACGTATTCGCGAAAGTATAGGAAACACCATTTGTCAAGGCATTGCCCGAAGCGTCGGTAGGGGAGAACAAGGCTGCACCAGGACGTTGGAACACTGCCGACGGCACATTTCCCTCGGTGGCAATCGATGTCAGTCCGCGTAGCCAATATTCATGGTGTAGCGAGTGGATGTTCTGACTTGGGTTGTCGGTTTCCGCGTCCGACGGCGAGCCGTAGAAATGCGTTATCTCTCCGTTGAGCGATGCGGCGACCTTGTCGACGGTGAACGGCAGGCAGATGCCTTCCCATGCGCCTTTGCTGTCCTCGGCATAGTACATTGGTCTGCGCACATACCATGCGCGGTCGTTGACGTTGAAGGCGATGGGCACGCAGAGATTGTTGTTGTTGCAAGTCTCTCCATCTCCGTTCTCGTTGTCGGGAGTGCGCTCCACGAGGTGTAACAGAGAGGTGCTGTAGCCGTCGATGCCTTTTGTTATATGGTGTCCGCTTATCAAAGCCTCTCTTGTAGTCTCGTTGTAGTTGAGAGCTTTTTCCACCACGTCGTAAGCCTCGTTGCCTGTTGCCTCGTCATTATCGGCGGTGTAGACAAGGAGATTCTGCGTGATGCCTGCGTCCTCTTTCACAACGAAGTCGTTGAAACGGCTGGCGTTGTCGTCCATAGGAGGGTAGAAGATGCCACCGACTGTTTCCGTCGCTGCAGGAAGGTCGTGCAGGCAAGTGAAGTCGACAGCCGTGGTAGCAGAATCGTGCACGTAGGTGCTCATAGTGATTGAGCCATTGTTGTAGGCGTTGTAGTGGAACGCGTCGAGCGTCGTGTCGCCGTAGTAGGCGGCGGTGCGGTACACGCGGTTGCTCATATAGCTGTTCTGGTGCGAAGCGATATCGCGTGGGTAGTTGTCGGGGTTGTGCTGAAGCGACTGTCCCCAGAAGAGGAAGTCGTTCATAAGTTCAGTGCCGCTGTTGTTGGCGTTGAACAGAGGCGTGTAGACAACAGGTGTCGGGATGCTGCCGTCGGCGTTGTATTTTACGCGCGGCGCGTCGAGCGGGTGCGTCTTGTCGTGACGGGTCTCCACCTGTTCGTAGTTGGGGATGTCGCCACCCTTGCCGATACGCAGATATGTGATGCCGGTGTTGTTGCCGGTGATGGCATCCGTGCGGCACGCATACTGATAGTCGCCGTTGGCATAGTAGGCTGACACGTATTTCAGAATCTCATTGTCGGCGTCAGCCTCAGTGCTTGATGTTGTCGGCTCGGCGCGGTGGCGAGCGCGTAGATAGTACTCGTTGAGGTCGTATGCCACCCGTCCAAGTCGGAAATCCTCCGTGGTGTATCCCTCGTATGGAGAGCCATCCCAGCGATAGACAACAGGCGTCGATCCGCTTTTACCCGATGCCGGCGCATACTCGAAGCAGCAGTGGTAGTTTCCGATTTTGCCGTCGGCAGTCAAGTTGGATATCCTGCCGGAAGCAAGTCCGAGGTTATAGATATTGCCAGAGCTTTCGATGTTGTTGAAAAGAGATTTTCCCGAAGGGATGCCGCTGATCACGTGACCGTCGCCATGCAGGATTCCCGCGAAGTCGGAAATGTAGTATCCGCCCTTGTCGGTTGCTTCCAGAGCAATGTCGTTCTGCAGGAAGAACTGAGCTTTTGCGCCATAGCGCGGAGCGTTGCTGTCAGTTCCGATAGAGTCGACGAAAGCGACAAATGCAGAGAGGTCGCTCTTGTCGGAAATGTAGATTCGCGGTTCCGGCAACGGGTCTGATTCCGTAGTGTCAAGGCTTTCCTCATTGACGCGGGTTATCGCCTCGGCAAGGTGCAGGTTTATTCCAGCCTTGTGGGGATCCATGCGGTGGTAGTTGTGCACGACAAACTTGTCGGCGTCGTGCATGTCCACCTCCAGGATGTCGTTGAGTCCCGTTATCGAGACACCGAGTTGTATGCCGTAGCCGTTCATATAGTAATAAACAGGGACGTCGAGAAGGTCGTCGGTCTTGTCGTAGTGACAGCCCGCAAACAGACCTTTGCCATTTTCATCGGCTTGGTTGAAAGTGTCGTAGCCTGTTGCCACGTTGTTGCTGATATTTTCTTTAGTCCACGGCGTGGTGTCTTTAAACTCCCACTTGCCATCGGCTCCCATTTGCCGCTTTCCGATACGCCAGTAGTAGCCGTTGACCGCAAACGACTGGTCTGCGCTGACCACGATGTTGTCTTTGGTTACGCGCACCATCTCGCCCGGCAGCGCGCAGTTTCCGATAGTGATTTGTCCGCTGACGGTTGGTCCCTGCACATATTCGATTGTCAGATAGATTGTGTAGGTGTATTCGCGCTGAACGTAGTATATCGTAGGGTTGCTCTCGTCGATTGTGACGTTGGAGATGTTGTCCACCTTTTCATACGTTTTGTTGGCAGTGTCGTAGGTGAACAGGCTCTCAATCTTCACAAACTCTTCGGTCTGAGGCTGGTAGTAGGTGTTGTCGGCATCGAGGTTGCCCGATTCCACCAGCTCGTAGCCTGTTTCGGTCTTCTTGTAGAATTTACCCGTGTTGGTGTATATCGGCTTGTTGTCGGTCTCACTGACATATTCCTCATAGGCAGACGCCTTCAGCACGAGCGTTGCCATACTCTTTCTGCCGAGGTGCTTGTCGAAGTAGTCGGGCTCAACGTAGTTTGTGTTGTCGACCATGTCAACCAGACGGAACGAAATCTTGGCATCCTCCTTCAGCCCCGCAGGCAGCGAGTTGTTGAAAAGGGTGGCTTCGTCGTCGCCCTTTTCTCTCATCGACAGCAGTGCGGCAAAGCCTTTCGACGCCTTGTCGGGATCGTCGATGGAGGTTGCGCCTGAGAAGCTGTTGCTTTCCGAGCCGCCGACATATAGTTTGTAGCCTCCGGCAACTGCGTCGGAATAGTATGTCTTGTCGGTTTCGTTGGTCTCGGTTCCTGTGAGATAGTTTCGATATTCCAGGTCGCTTGAGTATTGGCTCTTGTCGTCGGGATGGCCGCTGCGCATCTTCCAGTTGAAGATGCTTATAGGCTGGGTGCTCTTCAATCCGGCGAGAACGGTGAGTCCGTCCTTGTTGTCGCTGTCGAATTCGATCGGATTCTCTTTCGACGACTTGAACGTGTATCCGGAGATGTTGACATTGTAGTAATAATGGAATCCTGTGACATACCAATAGTGAACCTTTACGTCGTCGACCGTCTTGTCCGATCCGGGCGCGGTGATGGCATAGTATCCTGTCGGGAAACAGTCGTCGACGATGTATCGGCCCTTGTGGTATGGGAACACAAAGTTGCCGGTAGTTTCGAGGAAGTCCTCCTCGTGGGAGTCGCCGACATGTCGCTTGTGATTGTTGTCGGCATACACATAGCCTCCGCCCTCATCCTCACGGACGTTGATAAGGTTCATTTCCACAACGCCGTAGATTGGGCCGTACAATTTGTTTTCCACCACTTTTTTACGGTCGGAGTCGTATGTTTCATGACAAAGTTGAATCTTCATTGCGTATCCCGAAGCGATGCCGATCATGTTCATCGCCGTTCCGTCGTTTCGTTTCTGGAACTCTCCGAACGGATCCTCGGCGTTTTCCTTGTCCTTGTTGGCGTTATAGTCGTCGATGTAGTGCTGCTTGACGCCCTGGTACGACATACCGGCAAAGGCAGTGTTGTCGGTAGAGGCGGAGGCAAGCTGACCGTTGCGGTTGCGCCACATCCCGCTGTTGAAATCCACATTCGACGTGATTGCGCTTACATAGAGGATATTGTTTGAGAATCCCATGTAATTGCGGGCTTTCGTGCTGTATCTGAAGTCCGTGTTGTTGTCGGGCTTCGCTTCCAGATTTCCATTGCTGTCAAATCGGATGTCGTTTGCCACCATCTTTATTTCTCCGACACGGGCGATGGAGTAGGGCGTCTTGTTGACGTCGTTCACCGTATAGTCGCGGGCGCCGAGCAGAGAGAAGCAGTTGTCCTCCAGACGGATGATGTCGAGTCGCTGGAATGTGTTCAGAATCTTTGGATTGTCGATGGTGTGTCCGGCAAATCCATATCCTGTCAGGTCGGCGCTGCGGAAACCCTGGGCATACGACAGGTGTCCGTCGCCGAAGATGCCTCCCTCGCTGTCGTATTCGTAGAACTCATTTTCTCTGATTCCCTCAAGTCCCGACGGCGGCGTTGCGCCCGATTTGAAGAAATATTTGTCCTGCAGCGAAATGTAGCGGTATGAGTATATGCCGTTGGCGGCATCGGCGTCGCTGGCATAGTGCTTGTAGTAATAGCCGTATAAGTCGGTGCCGTCGGGCAGTTGCACCGGTCTGATGTCTTGGTGGGAGATGGTGATATGTTCACTGTCCTTGTTGTCGCCGACAAGTACAAGCGTGTTGCCGCAGAATCCAGCCGTAGAGCCGCCGGGCAACAAGTTAAGATCATCGCCGTTGCCGTTGGCGATTATGGCATAGTCGAGATTGTATTTGTCGGTTAGTTTCAGCACGGTTGTGTTGTTGGCTAATACCGAGCCTTGAGCCACCGAATATCCGCCGCCATAGACAGCCTCGTCAATGGTGATGTTGACGTTTTCCCAGCCCACCGACGGCGCGGCGGAAACTATCTTCTTGAAGTAGTGGGCGCGGTTTGCGTCGGTAATCGTGTCGCGCATGCCATTGCCGTTGTCGATAGCCACGATGTCTTCGTAGACGCCCTGCGATATCCACTCGTCATTAAGCAGATATATGTGCTGCTTGATGGCAGGTGTCTTTTCCTTTCCGTTGTCGTTCTCAACTCCAAGATTCTTCCGGTCGGCGCGTTTAAGCTCATATCTGCCTCGGACATGGTTTTGGCGGTTGGTCGAGTAGTAGGTTGGATATCCCACAATCACCTGAGTGGAGCCATACACATAGCCCGAATACGAGCCGCCCGTGACGGCGCGGAATATGTGGCCGTTGAGCATCTTGATAGTCGAGTAGCCCACCACGTTGCCCTGCTGGCCTCCGCCGTAGATGAAGTTGGCAGAGACGCCCAGACCTTCCGGATTGGTGTCGGGGTCGACCACGCCGCAAGGCAGAAACTTGTTGCCGTCCATTTTTGGCTCGGAGCATTTCACCGATTCGCCGATTGTCACGTTTGCGATTCCGTATACGAAGCTTTCCATACCGTATCCGGCACCGTAAACGTTGAGTGCGGAATATTCGGCAGCCTTGACCAGCAGCTCGTTCGACTTCTCCAGCTTGTCTCTGTCCTTTCCCGCCAGCATATCGCTCTGCAGGTTTATGCAGACGTCGCCAACGATTGTTCCGCTCTTGAAGCATCCGCCATACACATTTCCGCCGACGTATGCGCCGTTTTTCTCTTTAGGCATGAACTTGTTGCGGATGTTGAGTTTGATGAACGGATATTCAGAGTCGGCATCGCCGAGCAGATATCCGCCCCTGTGCTTGGCCTTGCCTTTGTAGTCGTAGTTGGTATTGTTGCATCCGCCCACAATCTTGTCGGTTATGGTCAGCCCTTCCGGAAATGTGTATTCAAGCACATTTCCTATTTTGCCGCTTGTCTTCGGCATAACGTTCATATTACCGCGGTTTCCTCCGCAACAGAACGTGCCGATGATGCAGTTTGTCAGTCCTTCTCCAGTCTCGCTGCCGTTCCATTTGAGCGAGCCTTGTATGTCGGTCTCCACCGGTTGGAAGTAGAGGTCGAGTAGGTGCGGATACACAATCGGACGTTTGCTTTTTTCCGTTGGTAGATACACTGTGTTGATGTTTGCGTTTTCGGAGTCGTTGATCCAGTCGATAGGCTCAGCAAGATCCAGCTCCTGGGTGTAGTCGTAGATGTCGCCGTTCAGCTTCTGGAACATATTCATGAAGTCGTTGTCCTCCGACGTCACAAACAGCTCCTCGCCGTTGCATCCCATGAACACGCCGCCGATACGTACGTGGCTTCCTATGTTGACGCTGATGTCGCCGACAGACTTGTCGGCATCTTCCGAAGCCCCGTAGGCAAGCATCTTCAGCACGGTTGCGGAGTTGCCGCCGCCATACACGTTTCCGTCGATGCGTACCGTGTCGGATGTGGACACACCATGGATGTTGATGCTCACTTTGTTGGTCAGCGGACGCCATGAGTTGATGTTCACCATCTTCACCGCGTCGCTTGTGGCTTTTAACTGCGTCATGTTCTCGCGCATAGGCACGGTGTAGACCAACGGCACCGTCTCGGAGTCGGGGTCGTTGGGATTGATGGGATAATACTCGTTGACCGTCACATTCTTGTTTCCGTTTCGGTCGGTGGCATACAGGTAGTTTCCGTTGCCTGCGCCATACACGTTGCCAAACAGATGGCCGCCGTAGATGTTGATGGTGGTTCCTGTGCCGCCGTTGTCCATGAAGTAGCCATTCTTGTTCAGTCCCACGTTGACATATCCCGACACGTCGTTGCCGCCATACACGTTGCCATGAATGAAAATGTCGGCATTGCTGTAGGTATGGGGACTTGTAGCCGGCTTGTTGTCGCCAATTCTCACAGTCGTGCTCTTAAGCACATCGCCCATAAATCCGCCTCCGAAAATGTCGTGGCAGTCGATGGCCTTCAGCTCCACGTCGGTTGAGTTGACTGAACTGTAGGTGCCTCCTCCGAACACACGACGGCAGAACACGCCACCGGAGCCCACGATGTGCGTGTCGCCGAACACTTTGCCTGAATATCCGCCACCGATGATGTCCATCACCGAGTAGCCGTTGAAAAAGTGCTTGTATTCCTCGCCTTTCACGATGTCGATGCCTTCGAGGATGCTTCCTCGTCCTTCCATTTCCACGTTTACATACGTGTCACCCATCACGATGGCATTCTCACCGAATCCTCCGCCGAACACGCTGAATTGCGGTGTGCCGATTTTTTCGTAGATTTCTTTCCACTCAATGCTTTCAAAGAAATTCTTGCCGGTGTCACGTCCAGCCACCATTTCTGTGCTGTTGTAAAGGAGTCCCTTTGTCATGGTGATATAGGAGTTGTTGCCCACAACGGATGCTATTTTTCCGCCTCCGTAGATATTGTGGTTCACTTTGAACTTACGTGCTTTAGGGTCGTACTGCGGAGAGTAAATCGTTCCGTCTACGATGCTGGCAGGACTCCATGTGCGTGCCTGTACGTTCCATAATGCATGTGCCTGCACTTTGCCTCCAAGAATCAGCAGGTTGGTGTTGCCGGTTACGTCGGCAGATGTCACCGCCACGCTTTCGCTGCCATTCTCAGTAACGGTTTCGACGCTTCCCAGACCACCTCCGTGAGCGCTTTTTCCTAACCATCCGTCGTAGATTGTCAGCAGGGTGTTGCCATACACAGTGCCGTTCTGGCAGCCGCCAAAGAAGTCTTCCATGAGAGTGGGGTAGGTATCGTTGTCAACATCGGGATGCACCATGTTGGCGTCATCGCTTGGAGAGAGATATTCTTTCGTTGTGTCGTCCCAATAGGGGTAGTGCATCACCGGGCGGTCGAGGATGAGACACGAGTTGCCGTAAACACCTCCGAGACTCTTGCTGTCGGCACACTCAGTGACAACACGCCCCCTGCCGCCAGCAAACACCTGCGACATCAATGATCCTCCACGGATGTTTACGAGAGTGGTGCGGTTTGTCGGGGATAGATAGTTGTCGCGGGTGAACACCGCAGCGTCGGCTTTTTTGCTGCCTACATTCGCCAAATCGCCGCCGCCGTAGACTCTGCCGAATATCAATGTGCGTTCAATCAGTCCGAGTCCATTACGGAATTTGTACATTTTGCCATAGATGTGCACTTCGGTTTTCTCTACATGCGCCATGTCCGGGAAATCGATGAAAACGCCGTTTCTTTTTACCGATTCCACACCGGAGCCTCCTCCGTAGACACTATGATTGACATCGCCACCCTTGATGAAAACCATTGATTTGCCTTTTACCGAACCGAAGTCATAGCCGCTTCCGCTGGAGAAGTCGCCATAGGGCAGCGCTCCCAAACCAGCACCAAAGATGTCGTGGCAGCCAAGTTGACAGTCGGTTTCCACATAAGTGTCGCCCGTTACATATCCGGCATAGCCGCCGCCATGAATCTGAAGCAGCACGAGTCCGGGCACACCGATTTTCCATGCAAAGCGGCTGATATGATAGCGGCGGAATACGCCTGGATCGTTCTCGCCGCCATCATAGCTGCCGAAATAGAGTTTCTTGTCTTCTTTCGACAACTTGAGATAGTCGTCGTAGATATCTTTTTCAAGGTCGAGATATGTTTTATAGTCCTTGTTTTGATAGAGATAGCGGTATTTTATGCCGTCGATTGTTATTATGCCGTCGTCGTCAAGTTTTGCTCCAGGCTGCGCATAGACTTCGGTTTTTCCAACGGATGTGTTGACACCATACCCCGCGCCGAACAACGAGAACGAGGGGTGTTCAACGTGAATGCTGTTCAGGAACCAGCAGAGCCCCTGTACAGTGGTGTTTTCAAACATACTTATGGTTTTCCCCTTTGAGTCCTTTATGTCGTCGAGGGGGGAGTGGTTGATTATAACGACAGTCTTGCCGGTGTTGGCAACAGAGGCTGAGCCGACATGGCAAGCCCGGTTTCCTCCGCCGAAGATGTTGTAGGTGGTGGAGAAGGTGAATCTGTCCAGATCGAAGAATTTCTTGGTATTCTCATTGTTTCTGATTCGATTGATGGCCTCCTGCGCAAGCGGGTCGCCGATGTTGTCGAGCGACGGTGCTTCGTTGATAGCATAGGCAATCCGTCGGAATTCGTTATTGTCGTTGCAGATAGGGCTGCTGTCAGACTCGGCGTCCAGCCATGTGGTAATGTTGCCGTTGATGTCGGCTTTGCGGTTCCACATCCAAGAGCCTCCGTCAAATTGCACTTTCGTGTTGCCAAGAATATTGGCATAAGTGCCGGTGTCGGCTACGTCCTTCTTGCCAAGCACCTCGTCGACTGCAGTCAGCTCGTTGTCGATGTCAATGTCGCCGTATCCTCCGCCATATACATTGCCGCCCATCATTCCGCCCTCGATGTGCACAAAAGTGTTGCCGTCGACCGTTCCGTATTCGCAACCGCCGTAGATGTCGCCCCAAACGCATGGCACCACATTGTCGGTGCCGCTGTCAACGCCCGGATTGCTGTTGACGATATGCACAATGGTGTTGCCGTTGATGCGGCCGATGTTGTAGTATTGGTTGGCTTCAGCCTTTTTGCAGCCCACACCTCCGCCATACACGTTTCCAAAAATGTTGCCGCCGCGGATGTTGACAAACGAGCGGTAGCCCTCAGCCTTGTAGCTTAAGAACGTGCCGTCGGCTTGGTTGAGCGTCGAAGCGCTTGTCAGCAAGTCGGGCGAGTAGTAGTCGGAAGGTTTCACCTCTTGGAAAATGCCCACATTGGCATTGTCGCCGCCGCCGTACACGTTGCCGTAGATGTTGGCGTCGTCGGCAACCTCCACCATGGTTGTGCCGATGACACGCGCCACGGTTATGAAGTGGGTTGAAGAGGCTGTCTCGGGCTCCAGTCCGGCACTTCCTCCAAACACGTCGCCATGGGTGAATGCTCCGCACATATATACCTCCGTGTTGCCGCCAATCTGACCTGTGGTGTTGTCCTCGGTTGACGCAATGTCGCCGAAGCCGCCGCCAAACACACGGCGGATAAACGTTTTTCCGTCGACAGTGACTTTGGTGTTGCCAGCCACAGTGCCGGCATATCCGCCGCCCAACACAGCCCATACGGTGAAGTTGGGCACTCCCATCGAAAGGTCGAGAGAAGGAGCGTTGGGGTCGTTTTTGCCATAGTCGCCGTCAACGTTGACGGTTACATCGGTGCTGCCAACTGTCGTCAGCCGTCCGTATCCGCCGCCGAAGACGCTGAAGTGAGGATTCTCGTTGTCGGTGTACGACTGTTTCCATTCGTCGGTTATCAGCAGTTCGTAAGGCGTCATGCCTTTCTGCATCATCACGGTGGCAAGGCCGGTGCCGTCGGCAGGGGTTGTTGTCACATTGCCGTCGGCGTCTTTGTATGTGCCCACGTTGCAGGCAAGATTGCCGCCGCCATAGATGTTGTGGGGATTCAGGAACTTGCCGTTGGCATAGAATTTTGATTTTTCGTATACAGTGTCCTCCGTGGCAGGCTCGTCGCCGGCGTTGTCGATGTCGGGATCCCAGATGTAGAATATGTTTTCAACCGGATCCCACATCTTGAACCATATCACATTAATCGAGAAGCTGTCGTCAATCGGACCGTGGCCTGCGCTTTGTGTGCCGCCCTCGTCCTGCGCCAGGGTCACGTTGGTGTTGCCGAGCACGTCGGCTGAAGTGACCGTGCCGTCTGTGATGTCGCCGTTTCCGCCACCGAACACCTGACCGGCGATGTTTCCGGCATATATGTTCACATACGTGTCGTTGGCAACTTGTGCAAGATTGCCTCCACCGAAAATGTCGCCGTAAATGAAAGGAGCCTGTTGTGTGCTGCCCGCGAACGACACGTTGGTATTGCCGACAACCAGTCCTACCCGCTCAGGATGCTGTGTGCAGCCGTCGCCGTCGGCAAACGCTTGCGAGGCAGGGCGCAGACGGCGTCCGTTGCCGCCGGCAAACACAGAGCCGCGGATGTCGGCGCTGTCGCCGATGACAACGTTTGTGGCGTTGCCGTCAAACTCAACAATCGCCATGTCGCCTCCGCCATAGATGTTTTTGTAGAAAGTGCCGCCCATAATGTTCACGCTCGACTGTCCGTATATGCGTGCCATGTCGGAAAGCGTCTCTACGTTGGATGTGCCCATCTCCTTGGCGTCGGCCACACCGTATCCGCCTCCGAATACCGGACAGTGGAAAATGCCGCCATTGATGTTCAGCTCCACGTTGCCATAGGTCTTGCCAAGAGCTTTGTAGTCGCCGGAATTGCCGCCGTAGGGGTTCTGCGAATAGAAAAAGTCAGTGCCTCGTCCGCCGGCGAATACGCCGTTCTTGCAGTGAAACTCTCCACCGTTGATGGTGAGCGACGCCACAGTCGCTCCGGTTTTTCCGTACACGTTGCCACCGCAACTGTTTGGCGTGGCAGCCGTGCTCGACCACAAGCCTTTGCTCATGAATCCGCTTCCTCCGCCATAAATGCCGTCGATAGGCTCTGTCGTTGAGCCGAACTCTCCACCGTAGATCACAATCTTGGTGCTTGTGTTGGTTGGGTCGACATAAGTGAACGACTCGAAATCGTCGTTGTTGTAGCATCGATACGTCACCAGGCGGTCCTTTGCAACGGCATACGGACCGTAGAGCATAACGTCGCCCGAAGCATTCCAGTAGGCAATGCTTTTGTCGGGAGTGTGGCTGTCGGCATTGTCGTCGCCTTCGCCGATGCCGTTCATACCGCCTGCGCCAGCACCGTAGATTCCGCAGAAGATGTTGTCAGTCTTCGTGTTGCCGGCAGGCAGAATCTCGAATAAGCCGCCGTTGATGGTGATTGTGCTGTAGCCATAGAACGGGTTGTTGACAATCACGTTGCCGGTGTGTCCACGACCGGTGCTGCCGCCATACAGCTCGGTGACAATTACACGGTTGTCAATCCACTCGTCGTTGTTGTATTTTGAAGACGCCGGGTCGAGCAAGATGTTTGCGCGTCCCATATAGGTGTTGTTTGGCACGTAGTAGTCAGTGCCGTTGTAGGGGAGGATGAAGTCGCGCTGGGCTCCAAGCGAACCGTTTACGACACGTGCCACCTTTCCGCTTCTGATTATTATGTCGACATCCGCATACATGGCACCCTCGTGGCTTCCGGCGAGAATGATACCGGCATCGTAGTCGCTCTTGCGTTTGCTTGTCTCTCCCTTGATTTCCCTTTCCGGGTTGTGGGCATCGTTCCATTTGCGGTCGATGTCCATCTCGATTGTGCACTTTATGGGCTGATTGGGAGTTCCCATCACTCCATTGTAGTCCTTCTCGGAGGATGTCTGACGTCCGCCCGCGCTGATTGCGGAGTATAACCCGGACTTGATGGATATTTTGAAACCCTCCTTGCCGTGAGGCATCGACTGCTCGAAAGCCTCGATTCTCTCTTTTCTGTCCAACGGATAGAAACGGCCGTCGTTGTTGAAACCGCCGAAGATGTGGAATGCAGTGGTCACAGCGCCGTCGATGGTTCCGTAGTTAGGCGAGTTCTGCCCGAAACCGGTCATCTGTATGCCTTCGCCCATCTCAAGGTTATTGTATTGGCAGTAGATGATTTTGTAGAAATCACCGCCGTTGTTTGTGACAGGGTCGTTGTTGAATGTGATATACTCAAATCGGGTGTCGCCCCATATCGGCAGACCTCTTTCAGCACCCGAAATCTCGATGGTGCCTTTGTAGTCGGTGCCGTTCCATTCGCCTGTGATGGTGGCGTTGCGGAAAAGAGGGGACTCTCCCTTTGCTTTAGTCCATTCGTCAAGCTTCAGCATATTTTTGCCTCTGTTGTTGCTGGTTATGTTGAAGCCCGTGTATTGATTGTTGGTCACGTCGGCACCGCTTGTTCCCATCAGCACGATGATGTTTTCGTCCCAAGTACCCGTCTTGGCGAGCTTGCTGTAGGCGCCTTTCCACGTCTTCATCGCCTGTGTCGGGGAGTAGCCCCACTCCTCGTCGTCGTTGTCATCGCCCTGCGCGTAGGTTGTGCCGTTGATGCTCACCGCCTCAGGACATAGGTACACCACGATAGTCACTTTGATGTTTTTGCGGAAAATGATGTTGCCACCGCTCTTTACGGTAACAGTACAGTTGAACTGGTCCTTGTTGGTGGCAGTTTCCGGACGTACAAATTCGTTGGACGTTTCCGACAGCAAGGTTCCTTTGTTGTACCATTCGTATGTGATGTCGAGACCAAGTTCGTCGTTTGTGAAATTCTCTTTCGTGTTGTTCGTCACATTTATGATGTATGTGCCGGGCTTGGTTTCGTAATCGAGTTCGGCAGTGATGCCGATAGCCTCGACGAGTACGGTGTTGGTGCGCTGGCTGCCGTCGACGGTCATGGCGTAGACATACTGGGAGTATATCTGTCGCGGCAGGATGAACGGGTTGCAGGCGGAGCTGTTCACCTTTTCACCCTCAGTGTTGTCGGTCGATGCATACCAGTTGTAGACATCGGAAGTGGTTTCTCCGTCTTCTGTTGTCACGGTGAGCACATCGCTTGTGCCGCGCTCCGCCTTCAGGGCAATCGAGCTGAAAGAGAACCGTTTGGAAGAGTTTGAATATAACCACGGCCTCTTGTCGAGGTTGTTTTGGTTGATGTACAGGTTGTTGAGGTTGGCAAACGCCTTTCCGAAAGGCTCGCCGGTGGAGGGGTCGGTAACTGAGATTTCTTTTTCAACGCCGTATTGGTTATAGGCGTAGGTGTCGGCAGCCTTGTTGGCAGGAGTGTAGTACCATGTGTCCTTCACCTTGCTTGCAAAGTTGTCGGCGGCTATAAACGCCATCACGCTGGCTTTTTTGCATTGGGTGGTGTTGGCGCTTGTCTTCAAGCCTGCGCCGTGCACATAGATGTTTCTTGGCCATACGGCATAGCCTGTTTGGTTGGCAAGTTTGCTTGCCGCACCGAAACCGCATGAAATCGTCACTTGTCCTTCCACCCCGTTGAGAGCAGCGTTCTGGAACATATCGATTTCCGTGTCTGCTGAGATGTTGAATATTCTCAGACTCACGAAGTTGTTCAGATAGCCGGCTATACCTCCAATTCTGAATTTTGTCTTTGTCGAGAAACTCTCGTTGTTGTCGGTGATTTTTGAGTTGCGGATTATGATGTTGCTGAGTTCTGCGTTTTGGGTCATGTCGGCAACCACAATACCCATCTTTACCGTGTAGTTGGCGTTGTTGAGAGGCGTGTGTGCCGCCTTCTTCTCTATTCTGGCATTGTCGATGATAAGGTTGGAGACAGACGCATACTCATTCTCGTTGTTGCCCTTGCCGTTGAGTCGGGAGAACAGACCCCACGAGGCTTCTTTTAGGTCGCTGAAAGTCCAGCTGATGAGCAAGTTGCTGACGGAGTGCCCGTCGCCGTCAAACTTTCCGGCGAAGAAATGTCCGTCGGTAGCCTTCGCGATGCCTTGAGCCGTGCCGATAGGAGTCCACAATCCCTTGCTGAGGTCGATGTCCTTGGTGAGCTTGAAATATTTCTGAGAAAACATTTGTTGAGCTGCGCCATTGTTGACTTCATGCGCCAGCCTTGCCAATTCCATATCGTTGCTGATGAGGAATGGTTTTTCCTTGGAGCCGTCGCCCTCGGAGCCGTCGGGATAGAGCTGATAAGAGTCGGCATAGAAATGGTTGCCGTCGTAGTCAACGCCATAGGCTTTCGGCTCGATGCTGAAAGCGATGGTCTGCTGGGCATTGCCGGCAGACGTGATTGTCACCTCTCCGCTCTTGGTTTTGTTGGTCAGCGGCAGTGTGATGGTCTGTCCGCTGTCGGAAATGCCGTCGGTGACATTCTTGGAGTCCACTTTCCATGAGAAAGTGCTTCCAGCCGGGATGTCGGCGGAAACGATGGAATATGCGACAGTCCCGTTTTTGAAATCCCATGAGGCTTTGATGTCGTTGCTGCTTAATCCTTGAGCCATGGTCAGATTGACTCCGGCAATCAGAAGTATGAGCAGACAGGAAAAAACTCGTGATATGCTATGTGTTGAATGTTTTCTCATTTTTCAAACACTTTATTGTCGTTATCTATTGTTAGTCTATCAATAATTGACCCGTATAGGCATCTTCGTCGGCAAGCACATACAGGTAGCGTGGCTGTATGAGAATGCGTATCGGGCTTATCATCGCAGTCTTGCCTGTTGTGAGGCTGCTGAAATTATCCTTGTTGATGGTAATTCCGGAAGTGACGTTCTTTCGGGTGACGATGGTGGTGCCGTCCTCCGCAATGAATTCCACATCGTATTTGACGTTGATGACAGGCAGGAATTTGGCATCGGGTATGGTGTAGATGTCGGCACCCCATTGCGTGTAGCCGGCAGATGTGACAATGACGGTCTGGGTGTTGTCGTCGTAGTCCGCGGAGCCGTAGCCTTTGTAGGCAATAGGGAATGGTGTCTCTACAAACGACTGACGTTTGATGTCGCTCCATGTTATTGCAGAGGCAGACCAACTTTTTGATGTTGTATTCCAGACGTAGGAACGCGATATTGTGCACGATGTGGAGAAGCTGCCTGAAAGCGTCACGCTCTTGATGCGGAAGTGGCGGATGGCGTTCATCTTAGTGCCGAGCATGAAGAGCAGCTTGTAGCCGGTGAGTGTCTGGTCGAATCTCAGACTGACCGTTCCGCCTCCGTTGCTATCGGAGATGGCACCTTTGCTGCTCGGGACGGCGCAGATGATCGGCGCCGCCTTTGTGTCGTAGATTACCGGCACAGGGTTGCCGCCGTCGCTCATGGCGAACGGAAACGAGAGGGTATATGTGTTGTTGGCGGTGCGCAAAAGAGTGGCGCCGCCTGTATATGGCATATATGCGAAGAAGTCGAACGACGAAGCCTTGGTGTATTCGGTCCAGCGCTTCTTTGTCGCAGTGTCCCAGCCGTATGTCGCCACGTTGTAGGTGGCAGTTTCATTGTTGAATATGGTGTTTGCAGCCGACGCATAGCGTTTCGGCATGTCGTAGTATCCGAACGTGCCCATCGTTGCGGGATGGCGCGTAGGGTCGTAGGCCTCGTAGGGGTTGGCGCGTGTCGCTGTTTTTTGCGGTTGCGCCGAGAATGAGATGTATCCGTGGTTGTCGGCTTGCTGTATGGGCATGTCGGAACCCTCGCAGGCAGAAAGCGTTGCGAGAAGCGCGATAGCGGTTATTTTTGAGATATGTTTCATTCTTGTAGTCAATTCTTTTTACCAGTCTTCAGTGCCTGAGCCGTTGTTTTTTATGTCGGCACCGGGAAGCCATTGTTCCACCATCAAATCGTTGAAAGAGATGCTGTCGCCGGTGTCTGACAATTTGAAAATGTATGTGTATTGGCAGCCCGCCTTCCACTGCATGTATTGCGCCGGCACTGTAGCCGACACCGTTTTTCCGCCAATGTTGATGGTTATGGTGTATGCTCCCTGTTCGTAGGGGATGTTGGCGAGCGGCGGCACGTAGTACCATTTATTGTAGAGAGTAGGGTCTTTGAGGATGTGTATCTGGTCGCCAGCCTCCTCGTAGGGAGTGGTGAGGACCAGGAGTCCGGACGCATCAGCCGCTTCCGACTTCGACATCGTGAGAGTAGGATATGTGCCTGTCGGAATGCCGGTGAGCGGATAGGCGGCGTCGATGGTGCCGCGGAGAGGGGTGTCGGCTTTTGCCGGGGTGTCGATGAAACGGCTGTCGCGGAACTTGATGTTGCTTATCGCAACGTTGGTCGTTCCGTCAGGATAGGTGAAGCGGAAGCGCACCTTTGCGATTATCGGCGCGAAAGTCAGAGTGACGCACGACCCGTATGCCGGTGATGTCGACGAAGGGGAGGCAAGCCAAAGGCGGCTTGCGTATGGTGTTGAAGTAGCGGTTGCTGCTTCAGAATATTCAAATTTAAAAGACAAGGTAGCGGTAGCGTTGTCGCCCGAGCTGACCGAAGTCTTTACATCTGGATTGAAGGGACTGTATGCGAAAAAGCGGTAGCTCGTTGCCGAGTAGTCCCAATATTTTATTGTTTGCAGGGTGGCAGTTATAGGATTTTCAATGCCAGCATATTCCCAGTCGGCAGTGTTTGTCGTAGAGCTGCCGGCAGAGCCCTGATTGTATGACATTTTATATCCGTCCATCACAATTTGCGGCGATGACGGGTTCGGGGAGTTTGTTGTGGTTTTATATCCCCATGTGCGGAACGTCTGGAAGATAGTCTCGAGACCGTTGCCCGCTGCTTTTGTTTTTGCATCCTGCCAGTTGTTGTTTGTGCTGCTGAAGGCGATGCTTGTCTGTGTATTGTCCGGTTCGGGCACTATTGGTTCGTCCGGCGCTGATTGAGAGCAGGAGAATAGGGAAAGTCCCAACAGAGGAAATATTAGGATGCGATGTTTCTGCATGTCTTCTTGTTTTTTTTAAAGACGGGCGGGGGAGAAACCCCCGTCCGACATATAAATGTGTCCGAGGCGTGTGAAAACACACCTCAGACACAATGTTTTTAGTCAGAATCCAAGGCGTGAGCCATGGAGAAAGAATTAGTTATTGACAACTTTGACAATCTTGTATGACTTTTTGGTTCCATTGTCGTATTCAACAGCGTAGTATGTTTCTGTAGCCGGGTCGGTTGCAACACCTGTCCACTTGAGAGCATTTACTTTGAGAGTGTAGCCAGGACCTGCCGGAACTTCTGTTACGGTAGTGGCAAAACCATCAGCAGTCTCTGTCACAATCATCTTCTTGCCAGCGTAGTCGGTAACAGTCCAAGTCTTGGCAGTAGCGTCGTTGGTTCCTTTCACGAGAGCGTTGGCAACGCTTGCCTCGTTGATTGTCTGAGTGGCACCGGTTTCGAGAGTTACGGTGTACAATTTCTGAGGAGCGACGGTTTTTGCAGGGGTTTCGCCTGCAGCAGGAACATATACTGTTGCATAGATGTCGGTGCCGTTGACATATTCGTTGCCGTTGGTAGTAACCTTGTTGTCCTTGTAGCCGTATGTAGTGAAGCTGTTGTCAGAAACAGTGGTGATTGTTTCCTGGAATCCGTTTGCCTCGTCGTCAACAACAACGGCGTCGAATGAAATGGCTGTCAAACCAGTGCTTGAGCCGCCGGTAGAACCGTTGGTGTCCTGAGAGATTTTGAAGATGTAAGTGTAGGCGTAACCAGACTTCCATTCAGTGTATTCGGCAGGAACGGTTGCAGTGGCACCCTTCACGTTGATAGTCTCGTTGGTACCATCGGTAGATGTGAGTTTGTAGTCGATGCGGAGAGTGATGGCGCTTGCCGCACCTTCCGACGGGAGCACGTTCTGATAGCCGTCGCCGCAGTAAGAAGGTTTCGCTGCGTTCTGGCTGAGGTATGTTGAGCCTGCAGAAATAGCGCCTTCGTCCTGGTTGCCGTATTTGACAGCGCCGAATCCTTTATGATTCAATACGCCAGTCTCACCTGCAGTTGTTGATGCAGTGAATTTTACGTGAGCCTTGTTGTAGTCTTTCTTATCCTTGTTGACGATACCTGTTGTAGGGAAGTACACTGTCAATGTTCCGGAATTGTTGAATTTTCCGATGAGTGTGCCTTCTGGGTTGGCTGTGGTGCTAGTAGCTTCGGTGTCGGTATAGAACTTCACGTCGCTGATCACATAACCTGGAACAATCTCGAAGAGAGCCATGCGCACCTTGCTGGCAAGGTGACGGAAGGACATTGATACAGAGGTCTTGTTGTAGTTAGGCTCAGTAACGGTCTTCATGTCGGAAATGTAGCACTCGCTGAGAGTGTTTACGTTGCCGGAGAGAGTGTAGGCGGCAGTGGCGAGATTGTCTTTGTCGACGTGTGTCGGAGTGGCGTATTTTGACGCCGCACCCTTACCCATTGAGAATGCGATGAAATCGTAGGATGCGCAAGAGTGGTCCCAATACTTGATGGTCTGCTGCGATGCGTTCTGTGCGAGAGGTCCGGCAGGGGTGACTCCCTTTACATCCATTTTCTGATTTACATACTCCCAACCAGCACGGTTTGACTCGGTAGAGAATGCTGAACCGTCTTTGAAGTTCACATTGTAGTGGTCGAAAGCGTACGTTTCGTTGTTGGCTGCGTCTGTCTTGTTGCCTTTGAAACCGACAACTACAAAGTTGTTGTCGAGAAGTCCTGCTGCAGTGACGCCTGACTCTGTGGCGCGTGTGATTTTGCCTGTGTCGCCACCGAAGTTGATTGCGGAGGTGGCAGCATTTTGTTCATTTCCCTGAATTTCTCCCAAGAAATCGTCGCTTGAGCAGCTGGCAAGAGCCAATGTCGAAGCGGCTGCGATAAAAAACTTGTTCATAAATTAAAAAATTAAAATAGTTCGTATTATTTATTATGTATAAAATTTTCTGTTGATTACATGTCGAATATCCATTCTTTCTCTTCGTAGTCCTCCACCACAGCATCGAAGCCGGAGCCTCCGGACCGGTTGGGGACAGGCACCTTGTCCATGTCGAGCTCCACCGTTATGACCCCTCCCCGGAACAGCCGTCGCGCTTGGTCGGTGACGTCGAACACGAACGTGGAGTCTTTGCCGTTGTAGAACTGCATTTTCACGTCAATATAGTGGCGGTTGTTAAGGTCGGCGTCCCTCACTTTCTGCAGCGATTCCAGATATGCTCGCGCGTCAAGTTTGCTCGGGTTTAGTTTCGGGATGCCGAAAGTCAGCACCTTTCCACCTATCACGTCGACCTTGTCGCCGTTCTTGTCGGCAACGTCCTGCTTCATCCGCATGAAGAAGTTCACGGTGATGGCGTCAGCCCCCGTCACGCCTGTGTTGAGGTTTACGGAGCGAGCCATGCCGCTTAGATTGGCGTTTCCCTCTACGGCTGTCACCTTTCTGCCGTTGTGGTCGTTGTTGCGCAGAATCACTTGTACCAAATAGATGTAGGTCACTGGCTGCAGCTCCATCTCGATCTGCCGTACCCAGCAGTTGCGGTTCTCGTCGAACGTGAATCCGTCCAGATTCTTGTTTGTCTCAATTCCTCCATGGTATCCGGCAAACAGCTCCTCCGGCTGATAGAAGGAGCGCGTGAACTGCACCGAACTGGACGTTGCCTGTGAAATAGCGGCGCACCTCGAAGGCGTCAGGCTCTGTGTAGCCGATAGTGCCAAACATTTCCTCGTCGGTGTTGTCCCATCCGTAGATCCACTCCGCTTGCCAGTCGTATTCGGTGTCGTACTTGAAAAGGTAGTTCCATATCACTTTCAAGTCGAGGTCGACGGTCGGTATCTCCATATCGATGTCGGCGCCGCCCTGGTGGAGATGGAGCTTAGGCTCGCGCACGCATCCCGTTGCGACAAGGCATAACAATGCAAAACACATGACGACAGCCTTGTTGCAGGCTTTGCGGCTTGCATCAAGGATGATTCGTGATATGAGTTTTGTTATATTGCGCATTGTTGCTATGTTTTGTCTAATAGTTGATTGTCGTTTCTCGGTTTCTGAAACTTACGCCTTTCTTGTTGTTGCGTCTGTAGAGCAGGTCGTAGCTGAGCGTTATCTCCACTCTGGTAGGGCCAAGCCACGAGAAGCGGTGCTGCCTCTTTTGGAAATCCTTGGCATCGCCGTACCACTTGTAGTAATATTGCTCTTTGTCGGTGTCGGGGTCTACGGGGCATTTCCACTGATAGGGGTCGTAGTTGGTGCTGAGATATCCTGCCTGCAGTCCGAACTCCAGCTTCCAATGTCCGGAGCGACCTAACGGGACAACATAGCCTATACCAAAACCAGCGCCCCAGCCTTCGCCTTCCCATCCGCGTTTCTCATCGAAGCAGATGTTGTATAGGTACGCGTGCGCGTATAGACTGAGGTATAAACCTCTGAAAGCCGCGCCTTCTCCCGGTTTGCGTTTGCGGATGTCGCCGCTGCGCAGATAGTAGCGGGTGTGCAGCTGATAGTTTCTGACCTGAAAATATTTATGCTCATCATAGTGCTGCCACCACGGGCAGTCGAAACTTGCACCGTAGGTGAAATGACCATGAAGCGGATAATATTCCAACGCAACGTTTGGAATAGGGCAGAAGCGGTCGTAGCCCGGCATGTAGGCAAAGTCAAACAGCACGTTTGTCTTCACGCTCAGCACCTCGCGACGCGGCAAAGCCGAGGCGGGCGTTGTCGCTGGGATGATGTATGCCGGTGTGATGTCGGCATTTTGGATGCGCAGATGGCAGTCGGCGACAGTTGCCGGAATGGTTGCAGCTATAGGTCGTGGAGCCAGGTCGTTGCTGTCGATGTTGGCAAGCCTTTTGTCAACGACAATTATTCTCACTGCGCGCAGTTTCGGGAAATATTCTTTCAGCAGGTAGCGCCATAGCTTGCCGCCGTCGTGCCGCTTCATAGCCGCCTTAAGACGTTGGGTGTCGTTGGCGTAGAGAGTGATTAAGGAGTCGACGTCATGGAATTTGGCGTCGTGTTTCAGCATCATCATGGTGTAGAGCAGGTCGTAGTCCTCAGCCACAACGTCGTATTGGATGTGGTCGGTGCCGATGCCGTAGCTTCGGAGCAGAGCGTCGACCGATGCGCGACGTTGGTTTGCCAGACGACGGTTGTTGTCGTATGGACCTTCTGGAGAAGCGGCGGCACGTCCGAAAACAATACCCCTATCTCCCAGCCTTTGAAGCTCTGGGATAAGCACATCGGTAATCCATTCTCTATCTTGGTCGCTGATGCTGATTCTGTTTACAACAAATTTTATTGGACGCGAATTTTGGATAAAGATACTGTCGGCGGTTATTCCTTCAGCAGCCATATCCATTGCGAAACCAATAATTATTGTAATTATCAGTCTGATATATCTCACTCTTTTTTACCTGTTCTTTTAAACCTTTTTATGCCACAAACACTGATTAAAGTTGGGAAGTATGATGCTGTGACGTACCTATATTAATTGTTAATGTGTTGATTAAAATATAACCTGCTTTTAATAGCGAATGCAAATTTACAAAGAATACAAATACGGGGGGGGGGAAATCTAAATATTTTTTGTTGTTGATGCTGTTATTTTATGTTAACGAAGCTTTGGCTTGGAGATATTCGGCGAAGATGCGGGCTGCGCTCTCCACCTTGGCAGCGCAAGGACGCGACTTGTAGTATTCGGCTGTGCGAGGCGATGCCTCGTAGGTCGACACTGCTTTGTCGTGGCCTTTCAGCCCGAGAATTTCGGCGCAGATGAGCGAGCCGTTTTGCTCGCGCGATTTCTCAAGAAGCTGCTGCACGACCTTGTAGCAAGCCGATTTGCCTTCGCGGTCGGCACCGTCGGTCTGACCGCAGTCGAGTCCCGCAAGCGACACGATGCCCGACACGGCGCCGCACATCATGCGAAGCCTCCCAACGCCGCCGCCGAAACCTGCGGCAATGCGTTTTGCGAGGTCGTCGCTGAGTCCGTAGATGTCGGCGAAAGCCGCCACCACTGATTGGCAGCAGCCATAGCCTTGCATAAAATTGTCGACAGCGCGCTGCACGCGCTCTTCAAGTTCCGGTGATAAGGTAGTATAGTCCATAGTTATGAAAACAGTTCCATTTGTTCTGGAATGTTGGGGTTCGTGTGACTCTTTTCCGGTTCTTTATGATTCTCTATTTCGGGTTCTTCAGGCTCTTCGGCAACGATTGGAATTGCGTTTGTCGGCGGTGTGGGCATCAGCCAGTCGGAATATTCGGTTGTGTAGTCGATGGCAGATATTCCCGACAGCGGAGCCGCATGGTGTTGAGCCTTTTTCTTGGCTTTCTTTTCTGCCTTTTGGATTGAAATCTCGTTTTTTGCTGATTCCAGCTCGTCTTTCAGCGCCACAATCTGTTGGCGGAACTCCTGCTCCTTGTCGGCATAGTGCTTTTTGTTGCGTTCCAATTCCTTTTTCAACTGCTCGTAGACAGAAGAAATCTCGTCTTTCGTGCTGTTGAGGTCGTCGATTTGCAATTGTTTTTGCGACAGCTCATTGTTGAGTTTCTCCACGGTGTCTTCGAGCTTGGCGCGAGTGGCTTCGATTTCAGCCATCTTTGCGGTGTCGCCGGTCTCGTTAAGTTTCTCGTGCAAGGCATAGAGCTCGTCGTTCTGGCTTTGGATTGTGGACCGCATGCTTGCCAACTCATTGTTGCGCACGGCAAGTTCGTTTTGGAGCTTTTCCAGTTCCTCGCTGCTTGTCGCTGGGGCATTTTTCAGCGCTAACTTTTCATCTTCGGCTTCGGCGAGTTTGCGTTTTGTCTCTTCCAGCTCTAAGGTGGCCTGCGAGAGAGCCGTAATGCGTGCCGTCAGCGCTTCTGCTTCGGTTTTGGCGTTGTTTTTTGTGGTCTCGAGTTCGGCGTTTAGACGCTCGATTTCCGCCTCCTTCTCGTTTGCGTCGTCGGGTTGTGATGACAATTCGGCAATGCGCGCCTCCTTCTTCGCCACGTCTGCTTTGGCGGCAAGGATTTGAGCCGCCGAGTCGGTGGCCTTGCGTTCGGCGTCGGCTTTGATTTCGGCAATTTCGTTTTGCAGATTCTCGTTTGCCGCGCGCAAGTCATCGTTGTCCTGTCGCAATGCCTGCAGCGCCTCATCGTTGACAGCCGCCACTTTGATTTTGTTCATCAGACTTTTGCATTCCAGCTGATACTGCTCGCGTTCAGCCTCCGCTGAGGCAGCGCGGTTTTCCAATGTCGATATGCGGTCGTTGAGCGTGGTTTTCTGCCTGTCAAGGCTTAGAATGCGGTTTCGCAGCTCTTCGTTTTTCGTCTTGTATTCGTTCATCTGCTTTGAAGCCTCCGACGATTTGTTGGCAAGGTCCATACGGTCTTTTTGCCATTGCTGGCGAGCGGCTTCCTCGGCCTCCTGCTTGATTTGCTGCAGGAAGTCGGTGAGCGTTGATCCGATGAGGCTTCTAACGTAGTTGGCTTGCGCGTCTTTGTCGATGCATTCACGCACGTATTCCGGCAATGACGTGTTGAGCACAGAGGTTACCTTGTCGACCACTTCATCGCTTATGGCGTCTTCAACATCCTTCTGTGAGATTTTAGCCACTTCCGGAACAGGCGGTGGCAATGGCTTTTCGTTTTCTTTTTTGAACGGGTTGATGTAAGACGGCGAGTTTGTCTGCGATGAGTTCTCGTTGCCCATATCTTCTTTGTCGGGAAAACCCAACATTGCTTTTAGGTTGTTTATGATTGACATATATTCAGTTATCTTCTGTTGTTGGTTTTACAATGATTCCTAATCCCGTCTTGCCGTTTATTCCGATTTGCAGCGGTCGGCTGAAACGCACGGAACGCAAATGGTCGGACTCGTAGACGGCAGGCATGCTGTCGAGATATTCAATGTCGCAGATGTCGCCGTTCTTGTCGTTTATGGTGAAATACCCGACGCCGAACGATGTGAGATTCTGAAAGAAATGCGTGCCCTGGCTTGGCTCTATGCGGTATCCCGGCAGTGCCGTTTCTGCAATCACGCGTGCGGCTGAGATGTGCGCCCATTTCACGGGGATGCCAAGTGCGGGGTCGCTTGAGCCCCATCGTCCGGGACCTATCAGAATATATCCCTTGTCGGCTTCTACGTATGACTTGTTGAGTTTCTCTATCTCGCGTGCCACCATAGGGTTGTTGAACGAGGAGAAGTTCTGCGTCTTGACATACACCACGTCGGTGACACCGTCCATCATGCCGTGTCCGAGAGCGCTGGATGTCTTCATGATCAGCTGGCTGTCGGATGTCTGCATGATTTTCTCATCGAGCATTTCTTTGCGGTCGACAATTGGACGTATCTGCAACCAATATACGTTGCCTTTTGTCTCTCCGTGCTTGTCGATGCATCCGGCAAATTCGATTTCCACCGGACGACGCATCTCTTTTTCTCCTTCGGAAAGCATGAAGTCTACAATCTCAGCAAGCGGGAATGCTTTGTGTTGCAGCACGTTGGCGAATGTAACCACGCGGCGTCCGTTGCCGTATTCGCTGTCGCGAATCACTTGGTCGTAGGGGTCGAAAGTCGACACCATATAGCGCAATGAGCCATTTTTTGCCGCGTCCTGCACACGTATTTTCTTTATGTTGAACCCGTCGTCGACCTTGAATCCGCCTTCAACGTCTTTCAGGTCAAGGGCGTAGAGTTGTGTCTGTGTGTCGCGCAGGGCAAGGTCGAGAGTGCTTGTTTGCAGCACTTTGTCGGGATGTCTTGGCGAAAAACGCAGTGCCAGACCTCCGTCAACGATGTATTTTCCGAGTCCTACGGCAATTTCTGCCACTCCGTCCTCGGGCATCTCGTCGTTGATGGGGTAATAGTTGAGCGAGCGGCCCACTCCTGCAAACGATGGGTAGTAGTATCCGTCGTGCTCCGCGCCAGCCACCTCTTGTATGATTATAGCCATCTTTTCTTGGTCGATAAGATTGCTTGTGGCGGTCATGTATGCTTTGCTGTCGGCATAGAACACTGACGCATAGACGCTTTTTATGGCGTCGCCGAGCAGATGCAGCATCTCCTCCTTGTTGTCGAGACGCGGCACCATATATGTGGAGTATATGCCGGCAAAGGGCTGATAATGCGAGTCTTCGAGAAGGCTTGAGCTGCGTATCGCCAACGGCTTGTCGATAACCTCAAACAAGGCAAGAAAGTCGTCTTTAAGCTGCGACGGCAGTTTTGCGTTTATGAAACAGCGCAGAATCTCCTCGTCGGGGGCGTCAGACAGGGCGATGGGATATAGGTTGTTTTCTTCCATGAATTGGTCGAAAATATCGGTGCAGAGCACCACCGTTCGCGGAATTGACACAGTGACACCGTCAAAATTGTCGCATATCGGATATTTCTTTATGATAGAGTCGATGAAAGCCAGACCGCGTCCCTTGCCGCCAAGTGAGCCTTGGCCGATGCGGGCGAAATTGGAGTAGTAGTCGAAGCGGTTTTTCTTGAAAATGGCAACGACTCCTTTGTTCTTCATCCTGCGGTATTTCACAATCAGGTTGAAGAAGAATTTCTTTACCTCTGCCGCCTCGCTGATTTCGCGGAAACGATGGGCTTGAATGATTTCGGCGATGGGAAACATCGCGCGCGAATACAGCCACCGCGAGATGTCGTTGCGTGAGGCGTGGTACAGCAGCGACTCGTCTGGAATTTTGAATAGGTTGTCCTGAAACTCTTTCAGGTCGGTTATGCGCATCACTTCCTCTCCGGTCTCGGGGTTGCGTATCACGAAATCACCGAAACCGAAATTGTCGGTGATGATGCGTCCAAGGTCGACAGGAAACTTCTTGGAATTCTTGTCGAGAAACGAGATGCCCATTTCTTTGGCGTAGACTGCATTCTCGGTCTCTGACGATTCCATAATGATGGGGACATAGGGGTCGATTTCCTTTATCTCTTTGGCAAGGCGGATGCCGGCGTGCTTGTCCTTCTCTCCGTCTCTGCTGAACGACACGTCGGTGATTACGCCGAGAATCTCGTTCTTGTACTTGTTGTACAAAGTCATCGCCTCCTCGTATGTGCGTGCCAAAATAACTTTTGGGCGTCCGCGCATACGGAGCATCTGCTCGTGCTCATTGAGCGCTTCGGTTGAGAAAATTAGCGATTGCTTCAGCAGAAACTTGTATAGGTGGGGCAACACTGATGAGTAGAAGCGCACGGAGTCTTCCACAAGCAGTATGGTTTGGATGCCAACTTCAAGAATGTCGTTGTCGCTGTTCATCTTGTCTTCCATCAATTTGATGATAGCAAGAAGCAGGTCGACGTTGCCGAGCCAGCTGAACACATAGTCGACGCCGGAGAAGTCTTCGTTGGCAAGACGCCGCGACACTTCGCGTGAGAATGGAGTCAATACGATAAACGGAATGTCGGGATAGCTTGTCTTGATGTTTTTGGCTTCGCGGAATGTGAGTCCGATATCGTTGCCAGGCATCGCGATGATTAAATCGAACGACTTGCTTCTTAAAAGATCGTGGGCGTCCTCGTAGCTGCTTGCCTGTGCCACGCGAGGGGGAGAACTCAGATTGAGCGATGTGTACTCAAAATACAGCTGCTCTTCGATGCGTCCGTCTTCCTCCATCATGAAGGCGTCATAGGGCGAGGCGATGAGAAGCACGTTGTAGATGCGGCGCTGCATCAAATCTTGAAAAGCAGTGTCGCGCAAGTAGAGTTGACTAAGTTTAGCCTCGTTCATTCGTTCTCGTTTTTCTATTCTTGTACAAATTTACGGAAATCTGACGTATTATAAGAATATTTTGCCATGAATGTTTATAAAAATATGTCTGCTCTTAAATATATAATAATGTGTGTAAATAATTGGGGCTTGTTTCTGTCGCAAAAGAAGGAAAACGGGGTGAAAAAAGTTTCCGAAATAAGTGACGGAGAATCAATGTGTTGTGAAAAAAGTTGAAAAAAGGGGCAAAAAAAGATGCGGAAAAGTTTGGCGGGAAAGGCAAAAGGCAGTACCTTTGCAACCGCAAAAGCGAAACAGACCGGTGGTCGTGAAGCTTTGGCGTGATGCCGGAGGGCGTCGGACCGGCGCGGACGCAGGGTTCTGAAAAAGAAACTTGAAAAAAAGTTCGCGAAAAATTTGGCGGTTAAAAATAAAGGCAGTACCTTTGTAACCGCTTTCCGAAAAGGAAACGGCGCAGAGAACATTGAAATGATGCGATAAAGAGACAAGACGAAGGAAGAGGGCGGAAGCCCTCCGTCAAGAGAAAAAAAGA
>ENA-UEYI01000526-UEYI01000526.1-human-gut-metagenome-genome-assembly--contig:-NODE-526-length-38059-cov-4.150729_pt1 | contig 38059 bp, 29 predicted proteins | sample MGYA00242900_ERZ507916 | MGnify/ENA primary metagenome ERZ507916 (study PRJEB26167, sample SAMN06115521) | human gut metagenome | host: Homo sapiens | place: China:Chongqing | collected 2015-09-02...
AGAAACTGGCAAAACTGGGCAACGCGGCTGACTTTGGCAAGAAAGTCCCGAGCCGTAAGCGCAAGAGACTGAAAGAAAAGATTGCCAACTTGCACCGGCGCATTCGCAATATCCGCAAGGACTTCATGTTCAAGACTGCCAGAGCCATAGCGCAGAAGTATGGCTGGGTGGCAATTGAGGATCTGCAAGTTCGGAATATGACGAAAAGCGCCCGGGGAACGATTGAGGAGCCGGGAAGCAACGTCAAGGCAAAAAGCGGCTTGAACCGTTCTTTGCAGCGCGTTGCCCCCGGAGCTTTCCGGCGCATTCTTGAGTGGCAGGTTTTCAAAGCGGGAGGGTATGTGGATGCTGTGGCACCGCAGTACACAAGTCAAACATGTCCGCACTGCGGGCATATAGCAAGTGAAAACCGGCCTACGCAAGCATTGTTTTGTTGTGTGAAATGCGGCCACACGTCCAATGCAGACGTTGTAGCCGCAGGGAATATCCTAAGGAAGAGCCGGGCAGGCTCGGATCGTCTGTGAAGTGAATCCCGTTGGGGATCAGCAACAGAAACCAACTTGCAGCAGGCAATGCCAGCCAGCAGGAATCTCCCGTCGTGAGTCGGTGGGAGGATGTCAATTGACCTATTTTTGGCAGCTTCCGACTACACTGATCTCAATCAAGTCTCTAAAATCAAGGGTTACTACTGCTTTGGGCGTCCCATTTTGCCCGCAAAGCTCGGCACAATATGGGATCCACCCCGACTAGTCAGTTAAGTCTTACAAATTCATATGCTCAAACGGCGTTGTCAACGGCTCGGGTGCGCTGTGCACGCGGGCTCGGCGGCGTTGTTCTCAAAAACAACATGACTTTATTGCCTCGCTCTTTCGCTCGTGCGGGTTTTGCCGCTTGCGCCGGACTGATGTGTTCCGCTTTGTTGCTTACGGGATGCCAGGAAAAAAAGGCTGTCCAGGTGCAACGCCCGCCGATTCCCGTCACTTACGTCACGGCCACGATCGCCGATGAAAACATCTGGGTCGAAGCACTGGGCGAAACCGAAGGTGTTAAGCAAGCCGAGGTACGCGCACAAGTTTCCGGCATTCTTGAAAAAATTGCCTACAAGGAAGGCGATCGCGTCAAAGAAGGCGATACGCTCTTTTTGATTGATCAAGATACGTATCGTGCCGCCTACAACGCTGCCGTCGCCGAACGCAAGCAAGTTGAAGCGCAACTTGTGCAGGAACGGCGTGAAGCCGAGCGATACAAGCGGCTCTACGAATCCAAGGCCACCAGCAAAAAAACCTGGGACGATGCGCAAAGCGCCGTAGACATTCGCGTTGCGAACCTTCGCATGGCCAAAGCCAATGAAGAGAGTGCCCGCATCAATTTGGAGCGTACCGCCGTCAAAGCCACCAGCGACGGCATCGTGAGTCGTTCGCTTGTCAACACAGGCACGCTTGTAAGCGCCACCGACACGCTTCTGGCTACGATCACGCAGCCCGAAGAAATGCGCATTGTGTTTGCCGTGAGCGAACGCGACCTTGATGGCGCGACCATCACTCTCGATAACAAAGTGCGCTTGCGTCTGGACAACGGAAAGACAGTGGACGCCAAGCTTGATTATGTTGCTCGCCAGATTGACCCCACAAGCGCATCGCTGATGATGCGCGCCAAAGTACCGGCCGAAACGCCGGGCGTTGTTCCCGGTCAGTTTGTGCACGTTCAACTCCAAACACGCGTTGAAAAATACGCAATCCGTGTACCGCAGCGCTCCGTCATTCAAAAGCCCGACGGAACCTATCAGGTATACGTCATTCGCGGCGACGTCGCTCGCGCGGTTCCCGTAACAGTCGGCCTCTGGAAAGACACGGACTGGATCATTCTTTCGGGGCTCGAAGCCGGAGACAAAGTCGTAACTGATCAGATTCAACGTATGCGCGACAAGCAGCCTGTCACGCTTGTTGAAAAGAAGTAACGGCGGAGGTTGCGAAACAAAATGCTCAGTGACCTTTGTATTCGACGCCCAATTTTTGCCACCGTTCTGTCCATTCTGATCGTTCTGGCCGGTATTGTTGCTATGCGCGTACTGCCTATGTCGCAGTACCCCAATATCACCCCTCCCACCGTCACCATCTCGACTCAGTACGAAGGCGCCAATGCTCAGACGCTGGCTCGTACAGTGGCCGCGCCGATTGAAGATCAGCTCTCAGGCATTGAAGGCCTCATCTAGTACACCACTTCAATTCGAGCCAACGGCGAAGTGCGTATTCAGTGCGTATTCGATGTCGGCACCGACCCGAACTACGCCATGCTCGAAATCAATAACCGTGTGCGTACGGCCGAGCGTCGCCTACCCGAGCAAGTTCGCCAAAACGGCGTTAACGTGCGCAAGCGCTCCGATGAAGTGCTCATGATGGTGGCGATGTACTCGCCCGACGGTTCTCTCACGCCGACGGAAGTGGCTGACTACGCCCTTTTGAATGTCGTCGACTATCTGAAACGTTTGCCCGGCATCGGAGACGTGAACATCTTCGGCAATACCGAAAGCGCCATGCGCATCTGGCTTGACCCCCAGCGAATGGCTCGTATGGGCGTCACGGTTCAGGACGTCGAAGGCACTGTCAGCGACAAAAATATGGAACGCGGTGCGGGTACCATCGGCGGCATGCCGACAACTTCCACGCAACAGCTCTACTACACCACGCAAAGTCCCGGCCGTCGTTTGACAACAGCCGAATTCGGCGACGCCATCATTAAAAACGACGCCAACGGTTCGCCCATCCGAATCCGCGACATCGCCGATGTGGAAGTCGGCAAGCGCAGTTATGAAACCGTGAACGTTTTTAACGGTAAACCGTCCATTACGATCGGTATTTATCTGCAGACCGGCGCCAACTCCATGGCTGCCGCCGAGGCTGTCAAAGCCGAACTGGATCGCGTTGCTAAAGATTACCCCGAAGGCAAAATCGCGCATGAAATCACCGACGACACGACGGTGTTCGTGAAAGCTTCCTTGCACGAAGTGCTTAAGACTCTGGGCGAAGCCGGTCTTTTGGTGTTAATCGTGGTGTTTCTGTTTCTGCAAAACCTGCGAACAACACTCATCCCGATGCTCGCTGTTCCGGTCTCCCTGGTGGGCACTATGGCCGGCCTTTGGGTCATGGGCTTCTCACTCAATACGTTAACGCTCTTTGCTATGACGCTCGCCATCGGCATCGTGGTTGACGACGCCATTGTAGTGCTGGAAAACATCGAGCGTTTGATGCGCTACGAAGGGTTAAGCCCCGTTGAGGCTGCCAAAAAAGCCATGAAGGAAGTGGCGGGTGCCTTGATCGCCATTGTGCTCGTGCTGTCGGCCGTGTTCACGCCTGTGGCATTCTTGGGCGGCATCGCGGGCGAACTGTACCGACAATTTGCCATCACGATTGCTGTGAGCGTCTGTTTGTCGGGCTTTGTGGCTTTGACACTGACGCCAGCCTTGTGCGCCGTGCTGCTGAAAAACGAAAAGCCCAGTACCAACCGGTTCTTCCAGGGCTTTAACCACGGCTTATCGCGTTTTACGTTCGGCTATCTGCAATTCGTGAAACTTGCTTTGCGTTTCCGTTTCCTCACGGCCGTCTTGTTGGTTGCCGTGATTGCCGGCTGCTGGCAATTCGTAAAAACGACTCCCACCAGCTTTGTCCCAAACGAGGACCAGGGCATTATCCGCATGAGCATGCAGCTGCCCGACGGTACGTCCTTTAACCGAACTGTTCAGGAAACCGAAAAAGTTCGCAAAGACATTACTGAAAATCTGGACAATGTTCAGAGCATTCTGGTGATGACCGGCTTTGATACGCAAGCAAGCGACATCCGTCCCAATACCGCCACATACATCGTTCGCCTTGTCGATTGGGATTTGCGCGAGAAAGACTCTGCGCAACTGCGCCGAGAAATGCAGGCCATTGCGGATAAAAGTGCCGATTCCGTCTCGGTGACCACGCTACCCGCATCCATTCGCGGTCTCGGCTCCACCAACGGCTTTACGGGCTTTTTGCAAGCGCGCGGCAATGATGATCCTGCCGCCTTAAAGCAAGTCACGGACGACTTCATGGCCGCTTTGGCTGCAAGACCGGAATTGACCAGTCTGCGCACGTTGTTGCGTGCCAATATTCCGATGCTGCGAGTTGAGCTCGATGAAGACAAGGCCATGCGTCTGGGCATCTCGACAAGCCAGGTCTACGATACGCTCTCAACGCTTTTTGCCGGCAACTACGTCAATGACTTCACGCGTAACGGCCGCACCTATCGCGTCATCATCCAGGGTAATGCTGAGTCTCGCCAAACGCCTGAAGACTTCGGGCGTGCCTGGGTCAAAGCCTCTTCGGGCGAGATGGTGCCGCTAGGTTCGCTTCTAAAAGTAAGCCGCATCTCCGGCTCCGATTCGCTTCGCCGCATGAACGGCTATCTGGCTGCCCAATTCATGGGAGCGGCGGTTGAAGGCGTCAGTTCGGGCGAAGCCATCCGCATCGTGGAAGAAATTGCCGAAGAAATTCTCCCCGAAGGCTACGGCATTGAATGGACCGGTCAGGCGTGGCACGAAAAACGAATCGGAGCTTCCTCGTCGACGGCTATCTTTTTCGGTCTGATCATCATCTTCCTGATTCTGGCCGCTCTTTACGAGCGTTGGTCGCTTCCGATTGCCGTGGTACTGGCGATTCCCTATGCCGTATTGGGAGCCTTCGTGTCGCTTTGGTTCAGGGGCGCGGCCAACGACATCTACTTCCAGATCGGTTTGTTGGTGCTGATCGGCTTGACAGCTAAGAACGCCATTTTGATCGTGGAATTTGCCGTGATGAAGATGGAAGAAGGCTTGAGCGTTTTTGATGCCGCCATTGAAGCCGCCCATCTGCGTCTGCGCCCGATTTTGATGACCTCTCTGGCCTTCGTTCTGGGCGTGATGCCGCTCGTGTTTGCCACGGGGCCGGGTGCTGCCGCCCGCCATTCCATGGGTACGGGTGTCTTCGGCGGCATGTTGGCCGCCACCTTCATCGCCACCATTTTCGTGCCGGTGTTCTTCACATGGTTCGTCCGCAAAAATAAGAGCGGACGAGCGGCGGAACCTCAGGTGTTGATCGACAACACCAAGCAAGGCACCGAAACTGCCCCGGAAGCCGATGTGACCTCCGACAAGAAGGACACCTGATGAACCCAAAGGACAGCCGTCGATTCGGCGGCATTGAACGGCTTTACGGGCAAGCTGCGTTTGAGGCCATCACCACAGCTCACGTCTGCGTGGTGGGATTGGGCGGTGTCGGCAGCTGGTGCGCCGAAGCGTTGGCGCGCAGCGGTGTCGGCACCTTGACGCTTGTCGACGGCGATACGGTAGCCGAAAGCAACATCAATCGACAATTACCGGCTCTGGAAAACACGCTGGGACAAGCCAAAGCCTCCGTGCTTGCCCGGCGCTTTGCCGCAATCAATCCTGAAGGTAATTTCCGCGCCATTGAGCACTTCATTGACGCCGACAATCTGAACTCCATCATTCCGGCTAACGCCATCATTGTCGACGCCATTGATTCGCTAGCCGCCAAAGCCGCTCTGTCGGCCTGGGCTCGCCAAAACAATCGGCTGATCGTAGTAAGTGGCGGCGCCGGCGGAAAAACCGATCCGGGCGCCGTGACGGCTGCTGACCTTTCGCGCACTCAGGGCGACGCGCTTTTATCCAAGTTGCGCACCGTTTTGCGCAAGGACTACGGCTTTCCTGCCGGCGCATCAGATCCCAAAAAGATCCGGAAATTCGGTATCACTGCGGTCTTCAGCACTCAACCGGCCATCAAAAGTGCAGTAGCCGATCGAGGCCCTGAATTTGCCAACTTCGGTACGGCCATGCCGGTAACAGCAGCCGTCGGACTACGGCTTGCCGCCGAAGTTCTGCGCATTCTCTCCGAAGCAGCATCATGTTAGCGCAACGCTATTCTGACACTCCATAAGTGAGGATTCTGACATCGTCAGCAACAAGACTCTGTCATTTGCTACCTTCAGAAATGGCACTTGTTGCAAAGCAAATGTGTCATCTTCTGCACACTCTGGCATCGATCGCCTTCATGGCGCCAGCTGCCAAACTGGCATCTGCTGCCAAGCATGGCGCGCACTGCCAAAGGATGTGGCGCTTTGCCCCTTGATTCTCACGCTATCTTCTTTATGTGATCGGCTCCGAACTGAGGAGTAGATATGAAGAAGATCAAACTCAAGCTTCAAAAGCTACAGCCGCTTAGCGAGATCCTGCAGCTTTACGCTCACGGTCTAATGCCGCTGGATGTAGCCGTAGCGCGTAGCGGCCTCTCAAAACGGACATTTCAGCGCCGGATGCAAATCTGGCGTCAGGGAGGTCCTGCGGCACTCGAGCACGGCAACAGCGGACGCAAAGCAATCAACCGCTTGTCTGATACCGTCAGAGCGCAAATCATTGCTCTCATTCAAAACAAGTACTGGGATCATGGCCCGACGTTGCTTTCCGAGCAATTGCTCAAGTACGAGGGCATCAAGATTTCCCGAGAAACTGCCAGAAAACTGATCAAAGAGGCTTTCAATGACAAGGGCTTCGAGCCTCGTGCAGTTACAGAGCATCCGTTGCGCCGCCGGCGAGGTGCGCTCGGCGAGCTGATCCAGATTGATGGCAGTCCACACCATTGGTTTGGACAGAGCGCTCCTGCAGCTTGCCTCATCGGCTTCATAGACGATGCTACAAGCCGCATCATGGCCGCAAAATTCTTCCCGACAGAATCATTCGAGGGCTACGCGCAAGTCATCAACCAATATCTTCACCGACACGGTATCCCGATTGCTTTGTACAGTGATCGCCACAGCATCTTCCGTTCAACCAAAACTGACAAACTCAGAAAGTGGGCCTCAACACAGTTCAGCCGTATTTGTCAGTCTCTTGGGATCGAGTTGATTTTTGCTCAGTCGCCAAACGCAAAAGGGCGGGTGGAGCGCATGTTCGGTACGCTGCAGCGTCGATGGCCGCAAATGTTTCGAGTAGAGGGCATCACCAACATTGAGCAAGCCAACATGCGCATAGATGAGTTTATCGAGAGTCACAACACAAAGTTTGCAATCGCTCCCACGGATGAGCGTGATGCTCACGCACCGATCAGCGAATCCCAATGGGAGGATGTCGACCGGATCTGTGCGGTATGGCACGAACGAACCGTGAGTAAATCCTTGACGGTGTCACTCCCCGGGCAAATGCTTCAGATCGTGGATGTAGGACAAAGACGTTGGTCGTTAATGAAACAACAAGTTCACGTCATCGAGTATCAGGATGGCAGGTTGGAAATCTTGTGGCACACCCCGGAAGGCGAAGAAGCTCTCTTGAACTTCAAAGTCTTCCCAAGGCTAAAACTCAAGCGCCCCAAGGCTTTGAAAGCAACAGCCAAGACGATTGACTATGAACTGGACGAGATTGTCAAGGCTGAAATGCACGCACCAAACGCTTGGATTAAGCGACACGAAAGAGAAGGTCTCGAAGGCGTTCAGCGAGCGCAGCGACGGGAACAAAAACAACTGGAATTTGAGGTGCTCAAGGACAAACTTACCGACAAGCACGGTGCCGAAAAAGCCGCACAGATATTGGGGTTAAAGAAATAGCAAGATAACAACCGGAGCCGATCACAAACCACGCTCCCGGAGACGACTTACCCACAGATCGCCGGCCTACGGCCCATTTAGTAGTCTGAGCGGCCGGCGATCTGTGGATAAGTCTGCGTTGTACCCATGGACAACTTAAGAAGACAGCTTGCTGGGTAATTTTGAGACTGCCTGCTAGAAGGTTGACTGCAATTTGCTAGTGTCGCGCCACCTTTGCACGTTGGGTGTCAAAATCGCTTTGCTCTGACATGGACTTATCAATCGACCACGAACAAATACCGATTTAGCCGACGGTTACAGTGCCATCTTCAGCAATAGACACGGTGTCTCCAGTTTTAACGGTGTTCAAGAAATCGTCGCCTAACTCATCGACGCAGACAATCCGGTTGTTATCCCAGATGTCAGCCAGCAGGATGCCTGCAGCGCTTACCGTATCAATATGCTTTGCGTAAAGCATGGCCTTGGGGCCGATACCGATTTTGGCGGCGCACTGAATGATCATGCCACCGGTGGTCGAACCGATCGTCTGAGGCAAGCAGATGATTTTTCCGGCAATGGGCTTCTTGTACAAATCCGGATTGCCCTGGTCATGACACAGGGGACTGCGATCCGCCATGCCGGCATAGTAAGTGGCAAGCGTATTGAAGCCTTGACGAGAGACGGCAGCTTCGCCCTTAACAGCCCCGGATAGAACCACGCGACCTTTAAAAGTTCTTGACATATCTAATCCTCCTATCAGGCCTTTTGCGGCTTCTTGCCGGTTACGACGTACGACAGCAATTCATCGTCTTCGTAGAAACGAGCAGTGGAATAGGTTCTTAGCTTATTTGAGTTGGTGATGCACGGATAACTGGCGCTCACTTTGTTGATCATGTACATGGCACCGCAAAGGAAGCTAATGTGGATTCCATTTTTCTTCATGCGGGAAACCTGTGCCGGAGTTAAACGATCGATCACCAGCGGAGAGGCACAAAGGATGAGCGGAATCTCCAATTTATCTCTTCCTGCGGCGCGCAGTGCCGTGTCAACCCGTAGATCCCACTCGCGTAACTGGTTGAGTGTCAAATGGGGGCAACCCACAAAGGCGTAGCGGGGACGAGCTTCCGGATCTTTCCAAAGGACGGGATAGTTGGCTTTGGTTTGTGCCAGAACTTCATCCGTGATAACAAAGGTTTTTGCCGTTTTGGTCAGAAGTTTTTTACCGAGCTTCTTTGCTTCAGGGGTGATGTTTTCAACGTGGTAGAGGCCGACAGCACCGTTAGACGCCGTTGCAGCGCCGAAGTCCTTCAGGTAGTCGTCTACGGCTTCGGACAAGTACGTCCCCAGGAACTGGTCAAGACCGGTGATGTAGGGAACTTCCGCGCCGACTTTCATGCCAATAGCTGAACCGAGAAGAGTAGCTGTCGGTAACTTAGAGGTTTTGATTTCAATATGCCAAGTGGCTTGACGGGCTTCATCGGTCAAGAAGCCGAAATATGGGGTCTTGCCGGCAATGGAGCAAAGCATCTCAATCGGACCGCTGTTGCGATTGCATCGTGCTCCGATGACACTGTTCGCGTAGACGACTGCACTTGATTCTGCCCAAGCGAGTACGTCACCGAATTTGGGGCGATTGCCCACTTCGGGCAGGTAACAGGTACAGGAAAAACTCTTCTTGCTGCCGTCTCTTAGGCCAAGCTTGACGACTTGTTTGTCCCATCGTTCCTGATGGCAGTAAAGACTGGCGTTTTCCTTCTTCTCTTCTTCCGTGTATTCAATGTTTTCGTAGTCCATCGGGTACGGATCGATGGTGAACGGACGCTTTGCTTTGACGCCTCCTTCTATGAGAACGTCGGCCAGGTCGTATAAAGCGTCCAAGCCCTTCTGGCCCATGCCTGTCACCCAATGACCGTCATTGGACACATCAAGCAGATAAGGTGCTTCAAAAGCATCTCCGTAAGCAATCACGGACTTTAGGACTTTGGCCATCGTTGGGCCTTGTTTGCCGTTGAGAATGGCAATTTCTTCGTCCGTAATCGCCATTTTTACACCTTTTATGTTCTTTCTTGCCGGATCTGTTTTATCAGATGCCACTGCAGAACCAATGGTGTTGAACAAAATTGGAGCAGATGCCGCGCTTGTACCCAAAAGCGTGACGAAAGAGCGACGCGAAACTGATTTCATATTCAAGTCTCCATGGTGACTCCAGGCCGTCACAAAGGGGTATGACTATTAACCTGAAGTACTAATTCCTCAGCATAGATAGGAGATTTGTGAGGGACAAGAAGAAATGTAGTGAAGAGGATAAAGTGGAAACCCTTAATGTGCCGGATTTAAACTTTGAATCGTACAGGGATACGTGGAAAAGTTTGGGTTATAGAGATCGTTTGCTCTTAAGTTAGATTTCGGTTAATGGTTGTTGGAAAGTTCGGAGTTGGCTTCAGTTTGGAGTCGATAAAAAAGCCCCGGTGCGGAGAGAACACCGAGGCAAATTTGCAAATCTTGGAGGCGCAATGTATTGCGCCTCTGCTGATTACGAATTTTTATTTAGCGGCTTCAGCGGCAGCCTTACCAGCGATGCGACCGAACACAATGATGTCGGTATAAGCATTGCCGCCGAGGCGGTTCGTGCCGTGCGTCACACCCGTGACTTCACCGGCAGCCCAGAGACCCGGAATCGCCTTGCCCTCAGCCGTCAGAGCTTGTGCCTTTTCGTTGATACGCACGCCGCCCATCGTGTGGTGAACGCTCGGAACGGCCTTGATGACGTAGTACTTGCCCTGCGTCATGTCAACCAAGCCGGAGCGGTGGTTGAAGTCCTTGTCGTTGCCCTTGCCGGTCATGGAACTGACGCGATTGACCGTGCCCTTGAGGCTGTCGAACGGAATCTTGGTGAAGTCAGCTACGCACTTCAGATCATCACAGGTAGCCATGATGCCCTGCTTGGTGAATGCTTCGTATTCCGTCGGATGTTCTTTGACGGTGTTGGAAATCGAACCGATCTTGTCGTTCCAGAGCACCCAGCAGTAGCCGCCGGTCTGCTTCAGGATGGCTTCGGACAGAACGTCACGGCGCTGCAGTTCTTCCACAAAGCGCTTGCCTTCCTGATTGAGCATGATGGCTCCGTCGAAGCGAGCGTCAGCGATCAGTTCGATCACGCCGGAGATCGGGTCGCAGATCGGATAGGTCTGGATGTAGCCCATGTTGACGAGCTGAGCGCCAGCACGTTCGGCCATGTAGAGAGCTTCACCTGTCGTGCCCGGGGCGTCGGTGGTCTTGAAGCGTTCGTCGATCTTCGGGTTGTACTTCTTAACCATTTCGGGGTTGGCACCGAAGCCACCCGTTGCGAGCACAACACCGCCCTTGGCGTTGAAGGTGTAGCTTGCGCCGTTCATCGTGGCCTTGACGCCGACAACGCGGCCGGACTTATCCTTGATGAGTTCTTCGGCTTTCATGTTGGTGATGATGGGAATGCCCAGTTCATCAGCCTTGGCTTGGAACTTGGTGATGAATTCCGTGCCGGTGTGGCCGACCGGAATCAGAGCGCGCTTGCGGGAGTGTCCGCCGAAGAAGAAGAGGTTGTCGTCTTCGAAGCGAACGCCGAGGTAGTCACGGCACCATTTGGCAGCGTCAAGAGCGTTATGCGTCATTACCTTGATGACGTTCATGTCACCCTTCATATCACCGCCCTTGTAGGTGTCTTCAGCGTGCAGTTCGGGGGAGTCATCGTTGATGCCGAGCTTGGGCTGAACCCAGTTCTTAGCTGCGTTCATTTCAGCGCCGGAAATCAGGGAGTTACCGCCGACGGCAGGCATCTTTTCCAGAAGCACGACGTTAGCGCCGGCATTCTTGGCTTCGATAGCAGCGGAGAAACCGGCGCCACCGGCACCGATCACGACCACATCGTAGGAAGATTCCTTCGGAAGAGCTTTGACGGCCTTTTTGATAGCCTTCTTATCATCCTTGCTGAGCGTCACGCCGGCTTTTTTGGCAGCATCGGCCACAGCGTCCAGGAAGCCCTTGGAAGAGAACGTGGCGCCGGAAATGGCATCCAGCTGCACGGAGTTCGTGTCAATTACGTGCTGCTTGAGATCCGTAAAGACCTTCGCTGCCAGCACGGGGTTTTCCTGTTGCTTGACAATTTTGATGTCCTTGATCTTGCCGCTGTCAAACGTTACAGCAACAGTCACATCGCCATGTTTACCGACACCGGTACCCTGCGTGGTAACGGGCGCGGCCGACACCGCAGCCGCAAAGGCCGAGCAGACCAGGCCGGCAATCAAAGCACGAGAGAAATGCATTTAAGCCCCCTTTGAGTTTGGAGAAAGTAGAGCTGTTCTCTGTTGAATCCAGAGTCAGTCGTATGAAGTAATAAATAAAACCGGGAATATAAAGCGACCGCTTCCCAATTCTTATTGGGTTGCATTATACAACAATCAGACCGGTCGGATTGGATTTTGTTTTTTGGTTTTTGCCGCAAAAACAAATAAATAGCGGTCGTGTTGCAAATAGGCGACACGACCGCAGCTAAGATCACCAGGCCGATGAAGTGCCGTTGCGACACTTCATCTTATTTGGGTGAATTACTTCACTTCCCAGTTCTTGAGGATCTTGATACCGTTTTCAAGATCACCCGAGAAGATACGGTCTTTTTCAACAAACGGAACCACCTTGCGGTAGGCCTTGTAGAGAGCGCCGGTCTTGTCGGAGAGCTTGACATTGTCCTGCTTCATCTTGCGCAGATCGATAGCCTGCGTGTTGTGCAACAGTTCCATGGAGTACAGGTCGAACATATTGTTCGAAGCGCGCTTCAGGCGTTCAGCAACGCGCGGAAGGTTCGAAGCGGAGTCTTCGATGTTACCTTCAACCGGAGTGCCGTGCATCGAAATCGGGTTAGCGAGTTCGATGTTTTCAGCATAGATCGAGACCATGGAGTCTTCGGTAGCGCCGAAGGCGTGGCCGTTGGGGTTGTTCGGACCAGCCAGGTAGCGAGCCAGACCGGAGAAGCGGTCTTCGTCAAGACGCATCGTACGATGCAGAGCGTTGTGGCTCACGTGGCTCAGAGCGATCGTGGCACGCTGGGCGGCGATGGCGATCGGCAGCGGTTCGAAGTTGGCCGACGGAATGATGGCGCCCTTGACGCCGTCCTTATCCACGAAGTACTGCTTGACCTGGGTCTTGTCGAAGTCTTCCTTGGAGGCGTTCAAGATCACGCCGGGGTTGTCGTCCGAGCTGTTGATCTGGATGTTGACGAGTTCGTCGAGTTCCTTCAAAGCACGCTTGGCTTCGGAGATCGTGTACACAGTCGTACGGAAGGACAGCGGATCCTGCAGAGCACGGGTCTTGTCGAAGTTCCAGAGGTAAGAACCCTTCAACGTAGCGCGCATTTCAGCAGCGGCTTCCTTCAGGCCGGTGAGCGGGTGGTGGTTCACAGTCTGAGCGAGGAACGGAGCCACGTTGCCGTTCAGGCCTTCAAGGGTGAGGCCGTAAACGATCGGGGAAACCTTCAGAGCCTGACGCATCGTACGCATGGCGTCCATCGTCATGGCAACGCCAACGCAGTTCGAAGACAGAATGCCGAGGCCGTCCTTGCCTTCGGGAACCAGCGGAGTGATGCCCTTCATCTTCAGAGCTTCGGCGCCGGAGACGACCTTGCCGTCCACTTCAGCGCGCCATTCGCCCATCATCACGGAACCGATGTGGGAAGCCAGCGTGATGTCAGCGTCGCCGATGGACCCGCGGGTGGGGACAACAGGCGTCACACCCTTGTTGAGAAAGTCGCGGTAGAGCTCAACAACGCGGGGCTGGGCGCCGGAACGACCGGTCAACATGGTGTTCAGACGAACAACCATGGCCAGACGGGTCACTTCTTTGGAAAGAGCCGGACCGTAGCCCACGGAGTGGGAGCGAAGGATGTTGCGGTTGAATTCAATGCTGGCCTTGCGCACTTCGGGGGTGAGGTCACCCTTGGCGTCAAAGAGGTGGTGGTCCTTGTTGAGACCGACGCCAACGGTCAAACCGTAGATTTCAACGCCGGCACGAGCGGCAGCCATCACCAGACGGTTGGAGTCGGTGACCTGTTTCATGGCCTTCTTGGAAATGGCCACTTCTTCGCCCTGAGCGATACGCCAAGCCTGATCCTGCGTGAGGTCGGCGCCGGTGAGGGTCACGGTAGCGTTAGCGGCACCGGAAAGTAAAAGGAGAGAGGTTGCCACGGAAGCTGCAATGGGAGTAATCCGCATGATTGGTTCAATCCTTTGATTTGAGTTTAGGAGAAAGCGTGCGCCCCAGGTCTTAGCCGGGCGCTAATTTCGGAAACCGATTATAGGAGCAATCCGACCGGTTGGTCTGAACAATGCTTTTCTCGGACTCGATTGAACGCACAATTGGATGTTGGTTGATTGAAAAATCTTTTTAATTCAAATATCTAAACACAATTTGAGCTAAAGCAAAAGACTGTTAATTTGGTATTTCAGCATCGTTGTTTCAGGAAGTTTTAGAAAAATGAACGCGGAGTTTTTGCAGGCGACTGCGCATTGTGTTGGGATGCAAACCGGCTATGTGTGCAGCTCCGTTCGGGCCGGCGATGCGACCGTGACAAGCCTGCAGAAGTTCACTGAAGTAAAGCCGCTGCAAGGTGTCGAAGTCAATCCACTGACCTGTCGCATCCCGTACTAGACTCCGTGTTTCAGAAACGGAGCCAGCAGTGTCTTGATCCTGGGGCAGGCTTTCCGGAAGTTGCTGATTCGGCTCGTCAAGAATCAAGCGCGGCGGGGTGTTGTTTTGCGCGATTGCCAGCACGGAGCGCACCACGGCGTTCCGAAGTTCGCGAACATTGCCCGGCCAATGCCAGTGTTTGGCTTGTTCTAACAGATGACCGAGCGTTTCTGCGGGAACGGATAGACGAAAACTCGTCTGCACTTCGTTGAGAAAGAGTTTGAGTAACGGTTCGAGGTCTTCGTGACGCTCGCGCAATGGACGAATTTGCAGGCTTAGAACGTTCAATCGGTAATAGAGGTCAACTCGAAAGCGTTTTTGTTGAACCAGTTTCGCCAGATTTCGATTGGTTGCGGAAATGATTCGGATGTTGACCGGAATTTCATGAGCGGCGCCCACACGACGAATTTTTCTGTCTTGGACAGCATGCAAAAGCTTTGCTTGCATGGAAAGAGGAAGCTCTCCGATTTCATCTAAAAAGAGAGTGCCTCCGTCGGCTTCTTCAAACAAACCGCGGTGCAGTTTGCGGGCATCGGTAAAAGCGCCGGGCTCGTGCCCGAAAAGCTCTGCCTCAATGAGGGATTCCGGTATAGCTGAACAATTGACGCGGACAAAAGGGCGTGAAGAGCGACCGGAAAGGCGGTGAATCGTTTGTGCGACAACTTCTTTGCCGGTTCCGGACTCTCCAGTGATCAAGACAGGAATATCAAAAACGGCGGCCTGTTCGATGGTCGGCTGAAGCTGACGCATGGATGGGGTGTTGTTCAGAAGGATCGCCAGCGGCAGTGGTTGCGACTGCTGAATGGCATCGGTTAACCGTTGGTTGATTGATTCGAGTTTGCTGTTTCGCCGGTCAATGCGTGAGGACAGTGCAAAGCCAACCTGCAGCGACAGCAGGTCGCGCAGCTCTTCGATTTGTCGAACGTGAGCGTCGTTAAAAGCTGCTGACCGACGGCTATAGAAACACGCGACGCCAAGGTGTCGCCCTTCGAGACGAAGCCTCACCATGACATAGCTTTGGATGTCTGCGATGACTTGAGTGGCTACCGCATGGGTGAAGGGATCCGTTTCGATGTTGTCGACGCGATACACGGGATCTTGAGAGGGAGTCTGTGCGTTGCTTTTCTTATGGCGGTCCAACGGGACGATGTCGTAGATCTCTTGAGCTGATTGATGAGTGGCGTGCGCAAGAAAATGAACTTCCTTTGTTTCGCTGTAGTAAGTGTTCACGAAAATGCCGTCGGCAGGAAAGTTGTTGCCAAGTGCTTTCAGGAGACTTTGCAGCGTGTGGGGCAAAGCCGTGGGACTGGATAGGACGGAAGCGGCAGACCAGGAAGATGCGGCGGACATAAAACGAAATTTCGTGAAAATTCCTAACTAACGATATTTCGTATTGTATCAACGATATTTCGTTTTACGAGAGATGTGTAATTTGTACTGAAAGCGGAGTGATTAGGTCTTCTAAAACAAAGAAAAAACTTTCTATTTCAATAGATTAAAACCATTTCTATTCTGTGTTTTCCAAAAATTGGCATGCTTTTTGCTTACTACCAAAGTAGACAAAAGAGTCGAACGTTTGTTCCTGAAACAACCGTTGTGACGCTTACCCCAACTTTTATGGAGAGAATGAATGCAATCCAAAGTTTCACGCCGTCAACTGATTGCGGCCGGAGCTGTTGGCGCTGCGGTGGCTGCGACGACTTCCGCAGCTCAGGCTGCTTCCAAGAAGCCCCAATTTGACAAGGTGTATGACGTTATCGTGGTGGGCTCCGGCTTTGCCGGTCTGGCCGCCGCTTTGGAATCTCGTTTGGGCGGCGCGGAAGTTTTGCTGATTGAAAAGATGCCTGCTTTCGGCGGCAATTCCGCCATTAACGGCGGCGCGTTCTCTGTGGCGGGATCTCCCCTGCAGAAAAAGTTCGGCATCAAGGATTCGCCCGAACAGATGCTTGCGGACATGATTCGCTCGGGTCGCGGTCTTTCGCATGTGGATCTTCTGAAAATGGTCGTGGAAGGTTCTCTTCCGGCTTACGAATTCACGTTGCGTCACGGTGTCAAGTACAAGGACTTTGTGCAGCACTTCGGTGGCCATTCCGTGCCGCGAACGCTACAGACGGTTGAAAGCACAGGCGGTGGTATCACGCGTCCCCTGACGGAATCCTGCCGTAAGCATGGCGTGGAACTGCACCTGCGCGCCAAGATGGAAGAGTTCATTCGCGACGATGACGGCCGAGTTGTCGGTTTGGTTGTGCGTGAACGCTACCTCTTCCCCAATGAAGAATCCGGTGTGTTGCAGCGTTACGGTGCCCGCAAGGGTGTCATCATGGCAACCGGCGGTTTCTCTCGCAATATTTGGTTCCGTCGTCAGCAGGATCCCAATCTTGACGAACGGCTGGATTCCACGAACCACCCCGGGGCAACCGGCGAAGGCATGCTCAAGATGTTTGCCATTGGTGCGGCTCCCGTTCAGGTCGACCAGATTCAGCTTGGTCCTTGGAGCTCTCCAGACGAACGTGGCTTCGGTTTGGTTTCCCAGTTCAATACGATCGCCGGCTTCCCGATGGGCATCATGGTTGATGTTCGCAACGGCCGTCGCTTCTGCAATGAACTCGCCGACCGTAAGGAGCGTACCGACGCCATCTTGGGCCTGATGGAAAATGGCAAGCCCGTGTATCCGGTGTGCTTCACCGACAGCAAGGGTGTTGAAAAGGCACAGACGCTGAAGAATGGCCTCAAGTACGGCGTGATCAAGAAGTTCGATAAGCTCGAAGATTTGGCTAAGGCCTACGGCATTCCGGTCAAGCCGTTCCTGGAACAGGTGGCTCAGTGGAACTCCATGGTGAAGAACAAGAAGGACACGCAGTTCAAGCGTGCGCTCGATTTGGCAATCGTTTTGGATCATCCTCCGTTCTACGCTTGCCGCGTCTGGCCCAAGGTGCACTACTGCATGGGTGGCGTCGGCATCACGGCCAAGGCTCAGGTACACGACGTGATGGGCAAGATCATTCCGGGGCTGTTTGCCTGCGGCGAAGTGACCGGCGGTACGCATGGTGCGAGCCGTTTGGGCGGTTGCGCGATTGCCGACGGCTTGGTGATGGGACGCGTGGCTGCTGACACGTGCTTGAAGATGACCCCGGTTGCGCTCTAAGTCGCAGACCCAGTAAGAGGAAACAACAATGAAGAAGATTCAAACTCTGGCTGCTGCTTTCGGTCTGATTTGCGCAGCCGCAATGGCCGCTGCTCCGGCTGCAGCTGCTGATATGGCCAGTTTCAAGGTTCAGAAACATCACGAGAAAGTCATCAAGGACTGCACGTTCTGTCACACGCAGGAAAATGCAGTGGCCGGAAACGCCTTCGTGGTGCCCGACGACAAGCAGTGCATGTCTTGTCATGGCACGTATGAAGCGTTGGCCAAGAAGACCGACAAGCTTGATGAACCGAACCCGCATCGTTCGCATCACTACGGCACGGGAATTTCCTGCACAGCTTGCCACAAGGAACACAGCAAGCCTGCCGCTTATTGCAACGAATGCCACGAATTCAAATACAAACTGCCCTGATAAGCAGATTGTCCGAATCTAGCGGGAGCTTTTATTCGGTAGGGCTCCCATCAACAAACGATCGCATGTTTTGTCAAAATTGAAGGAGTAGAAATGACAAAGTTCGCGAAGGTAACCGCAATGACGGCTGCTTTGATCATGTGTGGTGCAGTCAATGCTGCCACTATCACGCTTGACGGCACCAATCTCACGATCGAAGATGCTTGGAAGATTGCCAATAACGAAGCCGATGTGGCGATTGCTCCGAAGGCAATGAAGTTGTTGGAAGACAGCTACAAGCTCGTTTTGCGCTCGGCCGCTTCCGGCCAGCAGGTCTATGGCCTTACGGTGGGCGTTGGCCTCAACAAGGATCAGAAGCTCTTTACGGCTGACGGCAAGCTCACGGACGCCGTGATTAAGGCTTCGCGTGCTTTCAACTACAACGCTCTGCGTTCTCACTCCGCCGCTGTCGGCAAGATGATGCCGACCAATCTGGCACGTCTGTCCATGGTGGTTCGTCTGAATACGCTGCTGACCGGCAAGTCCGGCGCTCAGCCCCGCGTTGCCGAACTCTACCGCGATTTCTTGAACAAGGGCGTGACCCCGTTGATTCCTTCCGAAGGCTCCATCGGCGAAGCTGACATTCTGATGGCTTCTCACGTCGGTGCCGTGATGATCGGCGAATGGAAAGCTGAAGTGAAGGGTAAGGTCGTTGACGGCAAGACCGCTCTGAAGAAGGCCGGTATTACCCCGCTCGTTCCGGAAGGCAAGGACGCTCTGGCTATTCTGTCGAACAACTCCGTGGCTGTTGCTTATGCCATCGAAGCTGCTCGTAACGCCGCTCGCGTCATTCAGCTGACGCCGACCGTGTACGGTCTTTCTCTCGAAGGCTTGAACGGTAACGTTGCTCCGATCCTTCCGCAGACCGTCGGTCAGCGCCCGTTTGAAGGACTGGCTCAGACGGCCGCCGATATGCGCGCTGCTCTGAAGGGTTCCTATCTTTGGGATGCCGACAATGCCCGCCCGTTGCAGGATCCGCTGTCCTTCCGTGTGACCGTTTACGGTTTGTCTGAAGCCAAGCGTGCTCTTAAGGACCTGAACGAACAGATCACGGTTCAGATCAACAGCACGGATGACAATCCCGCTACGGTCCTCAATGCTTCCGAAGAATATCGTAAGGAATCGAGCCAGGTTGCCAAGTACTTTGTGGACGGCGACGGTGTCAAGGGCGGTATCTTCCCGTCCGGCAACTTCAATCCGCTGCCCGTTGCTCTCGCTCTGCAGCGTACGTCTCTTGCCATGGCTCATCTGTCGCACTACTCCGTGCAGCGTACGATCCACCTGTCCTATGACCAGTTCACGGGTTTGACTCGCTTCCTGAGCGATCCGGACAACCACGGTCACGCCTTCGGCGCCATTCAGAAGGCCTTCATGGGTCTGCATGTAGACAACATGGCTCTGGCTCAGCCCGTCAGCCTCTACGGTATGCCTGTTGCCGGTGAAATCGAAGATACGTTCACCAATATCCTTCAGGCCGCCAAGCGCTTGAACACGATCGACGAAAACCTCTTCCAGATCTACAGCCTTGAAATGCTGCACTCCGCCCAGGCTATCGACCTGCGCCGTATGCTCAAGAACAAGGATCTGAAGCTGTCCACGCCGACCGAAGGTCTCTACAAGGCTTATCGCAAGATTGTGCCGTATGTGAAGAACGATCGCATCTTCACGGAAGACATCAAGAACGGTGCTGAACTGTTGCGTACTTACAACCTTAAGAAGTAAAAACCAGCATCTAGACCGGCCGGTTTGCTGGGTGATTACCCAAAAGACCGACCGGTTGGTTTATGCTTACAGGGCCGCATCGTTTGCTGGTGCGTTCCAACAAACCAAAGAGGACTTCAAATGTTTAAAAAATCACTGGTTGCCGTAGCTGCTTTGGCAACTTTCTCCGCTGGCGCTATGGCTGCCAATGTAGAACTGTATGGCGTGGTCGATATGGGCTTTAGCTACACGCACACGAGCCATCAGGAAAAAGGCGACAAGTTTGAAATGTCGCAGAATATGTACGCGGGTTCCCGTTTCGGTTTCCGTGGTACGGAAGATCTCGGTGATGACCTCACCGTCGGTTTCATCCTTGAAAACGGGTTTACTCCGGATACCGGCGCCATGGCCGTTTCTGACACGATCTTCAACCGCGAAAGCCAGCTCTATTTGAAGGGCAGCTGGGGTCAGCTCGGTTTCGGTCGCGTGGGTGCCTTCACGTCCGGTTCTTCTTCTCTGGGCTGGTACTGGGATCTGGAACCGTTTGAAACGGGTTATATCGATGCTGGCGTCCAGGCTTCTCAGGTTAATGTGTGGCGTCTGAACTCCAACACGGTTTACTACGTTTCCCCCGTGTTTGCCGGCTTCAAGGTTGGCGCTCAGTACAGTATGACCGGTGCTGCGGATCCTGATGTTCAGGAAGATTCTCGTTGGAGTGAGAACAACAATTTCGGCAACGTGGCGCTGCGTTGGGATGGTGCGAATGCCCGTGCAATCTTGGGCGTGGAATGGGATAAGTACGGCAAGGAAGAACAGGGCAAGCGTGATGACGCTTGGAGCGTGAAATTGGCTGGTGCCTGGGTGCCCAACGGTGGTCCCTTCACGTTGTATGCCGGTGCGTCCTGGTACAAGAATCAGGATCGTTTCTCTGATTCCACTTATGACGATGATGGCTTCCTTAACAATAAGTACGATGATTCTGGCAAGCGCTTGGATGGTTACTCCTTCTTTGTAGGCGGTAAGTACACCGTGGGTGCTGCCAATTGGCTTGCCATGTTCCAGTACTTGGATGGTGAAAATAAGGGTGCGCTGGCTGATGCAGAGGAAACGGATTACAAGCGTTACATCGCTTCCGTCGGTTGCCATTATTACTTCTCCAAGCGCACGATGCTCTACACGATTGCTTCCTTTGCTGATGGCGACGGCATCTTTGATACCGTTAAGCATGACGATGGAGGCGGTGCCAAGAGCGATCGTTTCATGGCTCACGTCGGTATCACGCACTTCTTCTAAAAAGAGGCTGACGTTTGTTTGAACGGCAAGGTAAGAGCAGAATCTGGAAACACGGTTTCTTATCCTTGTCGCTTCACGGCAGAAAATAAAGAGGGCGGCGACTGCCGCCCTCCGTCGTATCTGGAATCTGCAGATTTTCTCAGTCCTTCAGTGAACCGGCCGACTGCATGGAAAGGCCGTTTCCCGCAGCCGTTTTCATGATTGTGTCAATGACATGATCCTCTTCGTCACGGGAAAGCGCGTGATAACCGAGTTTGCGCATAATGAACATATGGTCAAAAGTCATCAGGAGCATGACGACCATCCACTTATCCTTCTCCGGAACGCTTTCCATGGCGCGTTTGTAAAGCTTTTGGTACCACTCGCGCAAAGGAGCGACAAACTCCTCTTTGTCCGATCCCAATGTCATGAATTGGTAACCGAGATTGCGCCAGGGTTCGTAGTCGTTGGCTCTGAACTCATTGAACCAATCGCGGTAGGCACACAACACCGGGTTTTCGGCGCCAGCATCTTCATAGTGCTGTAAATGTTTATTGAACTGGCTGTCAAGGTGAGCGACAAAGTCTTCGATTAACTTATCCCAAAGCGCCGCTTTCGAAGGGAAATAGTGCAAGCAGGCGCCTTTGCTGATGCCGCAAGCTTTGGCCAGACGTTCGTGAGAAAGATTTTGAATTCCGTTTTCAACGATGAACTCTTTGGCTTTGGCAAGCAGCTTGTCGCGTACGGGAGCGTCCGAATCTACAGAAAAAAGAGCAGTCGTCATGGTTTACGTATGTAGCTGGGGAATCTTGAGCACTTAGCATCAAGTGCCGCAGCTCTCGATCCTTCTTCTTGAAAACTCTAGCAGTTTTGATGGAAAACGCGATCTGCCGGGGCAAATTTCACTGAAATCATAAACCCTAGGGCAAGAACAAAGAGTCCGGCACCAAACAGCGCGGAGAGTTCGAAATACGGTTCAAGCACCGGAAAGATGAAAGCAGCGCCGGTGGCACCGATACGGGAAATGGCTGTTACGGCGCCGACAAGAGAACCTCGCACCTGCGTGGCAAAGAGCTGATTGGGATAGATGAAATCAAGCGGGGCCTGCAACCCGTACGAGACAGCAAAGAGAATAAAGGAGATGTTGGTAAGAAGCAGATTTGTTTTGGCAAAGCACAGTACGCCCAGTAGGCCAAGCGCGATTGTGACGAACGTTGTGGCCAGTACAAGTTTGGGGCGATTTGCCAGATAAGGGCTACCCGATGGAAGTATGCCGGCCAGGAAAAAGCCATACAAGAGAAGCATCTGCAAAATGGCGTCGTCCGAACCCGTCATGTCATGCAGGATGGTGGGGCTATAGAGCATCATGATGGTTGCCGGGATGGTTTGGCATAGCCAAAATGAAGCACAGAAAAAGAAATTCTTGGCGTTTCCGGAGACTGCCAAGCGCATATCAGAAAGATAGCTTCTGAAGCGGGGAGGTGTGAAAAGCGTTTGGCGTATAGCAGCGTGTTGCGTCTGTGATCGTGTCGATTTAAGCCAGATTTCGGATTCCGCAACGCCGTACCGTAAGGCGAGCGTGACTGCGGCCAATGCGGACTGAAGGTACAGGATGTTTACCCAGTGCATATGACCGGTGACGGCGGGAATGCTTGCAAAAATGCCCGTCAAGGCGCCCAGATACCAGGCGAGCATCAAGATGGAGAGCGCTGTGTTGCGGCGTTTGGCCGGCACCGTTTCAAACACCATGGCTTGACCGACGGGGTAGTCGCCTCCCAGACAGATGCCCAGAGCAAGCCGCATAAAAAGCAACAGTCCGATGATGGGGAAAGTGGCGGCCAGAACAGTCAGAGCACAGACTACCGCCATGGCGACCAGAAACGGCGGGCGACGACCGACATGATCGGCAATGGAACCGAAGAGGGCAGCCCCGATGAAACTGCCGGCAAGATAAAGGCTGGTGAAGAAAGCCGTTTCAAGCGGTGTGATCCCTTCGATGAGAGAAATCAAGAATGCGGCAGAAGCTGTGGAAAAACCGTCTAGAAACGGCCCTGCTCCCGAGGAAAGCATTACGCGCAGAGAGCAGAGCAGACCAACTTTTTCACGCATGATGATCGAAATAACTCACAAAGGATGATCTGCGATCAAGAAGGACGTATGCAAAGGACAAAAAAGGGGATGGGGCGTGATTGAGGTACCCTTATCCCCTGAAAAAAGAAGACTTTACGCGCCGTACTGTTCGCGGTAGGCCTTGACGGCATCTCGGTACTGAGCGGCAGCCTTAGCGGCGGGTGAATCACCGTCCATGAAGCTCAGCAAATCCTTGAGATTGGCAATGCTCACGACGGGCATGTTGAAGGTCGTTTCGACATCCTGAGCCGCGGACGTAGCCGTCAGATTAACGGCGTCGCCGCCCTTTTCCATGCGATCCAACGCAATCAGAACGCCGGCGGGCGTAGCGCCGTTGGCGGTGATGAGCGCAACGGACTCGCGTACGGAGGTGCCCGCGCTGATTACGTCGTCGATGATGACCACGCGGCCTTTCAAAGGAGCACCGATGACGGTACCGCCTTCGCCGTGATCTTTGGCTTCTTTACGGTTGAAGGCGTACGGGCAGTCGCAGCCCATCCGAGCCAGGTTCATGGCGACGGTACTCACCAGCGGGATGCCCTTGTAGGCCGGTCCGAAGAGCATGTCGAACTCAATGCGGCCGGCATCACGCGCAGCCAGAAGCGCCTTAGCGTAGAACGCGCCGAGCGTATCGAGCATCTGGCCGGTGGAAAAAAGACCCGCGTTGAAAAAGTACGGGCTCATGCGGCCTGCTTTGGTTTTGTAGCTGCCAAAGCGAAGAACGTCGGAAGCAAGGGCAAATTCAATGAACTGAGACTGAATGCTGGGCATGATGGGCACAAAACAAAAAGAAAATTCAAAGGTAAAGCGCGGCGGGCCAACCGCATGCGCAAGCTAAAATTCTACGACATTTCCATTATCGACATTCCATAGAAAAAGGGACTCCTCGGCATGCTTCGCGTCGTGACTTTTAACGCCAACGGTATTCGTTCGGCCGCCACTAAGGGCTTTTGGGATTGGTTTGAGAAAACCGATGCGCAGGTGCTGTGCGTGCAGGAACTCAAAGCGCAGGAAGCAGATATCGCAAACGAAGTGCGCCATCGTGCGGGCTATCACTCCTGGGTTCACTGTGCGCAAAAAAAAGGCTATTCGGGAGTGGGACTTTGGTCGAAAGTTGAACCCGAAAATGTGGTGATCGGTTTTGACGGAGGAGAGTTTGACGCCGAAGGGCGCTATGTGCAGGCCGACTTCAAGAATCTGTCGATTATTTCCGTGTATTTCCCGTCGGGCAGTTCCAGCGACGATCGTCAGTTGGCTAAGTATCGCTTTTTGGATGTTTTTGAAAAGCACATGGAAAAACTACAAGCGACCGGTCGCGACATTCTAATTTGCGGCGATGTCAACATTGCACACAAGGAAATCGATCTGAAAAACTGGAAAGGAAACTTGCAGAACTCCGGCTTTTTGCCGGAAGAGCGTCAGTGGGAGACGGACCGACTTGATTGCGACGGCTGGCACGACATCTTCCGCGAACTCGAGCCCGGTGCGGAGAAGTACACCTGGTGGAGCCAGCGCGGGCAGGCCAGAGCCAAGAACGTCGGTTGGCGCATTGACTATATGTTCGGTACCGAGGGTATTGCCCGTGATGCGCGCAGCACGTTTATCTATAAGGACGAGAAGTTTTCGGATCATGCACCGCTCGTGATTGACTTTGAACGAGAAATCTGATGCGTCTGGAACAAATTCTTTTTTCTCAGGGGTTCGGAACGCGACACGAATGCCGAGGTTTGATCGCGCTCGGACAAATTGCTGTTAAAGGCGAAGTCGTTGATGATCCCGACGCGGACATTGATGTCGAGTCTCTTGACTTTACGGTCAAGGGCGAAACGTGGCCGTATCGGGAAAAAGCGCTTCTGATGATGAATAAGCCTGCGGGCTACGAGTGCTCGCAAAAGCCGATTCACCATCCGAGCATCATGCAGCTGCTACCGCCTCCGTTGCGCTGCCGCGGTGTACAGCCGGTGGGAAGGCTAGACGCGGACACCACGGGACTTTTGATTTTTACCGACAACGGCGCTTTGCTGCATCGTTTGACGCACCCCAAGCGGCATGTACCCAAGCGATATCGCGTGACCTGCAAGCATGCGCCGAGCGACAAGATGCTTGAGGATTTGGTCTTGGGCGTTAAGCTCAAAGACGAAAAGGAGACGCTTGCCGCCGACGATATCGTGCGTGTGGATGAATACACCATTGACATGACGATCACCAGTGGCAAATATCATCAGGTCAAGCGCATGGTTGCCGCAGCCGGCAATCGCGTTGAAGCGCTGCAGCGCATTGCGTTCGGCGCTTTAAGGCTTCCCGAGGATTTGGCCTGTGGTAAATGGCGCTGGCTTTCCGGCCCGGACGTTTTTTACGACAAGAAATGACACCCGAGAAGAGCTCTAAAAGAGAAGGCGGTGCACTATCCTGGCTTGCGATTTATCGTGAGCCGGTTGTTTTGCGCATGTTCTTTTTGGGGTTCAGTTCGGGGCTGCCGCTTTTGTTGGTTCTGGGAACTCTTTCGTTTTGGATGCGCGAAGTCGGCGTTGACCTTAAAAGCATCGGTTTCATGAGTTGGGTCGGGTTGTGCTGGGGCATGAAGTGGCTCTGGTCGCCGCTTGTTGACAAATTGCGCATTCCGCTGTTGTCGTCTCGACTCGGACAGCGCCGGGCATGGCTTCTGACGGCGCAAATCGGACTCATCGTTTCGCTTGCTCTGATGGCTTTTGCGGATCCGGCCAAAAGCCTGACGCTGACAGCCGCTCTGGCGCTCTCGACGGCGTTTTTTGGCGCTACGCAGGACATTGCGCTTGACGCCTTTCGCATTGAAAGCGGTTCGGAAGAAAAACAGGCGGCCTTTGCCGCCACCTATCAGACGGGGTACCGACTGGCGATGATTTGGGCGGGGGCCGGCGCTCTGGCGATTGCCGCCTTTTTCGAAACGCAGTTCGGGACGGCCGTCGGTTGGAGATCAGCGTATCTTGTGATGTCCGCGAGTATGTTGGTGGGCGTTGTCACGGTGCTTTTGAGCCCTGAGCCGGAGCAAAGCCGGCGAGTGCATGCACAGACCTATGCAAGTAAGCGCGAGTGGATTTTCGAAGCGATCTGTAAGCCATTTTTGGATTTCTTCTCGCGTTTTGGCTGGGGTGCGGCGGTGATTTTGACGTTGATTGCCACCTACCGCATCAGCGATGTGGTGATGGGCGTCATGGCCAATCCCTTCTATGCGGATTTGGGCTTTTCCAAAGAGGAAGTGGCGGCCGTAAGCAAAGTCTTCGGCTTGATCATGACATTGGTGGGCGCCTTTGCGGGCGGCGCGATTGCCTCGCGCATCGGTGTCATGCGAACGCTCTTTTTGGGCGGCCTGTTGTCGGCTGCGACCAATTTGCTTTTCTCGGCTTTGGCTTTGCGCGGACACGACACGGCGTTTCTGGTTCTGACGGTGAGTGCCGATAACTTTGCGGGAGGTCTGGCTTCTGCGGCTTTCGTGGCCTATCTCTCGGGGTTGACCAATGTGGCTTACAGCGCCACACAGTACGCGCTATTTTCGTCCGTGATGCTGATTCTGCCCAAGTTTCTGGCGGGCTTTTCCGGTGTGGCGGTGCAATCGGTCGGTTACGCGACTTTCTTTACGGCAACCGCTGCCATTGGCGTGCCGGTTTTGATTTTGGTGGTGTTGGCTGGCGTTGTTCGCAAAAAGAAAACGCCGCACGAGGCGGCGTCCGGAACAGTTCAAGACTGAGGTTAACGGCGCTTTTCTGCGAAGGCAGGTTTCTTCGCGGGAGCTTTCTTGATGTCATCCTTGCGGGTGACTTCCGCAATTTCCTGCACGCAGGCTTCGACGTCTTCCAACGCTTCGTCTAGGTTGGCGAAACGAACTTCCTCTGCTGCATCCACAGCTTCGGTTTCCTCTTCTTCACCATCTTCGTCGGGTGACTCGTGACGCAGAATGCCGACCAGAGCAGCTTGCACGGCTTTGTTCTGAGACTTCATCAACTCCGGCCACAAACTGCAGGCAAAGGCAAAACCGTCGGCAAAGGGGGCGAGTGCAGCCAATTCGCCTTCGGGATCGTCCTCGTCAATGTCTTCGTCGTAGATGATGGGATCTACGGGTTTTTCGTGCAGGATGCGAGATTCGATGTCGGCACCGCGCGCCAGTACCAAGCGGCGCAGCTCGGCTTGTTCGGCGGGATCGGCCAGTTTGGCGCGGCGGTTGCCCGAAGCGTCGAGTACGTAGACGAACCAATCGTCAATGGCGGGCGGCACTTTCAGCAGACACAGCGCCGTGAGAAAGCCGTCGAGCTGATCGGCTTCCATCGGTACGAAGGGATCGGGTACGGCGGCGAGCAATTCGCCCAAGCGTTCGATGTCGTTGAGAGTCAAAGGTTTCATTTGTTTCTTTTAGGAGGCCTTAAAGCTTTGCCAAGGACGCGTGCACAGCACCTGACTTGCCGCAAAGCCGGCAGCCAATTCGTCGTGATCGGCAAAGTATTCCAGAGTATGTTTGCGAATGTCCTGAATCGTATGCGCTCGGTGAATGCGGCGCATGAGCGCGGCAGCATCCTTTGCGTTGGAGGCAAGCAGAAATTCTTTGATTGGCAGAATACGCGCACTCTCCATAGAGAAGTGACGAAGGCCCATTCCCAAGAGCAGAAAAGCAAAGACTGGATCGGCAGCTGCTTCGCCGCAGACGCTGATTTCTTTGCCGGCGCGGTGAGCCGTATTGATGCAGTTGTAGAGCATGGAAAGCACGGCCGGATGAAGCGGATCGTACAGGTAACTTACGTCCGGATCCTCTCGATCAACGGCAAGCAGATATTGAATCAGATCGTTCGTGCCGACCGAAACGAAGTCCAGACGCTTGAGGAACTGCTTTAAGCAGAGCGCGGCTGAGGGCACCTCCACCATACCGCCGATTTGGATGTTTTCGGCATATTTGACGCCGCGATCCTTGAGCTCTTCTTGCGCGCGTTTGACGTAGCTCAGCACGATGTCGGCTTCCGTCATCCAGGAAAGCATGGGAACCATTAAGCGCACACGACCGGTGGCGCCGGCACGCAAAATAGCGCGCAGCTGCGTCAGAAACAGGTCAGTGTGACTCAGACTGAAGCGAATGGCTCGACGTCCCAATGCCGGATTGGCAACGGCCTTGTCCGGGTCTTCGCCGATGGATTCAAGCGCTTCTCGAGAGGGCAACTTGTCGCCGCCCAGGTCCATGGTGCGAATTGTGACGATCTTGCCGCGCATGGCCTTGACCACGCGTGTATACGTTTCAAACTGTTCATCTTCGCTCGGAAAACTCGGGCGGTTCATGAACAAGAACTCGGAGCGAAAGAGCCCGACACCGTCGGCACCGTTTGACATCGCTTCCTTGGCGTCCTCGGGCAATGCCAGATTGGCCAAAAGACTCACGGCGCAGCCGTCAGATGTCACGCAGTGGGTCGTCTTGAGCTTGCGTTGACGCAGACGTATCGCATTCATCTTACGGATGCGCTCGGACATCTGCGGCATACCGTCTTTGAGCGGATTGACGATGACGATGCCCTTGTCAGCGTCCATGAGCAGCACATCGTCGGTCTGGATCACCTCACAGGCGCCTCCGACGTTAACCAGAGTCGGAATTTCGAGCGAACGCGCCAAAATGGAAGAGTGCGATGTGGCCGCGCCCTTTTCGATGATCAAACCCGTGATGGAAATGTCCTGACGGCGTTTCAGAATCAGAATATCGGCCGGGCTGAAGTCTTCGGCCACCAAAATGACCGAACTTTCGCTCATCATGCGCGAAACGGTATCGGCCGGACGGCGGCGGCCGCTCAAAACGCGTTGTACGCGCTCAATGACTTGTGCAATGTCGTCGATACGATCGGCTAGATAATCGTCGTCAATTTCTTCGAAACTGCGACGAATATCCTCGAGTTTGAGCGACAGGGCCCATTCGGCGTTGATCAAGCGCTCCCGAATAATGTCCTGCGTTTCCGTAATGATCGACTCGTCGTTGAGAAGCTGACGGTGCAGTTCCAGAAAAGCGATGGCTTCCGTCGGCGCATCTTCTTCTCGACTCAACTCCTCAATCAGTTCGCCGAACTCTTTGTCAACCGTGTGCACGGCAGCGCGCAAGCGAGTGAATTCGGCGCGAGTTTGCGTTTTTTCGATTGTAAAGTGAGGAATTTCAAGTTCGCCTTCGGCAAACATTTGCGCGTGTCCGAACGCGGCGCCCGGACTCACGGCCGTACCGCCCAGCGTTACGGGCTCTGGTTCGGCAATTTGGGAGTCGGTCGCCTGCGTCTCGTCGGCATTGCGTTCCGCGATTTTGTCAATCTCTTCGTTGTCGGACTCGGCAGTCGGAGTTGCCGGTGCTGCGGGGGCGGCGTCTTTGAGCAGTTCGTCCATTATTCGTCCTCGCCGAACTTCGACTGAAAGAGAGCCACGATGGCTTCGAGCGCCTCTTTGTCGTTGCGCCCGTTGGTGATGATCGTGATTTCGTCGCCGCATTTGGCGGCCATTGTCATGACGGCAAGGATGGATTTGGCATCAATGCGCTTGCCTTTTTTGTCGAGGATGACGGAACAATCAAACAAACCGGCGGTTTTGGTGATCAGTCCGGCCGGACGGGCATGCACGCCCAGTTTGTTGGTGACGGTGATAGTTCTGGACTGCATGAGTGTTGATTTTTACCTCGTGTTGCAGCGGATTAATCTTTGCGTAGTGCGGGTTTGGCCGCCGAGGCAATGCCGGCTTCGCTGACGGCACGTACCACATCGGAGAGAGGCTCGTCCCGGTGCACGAGAGCGGTGAGCACCATGGGAAGATTCAGACCCGAGAGGACTGCCGTGTTGTCTGCCTGCAACATGGATTCGGCAATGTTTGAGGGCGTAGCCCCCACAATATCCGTGAGAATCAGGCAGCTGTCGGGAGCTTTGGGAAGTTTTTCGGCAATCTGAGTTCGCCACTCATCCGCATCGGAATCGGCTGGAATGTCGAACGCTTCCACACGGTCGGCAACGCGGTCGTCGTGCGAGAAGACGTGCTCGGCACACTGCTTGAGGGCTCCTGCAAGCGGGGCATGAGCGATAATAAACAGATATGTGGTCACAATAGACGCTCGAAAAGAACAAAGAGGCAGAAGTCTAGCGCAGGTTGTGTCGTGTTCGGACAGCCGAACCCGAGAACTAGCCTCATTTTAAGATGGACCGAGATCTAATGGACTGAAAAAACTCAAACTTTTCTGAGGAAAACCATGGCAGTACTTGAGTTTCGTTCTCCCGCCAGCGGCGGTTTTTTCATGATGCCGACAACATTTCAGGGTATTTGCGAGGTGCTTGAGCGTCCCTATGCAGAATCAGGTTGTTGGTTGCCGGAAGATCTGCCCGGCGTGATTGAAAAACTGCAGGCGGCTGTGGATCGGGAAAAGGACATGATTGAACAAGGAAAACGTCGCGAACGGGAGCGTGAGCTCAAGGGGTACCCCGGTAGCAACCCATGGCCTGATGAAGAAGAGGAAAAGAAAGCTCTTGAGCACGTGACCTTTTCCATGCGCGTCTACCCGCTCTTGGAAATGCTGCGTGCAGCCCAGAAAAAAGGAAAGAAAGTGATGTGGGGTGTCCCTTAAGCGCTCCAGAATGAGCGCGTAAAGAGCACAAAGACAGTCACCAACTCCAAGCGGCCGATCAACATACAGAAGGTGCACAGCCATAGTTGTGCATCGGTAAGAACCGAGAAGTTGGCATTGGGGCCAACTTCTCCCAGTCCCGGGCCGATATTGCAGATGCAACCGAGCACGGCACCGAAAGCTGTGGTGGCGTCTAGACCGCTCAGGAGCAAACCTAGAAAGGCAAGGACCGTTGTTGCGAGCCACAGCAACATGAAGCTCAGTGCCGAAAGCACGGTTTTGTCCTGAAGCACCAGGCCGTTTAAGACCATCGGACGCACTACACGGGGCTGAGCCGTGGTAACGAGCTGCAGCGAAGTGTATTTGACGAGCATTACCACGCGCAGCATCTTCATACCGCCGCCGGTGCTCCCGCCACAGGTGGCAAAGCAGGCCACCACGAACATCAGGATGTAGATGGAAGCGGGCCATTGCGCGAAATCCTGGCTCGCGTAACCTGTCGTTGAGATGACGCTGATGACGTTGAAGGCGGCCAGACGCAGGGCGTGCAGCGGTTCGAGTGAAGCGTTGTTCGCAAGGAGCAGTCCCGTGGCACAGGCTGTCGTGAGCACGGCGACACCTAGCCACGAAAGACACTCAATGTTTTTGAAATAGGCGGCAATCGAACGCTTTTTCCAAGCCAGGAAGTGAAGCGAAAAGCTCACGCCGCAGATGAGCATAAAGAGCATCGCGACGGCTTCAATATTGGGATTGTTCCAATGGGCAAAACTCTCGTCGTAGGAGGAAAATCCACCGAGGCTTACCGTTGTGAACATGTGAATGACGCTCTCGAAGGTATTCATTCCCGCCAGCCGATAGCTGATAAAACACGCAAACGAGAGCGCGATGTAGATACCCCACAGCCCCTTGGCCGTATCGGCGATACGAGGTGTCAGCCGCGACTCTTTCATGGGGCCGGAAAATTCCGCACGAAAGATCTGCGAGCCGCCGACGCCGAGCATTGGCAGAATGGCAACGGCGAGCACCAGAATACCCATACCGCCAATCCAACTCATTAGACAGCGCCAGAAATTGATGGATTCCGGCAATTGACTCAAGCCCGATAGCACGGTTGCGCATGTTGTGGTAATGCCGCTCATGGACTCGAAGTAGGCGTGCGTGAAGGAAATGCCCGGAATTTCGAGCATCAGAGGAATAGCGCCGAAAAGCGGTGTGACGGTCCAAATGATGGTGGCTAGCAAAAAACCGTCACGCGGCAACAGTTCGCGCCGATGGCGCTTTGTAAAGACGTAGAGCAATAGGCCGGTAACTAGACACAGTACACAAGCGATCTCAAAACCGAAGGCGGCGCCGTCGTTGTATAGGTTCGAAACGAAAACCGGCAACAAAAGCAGACACGCGAAGGCGATCAGCACAGGACCGGTGATGTTGAGGACAGGCAACAGAAAGTAGCGAAGGTTCGCAAACATGTTGCCTCCGTCAGAAGAAGCCCACGTCGACCGCAAAGAGCTTTTCGACCTGTGCAATCACGCGTTTGCCTGGCACGAAGACGATGACGCGGTCTTCGGGTTCGACAATGACATCTTTTTGCGCAATGAGTACCTGAGGCTCTTCAATATCATCGGTATCACGCACCAAAGCGGCAATTTCCACGCCTTCAGGAAGATCAATGTCGGCGATGCGTTTGCCCACCACTCTGGAACTTTTCTTGTTGCCGTGCGCCACGATTTCAAGCGCCTCGGCAACGCCACGCCGCAGACTGTGGGCGGCCAGAACGTCACCGCGACGCACGTGGCGCAGCAATTCGCCGATGGTCGCCTGGGTGGACGAGACGGTGACGTCGATCTGCGTTCCTTGCATCAGGGCGCTGAATGTGTCGCTGTCGGTAAGCGCAATCACGCGGCGAGCTCCCAGCTTTTTAGCCAGAAGTGCGCCCATGATGTTGTTTTCATCGCGGGCAGAAAGCGAAATGAAGAGGTCGCAGCGATCAACACACAGTTCCGTGAGTACTTCTTCATTGGTCAGGCTGCCTGTCACCAATTCGGTGTCCTTCGGAACGGCTGCAGCAAGTGATGTGGACAGTGCCGTGTCTTCGTCGAGAATGGTGATGGTATAGCCGCGACGGCCTTCGGGGCCGTTTAAAAGCCCTGCCAGCTGGACACCCAGACGGGCGTTGCCTGCAATCATGATGCGGCGGATGCGTTCTTCATGCTGACGCAGTTCGCTGATGACGCGCCGCACGTCACGGCCGGAGGAAAGCGCAATGACTTCATCGCCGCTTTCGATGACGGTTTCAGAAGAGATGTCCAGACGACGGTTACGACGAAACACCGAAACGATGCGTGCAGGAACATACGGCAGGTGTACGGCCAAATCACCGATCGGGCGCCCCACCAAGGGACTGCCTGCAACGGCTCGCACGCAAAAAAGAACGGCTTTGCCTTCGGCAAAATCAATGATCTGGAGCGCTTCCGGAAATTCGATCAGACGCAGAAGACTTTCATTGAGAGCCTGCTCGGGCCAGATGGTGCTGGTGATTTGAAAGCCTTCTTCGGCGAGCAGGCGCGGGTACTGGCGCAATTCTTGATTGCGTACACGAGCGATGCGTGTGGGGATGTTAAAAAGTTGCGAAGCAAGAAGACAAACCGCCATGTTGGTTTCATCGTTGGCGGTAACCGCAAGGATCATGTCGGCATCGTTGGCGCCTGCGCTCTCCAATACGGAAGGAGAGAGGGCATTTCCGGTCACCCCGCGCAAATCCAGACGAGTTTCGAGCGCATTGACTCGCTCGGCATCGTGATCCACGATCGTGATGTCGTTGGATTCATTGACGAGGTTTTCGGCAACCGACCTTCCGATGCGGCCGGCACCGATGATGAGGATATGCATAAATTACCGCTGGCTCGAACGGGTGAAATCAACGTGTCGCCGGAGCTTACAAGTGGTCAGTATCCGACGAAACGTTCGTCGCAAGGGGTTCTTTCAAGGACGCGTGCTTGTGCATATCACCGCCGAGACGTGGAATTTCCAAATTCAGCAACTTCAGTTTGCGGTACAGATGCGTACGCTCAAGTCCTGCATGACGGGCGACTTTCGTCATCTGACAGTTTTCGTAAGACATCAGACAGGAAAGATACGCCTTTTCAAAGTCGTCGCGAAGTTCCTTGAGGGGGCGATTGAAGTCGAGCGTGATGTCTGTGCCAGGAATCTTCAACACTGGCAACGATTCGAGCCGCTGGACCGTCGGAGCAATGACGGTGGGTTCCTGCGTTTTTTCTTTTTGCTGCTGGTAGCGGGCAAAGGTGTTCTGACGTTGCCCTACGACCAAAGCGTGTTCAACGGTCGAGAGCAGCTTTTGCATGGAAATCGGCTTCTCAAGGAAGGACAGAGCTCCGAAGCGAATGGCCTCAACGGCGTTTTCGATGGTGCCGTGTCCGCTCATCATGACGACCGGGCAGTGCAGTAACTTGCGCTGTCCCCACTCCTTGAGCAGAGTGATGCCGTCTGTATCTGGCATCCAAATGTCCAGCAAAATCAGGTCGTACTTATCCTGCAGCACAAAGACGCGAGCCGCTTCGGCGCTGTCGGCTGTGTAGACGGTATGGCCTTCATCAGTGAGAATGTCCGAGAGCATTTCTCGGATACCAAGTTCGTCATCGACGATAAGGATTTTTGACATACTGCTTGCTTTTCAAACTTCCAAAAGCGTGCCCTAGTTCAAATTTCAGGACGGCGACTCCACAATGTTACGCACCTTTTGCTCTGCAGGCACGTTTTTGTCCTCAGGGTTTGCATTTCGGGAGACTTCAGAGAATTGATTTTCTGTTTCCTCGGTGGTTTGACGGCGATTGAGCGGGAACACCAACGTAATTTTTGCGCCGATCACCTGGCCGTTAACCTCTGTACGGTTATCGAGTGAAATGCGGGCGTGATGCTCATCCATGATCTTTTTGACCATTGGTAGTCCCAGCCCCGTTCCGGTCGGTTTGGTTGTGATATAGGGTTCGAAGGCCTTGGCAAGGACCGACGACGAAAAACCTCCGCCGTTATCTTTGAGCGTGACGCGCACGCCGGTCGCGGTGCCGTTTTGCATTTGTAGGCTCGCCGACAGACAAATGTACGGATTGGGGCTGTTGCGACCGATCGCTTCGACTGAGTTGCTGATGAGGTTGTGGAAAACCTGACGCAACTGATTGGCATCCCCACTGATTTCGGGCAGATTTCCTTCGCAGTGCAATTCCACTTTGGTGCCGGCGCTGTGGTAGAAGTCGACGACTTCCTCGAGGAAAAATTTCAGATTCAATGGTTTCAAAACAGCTTCAGGGAGCTTGGCAAAGTCTCGGAAGTCATTGACCATCTGCTTCATGGCGTCGACCTGCGTGACAATGGTTCCGGTAGTGCGATGCAGCAGCGCTTCGTTCTTTTCGTCGAGTTTACCGCTGAGCTTCATTTCCAGCCGTTCGGCTGCCAGACGGATGGGAGTGAGAGGATTTTTGATCTCATGGGCCAGACGGCGGGCGACCTCACCCCATGCAACGGCACGTTGGGCATCCAGAATGCGGGTGATGTCATCGAAAATGATGACGAAACCGGGGCCGAGCTCTAAATGCAGGCGTGAAGCGCGGACGAAAAGCGTTACGTCGGTATGAACCTCTGCTCCGGTCAGGGGCAGTTCAAAAGAAGTGGGCGTATCGTCGTCGGTCAGTGCAATTTTTTGTGAAAGCGTTCCGGCAAGCGTGGGAGAGACGTCTTGAACCGAGGTGCCGGGCCTAATTTCGTCAACATGGAGAATGCTGACGGCCGCCGCGTTACTCATCGTGATGCGCAATTTGTCATCGGTGACCAATACACCAGAGGAGAGATTGGCGAGAATCAACTCGAGTTGAGAGCGGGCCTGCTCGGCCTCTTGACGTCGACGTTCCACATTTTCTCGGGCTTCGGCGACCTGAGAGATCATGGTGTTAAAGGATTTGGTGAGCGAATTGATTTCACTGTCGCCAGAAAACTCTTTAATGGGTCGCAGATCGCCCTCGGCAACCTTGCGGGTGCCGCGGGCCAGTTGCAGTACGGGCGCCGTTGTGGCACTGGCAAACACAAAGGCGACGGCCACCGCAACCAGGACGGCGAGCAACATGGTAAGCGTGAGCGTGATCGTATACATGTCACGCAGGGCGGAGCGAGACAGCACCAACTCCTGATAGTTTCTGTAACCGTTGAGCAAATCAATGGTGTGACTGGCCATAGCTTTGGGCACAACCTGCGTGAGCTGCAGGTAGGTTGTGGGCTGCAGGGCGGCATAGGCGTCCATCGGCACAATACTGCGGATGCGCAAGGATCCTTCGCTTTCGGGTTGTTCTCCCTCGAGAAGATAAATGCCGTATTCGGTGCGCGCTTTCTGCAATTGAGAGGCAGTTGGCCGATCAATCACAGCCGTGACGGTGGGCGAGAAAGAACTTAAAAGAATTTCGCCGGAAGAAGAGAAGACGATGGCTGAAGCCGCATCCGATGTCTCGCGCATTCGATCCAGTGTCAGGGCGCGCTCGCCCTTGGAGGTGGCATTCAGGATAGAGGCGATGCGTCGGGCCGTTTGCAGTAACTGATGCTGTTCGCGCGTAATTACTTCGCTTGAAAGGGCTACACCTGAGTCAAGCGCTTGCTCTACGCGGACATCAAACCACGAATCAATGGAGCGACCGATAAATTGACTCGAAACAAAGTAAAGCAGCAAACAAGGGATAACGGCTGCCAGCGCGAGCACGAGCGCAAGGTTGATTGTCATGCGAGCGCCAAAAACCTTGTTGCGGCGCTGTTTAAACAGACGGTAGACGACGGCTCCGATGAAGGCCAGGAGGGCGATCGTAGCGAAGGAGTCGACGATCAGAAGGATGGGGAAATAGCGCTCAAAGATGACCGAGTTAGCGCCACCGGCAGCCAGAATAACCAAAAGAACGGCCGCGATGATGATTGCGACGGCCAGCGGAATGCGAAGCCAACGAATCATAGTCGCGATGGATCCGGAAAGAGTTTGGCTTCAAGTGCTTGCTTGATATCGATCGTGATCCAGTCGCTGTCAAGCGCCCAATCGGAATTGCCCCCGACGACGACTTGCAGGGGTTTGGGCAGGCGTGAGGTATCCAACCGCATACGCACTTCCAGTTCCAGCGAAGAATCATCAAGCACTGAGGCTTCGGCGATTCGCCAGCCAATCAAGTGCCGCGTAATCGGCAGTATTTGCTCAAGCGTGTCGTAGGTCTGAGAAAGACCGCCTCGGGAAAAGCGGTATTGTCGGGTGAGCGGACTGAAGCTCACGCGCTGAACGAGTTCAAGATGGCCTAAATCCTTGTCAAACCAGAGCATACGTTTGCTCTGTAGTTTCACCTCACAGACAAAGTAAAGCGCAATGCCGCGACGCAGACTATCAATGAGCGTTTCAGGCAGGTCGTATTCCCAGCTCAGCGACAAAAACAGGTCGTTTCCTTGCGGTTCAAGCACGGCCTGCATGAGCTGCATCTCGGGGGTGTCGGCCGAAGCGACGCGAGGCACAAGCGCCGCGATGGGAAAGGCGGCGGCGGCAACGCAAAGTTGGCGGCGAGTGACAGTCATACCGAGATCAGCGTTTTTGCAGAAGTGAATAGAAAAATCCGTCGTGCGGCCCGTTGATTAACTCGGGCATGTCAGGATTGTCGCACGGCATTAGGCGCAGTTGTGCACAGGAGCACTTCGGAAGTGCAACGGCTTGTGCATCTGCATGCGTTTCGAGAAAGGCCGTGATTTGCTGCGAACCTTCTTCAGCAAACACCGAACAGACGGCATAAAGGAGTCTGCCGCCGGATTTGACGACAGGCCAAAGAGCTTCCAGAAGCCGTTTTTGTTGTTGCGCGAGGGCAACAATATCGTCAGGGCGACGGGAAAACACGATCTCAGGATGCCGGCGCACGATGCCGCTTGCCGTGCAGGGGGCATCAAGCAGTACGGCATCAAACGGTTTGCCGTCCCACCAGCGTGCTATATCGGCCGCATCGCACACGCCGACATCGGCTTTAAGCGCTAGACGCGAAAGATTTTCATTGATGCGGGGAGCGCGCTGTGGGTCGGATTCCAGGGCTGTAACCGAACAATCGGCCAGCTCAAGCAGGTGTGCCGTTTTGCCGCCGGGGGCGGCGCAGGCGTCAAGGATGCGCTCTCCAGAGCGGGGGGCCAGAAACAGGCCAGCCAACTGCGCGCCGGCGTCCTGCACACTCACAAGTCCTTCGGCAAAGCCGGGAATTCGATTTACGGGACGTGCTTTTTCCAGCAAAACGGCCTGCCCGCCCAGCGCACGGGCAGGACAGCCTGCGGCCTGCGCATCGGCCAGCCATTTTTCAACCGTGGTTTTACGCACATTGACGCGCAGCGTCATCGGCGGTTTTTTGTGCAGTGTTTCAAAGAGAGCTTCGAGGTTTTCGGCGCCGAATTCTTT
>ENA-UEYI01000529-UEYI01000529.1-human-gut-metagenome-genome-assembly--contig:-NODE-529-length-37990-cov-7.754464_pt1 | contig 37990 bp, 23 predicted proteins | sample MGYA00242900_ERZ507916 | MGnify/ENA primary metagenome ERZ507916 (study PRJEB26167, sample SAMN06115521) | human gut metagenome | host: Homo sapiens | place: China:Chongqing | collected 2015-09-02...
CGGCAATTTGCTTGCATATGTTCAGTAATTTTGCGAATATTGCATATAAGTTGTGCATACGATATTTGTCTATTAAAAGTTTAGTCACCTTTAATTTACTAAATATCAACAAAATGCACAACTTTTTAAACATAAATCTTTTATAATTTAATTCCGCCAACAGGTATATCCTGTTTTGTAATATTAATATTCATGATGAGAACATACTACGTATATGTGCTGCTTGCCGCCGGAATGTTGGCCGGCTGCGGTGAGAAAAAAGATGATGCCTCCCGAAAGGAAGGAGTAGAAACTGTTTTGCCCTCACAGGCAAACGAGGTTAAGGTAATGGTGCTGAAGAAGACAGCGTTCAGCCATGAGTTGGTGAGCAACGGCAAGGTGACGGCATCACAATATGCCGACCTTTCCTTCAGGGTAACTTCTGAGCCTGTGACGCACATATATGTGAAGAACGGCGATCATGTAAGGAAAGGTCAGAAGATAGCCGAACTCGACCTGTTTACTATGAAGAACAGTCTGGAGAAAGCGGAAATTGCGCTGCGCCAGTCGGAACTGGAGATGAAGGATGTTCTGATAGGTCAGGGATATGCTTCCGACCGTATGCAGGGAATACCTGGAGATATAGTTCAACTGGCAGAGGTGAAAAGCGGTTATGCCCAGAGCCGTGCCGCATACGAGCTGGTAAAATATGAACTTGAACATGCCGTGATAACAGCACCGTTTGACGGAGTTGTGGCAAATCTTGAATCGCGCAGTTTCAACCGCCCCGACGGTTCGAAACCTTTCTGCCGTGTGATAGGAACCGGTGGCATGGAAATATCTTTCAAGGTGCTTGAAAGTGAACTTCCTCTTGTGAACAGGGGCGACATGGTAGAGGTCGCTCCGTTTGCCGGGATTGCCGGAAAATGCGGTGGAACAGTGTCGGAAATAAATCCGTTTGTAGATGAGAACGGACTGGTGAGTGTAAGGGCAAAGGTGAACGGTGGCGTGAAACTGTTTGACGGCATGAACGTGCGTGTAAGCGTGAAACGTTCCGTACCGAATCAATACGTGGTGCCGAAGACAGCCGTGGTGCTGCGTACCGGCAAGCAGGTGATATTCACCCTGAAGGACGGCAAGGCCATGTGGAACTACGTGACTACCGGGTTGGAGAACATGACCGAATATACCTTGGCACGGTGGGAAGGCGACGGCATAAAGGAAGGTGCGCAGGTTATCGTAACCGGCAATGTGAACCTTGCGCATGAAGCCCCCGTGGAAGTGATACCTTAAAACCTTCCGTATTATGGTGAAATTTCTTATAAAAAGGCCGATAGCGGTACTCATGGCTTTTACCGCCTGCCTCATAGTGGGGCTGGTGACTTATTTCTCATTGCCGGTATCGCTGCTTCCCGATATAGACATACCGCAGATTACCGTGCAGGTGAGCGGCGAGAACTCCTCCGCACGCGAACTGGAGAATACGATGGTGGCTCCCGTGAGAAGGCAGCTCATGCAGGTGTCCGGGCTTACCGAAATGAGGAGCGAGACACGCGACGGGGCGGGTATCATCCGGTTGTCGTTCGATTTCGGCACGAATACAGACCTCGCCTTCATAGAGGTGAACGAGAAGATTGATGCCGCGATGAGCAGTCTGCCCAGAGATGCGGTGCGCCCGAAGGCTATAAAGGCAAGCGCCACTGATATACCTGTATTCTATCTGAACATGACTTTGAAGGATGCAGTTCCGTATCAGGAAACAAACGGTGACGCTTTTCTTGAAATGTGCACCCTGGCCGAAAATGTGGTGAAACGCCGTATAGAGCAGTTGCCTCAGGTGGCGATGGCTGATATGACCGGTGTGCCTCAGAAAATGCTCCGTATTGTACCTGACATGGGAAAGATGGAGAGTCTTGGCATGGGCATTGCCGACCTTGAAGGTATACTCTCGTCAAACAATGTGGAGCCGGGAAGCATGCTTGTGCGTGACGGATACTATGAATACAACATCCGTTTCGCTTCCATTCTCCGTACGCCTGAGGATGTGGAGAATATATACTTCAACCGGGGCGGGCTTGTGATGCAGCTCAAGGATATCTGTAGTGTAAAGACCGTTACACGTAACGAAACAGGCCGTTCGCTTGCCGGAGGTAAGCGTGCCGTGACTCTTGCCATCATAAAGCAGGGAGAAGAGAATATGGACAATCTGCGCAATGAGCTGAAAGAGACTACGGATTATTTTTCAAGGATATATCCCGGCATTGAGTTCAGCATCACACGCAATCAGACTGAACTGCTTGACTATACCATCTCAAACCTGCAGCAGAACTTTACCTTGGGATTCCTTTTCATATTCATAGTGGCGGTGTTTTTCATCGGCGATGTACGCTCACCGCTGGTCATAGGCATAACCATGATTACGTCGGTTGTCATAACCTTCTTCTTTTTCTATATATGCGGTATTTCGCTCAATGTGATCTCGCTTTCGGGACTGATTCTTGCGGTTGGTATGATGATAGACAATTCCATAATAGTGACGGAGAACGTATCACAGTATCGTGAGAAGGGATATTCGCTGAAGCGTGCGGTCGTGACGGGAACATCGGAAATGATTACTCCGATGCTTAGTTCGTCTCTCACTACCATCGCGGTGTTTGTGCCTCTGGTGTTTATGAGCGGTATAGCCGGAGCCATCTTTATGGACGAGGCGTTCTCGATAACTTCAGGACTGATGGTTTCCTATTTCACCGGCATCATGTTGCTGCCTGTACTGTATGTACTGTTATACAGTATCGGCATGAGAAAACATAATTGGTTTACCGCCAACTTCAGGAACTTGCTGAAGAACGAATGGCTTACACGTTTCTATGATGCCGGTATCGAGTGGGTATTCGCGCATAAGAAGCCGGTTATGGCGTTTGCGTTCCTGTCACTTCCGCTATGTGTACTGATGTTCAGGGTAATCGGAAAGGAACGAATGCCCAAAATCGACCAGAATGAAACGGTTGTGAGCATAGAATGGAATGAGAACATCCATGTGGATGAGAACAACAGGAGGGTAAATGCCATACTCGCCATGACCGATTCCATTGTAGAGGAGCATACGGCATACGTGGGTATGCAGGACTATCTGCTAGGTACGGAGAACGGACTCTCCGCTGCCGAGGCGAAACTTTATTTCCGCACGGCGGAACCGTCCCGGATACCCGTACTTACAGAAATGCTCGGCGACAGGTTACGCAGGGAATATCCGGCTGCCACGGTGACTTTCTCGCCGCCTGTAACCATATTCGAGAAACTCTTCGTGACAGGAGAGCCTGACCTTGTGGCTCAGTTGCGAACATCCGACCGCACTTCCACTCCCGAAGCATCCGATGTGAGGAAGATGGAAACAGACATCGCCAAAGAGACTGGCTATACGCCATACAGTACTCCGTTCCGCAGCCAGTTGAACCTGGAGGTAGACCGTAACCGTCTGCTTATATATAATGTGAGCTATGACGAAGTGGTAAGGGTACTGCGTACAGCCTTGAAGGATAATCAGGTATCCACCTTGCGGTCATATCAGCAGTATCTGCCTATCGGCATAGCCGGAAGGGAGATGAGCGTTAACCGTATTCTTGCCGGGACACTTGTGGAAACCAACGCTGATGCGGTTACAAAGGAAAGGAATTACATTCCTTTGCGTGAGCTGGTACGTGTCTTTCCTGACGAGGATTTGAAGGAAATCACAGCGGGACGCAATGGTGAATACATCCCCGTGAACTTCCATGAGGTGGATAATGTGCCTCAGGTGATGGATGGTGTACGCCGTGCGGTAGATAAGGACAGCCGTTGGGATGTGTCGTTCGGAGGCAGTTTCTTCTCCAACAAGAAAATGATGGGCGAACTGACCGTCATCCTGCTTATATCCGTACTGCTTATGTACTTTATCCTGTGCGCACAGTTCGAAAGCTTCGTCCAGCCGCTCATAGTGCTTGCTGAAATCCCCATTGACATAGCTTTCGGCATTGTACTGCTATGGGCTACAGGGCATACCATGAACCTCATGTCGGCTATCGGCATAATTGTTTCGTGCGGTATTGTGGTAAACGACTCTATCCTGAAGCTGGACTCCATAAACGAACTGCGCAAGGAAGGCATGCCTCTGCTTGATGCGATACATACGGCTGGACACCGTAGACTGAGGGCGATTATCATGACTACGCTGACTACCGTGTTTGCCATGGTTCCGCTGCTGTTCACTTCCGACATGGGTTCTGAAATACAGCGTCCGCTTTCGGTTGCGATGATAGGTACCATGATGGTAGGGCTTATCGTCAGTCTTTTTGTAATTCCTCTTATTTACTGGTTTATATATAGAAAACATGAAACTAAGAAAAACTAACATACTGCTTCCGTTCGCTCTCTTCTGTATGGAAATACACGCCCAGACAGTCCTGAAGCTTGACCTTGAGAAGACCATAACAATGGCGAACGACAGCTCGCTGTCGGCATTCCGCTTTCAGAACATGTATCTTTCCGGATATTGGGAGTACAGGAGCTATAAGGCTGCGCGACTGCCGAGTCTTAAGCTGAACATGACTCCGGCACAGTATTACAGAAACATTACTCGCCGTTATGATTCCGGACAGGATATTGATGTTTATCGTGAACAGCAGATGTTCAGTGCCGGGGCTGGACTGAATCTTGCGCAGAACTTCGACCTTCTGGGCGGAACATTCTATGTGGATACACAGCTTGATTATATGAGAAACTTCGGGGACTCAAAGTCGAACCAGTTCTCCACTGTCCCTTTCCGCATAGGTTATCAGCAGAATTTGCTCGGGTTTAATCCTTTCCGCTGGGACAGGAAGATTGAGCCACTCAAGTTTGAGAAGGTAAAGAAACAGTATCTCTATAATGCGGAGAGCGTGTCGGAAGAGGCGGTGAACTACTTCTTTTCGCTTGCCATGGCGCAGGCTGAATACAGACTGGCTCAGGATAATGTGGCTACAACTGATACTCTTTACGCCATAGGCGAGCAGAGGCAGAAAATCGCTTCCATTTCACAGGCTGACCTTCTTACATTGAAGCTGGACAAGGTGAACGCTCGCAATACTCTGAAAAATGCGGAGATATCCCGAAAGCGTGCAATGTCGGCACTCGCCACATTCCTTAATATGGACCGCAACTCGTATATAGAGGTGGATTTGCCGGCCCGTCCGCGTCATATCGATATTCCTGCCGACCGTGCCATCGCGCTTGCTCATGAGAACAATCCTAAATACGTGGAACAGCGTCAGAACGTACTTGAGGCGGAACGCGAGGTGGACCGTACGAAAAAGGAGGCACGCTTCAATGCCAGCTTCAACGCCAGCATGGGATTCAATCAGGTGGCGGACAATATCAGTGCGGCTTACCGCAATATGCTGCAACAGGATCTGGTGTCGTTTACAGTATCGATTCCGCTCGTGGACTGGGGTGTGCGGAAGGGCAAGTACAATATGGCGAAGAACAACCTTAACGTGGTGAAGATTGCGGCCCGTCAGGAGGAAATAAGCCTGGAAGAGGATGTGATGATGACGGTAAGCGACTTCAGCGTGCAGCAGGACATGATAGCCAGCGCGGAGGAAGCGCTCGACCTTGCCGACCTTGCATACGACCAGACACGCAGGAGATTCATAATAGGCAAGGCGGACATAAACAGCCTTACGCTTGCACTGAACCGTCAGCAGGAGGCTCGGAAAAACTATATTCAGGCGTTGCAGAATTATTGGCTGAACTACTACAAGATACGTAAGCTGACATTGCATGACTTTGAGTCGGGCATGTCACTTGCTGACCGTTTCGATTTTGATAACCATTTGAGATGATCTTGTAATGAGCAACATGAAAGATAAGACCGAAGGGCGGCCTCTTATATGGTCGTCATTTACTCTCATCGTGACATTCGTGTGTCTGTCGCTTGTAGGGCTTGCACTTGTGCCGCTGCTTCCTGTAAAACTCTCGCCGTCGCATGACATGCCCGGACTTACCGTTTCATTCTCCATGCCCGGAAATTCCGCCAGGGTTGTAGAGACAGAAGTAACAAGCCGTCTGGAAGGGATGTTGTCGAGGGTAAACGGGATAAAGAATATCACTTCCGTTTCCGACAACGATGGCGGTTATATCAGTATTGGGCTTGACAAACATACGGATATGGACGCTACACGTTTTGAGGTCTCTACGCTGATAAGGCAGTTGTGGTCGCAGCTTCCTGAGGGGGTGAGCTATCCCCAAATTTCCACACGGCGCAGTGATGACAAGGCTTCGCGTCCGTTTATGACCTATACGCTGAATGCCCCCGCCACTCCTGTTATAATACAGAAGTACGGTGAGGAACGTATCAAGCCCATGCTTTCTGCATTGAACGGGGTGTATAAGGTGGAACTCAGCGGTGCGACACCTATGGAGTGGCGCATAGTGTATGACATTGTTCAGCTGGAACATATCGGAATATCGGTACAGGATATTCTTTCCGCCATTGCGGAACGATATGGCAGAGAGTTCCTTGGTATATGCGAACTTGAGAGAAGTGGCGGTTCGGAGTGGATAAGGCTCGTGCGTACCACAGAGGGCGGCACTGACGGTTTCGTGCCTTCCGAAATAACCGTGAAGACGATAGACGGAAGCATGATTCCGCTTGATCGTCTGGTAAAGGTGACCCGCACCGAGCAGGAACCGACCTCTTATTATCGTATCAACGGTCTTAATTCGGTCTATCTTTCAATTACGGCATCTGAAACCGCCAACCAGCTTGCATTGGCAAAGGAAGTGAAGAAAATCATAGCCGAAGCGGAAGCCGTGATGCCTCCCGGATATGAAATCCATACCGGTTATGATGCAACCGAATATATCTCTAAGGAACTGGATACCATCTATTTCCGCACATGTATTACCGTGCTGATACTGCTGCTTTTCGTAGCACTTATCACACGCAATATGCGTTATCTGTTTCTGATCGTTACGGGACTGACCGTAAATATTGCGGTTGCGGCAATCCTGTACTATGCAATGGGACTTGAAATCCAGCTTTATTCGCTTGCCGGTATCACAATCTCGCTGAACCTTGTGATAGACAATATTATCGTGATGACCGACCATATTCTGAGAAGACGCAATCTGAAAGCCTTCATGTCGGTACTGGCCGCAACTCTGACTACTGTCGGGGCACTTGTCATAATCTTCTTCCTTGACGAGAAGATACGTTTGAACCTTCAGGACTTTGCAGCCGTTGTCATTGTCAATCTTGGCATTTCGCTGCTGGTGGCGCTTTTCTTCGTGCCTCCTTTGATAGAGAAAATCGGACTGCCCGCCGGCAGACCTCGTCGCGCTCGTATGTGGATAAAGCGCGGTGCGGTGCATTTCACACGTTTCTACCGTGGCATGATAGTACTGCTCTGCCGCTATCGTGCCATCGCTTTCATACTGCTTGTGCTTGGCTTCGGACTTCCCGTATTCATGCTTCCAAACAAGATAGAGGATGCGGAAGCCAAAGGCGGATGGGCGGAATGGTACAACAAGGTATTCGACAATACAATTTATAGAGAAGACATAAAACCGATAGTGGACAAGGCTTTGGGTGGTTCTCTCCGTCTGTTTGTGGAAAAGGTGTATGATGGCAGCTACTTCAACCGTGACGAGAGTGAGGTCGTGTTGTCTATCAACGCCACACTTCCGAACGGCAGTACATTGGAGCAGATGAACGTGCTGATTAAGAGAATGGAGACATATCTCAGTGAATTCAAGGAAATACGCCAGTTTCAGACTTCAGTGTACAATGCACGCAGGGCAAGTATTCAGGTATATTTCAAGAAAGAACATAGCCATACCGGATTTCCTTATGTACTGAAGTCTAATGTAATCAGCAAGTCCCTCTCTCTTGGCGGTGGAAGTTGGTCGGTTTACGGACTGCAAGACCAGGGATTCAGCAATGATGTGCGTGAGTCAGCGGGAAGCTTCCGTGTAAAGATGTACGGATATAACTATGACGAATTGGAATATTGGGCAGAAGAAATGAAGAAACAGCTGCTTGCCCATCGCCGTATAAAGGAAGTGACAATAAACTCAGAGTTCTCATGGTGGAAGGATGATTATACGGAGTTCTATCTTGAGTTCGACAAACGCAAGATGGCAAAGGAAAATCTTACGGCATACGGTCTTTTTGCCGTATTGCGTCCGGTATTCATGCGAAACCAATTGGCTGGAAGTATCATTTACAAAAACAGTCTGGAGTATCTTCGCCTTTCTTCCATACAGAGCAGTGACTACGATGTGTGGGCGTTTATGGCCGCTCCGTTTGTGGTGAACGGCAAGCGGTACAAGCTTTCCGATTTTGCGGTGATGGCAAAGGGACAAGCTCCGAAACAGGTGGCAAAAGAGAACCAGCAATATCGTCTATGCCTACAATATGAGTATATAGGGTCGTCAGAACAAGGAAGAAAGTTGCTGGAGAAAGACATCGAGCTTCTGAAGAAGCGTCTGCCCATGGGCTATACAGTACAAAATGAGAATGCCTATTGGAATTGGGGAAAGGATGACAATAGCCAGTATCTACTGTTACTGGTTGTCATTTCCATTATCTTCTTCATATCGGCCATTCTCTTTAATTCGCTGAGCCAGCCGCTTGCCATAATCTTCGTGATACCGGTATCGTATATTGGGGTATTCTTGACTTTCTATCTGTTCGGGCTTAATTTCGACCAGGGAGGTTTTGCGTCCTTTGTGTTGCTTTGCGGTATAACGGTGAATGCAAGTATCTATATCCTGAGCGAATATAATGCCATAAGAAGGAGCTTCCCGAAACTTTCTCCGTTGAGAGCCTATACAAAGGCATGGAATGTGAAGATTATCCCCATCTTCCTTACCGTCATGTCTACCATCCTTGGATTCGTACCGTTTATGATAGGCGACAAGACACCGTTCTGGTTTCCTCTTGCTGCAGGAACAATAGGCGGACTGATGATGTCGGTAATCGGTATTTTCATCTATCTTCCGGTACTGAGTGTTTCAGGTATAATAAGGAAAGGATTTAGAAAAAAGAAACAGTATTAAAAGAGAAGTTTATCGTTTGTAAAAGAGAAAAATATGAATGCAATAAATAAAAAATACAATCTGGTTTTTATTATGTTTATTTCCATATTGTTTTCAGGATGTGTTACTAAGTTTGACCGTTTGGAATATGCATTGGAGTTTGCTGGAGAAAACAGAAGAGAATTGGAGAAGGTGTTGGAATATTATAGGAGTGATAGTCTGAAATATCGAGCGGCATGTTTTTTGATAGAGAATATGCCGCGTTGGTATGCCTATGATGGTTGGCAATTAGATACGTTGGAAGTGCTGATAAGGAAGAATGGAAAGGGAAATCTGTCAAAAGAAGACAAAGCGCGTTGGGGCGGTTTTGATTATCATACTTTAAATAAGGTATATGATTCAAAGGTTATAACTTCGGAGTTCCTTATTGAAAATATAAATATGGCATTTCAGGAGTGGGAGAAGCGTCCTTGGAATAAATCTTTATCCTTTGAGGACTTTTGTGACTTAATTCTTCCATATCGTATAGACAATGAAAGATTGTCCAATTGGCGTTCGTTATATAATGCATATTATGGAAGTCTGCTTGATTCTGTTTATACAGGTAGTGATGTGTTGTTGGCCTGCAAATGTATTAACGATGAACTTAATAGGCAGGGCTACAAATATAATACGGAGTGGAATGTACCACATTACAGAGCTGACTATCTTTTTGAGACAAGAATTGGTTATTGCCGGGAAGTCAGTGATTTGATACAATATGCTATGCGTTCCTGCGGTATCCCTGTTGCTGCCGACTTTATGCCATATTCTCCGGACTATCGCTACTCTCACGAATGGAATGTCGTGCGTGATACTACAGGCATGTATATTCAGTTTGGTTTTGGTAGGCTTGACCCTATTAGAGGAAAGATTACAGACGACGGACGCAAAAAGGGAAAGGTATACCGTTACTGCTATGCTTTACAGAATGAGAGAGAAATCTTACGTAATAATTTCGGTTGGAATATAGGTGGAGCTGAAGGTCTGTATTGGAAGGATGTTACTTCCGAATATTTTGGGCGTAATCAGGCGGTTGTAAATGTTTTCGCAACAGATAAGCCTCTTGTAGGCCTATCCGTTTTTTCCACTAATGGTTGGCGGGTCATAGGAGAGGGAGTTTATAAGAGCAGTGGTAAAGCAGTTTTTGACAATATTGAGCCTTCTATTATATACGTACCTATTAGTTTGAACAGAGAAGCTAAACCCGTTGGATATCCGTTTATGCTTGACAGGGACGGTCATGTTGAAGAATTCATTCCTGATACGATAAAGACTGAAAAGGTTATGCTTAAAAGGAAAATGGCATTAATACCTCGTGTCGCGGCTTGGGGATACTCACAGATTGGAGCGCGTATAGAAGGAGATACTAATGTAGACTTTAAAAATCCAAAACTTATAGCAGAAATAAAGGATACAATGGACTATACATTTCAGGTTCTGGAAGGGTTATGTTCAGAACCGGTAAAATATATAAGATATATACCACCTGTTGGGTTCTTGCAACTTGCAGAATTAAAACTTTACGAGGATGCCGAACTTAAGAAGAAAATTAAAATTACCCCTGTTACAGATTTCCCTAATATTGAAAGAGTTGTAGATGGGGATATTTTGTCTTACGTGTATCGGGAATCACAAGGAGTTATAAAGCCTTTGGTTTTTGCTCTTGATTCCTCGCGACAGGTAAAAGGTCTTTATTATATAGCAAGAACAGATGATAATTATGTCTGGGAGGGGGATATGTATGAACTTCTTTACTTTGATGGTGAAAAAGGCTGGAAATCGTTGGGGGTGAAAACCGCAGCATCAAAACATATTAGTTTTGATGCGCCTGGCAATGCATTGTTATGGTTAAGAGACAGAACAAAAGGTAGGGAAGAACAGGTCTTCATATATAGGAATGACAGACAATGGTTCAATTCGGATTTTAGCACCTATGGGCTATGTAAATAGAAGAGGATGTAAATTAAACTGTGTTAGCAAAGTTAATATTCTCTGTGACACAGTTTAATTTACATCCTCTGTAACTATTCTTGTTTATCTGCGTATGCAGATTGGTTATTTAGCCTTTAGCTCTTCCGACGGAACCATGCGGTATAGCTTGTCGCTGGGGCGAATTCTGGCAGGCACTTTAAACGATACGTGCTGACCTTTCTTTACTACATCTACTGGCTTCAGGTCTACTCTCGCTTCTTCAAGGTCTACATACATAGCTCCCGTTGTAGGTCCTGTAATGAGCAACTTGTCGCCTACCTTTATCTCTGTAGCCTCTATCAAGAACTCAGCCACACCGATGTTTGAGAAATATTTTATTCCTCGTCCGGCGTATACCTTCTTTTCGGTTGCTTCCGAACCGTAGTTCTTGCTCCATTCGCCAAGGCGCTGTCCCAGGTAATATCCGTTCCAGAAACCACGGTTGAATACAGTTTTCAGACGTTCGTCCCAAACATTTTTTTTCTCTTCGGTAAATGTGCCGTCCAGATAAGACTGGATAGCCTCTTTATAGCATTCTACTACTGTCTTTACATACTCAGGACCACGTGCGCGACCTTCTATCTTGAATACTCTTACGCCGGCTTCTATCATCTCATCCATGAAGCGTATGGTCTTCAAGTCTTTAGGAGACATGATATACTTGTTGTCAACTTCAAGCTCGATGTCGCTTTCCTTGTCTTTTACTATATAAGAGCGACGGCATACCTGCATGCAAGCTCCGCGGTTTGCCGATGCGTTCATCTCGTTGAGGCTGAGGTAGCATTTGCCCGATACCGCCATGCACAATGCACCGTGGCAGAACATTTCGATACGTACCGGTTGTCCCATAGGGCCGGTTATATGTTGCTCATGGATAGCGTCATAAATCTTACGAACCTGCTTCAGATTCAACTCGCGAGCCAATACCACTACGTCGGCAAACTGAGCGTAAAAGCGCAGAGCCTCAGCGTTGCTGATATTAAGCTGAGTAGACAAGTGAACTTCTTGTCCTATCTGGTTGCAGTACGACATAACAGCTACGTCGGCTGCAATTACGGCACTGATGCCCGCTTCTTTTGCAGCGTCTATGATTTTACGCATCAGCTCGATGTCTTCATCATATATAATAGTGTTTACCGTAAGGTAGCTCTTTACGTCATGCTCATCGCATGTGCGAGCTATCTCGCGCAAGTCGTCGATAGTGAATGTGCTGGCTGAGCGTGCGCGCATGTTCAGGCTCTCTATGCCGAAGTAGATAGAATCGGCTCCTGCGTTGATGGCTGCGGCAAGCGATTCGCGCGAGCCGACAGGTGCCATGATTTCGAAATCTTTTATAGAATAATTCATCAGTCTGTATTGATATATTTATATTGGGTGCAAAGTTAATCATTTATATCAGAAAGACAGAGGCTTTGCTCGCTAAAAGCTGATTTTACAGGTGGAGGCGAGACGTTACAATGTCATGCGGTTTCGCCAAGAATCATGCTTTTTTTGCTAATTTTGCACCGTAATTCTACAGCAAGAGAAACATTACTGCGATTATGAAGATAAGAAATATAGATTTAGGAGAAAAGCCGGTGTTGCTGGCTCCGATGGAAGACGTTACTGACCCGGCGTTCCGCCTGCTATGCAAGGAGTTCGGTGCCGACATGGTATACACCGAATTTGTGTCGAGCGACGCGCTGATTCGTTCAGTGGGAAAGACTATGCTGAAACTTAATATCAGCGATGCCGAGCGCCCTGTGGCTATACAGATATACGGTAAAGACACCGATACGATGGTAGAGGCTGCACGCATTGTAGAACAGGCTAATCCGGATATACTCGACTTGAACTTTGGTTGCCCCGTGAAGCGAGTGGCTGGCAAGGGTGCAGGTTCTGGCATGTTGCAGAATGTGCCTAAGATGCTGGAGATGACCAGTGCGGTTGTTGATGCTGTAAAGATTCCGGTAACGGTGAAGACTCGCTTAGGATGGGATGCTGACCATAAGATAATCGTAGACTTGGCAGAACAGCTTCAGGACTGTGGTATTGAGGCTCTTACCATACACGGGCGAACTCGTGCGCAGATGTATACGGGCGAGGCAGACTGGACTTTGATAGGTGAGGTGAAAAATAACCCACGTATGCGTATTCCTATTATCGGCAACGGTGACGTTACTACTCCGCAGCGTGCTGCCGAATGTTTTGATAAGTATGGAGTAGATGCTATCATGATAGGACGAGGAAGTTTCGGTCGTCCATGGATATTTAAGGAAGTGAAGCATTATCTGCAGACAGGCGAGGAGATTACCGGACTTACTACCCGCTGGAAAATGGATGTGTTACGTCGTGAAGTGGCAGATAGCGTGAAGTTGCTCGACGAGCGCAGGGGTATATTGCACGTCCGTCGTCATTTGGCGGCATCGCCTCTGTTTAAGGGAATCCCTAACTTCCGCGACACACGTATCGCCATGCTGCGTGCATCTACACTCGATGAGCTGAATGCGATATTAGACGGAATAGAACAAAACTGGTTGGGCGAATAATATAAGCCATCTCAAGCTCAGTGGGTTATCCCATGAGCTTGAAGACTGGCGATATGAACCAACGCTTATACATATGTGTAGCTACTTGGTATACGAAAAACGCTGAAACGAAGCCTACGATGGCATCGATAAGGTAATGCGCCTGGATGTATACGGTAGCACAGCATAGCAAAACGTAGAACGGCGCTAATACGTACGCTAACTTATGATTAACGCGCCATGCCATAATCATTACTATAGTAGAGATGCCTACATGCGAGCTTGGAAAAGCTGCGGTAGGGCGTTCGCCTACTTCTTGCGACGCTTCAACCAAGTCGTAGAAGAATCCCTGGTCTACTCCTGTACTTGGAACCAAATAGTTATTGGTGTTGAAGAAATCGCCGATAGACGGAAATATGCAAGCGTTTACTTTATCCATTCCGATGGCAGGGAAGTAAAACTGAGGCCCCGCTACAGGTAACATTATATATACAAAATAGTAGATAAAGAACGACGTTACCAGCACAAAGCAAATCTTCTCGAACCATTCAAACCGGAACAAGAAATAGTATACCACCACAATGAATATCATGGGGTAATAAAAGAAATATCCCATATTAAACGGCTCGCTGAACCAAATAGAAGGGAAATTCTGACTGAATATCACCGCCGGCTGACAGTGGAATATTAATTGTTCGGCATGAGCGAACAAGTGATCCAAGTTGGGGAACAAGCGGTTAAACTCGAACGTATCGGGATACCAATATGCCAACAGCGACATCTGTACAGCCATACGGATAAAAGCGGTAAGTCTGCACGGAAAAGCCTGATACAGGAATATAAGCACAAAAGTAAGCGCCACAATTCCCGCACGCTCCAATAGCATCATTCCCGGATGATCCATGCGCGGAAAAAGCAGCAATATCAGCAGTGTAGTCAGTGCATTATATATAAGGCTGATTGTCTCTACGGCAAACAGTCCCTTCCCGCTGTTTACTCTCTCAAATAGTTTTATAGCCATCCTTCTTTCTTATACCAAGCGATAGCTTCTTTTACTCCTCGCTCTAACGGATATTCGGGTACATATCCCAACTCTTTTTTCGCCGGAGTGATGTCACATCGCCAGTTTCTTTGTTTCATTATTTTATACTTATCCATATTTAGCGTGCTGCTCTTGTGCATCAGTCGCGCTACGTTTTCAGCGACGAACGAAATGACCTTCAGCAGGCTTAGCGGGCATACAAAGTGTAGTACCCAAGGGTTTCCCAACTCTTTTTCTATCAACTCAGAAAAAGTACGGCTGTTGTATACCTGTCCGTCGCTCACGAAGTAAGCACGTCGTGTTATCTTTTTCTCGATACTTAGGTAAATGACCTTCACCAGGTCTTTTACGTAGATGAATGTAAGGTCTTGTCTACGGAATCCAGCAGCGAAGTCCACGTGTTTCTGTATAGACTGCGCCATCAAGAAATAATCTCTTTCTCGTGGTCCGTATACTCCGGTGGGTCGGAATATTACATACGGAAAGTCTTTCAAGCTCTGAATATACTCTTCAGAATGTATTTTGCTTATTCCGTAAGCGGTGTTGGGGCAAGGCTTGTCTTGCTCCGAGATAGGGGCGTAGTCCTTTTCGTGTATCGGGCCGAATACGCTGAGTGAGCTGATGTAGATAAACTGCTGCGGTACCATGCCGAGGCGTTTAAGGGTCTCTATGAAATTACGTGTAGCCCAGTAGTTTCCTATCTCGAAAAAGCCTTTGTCTTTACATTTTGTCACGCCGGCACAGTGGATGATGTAATCCCATCCTCCATGTTCGCTCTTGTGTTTGTTGAGTTGAGCTTCGAGCGCATCACTGTCGGTAAAGTCGAGTTCCGCGAATTTTATCCGCGAATCCTGCAGATACTTCCGACTGCTGCTTTTGCGTACTCCAGCCCATACTTGCATATCCTGTGCCAGTCCTTCTTCCACCAGAAAGCTGCCGATGAATCCGCTGGCACCGGTTACTAATATTTTTTTGTTCATGGTTATTTGTCTTGTTGTGGCATATTCTTTATCGGCTCGATGTGTACGCTGATGTACGTGTTCACGCCATAAGCCTCTTTTAGTTTATGCTCAATCTGAGTAGCTTTGTCGTGTGCTTCAAACAGTGGCATGTTGCCATCCATACGTATGTGTAAGTCTATAGCATAGTTGCTTCCTATACGGCGTGTGCGCAGATGATGAGGCTCGGATACTCCCGGTACTGAAAGCACCAGATTGGTGATATGGTTCTCTATGTCATCGGGCAGTGAGCGCTCTAACAATTCATCAAGGCACGGCTTCAGTTGTTTTACGGCTACGTGTATGATGAAGAAACTCACCACTACAGCCGCCAGTGGGTCTAGCACTCGCCAATTTTCGCCTAACAAGATGGCTCCGCCAATGCCTATAGCCGTTCCGATAGACGAAAAAGCGTCGCTGCGGTGATGCCATGCGTTGGCTATTACCGCCGGACTATTGTATTTCTTTCCTATCCGCCGGGTGTACTGAAATAGCAGTTCCTTGAGCAGAATAGACAGAAGGGCGGCTATCAGCGCTATCCATCCTGGCGAGCTGAGCGTTCCGCCTTTCAGATAGATATAAATCTGTTCTCCTCCGTTCCATAGAATACCGACTCCCACACAGAATAAGGCTACGCCTATGAGCAGTGTCGCGAAAGTTTCGTATTTACCGTGTCCGTAGTCGTGCCCTTTATCTTCGGGTTTGCCGGATATACGCACGAATACTAAAACAATGATATCTGTTATCAAGTCTGATAGCGAGTGTACGGCATCTGCTACCATGGCAGCGCTATGTCCAAGTACTCCTGCTATAAACTTACACACAACCAACAATACGTTGACAAGGCTACCCGTCAGCGTGACTTTGTAAATCTCACGCTCTCTATGAGCTATGCTTGCTTCTTTCATTTGTAATATTGGGTTAAAGAATGCGGCAAAGATAATAGATTATTAAGTTTCTACCTTAAAATAAGAGAGTATATTAGTCGGCCTTTCCAATAATTTTGCTTACTTTGTATGAACGAATATATTATCACCGCTCTACTATAGATGCAGAAGTTGCGGTAGTAATTTAAAAAATACGACTATGGCTAAGAAAAAGAAAGAAAAAAAAGGCGGAAAACGAATGAAGAAGAGAGAACTGGCCGAATTGCTTGTTACCTTTTTCCGCACAAGACCCGAGACCAGTTTTGGCTTAAAGCAGATTTTCGGAAGCCTGAATCTCACTACGCACCCATTGAAGATGCTTTGCGTTGATATAATAGATGAAATGCTCGAAGAAAACTTCTTGGTAGAAACAGAAAAGGGACATTTTCAGCTGAATGGCCGTGGACAGATTATGACCGGTGTATTTCAGCGGAAAAGTAACGGAAAGAATACTTTTATTCCCGACGACGGTGGAGACCCTATTGCGATTTCCGACAGCAACTCGGCTCATGCCATGAATGGCGATAAGGTGAAGATTGCGCTTTCGGCACGACGCAGACGTCATGACCCCGAAGGTCAGGTTCTCGAGATTTTGGAACACTCTGACACTCCGTTTGTCGGTACTCTTAAGGTTAGCAAGAACTATGCGTTCCTTTTGACCGAAACAAATACGCTTGCCAATGATATATTTATCCCTAAAGATAAGCTGAAGGGTGGAAAAGATGGCGACAAGGCTGTGGTAAGGATAACCGAATGGCCCGAAGATGCCAAGAACCCCTTTGGTGAGGTAATAGATATACTTGGTAAAGCTGGCGAAAATACTACCGAGATGCACGCTATCTTGGCAGAATACGGGTTGCCGTATCATTATCCGCAGAATGTGGAGGCGGCTGCCGAGAAGATTTCGGCGGAGATTACTCCCGAAGATTATGCCGAGCGTGAAGACTGTCGCGATGTTACTACATTTACCATCGACCCGAAAGACGCCAAGGACTTTGACGATGCTTTGTCTATCCGTCAGCTTAAACCGGGACTGTGGGAGGTAGGCGTACACATTGCCGATGTATCGCACTATGTAAAAGAGGGTAGTGTAATAGATAAGGAAGCGGTGAAACGTGCCACTTCTGTTTATCTGGTAGACCGCACCATCCCGATGTTGCCCGAACGCTTGTGTAACTTCATCTGTTCATTGCGCCCCGATGAGGAGAAGTTGGCTTATTCTGTCATCTTCACGATTAACGAGAAGGCAGAGGTGAAGGATTATCGCATCCGTCACACTGTAATCAAGTCGAACCGCCGTTTCACTTACGAAGAGGCTCAGGAAATTATCGAGACTGGAAAGGGTGAATATAAGGAAGAGATTCTGGAACTTAATAAGTTGGCGCAGATTCTTCGCGAAAAACGTATGGCTAACGGATCAATCAACTTCGACCGCTGCGAGGTGAAGTTCGAAATCGATGAGAACGGAAAGCCGCTCAGCGTATATTTCAAGGAATCTAAAGAAGCTAACAAACTTATTGAAGAGTTCATGCTTTTGGCCAACCGTACTGTAGCCGAGCATATAGGTAAGGTGCCAAAGAACAAGAAGCCTAAAGTGTTCCCTTATCGTATCCACGATTTGCCAGACCCAGATAAGCTGGAGAACTTGAGTCAGTTTATCGCACGTTTCGGTTATAAGATTCGTACCGGCGGAACTAAGACAGAGGTATCGAAGTCTATCAACCGTTTGCTTAACGATATCGAAGGAAAGAAGGAGCAGAACCTGATAGAAACCGTGTCTCTGCGTGCCATGCAGAAAGCGCGTTATTCTATTCATAACATCGGCCACTACGGATTGGCGTTCGATTATTATACGCATTTCACATCGCCTATCCGTCGTTATCCCGACTTGATGGTGCATCGTCTTCTTACTCGCTATCTGGCTGGCGGTCGTACTGCTCAGGCTGATAAGTACGAAGAACTGTGCGAACACAGCTCGGCTATGGAGCAGACAGCTGCCGCTGCCGAACGTGCTTCGGTTAAGTATAAACAAGTAGAGTTCATGGGCGAGCGTATCGGAAACGTATACGACGGCGTTATTTCGGGTGTTACCGAATGGGGACTTTACGTTGAAATCAACGAGAACAAGTGCGAAGGTATGGTGCCGATGCGCGATTTGGGTGATGACTATTATGAGTTCGACGAAAAGAACTATTGCCTTATCGGACGTAAGCGTCATCAGAAATTCTCATTGGGCGACCCAGTTCAGATTAAGGTAGCCAGAGCAAATCTGGAGAAGAAACAACTTGATTTTGTCTTGGCTGACGATAAGGTGCCAGTTAAGAAATAATAGAATAAAGAAATGATTAATGCACTCCTGCTGCTTTATGGGCGGCAGGAGTTTTTTTTTGTGATTATTCAACGAGCCATCCATGCTGAGTCAATCTCACCCACTTTACCAGTTAGCTGACAAAATAGATTGGGAAAAATTTGAAACAGCCTTTCAACCATTATATTTTCATGACAATGGCCGTCTTGGCAAGCCAATCCGTTTAATGTGTGGTATGCTCATCCTAAAACACCTTCGTAATCTGTCGGATGAGTCATTGGTGGAACAATGGAGCGAGAATGCTTATTATCAGTATTTTTGTGGCATGCAAGAGTTCACTCCGTATGCTCCATGTGCCTCTTCAGAATTAGTCCATTTCCGCCAACGTATCGGTGAAGAGGGAGTTGAACTTATCTTTCAAGAAAGCATTCGTGTGAATAACGAGAATGATGATGACTATCATCATGATACTGCCTTTATTGATTCTACAGTTCAGGAAAAGAATATCACTTACCTCACAGATGCAAAGTTGCATAAAAAGATCGTGAAGAAAGTTCTTGGTCTAGTGAAAAAACAGTGGCTTCCTCTGCGTCAAAGCTACACCTTTGTGCTGAAGCAAATCTATCGTGACCAGCGTTTTCGGAATCATCCAAAAAATAGGAAAAAAGCCCTTAGGGCAGACTGGCGTTTACGTACAATAGCCGAAAGATTAGTCAGAGAGTTGAAGCGTAATCTTAAAGAGAATCACAACTACGACAAATTGCTCGAACTCTTTGAGACCATTCTTTCCCAAAAACGTAATAGCCGGAAAAAGATATATTCCATTCATGAACCTGAGGTACAATGTATCAGCAAGGGTAAAGAACATAAGAAATACGAATTTGGCAATAAGGTATCCATAATACGTTCTGTTACAGGCATTATTCTAGGTGCTATGTCCTTCCGCAATGAATATGCCAGTCATACCATCGAGTCTTCCTTGGAACAGGTAGAACGGTTAACCGGGCGAAAAATCAAACTGTTGGCAGGCGACAGAGGATACAGAGGCAAGAAGGAAATTAACGGGACAAAGATTATGATTCCCGACGCACCTAAGAAATCAGATAGCCGATATCAGAGGTTGAAAAAACACATGTTTTTCTGCAAGCGTGCAGGTATAGAACCGACAATAGGTCACTTAAAGTCGGATTATCGTTTGGACCGCAACTTTTATAAGGGTGTGGTAGGAGATGCTGTGAAAGTACTTCTGTCGGCAGCATATAACTTCAAAAAATATGCGAGATACTGTGTTTGAACAATATCTCGCAAAAATGGGCTTTTTAAGGGACGACTAATTAGTGTTTTTTCTGAAATTTCAGAACTGCTTTTACCGGGAAATGATCTGAGGGTATATGAGATTCATACTTTCCAGTTGTTTCATTTTTGGTGCGATAAGTATCTGTTAATACACCGTATTTCTCTACAGTAAAATTGGGGGTTACGAAAATATGGTCAATACGGTTCGGAGTATATGTATTCGGATTCCAGCCTGTACATGTCCCATTAGTCGCATATCTCATTTGAGCTACCTCGTAAGAATCTGATAATATTCCGGATTCATGAAGAACCTGATAACTTTCACTGGTTTGGTCTACATTGAAATCACCTGTCAGTATAACGGGATCTTTACCGCACATTTCCTTAATTTTGCTAATAACCAGTTTGGCACTTTCTCGGCGGGCTACCACTCCGATATGATCCATGTGCAGATTAAAGAACCAGAATTTGAACTTATCGGTTTTGTCTTTGAATTTTCCCCACGTGCAGATGCGGGTATAAGCAGCATCCCATCCTTTATTTGGCTTTGTAGTGTCTTCCGACAACCAGAAGTTGCCGGATTTGAGTAGCTTGAATTTATCTTTCCGATAGAAAATAGGAGCATATTCTCCTTTTGTCTTGCCGTCATCCCGTCCTACACCTATGTAGTTGTACGTAGGCAGAGCGTTGAGCATGTCTTCCAGTTGATTATGTTTCACTTCCTGTGCTCCAAAAATATCGAAGTCATGGAAAGTGATTAACTGGATGAGTACCGGGCAGCGCTGTTCCCAGCCATTTCCCGCTTTGGCATCGTTGGGATTACTGTTTCGTACGTTGTAGGAGGCTACATTTAGTTGCTGCGCATTCAGAATTGACGCACCACAGAGCGCCAATACAATCAAAAGTTTTCTCATTGTCTTTTTATTTTTATTGTTAAATGGTTATTTAGTATTTTTTTTCTTCTGTTTGTTTGTTTCTGTATTCTTTGGGAGATGTATTGTATAATTTAGCAAACTCCCGGTAGAAATAAGACTTGTTCGAGAAGCCTGATTTATACATAATTTCGGTGACGGTGAGCTTAGTTGTTTTTAGCAGGCTAGCGGCATACTCTAGACGAATGGTACGGACAAACTCGCTTGGTGTTTTTTCAGTCAAATCTTTGAGTTTGCGGTACAATCCTGCTTTACTTACTCCTATAAAGTCTGCAAGAGAATCCGGATTCATGGATTCATCGTCGATATTATCTTCAATGAACTTGATAATCTTGTTCAGTAATAATTCATCCTCTTTGTGCATGGTAATCCCATCCCTTACAATAAAAGAGGAACGGCCGGATTTGAAATACTCTTTCATCAGAGAGTATTTATTAATCATATTCTCTATCGCACTCAACACATGTCTTGGATGGAAAGGTTTAGGGATATACAAATCTGTTCCGTGATTATAGGCATTGATCTGGTCTTCAATAGAGTTTTTGGCAGAAATATGAATAACCGGAATATGAGCTGTCCGTTCATCAGACTTCAATATATCTGTTAGTGTAATGCCATCTAGTTTGGGCATTAACACATCACTGATAATGATGTCCGGTTGCTTTTGTTCTACTTCTTTCAGCGCCTCTTCTCCATCGGCAGCTTCGCGAACCTGATAGTAGGGAAGCAGAATATCTTTCAACAGTTCCCGGATATTCTTTTCGTCTTCTACAATCAGTATGGTAATTTCTTTCTGCTTAGGAATGAAGAGCATTTCACTGACCTCTGTCTCTTCTTCTGTAGGCTGACTTTCTTTTTCGGAATTCACGTGCATAGGAGGCAGGGATACATTGAATTCTACATATTCTCCCAAAGTACTTTCTACAGTGATTTCTCCACCTAATAATTCAGTCAGGCTTTTGGTTAGGTTCAGACCCACTCCGATACTTCCGGTGTGCTTCAGGTTACTGCTCTCGAAAATCTTAAAGCGACTGAATATTTCGCTCGTTTGCTTTTCAGTCAATCCTTTACCAGAGTTGCGTATACGGAAATGTAATGTCCCGGTAGTGGTATTCTGTCTTATTTCAGCCCGAATATATCCTCCGGACGGTGTATACTTGAAGGCGTTAGATAATAAGTTGAATATAATTTTCTCCAGTGCATTCCGGTCTGTAGTAAAAGACGACACTTCTTTACTTTTGAAACTAAAGTCTATTTTATTCTCTTCAGCAATTTCAGTATAGTTGTCTGACACATAATCAACGAGTAGCTGGATATCTACTTTCTCTGCATAGATAGCCGTATGTCCCGATTCTGCTTTCCGAAACTCCATTAGTTCGTTGATGAGTTTCTGCATCCGGTCGGCATTGTTCTTGATGATGTAGATATACCTTTTCGTATAACTATCAAGGTCTGCTTTTTCCAGCAGATGCTGTGCCGGGCCATATATCAGTGTTAGCGGAGTGAAGAACTCATGTGCCACGTTCGTAAAGAAGTTCAACTTCGATTCATGAATACGTTGTTGATTTTGCTTTTCAATATGTTCTAGTAAAATCTGGCGTTTCAGTCGGATACGATTCTTGATTACGGACTGTGTTATATAAATAGCAATAGCAATTAAAATAAAATAGATAATAAAGGCAGTAGTACTTAGCCACCAAGGATAGGCGACATCCAGATGAAGAGAGTAGATCTGATTGCTCCATACACGGTCACCATTGGTACATTTTACTTCCAGTTTATATTTCCCCGGAGGAAGTTTGGTGATGACGATATTGGAGTTGTTTTCATTGTAAATCCATTCATCGGCGAAGTCAATAATCCTATAACTAAATTCGCAGTTCTCGTTGTTGATAAAGTCGTGTGCTGTGAACCCTAATGTAATGTAAGGTTCGTCATAGTCGAGCCGGAGCGTATGATTAAGAATACGCTCGTAAATGTTTTGGCTGGTATTATTAATTTTTAGACTATTCAAACTTAGAGTAGCAATATGGTCACGTAAACGTATTTTGTTCTCATCGAAATAATTCAGCCCACTGACTCCTCCGAAATACAACCATCCTGCTTTATCCTTAAAAATCGCTCCATCGGAAAATTCATCATTTTGTAATCCGTTTCTGGAAGAATAGTTATTAATCTTTCCCGAAGATAGATTAATAAAAGAGATACCTTGATTGGTACTTGTCCAGATATTACCGTTTTCATCTTTCAGAATACCGTGAATCGTATTGTTGGGTAGTCCGTTATGATCCGTATATTCCATAATAGATGGCGGAATGTCTGCCGGAAATAATCGATTGAGGCCGTAACTAGTGCCTATCCAAATGCTGGCAGAATCTCCTTTGGTCAGATAGAGTATATCATTGTTGGTTAGGGATAAAGTAGAGTCTATCTCATGAATTTGTTGGAAGCATTCGGATGCGATATCGAACTTATTGATTCCGCCGCCTCGTGTGCCTAGCCAAAGTTCATTTTCATTATACCCGGCAATGACCGAATAAATGATGTTATTACTTGGTGAGGAAGGTCCGGGAGATTTATATTGTTTCATTTCTGTCACTTTATAACTTTTTCCTTCCCTTTGCAAGGTTAGTTTGATAAGTCCATAGCCGGAAGTGCCCAACCATAATAGTGAGTCGTTATGAGTGAACAGAATGCTGTATACAGCTTTGAAAGTCGGATATTCAGCAGGAATGCTTAACTTCTTTACCTGACTGCTATTAAGTGGAATATAATTGATGCCCGTTCCCTCGGTCCCGATAAATATGTCTCCGGACATATTTTTTCGGATAGTATAGACAGAATTGGAAATCAATCCGTTGCCGGTTGACAGATAAGGTTCGACCTGCCGTTCCTGTTTGTCAAGCAGCAGAATTCCTTCTCCTTTGGTTCCCACGAGTATATTACCATTATCTTCTTCGCAAAAACAACGTACGGGATAATCAGTTTTTACGGTGTGGAATGGAGAACTGTGTTCATAGACTTCCAATACTCCTTGTCCGTCGGTGCCTACCCAGAGTATATTCTGCGAACCGATGTAGATGGTTAAAATGGATGCTTTCGCTGGTAATTGAGGTAATTCCGTTGAAGCATTATCTTCCAGATTATACCTGATACATCCCCCTTCGATAAAGCTGACGAGAAGATACTCTTTGTGGCAGATAACTTGCGAAACCGTTTTATTTTCTGGAATATCTATGCTATTCAGTATGCGGTTGTCCAAAGAAACAGTTAATGCCCGGTCATCGTTAATGATAAGATAATCTTGAGAAAGATAAATGCCGGAAATGGAAGCAGGTTGTTTGATTTCTTTTTTGAACGAGAGTTCTGGATTAGAGCTATGGACAGATAGTTGATAATGTAATAATTGTCCATGTCCTGTGAGGAAGAATACTTGGTCTTTGGAATCAATAACGAAGTTTTTGATGTCATCAGGAAGATTATTCTTCAATGGAACAAAGTCCTGTTTTCGGTCGTCAAAATAGAATAAACCTTGTTCCTTCACATAGCAGATAATGTATTTGCCGGAAGTGATACCCAACAGGAATGATTTCTCTTGTTTGGGCGGATTGTTCTGCGTACCTAAATAATAAGGAGTAAATTGCTGTGTGGAACGTTTCCACCGGTTGACACCATAGTCGGTAGATACCCATAAGACAGAGTCATTTTGCTCGATAATTTGCCAGATTACATTATTACTGATAGATCCTGCATTTTTTTTATTATAAGAATAGGTTTTAAAGCTACGTCCGTTGTAGGCATTCAGCCCATCCCATGTTCCTACCCAGAGAGTATGTTCCGAATCTTCCAGAAAACAATTCACTGAATTATTGGATAACCCGTCTGCATTCGAAATCTGTTTCACTACATTCTGGGAATGTAATAAAACAGGCATCAGGCATGAATAAATAAGGATGCAGATGTAGCGGAAATATGAGTGTTTTCGTAGAATCATGTCGCAAAGATAGAGAGGAAAAATAAGAAAACAAAGATAAAAATATGCTGTACAATACCTGTATACCCTTTTGAGAATATAGTACACCTTTCCCGTTGTTGTGCAGGGTAGCTTTGTCACCAGAAATAAAAACAACACATATTTAATAATTTGAAAATGGATATTGCAAAACGATTTCATCAAAACCCATTGTTGAAACCCTCCGACTTACAACCAGGAATAGAAGGTATGGAAATCACCTGTTTCCTGAATCCCGGCGTGTTCCGTTTCGACGGAAAAATCTGGTTATTACTGCGAGTGGCCGAACGGCCTGTGCAGAAACAGGGAGTTATTAGTTTTCCCGTATATAATAAAGATGGAAAAATAGAAGTGCTCTCTTTCGATGAGAATGACCCGAAACTGGATGCTTCTGATCCTCGTGTGATAGGATATGCAGGGCAGAATTACCTGACTACCATGTCTTATCTCCGACTGGTATCGAGTGAAGACGGAATTCACTTCAAGGAAGAACCGGATTATCCTCCTATTTTTGGTAAAGGAGCATTAGAGGCTTTTGGCATTGAAGATTGCCGGGTGGCTACTACTGCCGATGGTTATTATCTTACGTTTACGGAAGTCTCTTCTGTAGCTGTTGGTGTAGGGCTGATTCATACTTATGACTGGAAAAACTATACTCGTTATGGCATGATTTTCCCTCCTCATAATAAAGATTGCGCGCTGTTTGAAGAGAAAGTGAACGGAAAATATCTTGCACTGCATCGTCCGAGTAGCCCAGAGTTGGGTGGCAACTATATTTGGCTTGCCGAATCACCCGACCGACTGCATTGGGGCAACCACTGTTGCATTGCAACTACCCGTCCTGATAGTTGGGACTGTGCCCGCGTGGGTGCAGGAGCGGCACCTATTCGTACAGAGGAAGGGTGGTTGGAAATTTATCATGGTGCGGACTATCAAAACCGTTATTGTCTGGGAGCTCTTCTACTTGATTTAAATGATCCTTCAAAGGTAATTGCCCGAAGTAAAGAACCTATCATGGAGCCTGTTGCCCCTTACGAACAAACCGGATTTTTCGGGAATGTAATTTTCACCAACGGACATTTGGTAGAGGGAGATAAGATAAGGCTTTATTATGGTGCCAGTGATGAAGTAATCTGTGGGGCGGAGTTGTCTATTGCAGAGATTCTCCGTTCATTAAAGTCGTAATATAAATAAGATAAATAATGAATAAATTAAAAAGAGAGTGTCAGTTCTTCAAACAGCAAACTTCTAATGTACGGGTCTTGCTGATGACTAATCTTCTTTATGCGCTGGTGCTTCCTGTAGTTGAGATTTTCGTGGGTGCTTATGTGATGCGCCATACCAATGAACCGGTTTCAGTGGCTCTTTATCAGCTTTTCATGTACATTGGTATCATCACTACCTCATTTGTGAATGGTTTCTTGTTACGCCATGTGAGTGTGAAGATGCTGTATGCAGGAGGAATATTAGTTAGTGGATTGTCGATGTTTGCCATGATGTTGGTAAAGTCATTAGGCTTTGTGGAATTGGGTATAGCCGGATTTGTACTTGGAGCTGCATCGGGCTTCTTCTGGACCAATCGCTATCTGCTGACTCTGAATAACACGACAGATGATAGTCGTAACTACTTCTTCGGGCTGGAGTCTTTTTTCTTTTCCATTACTTCGATTACTGTACCTTTATTGATTGGAGCATTTATCAGTCAGATAGATGGCAGGGAAATAATGGGATGCCTGATTGATATTAATGGAGCCTATCGGTTGGTGACGGTTGGAGTAATCATAGTGACTTTGTTTGCTGTAACCGTTTTATGGCGTGGTAAATTCGCCAATCCGATACAGAAAAATTTTCTGTATTTCCGGTTTTGTACACTTTGGAAAAAAATGTTGTTGTTGGCTTCCCTGAAAGGAATGGTACAGGGATTTTTGGTGATCGCTCCTGCTATTCTGGTTCTGAAGTTAGTAGGTGATGAAGGCGTATTGGGTTTAATACAGGGAATCAGTGGTACACTGACAGCTGTTTTGGTTTATGTATTGGGACGAATAACCAAACCTGAAGATCGGTCGAAGGTTTTTATAGCTGGGCTACTTGTCTTTTTTATCGGTACTCTGTTCAACGGAATCTTGTTTTCAGCCACCGGAGTGATAATCTTTGTCTTCTGTAAGGTGATCTTTCAGCCATTGTTTGACTTGCCTTATTACCCTATTATGATGCAAACCATCGATGCAGTAGTAAAAATCGAGAAAAGAAATGAATATACCTATATTTTAAGCCATGAGTTCGGACTATTTCTGGGACGTGCTTTCGGACTAATACTTTTTATGGTACTCGCATTTGTCATATCACAGGATTTTGCATTGAAGTATGCATTGATCATGGTGGGAGCTTTGCAGTTGATTGCCTATCCATTAGCTCGGAACATCATCAGACAGAATCAAGCTATTCGCTAATATTTCAAAATCGTTAAATCGTCGTTGCAAACGAATGAATTATTATGTTGTACAGCACTTATATACCCTTTTGATAATATAGTACACTCAATTTTTGTGGAGTGAGGGTAGTTTTGCTGACAGAAAAACAAGGAACGACTGATTCGGAAAAACCTAAAAAATGGCGTATGATAAAACTAAAATCTGTAATCTATTTAATTAGTATGATGACACTTGCTGGATGCTCGGGTCAGAAGCAAACATCTGCTGTTGTTGAAGAGCAGAACGAACATTGGATAATAGGTCCTTTCGTTCGTCCGGAAGGAGTGAATCCGGTGATTTCCCCGCAACCGACTACTTTTCAATGCCCGATGCGCAAGCAGTTGGTAAAATGGGAGGAGAGTGATACTTTCAATCCGGCAGCCACCGTTAAAGATGGAAAAATTGTAGTACTCTATCGGGCAGAAGATAATTCAGCGCAGGGTATAGGAAAAAGAACATCCCGAATTGGCTATGCAGAAAGTACGGATGGAGTGACGATGAAACAATCGGATGCCCCTGTATTATTCCCTTCCGAAGACGATTGTAAAGAAATAGAATGGGAAGGAGGTTGCGAAGACCCGCGTGTGGCAATGACGGAAGATGGATTATATGTAATGCTCTATACTGCTTGGAATCGTCATCTCCCCCGTCTGGCAGTTGCTACTTCCACCGACCTGAAGAACTGGACAAAACATGGACTTGCTTTTGCAAAAGCGTATAACGGACGTTTTGCCAATATAGCGAGCAAATCCGCTTCTATTGTTACCGGAGTGAAGGATGGAAAACTTGTCATTGAGAAAGTGAATGGCAAATATTTTATGTATTGGGGGGAAAATGCCGTATGTGCAGCAACTTCCGACAACCTGACAGATTGGACACCGGTATTGAACGAGAATAATGAATTGAGAGAAATTGCCAAACCCCGCAGCGGCTATTTTGATAGTCGTTTGACTGAGTGTGGTCCTCCTGCCATAAAAACAACAGATGGTATTGTCCTACTGTATAATGGTAAGAACGGATATAAAGAAGAAAGAGATCCGGAATATCCGGCTGGAGCTTATTGTGCAGGGCAGTTTTTGTTCGATGCCGATGATCCTTATCAAGTACTGGGTCGTTTGGATAAACCATTCTTTGTGCCTGAGGCTGCTTTTGAGAAGAGTGGTCAATATAAAGACGGAACAGTATTTATAGAAGGATTGGCTTACTTCAAAAATAAACTATATCTCTATTATGGTTGCGCTGATTCGCAGGTTGCAGTAGCGATATGTGATAATAATATGGATTTAAAACTCAAAACACATAACTAATTTAATCTATGAAACATGATTGTAAAATGAAAACGGTTGTCTCAAAGTCGTTCAATGACCGGCTGAAGATAGCTACTGTTTCAGCTTTAATGGCAGGGACGTTCTTGTGTTTGCCTTTCACGGTATATGCAGAAAATCCTTTGATATCAGATGTTGAACAGACGGTACGGAATATCTCGGTAAAGGGTGTGGTGGTTGATGCCAATGGAGAACCTGTTATCGGAGCTTCGGTACAGTTGAAGGGGAGTACCGGTATAGGAACGATTACTGATTTGGATGGTAAGTTCACTTTGTCAGTTCCGGCTAACGGAGTGTTGCAAATATCCTATATCGGATATAAAACGGCTGAAGTGAAAGTAAACGGACAAGCCGGATTGAAAGCAACTTTGCAGGAAGATACGGAAACGTTGGATGAAGTGGTAGTAGTAGGTTATGGTATTCAGAAGAAAGCTTCTGTGACTGGGTCGGTAGCTGCTATCTCTTCGGATAAGTTGATGGAGGTAAAAGCTCCTAGTGTGACAAATATGCTTGCCGGACGTTTGCCGGGGCTGCGTGCCGTGCAACGTAGTGGTAGTCCTGGCGATGACGGAGCTTCTGTTGATATTCGCGGATATGGAAGTATGTTGGTGATTGTGGATGGTATCGAGCGTGATTATGCCCAACTAGACCCGAATGATATCGAATCAATTTCCATACTGAAGGATGCCGCCGCAGCTGTTTACGGTTTTAAAGGTTCTAATGGGGTTTTATTGGTGACTACTAAAAAAGGAACGGAGCAAAAGGCAAAGATAGAATATAATGGTTACGTAGGTTTTCAGAAAGTGACCCGCTATCCGGAAATGATGAATGCCTATGAGTATGCTTCACTTTACAATGAAGCGATTCATAATGCGAATCCGTGGCGCGGAGCTTCTGCTTACTCGCAAGAGCAGCTGGAAGCTTACCGGAATGGTACGGCAGGTACGGATTGGTGGAATGAAACCATGCGTAGCTCATCTCCTCAAACTTCACACAACTTGAGCATGACTGGAGGTACGGAGAAGGTGAAATATTATATGTCTATCGGATATATGGATCAGGGCGGTATCATCCGTTCGGGCGACTGGAACTACCAACGTTACAATGTCCGTTCAAACCTAAGTGTAGAAGTTGCTAAAGGGGTGAACGTAGAGTTGCGTTTGAGCGGACGGTTTGATAACCGCAAGAAGCCTTATAACGGCGATAATCTGTTCCGTTCGGCACAAATGGCAATCCCGACTTATTCCATGTATGCCAATGATAATCCGGATTATTGGGGAGCGGTAGGTGATATGGCCAATCCTGTACATGTATCCAGTTCGGATGACAGCGGATATGAAGATCGTCTGCGCCGTGAATTTAACAGCTCATTGGCTATTACCTGGAAACTTCCCTGGGTGAAAGGACTGATGGCAAAAGCATTGGTTGCTTATGATTATACAAATAAGGAATGGAAAACGTGGAGGAAAGATTTGTCGGAATATACTTATGATTATGCCAATGAAGAGTATATAGAGAAGGTGATTAATGCCGCACATCTGGAATCGAAACTGGAAAATTATGATAAACCGACTTATCAGTTCTCAATGAACTATAATAATACGTTTGCCAAGAAGCACAATATTGGTGCTATGCTGGTATGGGAAATGTATAATGACAAAAGAAGTTGGGTGACCGGAACACGTGATTTTGCTATCGGACTCATTCCTGACTTGGATTATGGAGATAAAACCAATCAGAAAGCCTCCGGTAAAACAAAGGAAACGGCACATGCCGGTCTGGTGGGGCGTTTGAATTATGATTTTTCCAATCGCTATCTTGTTGAGTTCAATTTCCGCTACGATGGAACCTATAAATTTCGTGAAGGTAATCGTTGGGGATTTTTCCCAGGTGTGTCTTTAGGGTGGCGTGTTTCCGAAGAGGCCTTTTTCAAGAAACTGTTGCCTAATATGGACAACCTGAAAATCCGTGCTTCGTATGCCAAAGTGGGAGATGAAGGAGACTTCGACGCTTTTCAATATCTGGATGGATATACATCTCATGGGAGCTATATTATGGGTAGCAACGGAGTGACTTCCGGTATGACTACGATAGGTATGGCCAATCCGTGGCTGACTTGGTATGAATCAAAGATTATGAATATTGGCTTTGAAGCCTCTTATCATAGAGGATTGATTTCCGTAGAATTTGATTGGTTCCGTAGAAACCGTTCGGGACTTCCTGCTACTCGTGTAGGATCATTACCTACTATTTTCGGAGAATCAATGCCGCAGGAGAATCTGAATTCTGATATTAATACGGGATTTGAGATCGTAGTTGGACATAAGAACCGGATTGGTAACTTCAATTATAATGTGTCGGCTAATTTCTCTACTACCCGGATTAAGTATGATTATGTAGAGAGAGCTGCTTCTACCAATATGTATGATGATTGGCGTAATAACACGAACGGTCGTTATAAAGATATTCGTTGGGGAAAGAAAGTTATCGGACAGTTCTCCAGTTTCGAGGAAATCTTGAATTCACCGATTCAGGATAAAGACGGTAACCGTTCATTAATGCCAGGTGACCTGAAATTTGAAGACTATAATGGGGATGGCATTATTGATGATAACGATACGCAGCCACTCGGACATGGTGCTACTCCACGTATGTATTATGGATTGAATATGTCCGGAGAATATAAAGGATTCGACCTGACGGTATTCTTTCAGGGGGCGGCAGGTCATGATATTTATGTCAGTGGGGATATTTTGGACCCATTTATCCAGCAGGGTTTGGGTAATGGACTAGCCATTATGACCGACCGTTGGCATCGGGAAGACCCGACCGATCCTTATAGTAAGTGGATTTCCGGGTATATGCCTGCCGCTCGTGTAGCTGGTGTTGCGGATAATCGTTCCGGTAATTCATGGTCACTGCACAATGCAAGTTATCTGCGTCTGAAAACATTGGAGCTAGGGTACACACTACCTAAAGCATTGACGAAAAAAGCAGCTATCGACCGTTTGCGTTTTTACATCAACTGCAACAATCTGTTGACTTTCACTAATCGTGATGGATTGATGAAGAATGTTGACCCGGAAAGCAACTCTAGCGGAGTGCGCTATTACCCGCAAATGAAGACATATAACTTTGGTGTGAATGTAACCTTCTAAAATCTATAAAGACAATGAATAGAAATTATTTGAAATATATATGGATAGCCGGAGTATCTATCCTTGGATTGACGGGATGTGATGATTACCTGAATCGTGAAAGTACCAGTGGGATTAACACTCCGAATCTAATTTGGCAGAATCCGAAAGCAATTACAGCCGTTTTGACGGATATGTATGATTCCGGATTAAAGCTGGATGAGTTTGATGATTGGTATGGAAGCAAGAAAGCGAATTTGGCGAATCAGACCAGTCTTTCGGATGAGGCTACGGCTAGCTATCAGAAAGAGAGTGCATTTGATAAATCAAATTCTACTTATTCTTATGGCAATTATGTATTTAATGACGATATGGTGACTCGTTATAAACAGATTCGTATCGTAAATAACTTCCTGCTGAATATCGAAAAGACTTCAGTGCTGAGTGAGGATGAAAAAAAAGAGATTGGAGCAGAAGCTCGTTTTATCCGTGCAATGCAGTATTTTGGGTTGGTGAAACGTTACGGAGGTGTGCCTTTACAAACTATTCCTCAAGAATACACCACTGGAAATACGCAAGAGCTGTATCAGGCTCGTGATACTGAAGCAGATACGTATGATTTTATAATCAATGAGTGTAAAGCCATCTACGAATCATTGCCGGAAGTGCGCAACAGCGATGCCAAATATCGGGCCAATCGTGGGGCGGTATTGGCTTTGTGGTCTCGTGCAGCATTGTATGCCGGTACTATTGCCAAATACTCTAAAACACTTACCTTGACGGGGGAAGCCGTTTCCAAAGGCTATGTTTATATTCCTGAGACAGAAGCGGAGCGTTACTTTGACGAATGTTATACAGCTTCATCAAAGATTTTGGATGAGATGGTTCCTCGGGTATATAGCTTGTACAAGTCGACAAGTATGGAACCGGAAGAGCTGGCACAGAACTTTTATAATCTTTTTTCTAAGACAGTGAACGGTGATAATGGAGAGTATATTTTTCAGAAACAGTATAATGTAGCTGCCGGAAAAGGGCATATGTGGGATAAACTGAACGTTCCTTTCTCATATCGTGGTGATGGTTGGGGATGTGGTATGTCTCCGGTTCTGGAAATGGTTGAGGAATTTGAATATATCGACGGTACAGAAGGTAAACTAAAAATGAAGGATAGCGGTGGAAAGGCGATTAGCTACGACAGTCCGTATGACATCTTTAAAAATAAAGATCCTCGTTTATTAGGTTCCGTTTACTTGCCTGGCGCTGATTATAAAGGATATGGCGGTGGTAAAATAGAGTGGATGCGTGGAGTAATCAACGGACAGGATGGAATAGGAACCAAATATGAAGCTTCTGCTCAACCGGATAAGGAAAATAAGGTAGTTATCGACGGACAGACTTACAATACTTCCGGGAAAGACGGTGGTTCATTAAGTGTAGGTGACGCCAGCAAAACAGGTTTCTATCAGCGAAAATTTTTGGACGAAAGTCTGACGGATTATACGGATATTGATGCAAAACGTTCTTCTACTCCTTGGGTTGTGTTCCGTTTGGCAGAAATCTACCTGAATCGTGCAGAGGCTTGTATGGAGTTGAATCAGCATTTGGATGTGGCTTTGAATGATATCAATGAGATCCGTGGCAGGGCAGGTATCAAGCTGTTGACTGCCGGTGATCTGACTCTTGACAAGGTTCGCCATGAACGAAAAGTGGAACTTGCTTTTGAGAAGCATCGTTACTGGGATTTGAAACGTTGGCGCCTGGCCCATTTGGATGTCAGCAAAGGTGGCTTGACTAATTTCCGTGGTACAGCTCTTTGTCCGTATTACAATGTCAAGAGTGGAAAATACACATTTGAAACTGGGGTACCTGAAAAGAGAAAACGTCTTTTCCTCGAAAAGAACTATTATACGGCTTTCCGTGCGGAAGATTTGAGTACAAATCCGTTGATGAAGCAGAATCCGGGTTACGGCAACTGATATGTTCAATTATAAGTTAAAGAAAAACCGATATGAATAAAATAATAAATATAGGATTGACTGCATTATTCGCCTGTTTCATGGTAGCATGCGAAAATGACATCGACAATTATGATGCGCCGAATGGCGGTGTGCATGGCACCATTTATGACAAGGAAACGAATGAGCCGATTCCCATGCCTGTGCCGGGAAGTAGTGGGGTGATGATGAGTTTGTATGAGCAGAATAGCGGAGCTACTGCTTCTGTCGATTTCCGGGCTCGGCAGGATGGGACATTTGAGCATACCAAAGTATTTAATGGTAATTACCGCATTCAGGCAAAGGACGGCCCTTTTGTTGGAGTGTGTGAGGGATATGTCACTGTGAACGGACAAACGCAGGTTGACTTATATACCATTCCATTCTCGCGTATTAGTCTTGATGTTACTGTATCCGCAGATAATAAACTGACACTTACCTACGATGCAAAGACATCGAACGAAACATTGCAACTGACAGATGTTTCCGTTATCTGGAATTATGCTCCGGGAGTAGACGTGAATAATGCTAATCATGCTACTCTTTCTTCATTGGGAACAAAGGCCAGTGGTACGCATGTCATTGACTTGATGAATGATACCGAATTTATTGAGAATCACTATAAGATTGTTTCCAATAAGAATCGGGTATACGTGCGTGTTGCTGCTACGGTAACGGCGGAAAGCAAACCGTATGTGAACTATAGCCGGGTGGTGGAAGTAACTGTGAATGATATCAGATAAGGTAAACGATAAAAAAAGAATGTAACAATGAAACATAAATTCTATTTATTACTGGTACTGTTGATAAGCGGTTTATTTATCGGCTGTAGTTCGGATGATGATGGTGTAACTCCTCCTGACGATAAGGATGGAGTATTGGTAAAAGTCATGTCCTACAATATATACAGCGGTCAGAAAGTTTATTCTGGGAAGAAAGGTATGGAGGCTATTGCTCAAGTGATTAAAAAGATAAATCCGGATCTGGTTGGTTTACAGGAGTTTGAAACGAAAACTAATAAGGTGGAGAAAGCGGATATTATTGCTTTGATGAAGGAGGTGACGGAAATGCAATATGCTTTCTTCGTTAAAACCCGTAATGTGGATGGTGGAGAATACGGTAATCTGATTCTCTCAAAATATCCGATAAGCGACGAGGTGAATTATGATTTACCGAGAATAGAGACCGTGGGAGATGTTTACCCACGCTCTATGGGAGTCGTGAAAACAGAAAAAGAGGGGAAGAACTTCTATTTCGGAGTAACTCATTTGTCTCATGTCGGTAATGAAACCAACCGTATCAATCAGGCCTCAACTATTCTGGAAAAAACGAAGGGGATGGATGCCCCGATGATATTGACCGGTGACTTTAATGCGTTGGCTGATTCGGGCCCGATGAAGATATTGTATGAACGTTTTGATATTGGTTGCCTGAACGGGAACTATGGATTGACGACTGGAACTCCCATTCCGGTAAAGGCTATTGACTTCGTGTTGTATACCCCGGATAAAGGAATGGTTCCGAAGGCTTATGATGTGTATTATGATGCTTATGTAGAATCAGACCATTTTCCGGTAGTAGCTACATTCAGTATAAACGATTAATCTAAAAAGATAGAAACATGAAAACATTGATTCATCATTTGAAACGATTTTCTATATATACACTATTGCTTGGAGCAGTAGGTTTTGCTGGTTGCGAAGATGAGAATCGGCAGGATATGATGCCTGAAATCGGAGAAGGTGAAATTACTCCTAAGATTACGATGTATACTCCGACGGCAGGTGGAAAGTCTACTAGCCTGACTTTATATGGTACTCATTTTGGTACGGACTTGGATAATATCCGAGTGACGGTCAACGGAGTAGATGCAAAGGTGACGGGTGCTTTGGGGAATATTATTACTGCCAATGTGCAGAAAGGTTCTGGCTCCGGTCCGGTGAAAATATATATCGGTCAGGGGGAAAATATTCAGGAACTGACTTATAAAACAGAATTTGAATATTCTCAGTCTCCTGTTGTAAGTTCGTATGTCGGCAGCTATGTTCCTGCTGTCAAAACTGAGAAAAAAGATGGTTCCTTGATGGAAGCAGTCCTTTGGAAACCGGGTTCTATAGCCTTTGATAAGGAAGGCACTTTGTATATTGTGGAAGACGATGACCGTGATATTCGTATTGTGAAAGATAATCAAATAGCTACTTTTCTTCGTGGGGACAAAACGGATGGAGTTGCATTTAGAATGATGAATATCGCTTTTTCACTGGATGGTAACACTTTGTTCTTGTCTAATGATGCGAATGGTTCCGGAAGCGCACATATCGCCACTATGTCATGGAGTAATGATACGCATAAGTATGATACTGGAAGTCTTGCTGCAATATGGTCGAAAACTCCGTCTTTAGGTAACGGTGTTACCAATGTAGGCGTACATCCTGTTACGGGAGAAGTTTTTTCCGTAGCTCATGGAAATGCCATGATTTACAAATATGATCCGGAACAGAATACGATGGTGGCTACCGGACAACAACTTCCCGATGCGGACGGAAAGAATGCATCGAAAGTGAAGGTCCGTTCTATCCTTTTCGATAAGGCAGGAACTACAGTGTATATGAGTTCACAGGGGAAGCATGTGATTTATAAAGGGGATTATGATATGAAGACCGGACTATTTTCTAATCTTCATATTTGGATTGGGCAATATGGTAAAACAGGCTTTGTGGAAGGACGAGGAAACGATGCCAAACTCGAAGAACCTTGTCAGATGGATTTGGATGAAGAAGGCAATATTTATGTAGCAGTCCGTAAAAAGCATCGTATCGCGAAAATTACACCAGATGGAGTAGTGACAAGTTATGCAGGTACAGGTACTTCCGGTACTACGGATGGGCCATTGGATAAGGCACAGTTCAATCATCCGGATGGAGTGCAATTCGGGCCCGACGGTGCATTGTATGTTTCAGATTATTGGAATCATAAGATTCGAAAGATAGAAAAGGATTAATAGGGTATTAGGTAAAAAAGATTGTTTTGAAGGATAACATTCACTCATTAATTGACGATATATGAATTTTAGAATATGCATTTCATTATTTCTGGTATGCTGTCTGTTGTCCCCTGTGATGGCGCAGAGAGACAAAAATAAGCAGAAAGAAGTTACAGTAAAAGCGATGACTTACAATACTTACAGTGGGCGCAAACTAGGTATTGATAAAATAGCCGAGGTTATAAAACAGGAAGATCCGGACATTGTTTCACTTCAGGAAATAGAAAGAAATACAGAGATTAATCCCTGGAATACTCCTGAAAGATTATCGGTACTGACAGGCATGAAGTATTATTATTTTGTCCATGCACTTGATATTCCTACCGGAGGAGACTATGGAAATGTAATTCTTTCCAAGTTTCCGATTTCGGAGGAAAAAAGCTTTAAATTGAGTGTATTGAAGGAAAACGATTACGTTCGTTCGTTTGGTTATGTAAAAGTGATGAAAGAGGGCAAGGAATTTTATTTTGCTACGACACATTTGGACCATAAGTACGAAGATGCTACTCGTCTGAAACAGATTGATGAGATTCTTGCTTGTATAGAACAACTGGACAAACCAATCATTCTCGGTGGGGATTTGAACTCCCGTCGTGGTTCTGTTACCATGACTGCTTTTCAGAAGTATTTCACAGTAAACTGTTTGAGCGACGCTGCTCCGTGGACAGTGCCCGTTCCAAGTCCGACTTATGCCTGTGACTGGCTGATTTATGCTCCGAATGAAGCCTTTACAGTAAAGGCGTACAATGCTTGTTATTGGGCCGATAAAGAATCGGATCATTATCCGGTAGTGGCTACCTATCTTATCAAATAAGACGATACTTGCCTAAAAAGATATCTGTGTTTAGGAGGATGGATATCTTTTTTTAGGCAAAATGTCTTAGTACAGATTTACTTTACACTGTTTTAACACTTTAAAGATTAAAAAAATGGGAAAAATGAGTAAGTCTAAA
>ENA-UEYI01000530-UEYI01000530.1-human-gut-metagenome-genome-assembly--contig:-NODE-530-length-37817-cov-179.122708_pt1 | contig 37817 bp, 27 predicted proteins | sample MGYA00242900_ERZ507916 | MGnify/ENA primary metagenome ERZ507916 (study PRJEB26167, sample SAMN06115521) | human gut metagenome | host: Homo sapiens | place: China:Chongqing | collected 2015-09-02...
CTTAACATAGAACTCATCAAAGTAGGAGAAAAGGGACTCGGAAGCGGAAATATATGGTACATCCACCAGGATACACACGGAAGAGAATGGGTGCTTACCGACAAAGGCGCATACGTATACAACTCGAAATTCCCAAGCCAGCTGCCTTTCAAATGGATCAGATGGGTGGGAGAAGATGTGTTCCTGGCTACAGAAGACGGTAAACTGGCTAAATATGACCTGCAGAACCGACTCACCATGATACCGATGCCGGAAGGCGTAACCCGTATCAACGAACTGAAAAATACAGGTTACCAGCTCCTGCTGGCAACCAACCTGGGTGTAGTAATCTACAACCCGCGCACCTTCAAGTTTGAAATCATCAACGTACAGAGCCCGAGTCAGCCTCTGGCAGAGGTAAAGAAGATTTATACCGATGATTTCGGTATGGTATGGGCATTCACTGACGGCATGGGAGTAACCCTCGTCAATCCGAAGACCGGACAGACACAGTGGCTCTTTGCCGATCAGGCCGACCCGATGGACCGCACAACCTGCGAAAGCAATTTCATCACACAAGATGAACACAAGACCCTCTGGGTAGTGCCAAGGGGAGGAACCTTCAGTTATTTTGACCGCAAGGCTGGAAAACTGGTGCCTTATCTGCTGAGAAGCAATTCATCAGGCAACTACCGCATACCGAAGATTACGAAATATGTACTCTCAGACCAGGGAATCCTCTGGCTGACAGGCTCTCACGACCTGACACAGGTAGTCTTCAAATATCACCCTTACATTATCAACAAGCTGGATGTGGGCGAAGACGAAGTGTTCTCGGTGAATGCATCGCCAGACGGACATATCTGGACTGGCTATCACAACGGAGTAATCCAGGTGCTCAACGCATCCTACCAAAGCATCGGATACCTGTCGCCAAGCGGACAGATTGTGCCACAGCAGGTAAACTTCGCCGAGACGGGCATCTTTGCCATCCACTTCGATATCAAGGGAAGAGCCTGGATAGGAACCTTCGGAAATGGTGTCTATCTGATAGATAAAATGCAGGTAAGACACTTTGTTTATGATGCCAACAACCCGTCATCACTGCCGTTCGACAAGATACAAGACATTGTAGCCGACCGCACCGGACGCATCTGGATAGGTACCTATGGAGGTGGACTGGCACTTGTTAACGAGGCGGCAGACGGCAGTATCAGCTTCATCAGTAAACGAAACGGACTGCCTTGGGAGAAACAGCACTACGACCGCATACGCCGCATCTGCTGCACCACTACGGGAACCATTCTCGTAGGAACCACAGACGGTCTCATCACCTTCAGTGATGCCTTTACAAACGCAAGAAAGATCAATTACCACAAGACCTACTACATACCGAACGATACAACAAGTCTGGCTGCAAACGATATGAACTATATCATGGAGCACACCAGCGGCAAGATGTATATATCGCAACAGGGCGGTGTGATGGAAGAGATTGTGAGCAAATCGCTCCTGCAAGAGAACCTGAAGATGAAATACTTCCATGCCATCGATGTTAACGAAGGCATCGTACAGGGCATGGTAGAAGACAACCAGGGAAGAATCTGGGTAATCAGAGAATCAAGTATCGACTGCGTAAACCCGAAAACAGGCCAGTGCAATGTGTTCGGACCTAACGACTTCGACTTCAACATGTCGTTCTCGCAAAGCCGTCCTTACCACGATCCGGCAAGCAACAACATATCGGTAGGTACCCCTATGGGACTGATTACCTTTAATCCGGCTACGCTGAAGAAGAGCAACTATCAGCCTAAAGTCATCTTCTGTTCCCTCCACTATAGCGGAGAGAAAGAGTCGGAACCTATCCTGCACAAGGATAAAGTGGTGATTCCTGCCAACAAACGAAATCTGACCATCACCTTCGCATCACTCGACTATCAGCGCAAGTATCAGACCAGATATCTCTATCGCATAGATGGTTTTACAGCTCCAGGCGTGTGGATATCAAACGGAAGCAGCAATACCATCGGCTTCAACCGTATCAGTCATGGCGATTACGTACTCAAGGTGAGAGCCACCAACTCTCACGGTATATGGAGCAAGTATGTGGCAGAACTGCCTATCGAAGTGCGCCCTACCTTCTTGGAAAGCATCTGGGGCAAGTTTCTGATGCTAATTCTGCTCTTCGGTATCGTAGGCGCAATCTTCTATACCTACAACCAGCGCCAACGCGAGAACGTAACCCACGAGATGAGCGTGCTGAAGAACGAATTCTACAACGAAGCTGCCAACCATCTGAGAACCCCACTAACGCTCATCGGAGCCCCGGTAAAAACCATTCTGGATACCGAGCCGGGTATCACCCGAAAGGGCAAGGAACTGCTGAGAATGGTAGCAGACAATGCTAACGAGATGCTGGTAATGCTGGACAAGGTTCAGAGATATGGCAACAAGGCAGACTTCCGTACGAACAGCGGTCTGAGCGAGGAAGATTACGACCTGGCAGAAAGGGAGATAGAGAACGGACAGATTGACGACCGCAATGCATCCGACTATCTGGAAGAAGTAAATAAACAGAAAGAAGAAAAGGATGAAGAGGCTGAACGACTGGAAGAAATGGGAAAGGAACAGAAAGAAGCACAGGGAGAAACGGAACACAAAGACCAGACTGTACTGGTAGTTGAAGACAATGCCGACCTGCGCAAGTTCCTCTACAGTATCCTCTCGCCTACCTATAACGTGCTGCTCGCAGAGAACGGAAAGGCTGGCTTGGTGATGACGCGCAAGGAGATGCCTGACTTTATTCTTACAGACGTTACCATGCCTGTGATGGATGGTTTGTCGATGATTCACGAGATCAAGCAGGATACCACCCTCAACAACATCCCAGTGATGATTCTCTCGGCCAAAGCAAGCGTAAAAGATCAGCAGCGAGGCTTTGATGAAGGTATTGTTGCCTATATCACCAAGCCATTCTCTACCACTTATCTGCTCGGCCAAATAGAGGCTATCCTCACCCAGCGCCGCAACATTCAGATGGATGTCATCAGAAAACTGAAGGAAACTGGCGATAAAGATGCCATAGCAGCCCTGCGAATACTGCCTGCAGCAGCTCCTCTGCCTGCTCTTAACCAGGCTGAAACTAGTGCCGAGAACGAAGCGGTTGACCCAAGCAGCGAGCTGGCATTTATGGCGGCACAGATTCAAGACAGAACCATGATGCGTGTCTTCAGGTTTGTTGTTGAAAATGCAGGCAACCCGGAACTCAAGATTGATGACATCTCGAACGAAATCGGTATGAGCCGAAGCGTACTATATAATAAGGTGAAAGCAACAACCGGAATGACACCGGTAGACTTCGTTCGCCATATACGTATCAAGAAGGCATGCGAGATGTTGCGCAATACAGACGATACACTGACCAGTATCGCCTTCGCAGTAGGTTTCACCGACCCTAAGTATTTCTCGAAAGTATTCAAGAAAGAAACGGGTATCGTGCCTACTGAATACCGAAACAGAACGCAGGGATAGCCCGCATAATTACAGATGAAAGCAGTCATCATTACTGATGGCTGCTTTTATCTGTATTGACAAAAAAGTAATACATATTACAGAACATATCTTCAGTTGTTGCCGGGCACAGCCTTCTTCGTTATCGTACACAGCAAAACGTTCAAGCAAGGAAAAAAGCAGAATAGTCATAAAATTGAGCCGTTTTGCTTTGTTTTTTGACCGAATATTGCAAAAAAAAATACAAAAATGGGGGGGTATTTGATTAATTTTCCCTTTTTACTGAAAAAAAACTGAGAAAAAGTTTGGTGTTATAAGAAAATGTAGTACCTTTGCAACAAGTTCTTAGAAAAGTTAAATGATAGATTAATCGTAAACCTCTTTTTCTTTGTTTTTTTGAGGAAAAAGAGGTAAAGAAAAAGGAATGCAGGGTTTGTGAAAATCCTGCATTTTTTATTTTTATGCTGTTTCATACTGATATTGTGTAGTTATATCGTCTACATATTTTATTCTTCTATATTCTATATCTAACCGATATCTATACTCAGGTATATGGTATCTGTTTACCTAGATATACAATATCTATCTACATTATATATATTACGCTTATTCCTTCATCTATGATTTTGTTCGATTTTTAGAATTTTTAAAAAAACTCTTGAAGTATTCTTAGAGAAAAGTAGTATCTTTGCACTCTAGATCATATAAGTTGAGATCGGAAATATAGATAACACATACATAAAGATAAAAAAAATGAGAACTGTTTACGAATTTTCTGTTAAAGACAGAAAGGGAAAGGATGTTTCCCTCAAGGAGTATGCCAACGAAGTGCTGCTCATCGTTAACACCGCTACAAAGTGTGGTTTCACCCCTCAGTATGAGGAACTGGAGAAACTTTATGAGACCTATCATTCTCAAGGTTTCGAAATACTTGATTTTCCTTGCAACCAGTTTGGTCAGCAAGCCCCTGGTACAGATGAAAGCATTCATCAGTTCTGCAAGCTTACATACGGCACAGAGTTCCAGCGCTACAAGAAGATCAAGGTAAACGGAGACGATGCTGCCCCTCTCTTCAAATTTCTGAAAGAATGTAAGGGCTTTGCTGGTTGGGACGAGAGCCACCCTCTCTACCCTGTTCTCGACAAGATGTTGAGCGAGGCTGATCCTAACTACAAGGAGAGTGCCGATATCAAGTGGAACTTCACCAAGTTCCTCGTTAACAAGAAGGGTCAGGTTGTAGCCCGCTTCGAGCCTACCACAAGCTTCGATGTCATCGCTAAGGCTATCGAAGAGTGGTTGAACTTCTAATGAAAGATAGAAGTCTCGAACAGAGAATAGAATTTCTAAATAAAAGAGAATAGAATCTCTAAATAAAAAGCCAGGTTGCTTTTCGCAGCCTGGCTTCTTTTATAATGTGATATTGTTATTTCAATATATCTCAAAGAATAATTGTCAACTGTTTGCTATAAACTATAAACTATTAACTGTTAACTGAAAATTAGTCAACCTTTGGCACATCCTTGAGGAACTGCTGGATTTCTTCATCACTCACAGAATAATCGTGCAAATCGCCATTGATAAAGCTATCGTAAGACGGCATATCGATAAGTCCATGACCTGAGAGACAGAACAGGATAACCTTCTCCTTGCCCTCTTCCTTAGCCTTCAGAGCCTCACGTATAGCAGCTGCAATCGCATGACAGCTCTCAGGAGCAGGAATGATACCCTCGGTCTGTGCAAAGAGCATACCCGCCTTGAATGACTCCAGCTGAGGGATATCTACACCATGCAGGTAACCATCCTTCAGAAGCTGGGAGATAATCATGCCTGCACCATGATAACGGAGACCACCTGCATGAATGTTGGCTGGCTTGAAATCATGCCCCAAAGTATACATTGGCAGCAATGGAGTATAACCTGCCTCATCACCGAAATCATACTCGAACTTACCGCGAGTCAGCTTAGGACAGCTCTCCGGCTCTGCAGCTATAAACTCAGTATGGCGCTCGCCTGTGAAGTTGTGACGGAGGAATGGGAAGGCAATACCACCAAAGTTACTACCACCACCGAAACAAGCAATCACCTGATCAGGATACTCACCTGCCATCGCCATCTGCTTCTCTGCCTCTAGACCGATGATGGTCTGGTGAAGTGCCACATGATTGAGCACAGAACCCAGCGTATACTTACAGCCCGGTGTTGTGGTAGCCAGCTCAACAGCCTCACTGATAGCTGTACCGAGCGAACCAGGATGATGAGGATCACGTGTGATGATATTCTTACCGGCACGTGTACTCATGGAAGGAGAACCCTCTACAGTGGCTCCAAACGTACGCATGATGCTGGAACGGTATGGTTTCTGCTGCATGGTAATCTTTACCTGATAAACTGCTGCCTCCAGACCGTAGAGTTTTGCTGCATAAGAGAGGGCTGCACCCCACTGTCCTGCACCAGTCTCTGTAGTGACATTGGTATCACCCTCCTGCTTACAGTAGTAGCACTGAGGAATGGCTGAATTTATTTTATGAGAGCCTAACGGGTTGGTACTCTCATTCTTGAAATAGATATGCGCCGGAGTACCGAGTGCCTCCTCAAGGGCGTAAGCACGTACAAGAGGGGTTGAACGATAGAAGGTGTACTTCTCCAGCACATCTTCCGGAATATCAATCCAAGCGTGCTCTGTATCAAGTTCCTGCTTTGAGCACTCCTTATTAAATACGTGTGACAAATCATCAGCATTCATTGGCTGGTGTGTCTGAGGGTTCAACGGTGGCAATGGCTTGTTAGGCATATCTGCCTGAATGTTGTACCACTGAGTAGGAAGTTCCTGCTCGCTTAAAATGTACTTTTTCTGTCTCATATTTATATATATGTTTAAAATTGTTGTATGCCAGAACAAAGGTACAAATAAAAAATGAAATAAAGAACTTTTTTATGTGTTTTTCCACTATTTTTTTATTTTTATCCAATAAAATAGTTCATTCTACAGGTATTATTTGTTATATAAGTGCGTTTTCAGTGTCATTTTTATAAATTTAATCAAATATTACCCCATAAAATATCAAATATTACCCCCTATATTATAATGAAAAATAGTATCTTTGCAACAGAAAAATTCAAAATGCGTTGTGAAACGCTTATCATCATCTTTTACTTATACAAAAAATAAAACATTGGAACTCAATAGGGATATTGGGATTCCAATGTTTTTTTTATGCAATAAACTGATTACTTTTCATTACCTAAATCTATCTGCGATATCTGATTCAACAGATTTACAGCCTGCCCTACTGTCTTCACATCATTGATGCGAAGCATTCGCTTGTTGAATTTTTCCTTCAGAACACAATCTTGAATATGACTGGTAACGTAAGCGAGTATGCGATTAAACATCTGACTTCTGTAGAACGGACTGTTTACATTGCTCACAAACTGCATCTGCATATAGCCCTGCTTGAGAATAATCTTCTCGCAACCTAGCTTCTTGCCTACCCTACGCAGACCTACCACATGCATCAGTTCATCTGCTTCATGAGACACAGGACCAAAACGGTCTATCATACGCTTGCGGTAAGCCTCTACTTCCTCATCGCTCTCCAGACGGTCCAGTTCACGATAAAGGAGCATGCGCTCACTGTCACCCGGCACATAAGTCTGAGGAAAATACATCTCCAGATCGCTCTCTATGCCACAATCGTCAACGAAATCATCACCCGTAAGCTGGGCACCTTCATCCATCTTCTCCTGATAAAGATCACAGAACTCCTCGTTCTTCAACTCTGTGACAGCCTGAGAGAGAATCTTCTGGTAGGTTTCATAACCCAGATCTTCCATAAAACCGCTCTGCTCAGAGCCCAGCAGATTACCCGCACCGCGGATATCCAGGTCCTGCATGGCGAGATTGAAGCCGCTACCCAGTTCGCTGAACGTCTCCAGCGCCTCCAGACGGCGACGCGCCTCAGGAGTAAGTGCACTCTTAGGTGGCGCCATCAGATAGCAGAAAGCCTTCTTGTTGCTTCTTCCTACGCGTCCACGCATCTGATGCAGGTCACTCAATCCGAAGTGATGAGCATCGCTCACGATAATCGTATTGGCATTGGAAATGTCGATACCGTTCTCTACAATAGTGGTAGAAAGCAGTACATCATAATCGTAATTGATAAAGCCCATGATGATTTTCTCCAAATCCTCAGGCTTCATCTGTCCGTGACCGATTGCTACTCTACAGTCTGGAATATGCTTCTCGATGAGCATCTTAAGTTCCGGAAGCTTGGATATTCTGTCGCATACGAAATAAACCTGTCCGTTTCGGCTCATCTCGAAATTGATGGCATCGCAGATAACTTCACTACTAAACGTTACCAGTTCGGTATGAATCGGATAACGGTTAGGTGGCGGAGTGCGCATGATACTCATATCCCGGGCGCCCATCAGAGAGAACTGGAGGGTTCGCGGAATCGGAGTGGCACTCATCGTGAGTGTATCGACATTTACCTTGAGCTGACGGAGTTTCTCTTTGGTAGACACACCGAACTTCTGCTCTTCATCGATGACGAGCAGTCCCAGGTCATGCCATTTCACGGTCTTTGATATCAGCTTATGTGTACCTATGAGGATATCAATCTTACCCTCTTTCAGGGCGTCAAGCACCTCTCTGGTTTCCTTCGTTGTACGGGCTCTACTGAGATAGTCTACCCTTACAGGCATGCCTTCCAGACGCTTTTTGAAAGTCTGATAGTGCTGGAAAGCCAGAACGGTAGTAGGCACCAGCACCGCAACCTGCTTGCTGTCGCACGCTGCCTTGAAGGCTGCACGGATGGCAACCTCAGTCTTGCCGAAGCCCACATCGCCACAAACCAGACGGTCCATCGGTCTGCCGCTCTCCATATCCTTCTTCACCTCCTGGGTAGCCTTATTCTGGTCTGGCGTATCTTCATACAGGAAGGAAGCCTCCAGCGTATGCTGCAGATAATTGTCGGCACTGAAGGCGAATCCCTTCTCGCGTCGGCGCTGGGCATAGAGTTTGATCAGGTCGCGCGCAATGTCCTTGATTCGCTTCTTAGCTTTGTCCTTTAGTTTATCCCAGGCACCTGTACCCAGTGTAGACAGGCGAGGCGGAGTACCGGTATCGCTGCGGCGATATTTGCTGATTTTATAAAGCGAGTGGATAGAAACATCCACCTTGTCATTGTTCGTATAGACGATACGGATCATTTCCTGATAGCTGTTGCCCGTAGGAACCCTAACCAGACCGCCGAACTTGCCGATACCGAAGTCTACATGCACGATAAAATCTCCCACTTCCATCTCCTGCAGTTCCTTCATGGTGAGTGCCATCTTGCCGGCTCTCGCTTTATCTGAGCGCAGGTTATATTTATGAAAACGGTCAAAAATCTGATGATCGGTAAAGAAACAGCACTTCTTGTCATGGTCAGTAAAGCCTTCATGAAGCGTCTTGTCTACCGGTGTAAAACGGATGGCGTAGCGCTTCAGCTCTTCGCTTTCAAAGATATCCTTCAGGCGCTGTTGCTGCTTCTGGCTATCTGCCAATATATATAAGGTGTAACCCTGGAGCAGGAAATCCTCCAGAGTCTGGCAAAGCAAATTGAAATTCTTATGGAAAAGAGGCTGTGGAGCGATATTGAAAGGTATCACAGCCGAACTCTCTGGCGGAGCGACCTTGCCGAACTCGATACGGAGATGAGCCGCTACTGCCTTCTTGAAATCGAGCGGAGAAACGAGGTTGAGCTCGGTCTTCATGTCATGTCTGATGCGCTCAGCCTCTACCTCAGTAGCTCCCTCCAGCTGCTCGGTAAGGCTCTGCGATGAGAAGCCTTCGGTATAGATCTGACCGATGCGGTCGCAAACGAAAGAAAGGTCTTTCGCAACGACTGGCGTACTTTCGGAGAGGAAATTGAGGAAACACTGCTTGTTGCTCTCGATATGGGCGAGTTCGGGCACGATTTCTATCTCTGTGCGCTTTGCCTGCGAGAGCTGGGTCTCAACATCAAAGGTACGGATGGTGTCAATCTCATCGCCGAAGAAGTCGATACGGAACGGATATTCGCAGCTGTAGGAATAGACATCGAGGATGCTTCCACGCACGGCAAACTGGCCCGGTTCATAAACATAATCGGTTTCTTTGAGTTCGAAATCGCGCAGAGTATGAACCACATCGGTCTGAGCAATCTGCTGACCTACAGTCAGTTTCAGAATCCGTTCATCCAGATTCTGCTTAGCCACAACGAGTTCTGCCAGTGCATCGGGATAAGTGACTACCGGGAAATGTCCTCCCGAAGAGAGGCGCGCCAGCACCTCTGTACGTAGGATTTCGTTCGCTGCATCACGCTGCCCGTATTTCACGGCACGCCGATAGCTGGAAGGAAAGAAGAAGACCTTCTCCTGCCCCATCATCTGAGTGAGATCGTGATAAAAATAGCCTGCTTCATCGGCATCATCCAGTACGAAGAGTACCGAACGCCTCATCTTCCCCTGCAGAGAAGCAAAGAACATCGGAGCTGAAGAGCACAGCAAACCCTGGAGAAAAATGGAATGAACCGACTTCTTCCCCATCAAATCAAAGAGGGCATCCGCCTGTGGCGAACGCCCGTATGTTTTTTCTATCTTTTGGATTTCCATCCAAGTACTGATTAGTGATTACTGATTACTGAGTAGTGATTACTGAGTATTAATCCTTCTTCGGATATTTCTTGAACCAGCCATCCAGGCGCAGTCGCATCACGCCAAAGAAAGCCTCACCAAAGATGCCACCACTCATCTTGCTCACACCTTCACGACGGTTAACAAAGATGACCGGCACCTCCTTGATCTTGAAACCTATTCGATGAGCCGTATATTTCATCTCTATCTGGAAAGCATAGCCCTTGAAGCGGATAGCATCCAAATCTATGGTTTCCAACACCTTACGTCGGTAGCAGACGAATCCAGCTGTGGTATCATTCACCTTAAATCCGGTTACGATACGTACGTATTTAGAAGCGAAATAGCTCATCAAAACGCGTCCGATAGGCCAGTTGACCACGTTCACACCCGAAATATATCTTGAGCCTACAGCCACATCATACCCCTCATCGTGAGTTGCCGCATAGAGACGAGGCAAATCATTAGGATCATGACTGAAGTCGGCATCCATCTCGAAGATGAAGTCATAGCCCTGCTTCAATGACCATTTGAAGCCCATGATATAGGCAGTACCCAAACCGAGTTTACCCGAACGCTCCAGGATATGCAGACGACCGGCAAACTCATTAGCCATCAAGCCCTTGACGATGGCAGCAGTACCATCAGGACTTCCGTCATCGATAACGAGAATATCAAACTGCTTTTCGAGACCGAAGACAGCACGGATGATTTTCTCGATGTTTTCCTTCTCATTATATGTAGGAATGATTACTATGCTATCACTCATAACTTCTTCTAATTTTAATGATTCTGATACTAAATAATGTAATACAGATGCAAAATTACAACTTATTTTTGAAATAACAAGCGAAAACCCGAAATTATTGGTCCGGATTCTCTACAAAGCCCTGATATTTCTTGTCAAGTCCGTTCATGATTGCCTCATAGCTCTTGTTCATCTGGTTCTTGATATTGTCAGCTCCCTTGCCAATCGGCTCAATAGGCTCATGAATAGTGAGCTTCAGAGGATGCCAGAAAGCCCAGTAGATGTCCTTCATACGAGGCTTCACATCGAAACTGCCATTGATGGTAAGCGGACATACCGGCAACTGCAGTTCATCGGCAAGCATGAAAGCGCCACGGCGAAACACGCCCATATGACCCGTAAACGTGCGGGCACCTTCAGGGAATACCACCAGCGACATGCCCTCTTTAAGCACCTCACGAGCACGGTCATAAGAAGCACGGATCTTCGAAGGTCCGCTCTTGTCTACAAAGATGTGGTGCGCATACTCACAGGCGATACCGATGAGAGGCACTTTGCGCAAGCCCTTCTTCATCATCCACTTGAAGTTTCTGCCCAGGAAGCCGTAAATCAGGAAGATATCGAAAGCACCCTGATGATTGGCCACGAAAACATAACTCTGGTTCTTCTTGAGATGCTCACGTCCCTCTACTTTTACAGGCAGAAGGAGGATGCGGACCCAAAGCCAGGACCAATACTTACCAGGATAATAACCCCAGAAATGACCATTACCCAGCATACATCCCAAAACAGTAGTTACACTGGTTAAAACGCTAGCCAACAAGAGGATAGGCAAGCATATCACAAGCTGATACAGACGATATAAGTACTTCATTTTTTATTAAGAATGAATAATTTAACACTCAACATTTAACATTCAACACTCCTCATTTTCTTTTGAGTGTGATGACCACGATTTCTGCCGTAGCCCCTATGCGGATTGGAACGGTACCGCCCAGACCCGATGTGGTATAGAGCTGGCAACCTTCCTCCTCGAAGAGGCCGTAATCATAAGGAGTAAACATCGACGGACGCAAGCCCAGGATACTGATCTGCCCCGCATGCGTATGACCGCTCAGCGTAAGCTGCGGTGCTACGACCAGCGAATCCTTCCTGTCAGGTCCTATCATATCGCCATCCTCATCCTTCTCCTTATTAATAGTAGAAGGCCAGGTCTCGCGCCATTGCTTCGGAATATGCTGCAGCATCAGCACGAAAGAGCCCGGTCTGATGCCATACAGCGCCTTCCTTACGTTGGTTCGCTTGGGTTTGTCATAATTCTCTGTACCAGCCACATAGATGCTGTCAGCGCCTCTATGCACCGCCACATGCTCATTCATCAGCAGGCGCCATCCGCAACTCCGCTGAAAGTCCTGCATCCGCTTCTCGAGCGCAGCTATCTCCTGCTCATCATCTACATCCATATAATAGGTGTAATCGTGATTACCCAGCACACTCATCACGCCATCTCTGGCTTTCAGACTGCTGAGCAGCGCCTGATACTCAGGCAGTTCATCGGGCGTAACATTCTGTAAATCACCCGTAAAGCAAATCAGATCAGGTTTTTCGGCATTAATGCTGTCGATATCGCGCTGAGGCAGATGACCACGCCAGCCATAGTATGACCCGAGATGGATGTCGCTGAACAGAACGATGCGATAGCCCTCGAAAGACTTCGGCAGATTAGGTACATAGATGGTGATACGCTTGACTTGCATCTTAGGAAAACCTTCGGTAAATCCGTAGATAAAGCAGAAGAACGCCACCGCTCCCACTACCAGTCCGAGGAGCTTGCCCCAGTTGCGATGGCCGTGAAGGAGCCGCATACAGCACCAACCGAAGACACTGAACAGGCTGAAGACAAACTGCGGCACCGCACATACTGCCATCATCACAAACCAGATGTCGATGAGCACCGGATTGCGTGGCAGGAAGTTGGGCAGCATCGTGATATATGCGCTGTAGGCGATAACCACGAAAGCCGGAAACCAGAAGAGCACCCGCTGCCAGAGACTCTTCAGCCGTAACTTGCCATACCTTTTATATATCCACAGATACGGCAACAGGGTGAATACCACTACGAGTATCAATATTCTTGCTATCATTTCTTGATCAAACTTGATTGAAGATACGTTTTCATTGCCTGCACGGGCACTCCTCTGCGCTGTGCATAGTCGCGAAGCTGGTCGTCTCCTATCCGTCCCAGTTCGAAATACCGCGACTTGGGATGTGCAAACATCAGCCCCGAAACACTGGCATGAGGCGTCATCATTCCGCTTGTGGTGAGCCGGATGCCCACCTGACTCATATCGATGAGCTGGTCGATGATGAAGTTGGCACTGGTATCGGGCAGCGAAGGATATCCTATAGCCGGACGGATGCCCTGATAGCGCTCCAGATGCTGGTCTTCGATGCTCAGCTGCTCGCCGGGAGCATAGCCCCAGATGCTGCGTCTCACCTCTTCGTGCAACTTCTCTGCCGTGGCTTCAGCCAACCGGTCGCAGAGTGTCTGTGCCATCATATTGAGGTAGTCGTCCGAGCGATATTTCTTCTCCAGACCGCCATCTACCGTCGTGCAGAAGATACCCAGCCGGTCTGTTATTCCACTACCCAGAGGACGGATGAAATCAGCCAGACAGAGATTGGGTTCTCCCTGAGCCGCCGGATGCTGCTGTCGGAGCATCGGGAAGCGGACTTTCTGCCCTTCCAGCCAGATATCATCCCCCTCGCTGTTCGCCTCGAAGAGTCCGAAGACGGCATAGGTATGATATTCGCCTTCCCATGAATGGAGCATATCGAGCGCCTCAGCCTTCAGTTTTTCCTTCTCCTCTCGAGGTTTGCCGCTCAATCCCCAGGCATGATAAAAGTATAGCCAGTTGATATATGGCTCAATTTCGCTTATATTGTATACTATTCTTCGCATCCGATACGATATTTTATTTTACAATCCCCGTAAGATTTCCCTTTTCAGGAATTGTTTCTGAACTCCAGTTCCTCTCCTCTGCAAGCGGAATCAAACACGCCTTTGTTATAGATAAGATGACCGTTACAGAAAGTCTGTTCCACTTTCCATGCAAACTCATCACCCTCTACAGGACTCCATTTACACTTGCTCTGAATCACCTCTGCGGTCACCTTCCAAGGCTCTCCCTTGCGCACCACAACGACATCTGCCTTATAACCCGGACACAGGAAGCCGCGCTGACTGATATGGAACAGACGGGCTGGATTATGGCACATCAGTTCAACCAGGCGCTCGATACTGATTACCTTTTCGTCAACAAGTTTCAGCATGCTTACCAGCGAGAACTGTACCATTGGCATACCTGATGCAGCCTTGGCACAACCGCCCTGTTTATCCTTCAACTGATGAGGAGCATGATCGGTACCTACTACAGTTATCTTACCATTACTCAGCGCCTTACGCAAAGCTTCGCGGTCAGCAGTGGTCTTTACTGCAGGGTTGCATTTGATGCGTGCGCCCTTCACAGCGTAATCTTTATCAGAGAACATGAGATGAGCTATAACAGCCTCTCCTGTAATATTTTCATCCTTACCAAAGAACTCCAGTTCCTTAGCCGTAGTAACGTGAGCGATATGGAGATGCGCCCCGCTTTCCTTAGCCAGCTGCACCGCCAGACGGCTGCTTTCATAGCAAGCCTCCTCGCTGCGTATTTCCGGATGATGTTCTACGGCAGGGTCCTCACCCCATTTCTGCTTAGCCAGCTGCATGTTGCGGTTGATGATTTCGGTATCCTCGCAGTGGGTCATCACCGGCAGGTCCAGTTCTTTCGCCTTCTTGAAGATAGCCTGCAGCGCCTCATATTTATCCACCAGCATATTGCCCGTACTGGAGCCCATAAAGAGCTTGATTCCCGGCACACGATGCGTATCGAGCTGTTCAAAATCATTTACATTATCATTGGTAGCACCAAAGAAGAAACTGTAGTTCACATGACTCTTCTCAGCGCCCAGCTGCCGCTTTGCCTGCCAGGCCTCCAGAGTGGTAGTCTGAGGTACCGTGTTAGGCATATCAAAATAACTGGTCACACCACCAAAGGCAGCAGCGCGGCTTTCGCTCTCGATGTCAGCCTTCTGCGTAAGTCCCGGCTCACGGAAGTGAACATGATCATCAATCACACCCGGCAAAACAAAACACCCCGAGGCATCGATGACTTCATCGTAATTGCCACGGGGTGCCTCGCCTTCATATATCTCCTTGATAAATTCACCATCCAACAAGAGGTCGCCCACAAAAGAGCGACCCTCATTTATAATGGTTCCATTCTTGATTAATTTCATATTACTAAACTTATAAAATGAAGAGTTTTACAAGATGTTAATGCCCAAGACCTTGAAAGAGCCCTGTTTCTACTCCTGACCTTCCTGTTTTCCAGGAATCGTAGGCGCAGCCAGTTCGTTGGCTGTAGGTGCCGGAGCCGCATCAGGATTTACCTGTGGAGCCGCTTCCATCTCTGACTGCATGCCGCTCTGCGCATCTCGTGTACCGTTCATAATCTCCTGATTCTCTTGAGCTTTCTTATAATAGTCCTTTACATAAGGATCATTCTTGAAATAGTCGGTAGCCTTGCTCATGATATCCTCAATCCAAGGAGAGAGCATCGGATACTGGTTGCCCATTGTAACGAGGAAGAAGACGCCCGGTCCCAGCACATTGTTGAAGTTGTCGGTAACAAACGAAGTGATGAGCTTGTCTTCCTGCTCAGAAAGGCGGATGAATTCCTCGTTCAGCTGCTTGTTGACAGCCTCCATATCGCTACCGTTCATGATAGCCTGGTCGTGCTTGTGTACCAGTTCGCGCAACTGATTCTGAATCTGCTGGTATTTCTTGAAGAATCCGAAGAGTTTATCGTTCATAGGAGTACCGCTTACCACCTGCTGTGTATCATCGAGCTTCACCGTAATGCTTCCACTCTCCAGCACCAGCGGCAGCACAGGGTCATCATCCATGAAGATATTCGCCATCTTCATAGAGTCGACAGAACCCTGAAAATGGAACTGTCCGTGCACTACATCGCAAGAATCCACGTTCTTGAAATCGTTGTTTTCCAGTATCTTAAGGTACAGCATGCGTCCGTCCAGAGTACTTACGTTAGAAGTACCCGAGATATCGTAACTGTTGGCACAAGATGCAAGTGCCATCAAGGCAATGAATGCGTAAAATATTCTATTCATAAGCTATCTATATCACTTTCGGTGAACAAAAATACAATCTTAATTTGAACTGACGAAATAAATTGCAGCAATTTAATTCATTCTTACAAGATTTATGTTTTGTTTGCACTCCTATTGGCCACCGAAAGCTTTTTTCTCGTCCTTTCTATATTACTGATTGTTTTCTTTCTTCAGTTCATGAGAGATGCGATGCGTGGTATACAGTTCCAGAAGGGCTGCGATGAGAAGGAAGACTACCCACTTATTATAGAAATAGGTGATATAGGTCTCATAATTCTCAAACCAGCGGCGCAGGAAAGCATACACCGTATCTACCATCGAGATGCCTGAGAGCACGAAGAAGATGTCTGCTACATACTGCATGCGCTTCAGGCGGTGGATAACCAGCGAAGGTCCCTCATAGAACTGCATCGCCTGCATTACACTGAAGAGTATGGTACCCAGCAGGAACCCCCAGCTCGTTACCTGCACCAGCTGCGGATGTGAAAAACCAAATGCGAAGCAAGCCGCACCGACAACCATCAGCACGCCGCCCAGCAAGAAAATAGCACTTTCCAGTTTACTCAATTGTTTCATTTTCGTCTTGTTCGTTAGTTTTTTCCGGAATATCCGAACTCAATACAAAGATGTCCTCATCATCAGCCTTCATGAAATAACGCTGGCGGGCTATCTTCTCAAATGCCCGCGCACCATGCTGCATATCGCGCAGGGTATGCTTGTCGTTTTCATACTGCTCACGATACTTTTCTATCTCCGAACGGAGCGTAGCAATCTCTATCTGGTACTTAATGTGCTGCCTTACACTGTTGTCGTCAACTACACCAACTACCAGAACACCCGTTACAATCACTATAAGATACTTATAATGAGCGAGATAATTCCATATAATACCAAGTTTTTTACTCATTTCTTCCGAATTTGTTTGCAAAGATAATATTTTTTTGTTATCTTTGCATCATCAATTAAGAAAAAATAATGGAAGAGTATATAGTTTCTGCAAGAAAGTACCGTCCGATGACCTTCGATTCGGTTGTCGGACAGAGTGCATTGACCACCACTTTGAAGAATGCAGTGAAGAGCGGCAAGCTGGCGCACGCCTATCTTTTCTGCGGTCCGAGAGGTGTGGGAAAAACCACTTGTGCCCGCATTTTTGCGAAGGCAATCAACTGCGAGCATCCTCGTGAAGACGGCGAAGCGTGCAACGAATGTGAGAGCTGCCGTGCCTTCAACGAGCAGCGTTCCTACAACATCTTCGAGCTGGATGCCGCCAGCAACAACGGTGTTGACCAGATTAAGGTTCTGATGGAGCAGACCCGCATTCCGCCTCAGGTGGGCAAGTATAAAGTGTTTATCATCGATGAGGTCCACATGCTCTCTACAGCTGCCTTCAACGCCTTTCTCAAGACGCTGGAAGAGCCACCTCAGCATGTCATCTTCATCCTCGCCACTACCGAGAAGCATAAGATTCTGCCTACCATTCTGAGCCGATGCCAGATTTACGACTTCGAGCGAATGACGGTAGCCAATACCATCAACCACCTGAAGATGGTGGCTGAGAAGGAAGGCATACAATATGAAGAGCAGGCGCTCGCCGTGATAGCCGAAAAGGCTGACGGAGGTATGCGCGATGCCCTCTCTATCTTCGACCAGGCTGCCAGCTTCTGCATGGGCAACATCACTTACCAGAAGGTGATCGAGGACCTGAACGTGCTCGACAGCGACAACTATTTCCGTCTGGTAGACCTGGCTTTGGAGAATAAGGTGGCCGAGATGATGGTAACACTCGACGGCATTCTGAGCCGCGGTTTCGATGGCGGCAACATGATACAGGGGCTTGCCCAGCATGTGCGCAATGTGATGATGGCGAAGGACCCTCAGACCCTGCCTCTGCTCGAAACCAGCGACGACCAGAAAGCCAAGTTCCAGGCTCAGGCCCAGAAGGCACCTACACCTTTCTTATATAAGGCGCTGGAACTGATGAACCAGTGCGATATCCATTACCGCGCCAGCAGCAACAAGCGATTACTGGTAGAGCTCACCCTGATACAGATAGGACAGATTACGCAGCCCGAGGATCAGGATGTGCCTAGTGCGGGGCGTACGCCCAATAGATTAAAATCCCTGTTTCAGAAACTCCTGGCTCAGTCTAAGCTTGCCTCTCAGGGTGCAGGTTCTGAGCCTTCTGGCAGCAGCGAAAACCGGTCATCACAGCCGGGAGCGTCTGCTGTTACAGCTACTGCTGTGCCTTCGTCAGGGGCACCGGCAGCCGCTTCTGCAGCCTCCAATGCTGCATCTTATTCTGCATCTGCCACCGCAGCCGCATCTGCCTCTCCAGAAGGCTCAGCCGCTGCCGGAGCTGTTACTGATGCTGCATCGCCTCACAAGCCACGACTCAAGAATATCAAGCTGGGCGGCATAGGCATGACTTTCTCTAACCTGAAGAAGAGGGAGGAGAACCAGCGCCGCCTGCACAGTCCGTATGATGATACCAATGAGGAAAAAGCGACCATCACGGGCGAGCAGAACGAGTTCACCCAGGAGCAGGTAGAAGCAACATGGTTCAGTATGTGCATGAGAATGCAGAACAAGTTGGATTTCATAGGCTTAGCCAACCGCATGAAGAGTATTGTACCGAAGATAACCAACTATCCGCAGATAGAGGTTATCATCAACAACCAGCTCTTACTAGACGACGTTTTGAACATCAAGAACCGCATTCTCAAGACTTTCGTCTTAGGTCTTCACAACAGCGAACTGAGCATCAGCTACCGCCTTGCCGACCAGGAAGAGGTAGGCAAGGTTCTGACCAAGAATGAAGTTCTGGAACTTCTTATGGAGAAGAACCCTGCGATGAAAAAACTCACAAAGGACCTGGATCTGGTCATGACATAGAAGATACTCCACACGATACGAAATTCTCCACTCCATGTAGGACAACCTATACGGAGTGTAGAAAATGTTTTTACAAATATCGAGACTTGGTGCTATAAGAGATACATAAAAGTGAAAGACCAAGGGGCGTTACAGCGTGACAGTTGTGACAGTTGTGACAGTTTTCAGCGGAGGGGGTATATTGCGAGTTTGCAGCTATCAAATTATAAGTATATATATTTAAATTATTATATATATATATTTATATATAATAATTTACCTCTAAAGAAAGGGAAGGAGGGGGTAGGCGCTGAAAACTGTCACAACTGTCACAACTGTCACAACTGTAACGCTTTCTGGGTAAAAAGGAAGTAGTCAGAAGGAATGGCTTTTTTATAGCATCGCATTGTTTTCTTGCTCAAAACACACAGAGAAACATTTTACAAAATATAGTTTTCTCCCCCGCAACTCTACGACTTTTTTTGTTTAACTACGAAAGCCGGAATGTTAAAATCGGTTTAACATAACTCTGCAGGGTGAAATTTGGCGGTTCAGAAATTTTGTAGTACTTTTGCACCGTATTCATTTTTTTCCATGAAGCGCAGACCTTGATGTCGCGAAACGCGACATCAAGGTTTTACACCCTGCGAAAAGCAAGGTTTGACGTTGCGAAACACAACGTCAAACCTTGAGGCTGTAAAACACAGCCTCAAGGTATAAAACAAAAAAAAGCCCCCGATGCAGAAAAGCACCGGGAGCCTTCGTAAGCAAATTATTATTATCTTAAAAAGATCAACTGAATATGCAGCACATCACAGTATACACCATGACGCACCGGCAGAAAAGCTTAAATGAGGTTCATGCCCGCTTCCTCAGCCTCCTTGCGCATCTCCTCAGGCCAGATGCTAGCCTGGATCTCACCAATGTGAGCCTTATGAAGCAATACCATACACAGACGGCTCTGGCCGATACCGCCACCAATGCTCAGAGGCAACTTGTCGTTCAGGAGCTGCTGATGGAAGTAAAGCTTCTCTCTATCCTCCTTGCCCTCCAGCTTAAGCTGACGCAGCAGACTCTCCTTGTCGACACGGATACCCATAGAACTGAGCTCGAAACTGCGACCCAGAACAGGATACCAGATGAGGATATCACCATTCAGTCCCATCTTGCCGTTCTCAGCCACGGTGCTCCAGTCATCATAGTCAGGAGCTCGGCCATCATGCTTCTTGCCATCGCTCAACTTACCTCCGATGCCCTCTACAAATACAGCGCCGTACTTCTTGCAGATAGCATCCTCACGCTCCTTAGGAGAAAGGTCTGGATACATATCGAGCAAATCCTGCGCATGAATAAAATGAATCTCCTTAGGCAGGAAAGGCTTCAGCTGAGGATAATGCTCGCAAGCCAGGAACTCGGTACGCAAGATGGCACCATAGATGCGGCGCACGATATTCTCGAGGAAGGCGATGGTACGGTCTTCCTTGGTAATCACAGCCTCCCAGTCCCACTGGTCAACATAGAGCGAATGAAGATTATCCAGCTCCTCGTCAGCACGGATGGCGTTCATATCTGTATATACGCCATAAGCAGGCTCAATCTCATACTCGGCAAGCGTCAGTCGCTTCCACTTGGCAAGAGAATGAACCACCTCAGCCTGGGCTTCGCCCAAATCCTTGATAGGGAAACTTACAGGGCGCTCTACGCCGTTCAGGTCATCATTGATACCAAGACCCTTCAATACGAAGAGCGGAGCGGTAACGCGACGCAGACGGAGCTCGGTGCTCAGGTTTTGCTGGAAGAATTCTTTTATCATTTTAATACCCATTTCGGTCTGGCGCATATCCAGCAGCGCCTTGTACCCTTCAGGTTTTATCAAATTGCTCATTTTTATTTCATATTTAGTATTTGCGCTGCAAAGGTACAAAATAATAATTAATCTGCAAGCATTTTTCCGTATTTTTTCGCAAAATGATAGCATTTTTAAGTTTTTTAGTAGCATTTTGTAGAACAATTTGCAAATACACATTATATATATAAAAAAATCTGCCCAAAATATTTGGTTATTTCAAATAAAAGCAGTAATTTTGCAGTCGACTTCCCGTTTCGATGTCATACACAACCGGAGAAACGGGCGGCAGAAAAGAGGGTCTCGTAGCTTAGCTGAATAGAGCGTCAGATTCCGGTTCTGAAGGTCGTGGGTTTGAATCCCACCGAGATCACCCGAAACAACAGAAATGATTAATAATTGAAAACATGGATTTAGTAGAACGATTTATAAACTATACGAAATTCGACACACAGTCGAGCGAAGAATCGACCAGCGTGCCTAGTACGGCAAAACAGCTCGAATTTGCCAAGTACCTGAAGAAGGAACTTGAGAACGAAGGACTGAGCGATGTCGAAATGGATGACATGGGCTATATCTATGCCACCCTGAAGAGCAATACCAAGAAAAAGACTCCTACCATCGGATTTATTTCACACATGGATACATCGCCTGATGCCAGCGGAAAGGATGTAAAGGCGCGCGTCATCAAGAACTATGACGGCAACGACATCGAGCTGAGCCCGGGCATCATCTCAAGCGTTGAGACTTTCCCAGAGCTGAAGGCTCACAAGGGAGAGGATATCATCGTGACAGACGGTACTACCCTGCTGGGTGCTGACGACAAGGCGGGCATCGCTGAAATCGTACAGGCTATGTGCTATCTGCGCGACCACGACGAAATCAAGCACGGAGATATCCGCGTAGGTTTCAATCCTGACGAGGAAATCGGTATGGGTGCACATCATTTCGACGTAGAGAAGTTTGGCTGCGACTGGGCTTACACCGTAGATGGCGGTGACCTGGGCGACCTGGAATACGAGAACTTCAATGCAGCCGGAGCTAAAATCATCATCAAGGGCGTGAGCGTTCATACAGGCTATGCCAAGGGAAAGATGGTGAATGCAAGCCGACTGGCTGTGGAATTCCAGAACATGATTCCTGAGAACGAGACTCCTGAGCAGACAGAAGGCTACCAGGGCTTCTACCACCTCATCGGCATCGAGAGCCGCTGCGAGGAGGCAAAGCTCAGCTACATCATCCGCGATCACGACCGCAACAGGTTTGAAAGCCGCAAGGACTTCATCGAGGACTGCGTAAACAAGATGAACGAGAAGTATGGCGACGGAACCGTAAAGGCGGTTATCTACGACCAGTACTATAACATGAAGGAGAAGATTGATCCTAACATGCACGTCATCGACATCGTGCTCAGAGCGATGCAGGAGAGCGGCGTTCCACCTCGCGTAGAACCTATCCGCGGCGGTACCGACGGAGCCCAGCTGAGCTTCAAGGGTCTGCCTTGTCCTAACATCTTCGCCGGCGGTGTCAACTTCCACGGCCCTCACGAGTTTGTGAGCATCCAGGTAATGGAGAAGGTAGTGAAGACCATCGTGAAGATAGCGGAAATCACAGAAGAATTTAATGATTAGTTTATAGTTAATAGGGCATTCTTGCTGCAAAGGAGAAGCCTCAACTAGTTTATAGTTAATAGTTTATAGTTAATAGGGCTTTCTTGCTGCAAAGCAAGCGTCTTATCTACTATAAACTATTATTTTTATCAGCATCCTTCTTCTTTAAGCAAGTTTGCCCCTATACGGCGAAGCCGCTATTAACTATTAACTATAAACTATAAATAATACGGCGAAGCCGCTATAAACTATAAATTATAAATTATAAACTATAACTAATGGCAGATATTCCCTTTTTAGTAAAAGACCTTGCCCTCATCCTGATGGTAGCAGGCATCGTAACCCTCATCTTCAAAAGGCTCAAGCAGCCGCTGGTGCTGGGATACATCATGGCGGGATTCCTGGTTTCGCCACACATGCCCTACACCATGTCGGTAGTCGACGAGACGGATATCCAGACCTGGGCCGACATCGGTGTCATCTTCACCCTCTTCTCGCTCGGTCTCGACTTCTCGTTCAAGAAAATCGTGAAGATGGGTGCCTCTCCCATCATCGCCACCGTGGTCATCGTGTTCTGCATGATGATGCTGGGCATCAGCGTAGGCCACGGCTTCGGCTGGGGAAGGATGGACTGCATCTTCCTGGGCGGTATGCTCGCCATGAGCTCCACCACTATTATATATAAGGCATTCGATGATATGCGGCTGCGCACCCAGAAGTTTGCCTCGATGGTGATGAGCGTACTGATACTGGAAGATATCCTGGCTATCGTGATGATGGTGATGCTGTCGGCGATAGCGAGCGGAAGCAGTCCCGACGGCGGGCAGATGCTTGCCTCTATCGTGAAGATAGGCTTCTTCCTGGGCGTGTGGTTTATCGTGGGCATCTTCGCCATTCCGTGGTTCCTGCGTTCGGTGAGGAAACTCATCAATGCCGAAACCCTGCTCATCGTTTCGCTGGGTCTGTGCTGCGGCATGGCGGTACTGAGCACCAAGGTGGGGTTCAGCAGCGCCTTCGGATCCTTCGTCATGGGCAGCATACTGGCAGAAACCATTGAGGCAGAGAAGATTATCAAACTCGTAGAACCGGTAAAGAATCTCTTCGGAGCCATCTTCTTCGTATCGGTAGGTATGCTGGTAGACCCGAAGATTCTGGTAGAATATGCCGTTCCTATCCTCGCCCTGGTGGGCACGATACTGGTAGGTCAGGCGATATTCGGCACCTTCGGATTCATGCTCGGAGGTGAGTCGCTGAAGTCGGCGATGCGCTGCGGTTTCTCGATGGCTCAGATTGGTGAGTTCTCTTTCATCATCGCCTCGCTGGGTCTGTCGCTCGGCGTCATCAGCAAGTTCCTCTATCCGGTAGTGGTAGCAGTGAGCGTCATCACCACCTTCCTTACACCTTATATGATCCGTCTTGCCACACCTACCTATCAGGTGATGGAGAAACATCTGCCCGACAAGCTCATCCATATTCTGAACCATTTTGCGATGAGTCATCCCCAGACGCAGCAGCAGAGCAAGTGGAAATCGCTGATCCGACAGATGCTGGTCAACACCACCGCCTACTCCATCCTTTCGGCAGCCGTCATCGCCCTGATGTTCACCTTCGTGCTGCCGTTGATGCGCAATCTGCTGCCCGGCTGGCATCTCCACTGGTATGCCAACGCCATCACCGGTCTGCTCACCGTCCTATTCATCTCGCCGTTCCTGCGCGCCATCGTGATGAAGAAGAACCACAGTGCCGAGTGGAAACGCCTCTGGGTGGAGAGCAGCATCAACCGCGTGCCGCTGCTCTTTACGGTGTTCGTGCGCTTTATGATAGCACTGGCTTTCATCTTCTACATCATCAATTTCCTCTCGCGCTTTACCAATGCGCTGATTGTCTGCATCGGTGCAGCAGTAGTGATGCTGATGATAACCTCCCGCCGTATCAAGAAGCGTAGCATCGTGATGGAGCGCGTCTTCGTTCACAACCTCCGCTCGCGCGATATTGCGGCTCAGGTGAATGGCGAAAAGCGGCCGCTCTACGAGGGCAGACTGCTAGACCGGGATATCCACATCAGCGAATTTGAAGTGCCTGAAGATAGCAGTTGGACTGGCAAATCGCTGCGAGAACTGCATCTGCGCCAGCGGTTCGGTGTAGACCTGAGCAGCATTCACCGCGGCTCTCACCGGCTGAACATCCCGAACGGCAACATGATCATCTTCCCGGGCGACAAACTGCAGGTAATCGGCAACGACGACCAGCTGCAGAAATTCAACACAGCCCTGCAGAGCGACCTGCTGCCTGAGGAGGCTGAAATAGAAAAGCGCGAGATGAAACTTAGCCAGCTCATCATCAGCGGCGGCAGCGAATTCCTGGGAAAGACACTGATAGAAAGCGGAATAAGGGATAAATACAACTGTATGGTGGTAGGACTGGAAGAGGGCCGGGAGAACCTGACCCGTGTTCTGCCTACCCGAGTATTCGAAAAAGGCGATATCATCTGGCTGGTAGGCGAAGAGGCTGACCTTCAGAAGATTCAGGAAAAGAGCTAATAAACTTGAGTTTTTTAGGCACGGATTACACGGATTTTTTATGAGATGATAAATCGCTTAATTTACATGAGCGCCATAAATCCGTGTAATCCGTGCCTTTATTTATACCCACTGCGCGTGTGGGGACATTTTCCAGGGATTTACTTCACGGTGATATGGAAGCAACCCTGCTTCACCTCATATTTAATATAGCAGCGGTTCTTGTCGCGGAAATCGCGAAGCACCTCGGAGAACACCCATTTCAGAGTATCATTCTGCACCTGGCGGCGAGGCTGTTCACGGGTCTGAATCTGCTTGTAACGGTTGTAGCAGATATCGAAGGTAGTACCATAAAGATGGCACGAATTCTCGGTAGCATTACCGTTTCGGGTACGCAGTTTCGCCACATCATCCTTGGTACGCAGAATGCTCGTCACGATAATCTTATGCAGCGGAATGCCCTTGATCTGCAACGAATCGAAATAGGCACGACCAATATCCTGGAGCAGCACAGAGGCACGAGGCACCAGGTAAGGAATGCTGTTGTTCAGCTTGTCGACATAAAAGAAAGGATTGCTGCCCACATACACCAGCTTGCCCTTGCTGTTCTCCGCCTCCAGACGGTTCTGTACCGGTTTCACGCCGTGCTTAGTAGCCGCCAAAATCTGCACATCCTGCTGGTCGGGGAAAGTATTGCCGAAATGAGGCACCGAGAAGATACGATGCTTCACCTCCTTGCCATCCTTGTCGAAGAAGATAGAAGGCTTGCCGCTCTGTTCCGTATCAGGCGTAACGGAGAGTTCATCCTTCTTCTGGTCCTCAGCCACATTTCCATCAGCATCAGCCGATGCATCAGAAATCTCAGCAGAAGAAGCATCAGAAGCAGCCGAATCCTTCGCTGCCACGAGCGTAGAATCAGCCGCACCAGCAGCCGCAACCTTCGGTTTTGCTACTCCCGGGAAGATGACTCTTACCAGCGCCAGAAGCAAAACCACAATACCAAAACCCTGTAAATATCTGTTCTTACTAATCTTCATAATTATCTTATTTTCACGAAATAATATTCTATATTCTTCAGGCAAAACGGGAACCGCATCGCCAAATTTAGCTGCAAAGGTAACAAAATCTCTCGAAAAAATAGCTTTTTTAATATTTAAAGAATGTTTTATTCGCCGAAATTTGCTCATTTCATGGAAAAGTAGTAATTTTGCAGCGTTATATAACAAAATATTAGATAGGATAGTTTAAACTTTATAGAATTAAGACATTTTGATAGAGAAACATATTGTACTCGAAGATATCGATCCAGTGATGTTCTACGGTGTGAACAACGCCCACCTGCAGATGATTAAATCGCTGTATCCTAAGTTGCGTATCGTAGCACGCGACAACGTGATTCGTGTGCTCGGCGACGAAGAGGAAATGGCAAAGGTGGAAGAGGATATTGAGCAGATGCGCAAGCACTTGCTTAAATACAACATGCTCAATGATGAAGACATCCTGGACATCGTGAAAGGAAAACAGACCAAGGCGGACAGCGTGAAAGGCGTACTGGTATACAGCATCAGTGGCCGACCTATCAAGAGCCGCAGCGAAAACCAGCAGCAGCTGATAGATGCTTACGAGAAGAACGACATGGTATTTGCCGTGGGACCAGCCGGTACCGGTAAGACCTATCTCAGCATCGCCCTTGCCGTAAAGGCCCTCAAGGAAAAAGCCATCAAGAAAATCATCCTCTCACGACCAGCCGTAGAAGCCGGCGAAAAGCTCGGTTTCCTGCCTGGCGATATGAAAGACAAAATTGACCCATACCTCCAGCCGCTCTACGATGCGCTGGAAGACATGATACCTGCCGTAAAGCTGCAGGATATGATGGAAAAGCACATTATTCAGATTGCTCCGCTCGCCTTTATGCGCGGACGCACACTCAGCGATGCCGTCGTCATCCTCGACGAGGCGCAGAACACTACCTCCCAACAGATTCGCATGTTCCTAACCCGTATGGGCATGAACACCAAGATGATTATCACCGGCGACCTGACACAGATTGACCTGCCACGCGAACAGCGAAGCGGACTGAAGGAGGCGCTCAAGATTCTGGACGGAGTGGAAGGCATCGGAGTGGTGAAGCTGGGACAGAAGGATATCGTGCGCCACAAACTCGTAACCCGCATCGTTAACGCATACGACAAGTATGACAAGGAGAGAGCGGAAGAAAAGAAAACAATTAAAAATTAATAATTGATAATTAATAATTAACAGTACTGCTCTAGGGGCAGGCTCAATTATAAATTGTAAATTATAAATTATAAATTAAATAAAATGAAAGCATTAACAAAGACAGATTTCCATTTTGATGGACAGAAGAGTGTTTACCACGGTAAAGTACGTGATGTGTATGACATTAACGACGACCTCCTCGTGATGGTCGCTACCGACAGAATCTCAGCGTTCGACGTTGTTCTGCCTAAGGGTATCCCTTTCAAAGGACAGGTGCTCAATCAGATTGCAGCTAAGTTCCTGGACACAACTACAGACATCTGTCCAAACTGGAAGTTGGCTACTCCAGACCCAATGGTTACCGTAGGTTTGAAGTGCGAAGGTTTCCGCGTGGAGATGATCATCCGTTCTATCCTCACCGGTAGTGCATGGCGCGAGTATCAGAAGGGCTGCCGCGAGATCTGCGGTGTGAAGTTGCCAGACGGTATGCGCGAGAACCAGCGTTTCCCAGAGCCTATCATCACCCCTACTACAAAGGCCGACGAGGGTCACGACATGAATATCTCTAAGGAAGAGATCATCGCCCAGGGTATTGTTAGTGCAGAGGATTACGCTGTGATGGAGGACTACACACGCCGCATCTTCGCCCGCGGTCAGGAAATCGCTGCCAAGCAGGGCTTGATCCTCGTAGATACCAAGTACGAGTTCGGCAAGCGCGACGGCAAGGTTTACCTCATCGACGAGATCCACACTCCAGACTCTAGCCGCTACTTCTATGCTGACGGTTACGAGGAGAAGTTTGAGAAGGGTGAACCACAGCGCCAGCTCTCTAAGGAGTTCGTTCGCCAGTGGCTCATCGAGCACAACTTCATGAACGAGCCAGGCCAGACCATGCCAGAGATTACCGACGAGTATGCAGAGAGCGTATCCGACCGCTACATCGAACTCTACGAGCACATCACCGGCGAGAAGTTTGACAAGGCTGCTGAGGAAGGCGACATCGCTGCCCGCATCGAGAAGAACGTAAGCGAGTGGCTTGCTGCACACAAGTAGTTTTTAGTTAATAGTTTACAGTTAATAGTTTACAGTTAATAGAGGCTACGCCGTTGAGCAACAAAGCGGTTCATGCTATAAACTATAAACTATAAATTAGAAACTGTAAAAAACTATATATAAATGTATAAGCAAGAACAGATAAAGCCCTACGAGGGCACAGGAGACAAGGGCAAGCTGGTAGAGGAGATGTTCGACAACATCGCCCCTACCTACGATACCCTGAACCACCGTCTCTCGTGGGATATCGATAAGGGATGGCGCAAGAAGGCAATCAGGCGTCTTGCGCACTTCTCTCCTAAAAAGATGCTCGACATCGCTACCGGTACCGGCGATTTCGCCATCCTAGCTGCACAGATGCTACATCCCGACCAGCTAATCGGAGCAGACATCTCGGAAGGCATGATGGAGATAGGCAGACAGAAGGTAAAGCAGCTGGGACTGGAAAACACCATCTCCTTTGCCAAGGAAGACTGCCTCAACCTCTCGTTCCAGGACGAGAGCTTCGACGCAGTAACCGCAGCCTTCGGTATCAGGAACTTCCAGAACCTGGACCAGGGACTGAAGGAAATGTGCCGGGTACTGAAAAAAGGCGGACATCTCTGCATCGTAGAACTCACCACGCCGGTCAGTTTCCCGATGAAGCAGCTGTTCAGTATCTACAGCAACACTGTCTTGCCGATGTATGGCAAACTCATCAGCAAAGACCAGAGCGCCTACAGTTATCTCAACAAGACCATCGAGGCATTCCCTCAGGGCGAGGTCATGATGGAGGTGTTCAAAAAGGCAGGATTCGCAAAGGCAGAGTTCAAGCGACTCACCTTCGGCATCTGCACACTCTATTTCGCAACCAAATAAAACAAAAATATTATGGACAAGTATGGACTCATAGGTTACCCTCTGGGGCATTCGTTCTCAAAGAACTATTTCAACGAAAAGTTTGAGAACGAGGGCATCGATGCCCAATACATCAACTTCGAGATACCTTCTATCGAAAATCTTACCGAGATTCTCGACTCAAATCCTGAACTAAAGGGGCTCAACGTCACAATACCTTATAAGGAGAAAGTGATCAGCTATCTCGACGTGGTAAGCCCTGAGGCGAATGCTATCGGAGCCGTCAACGTAATCAAGGTGGAGCACAGAGGCGAAGATGTTTATCTGAAAGGATATAACAGCGATGTAATCGGTTTTACCAAGAGCATCGAACCTTATATCGAGCCTTATCACAAGAAGGCTCTCATCCTGGGTACAGGCGGAGCTTCAAAGGCTATCAACTTTGGTCTGAAATCGCTCGGACTGGAAACAGCCTTCGTGAGTCGATACGAGCGTCCGGGTACTATCCAGTACGAAAAAATCACCCCTGAGGTTATCAAGGAGTATAACGTCATCGTAAACTGTACCCCAGTGGGCATGTACCCACACGTAGACGAGTGTCCTGCGCTGCCTTACGAGGCAATGGACAGCCACACCCTGCTCTACGACCTCATCTACAATCCCGACGAAACCCTCTTCATGAAGAAGGGCAAAGAACACGGAGCCACAGTAAAGAATGGCTTGGAAATGCTCTTGTTGCAAGCCTTTGCATCATGGGATTTCTGGCACCAGGATTAGTTACTAGTTAATAGTTTATAGTTTATAGTTAATAGGGCTTTTCTGACTATGAAATATAGTATACTTAGAGAAAAAAGTAAAGCTTTTGCTATTCGGATTATCCGAATGTACCAATGGTTGACAAAAGAAAAGAAGGAATTCATTCTTTGCAAACAATGCCTAAGAAGTGGTACTAGCATAGGAGCTAACATCACAGAAGGTCTCAATGCTCAAAGCACCAGCGACTTTTTAGCAAAACTCTATATTTCACTAAAGGAAGCCAACGAAACAAACTATTGGCTAGAACTATTATATGAAACAGAGTATATTGATAAAAAAGTTTGATAGCATGAATAAAGATTGTTTAGAGTTGATAAAATTGTTGACTTCTATCATCAAGACAACAAAAAGAAATAATCAATTATAAGCAAGAATGCTATAAACTATAAATTTTAAACTTTTAATTATGAATAATAGATATATGATGCGCGGTGTTAGCGCAGCAAAGGAAGATGTTCACAACGCTATCAAGAACATCGACAAGGGTATCTTCCCACAGGCTTTCTGCAAGATCATACCTGATATCTTGGGCGGCGACCCAGAGTATTGTAACATTATGCATGCCGACGGTGCAGGTACCAAGTCGAGCTTGGCTTACATGTACTGGAAGGAGACGGGCGACCTCTCTGTATGGAAAGGTATCGCTCAAGATGCTATCGTGATGAATACCGACGACCTGCTCTGCGTAGGCGCCGTAGACAACATCCTCGTTAGCTCTACCATCGGCCGCAACAAGATGCTCATCCCAGGCGAGGTAATCTCAGCTATCATCAACGGTACTGACGACCTGCTCCACGAGATGCGTGAGATGGGTATCGGCATCTATCCTACCGGCGGTGAGACTGCTGACGTAGGCGACCTGGTTCGTACTATCATCGTTGACTCTACCGTTACCTGCCGCATGAAGCGCAGCGATGTCATCAATAATGCCAACATCCGTCCAGGAGATGTCATCGTAGGTCTTTCTTCTACAGGTCAGGCTACTTACGAGAAGAAGTACAACGGCGGTATGGGCAGCAACGGACTTACTTCTGCCCGCCACGATGTATTCGCCAAGTATCTCGCAGAGAACTATCCTGAGAGCTACGACCACGCCGTGCCAGACGAGTTGGTTTACAGCGGTAAGTATAAGTTGACTGATGAGGTAGAGGGTTCACCTATCAATGCCGGAGAACTGGTACTCTCTCCTACCCGTACCTACGCTCCTGTCATCAAGAAGATTCTCGATGAGCTCCGCCCAGAGGTTCACGGTATGGTTCACTGCACCGGTGGTGCCCAGACCAAGGTTCTGCACTTCGTAGACGAGAACTGTAAGGTAGTGAAGGACAACATGTTCCCAGTACCTCCACTCTTCAAGGCAATCCACGACTGCTCAGAGACCGACTGGAAGGAGATGTATCAGGTATTCAACATGGGTCACCGCATGGAGATCTACGTACGTCCTGAGGTTGCCGAGAAGGTTATCGCCATCAGCAAGAGCTTCAACATCGATGCCCAGATTGTGGGTCACATCGAAGAAGGCAAGCGCAGCCTGACCATCAAGAGCGAATTCGGAACATTCGAATACTAATTGATAGTTAATAGTTAATAGTTTATAGCGGCTTCGCCGTTTAGCAAACTTGCCATAGGTGGTTCATGCTATAAACTATAAACTATAAACTATAAACTAAAATAAAATGGATAATAACAACATATTACAGAAGCTAGAAGGCTTAGAGAGCCGATACGAGGAAGTAAGCACCCTCATTACCGACCCAGATGTCATCGCCGACCAGCCACGCTACGTGAAGCTCACCAAGGAATGGAAAGACCTGGGTGACATCATGGACGCACGCAAGCGATACATCAACTGTCTGAATAGCATCAAGGAGGCAAAGGACATCCTTGCCAACGAGAGCGATCCGGAAATGAAGGAGATGGCTCGCGAAGAACTCAACGAGAACGAGGCGCTGCAGCCTAAACTCGAAGAAGAAATCAAGATTGCGCTGGTACCTAAGGACCCGGAAGACGCCAAGAACGTACAGATGGAAATCCGAGGCGGTGCCGGAGGCGACGAGGCTGCCCTCTTTGCAGGCGACCTATTTAATATGTATAAGAAATACTGCGAATCGAAGGGATGGACCGTCAGCGTGACTTCTGTTTCAGAAGGCGCAGTAGGTGGATACAAGGAAATCGACTTCGCTGTAAGCGGTACTGACGTTTACGGTACATTGAAGTATGAATCAGGTGTTCACCGTGTTCAGCGTGTGCCTGCTACTGAAACACAGGGCCGTATGCACACCTCAGCTGCTACCGTGGCTGTATTGCCAGAGGCAGACAAGTTTGAGGTGAACATCAACGAAGGTGACATCAAGTGGGATACCTTCCGAAGTTCAGGTGCCGGTGGTCAGAACGTGAACAAGGTGGAGTCTGGTGTACGTCTCCGCTACCCTTGGAAAAACCCTAACACAGGCGAGGTAGAGGAAATCCTCATCGAGTGTACCGAAACCCGTGACCAGCCAAAGAACAAGGAGCGTGCTTTGAGCCGCCTCTATACATTCATCCACGACCGTGAGCACCAGAAGTATGTTGACGATATCGCCAGCCGCCGCAAGAGCCTCGTTTCTACCGGCGACCGCAGTGCGAAGATCCGTACCTACAACTTCCCTCAGGGCCGTGTTACCGACCACCGTATCGGTTACACCACTCACGATCTCAACGGTTTCCTGGCAGGTGATATTCAGGACATGATTGATGCCCTGACCGTAGCTGAGAACGCAGAGAAACTGAAAGAAACAGAATTGTAAAACCCCGATTCATCGTTCCGTACTTCGGGGCGATGAATCATCATATCAATCCATTATGAACAGAAAAGAACTCGTAGAGCAGATTTTCGCCAAGAAGAGTTTCTTGTGCGTAGGTCTTGACACAGATATCAACAAGTTGCCTAAGTGCATCACCGAGAGTGAAGACATCCAGGGCGCAGAAGCCGAAATGATATTCAGATTCAACAAGGCTATCATCGACGCAACAGCCCCATACTGTGTGGCTTACAAGCCAAACCTGGCTTTTTATGAGAGCCGCGGCATCGATGGCATGATTGCCTTCGAAAACACCATCAAGTATCTCCACAGCCACTATCCAAACCACTTCATCATCGCAGATGCCAAGCGCGGCGATATCGGCAACACCAGCAAGATGTATGCCCAGACATTCTTCGAGGAGTACAATATCGACTCTGTAACCGTAGCACCTTATATGGGTGAGGATTCAGTCAAGCCATTCCTCGAGTATGACGGCAAGTGGGTTATCCTCCTGGCACTGACCAGCAACAAGGGTAGCCACGACTTCCAGCTCACCGAGGATAAGGAGGGCGAGCGCCTCTTCGAGAAGGTTCTCAAGAAGAGCCAGGAATGGGGCAACGATGAGAACATGATGTATGTAGTAGGCGCTACACAGGGCAAGATGTTCGAAGACATCCGCAAGGTGGCTCCTAACCACTTCCTGCTCGTACCGGGCGTAGGTGCACAGGGCGGCAGCCTGCAGGAGGTTTGCAAGTATGGCATCATCAAGGACTGCGGCTTGCTCGTCAACTCTTCCCGTGGCATCATCTATGCCAGCAACGGCGATGACTTTGCAGAGGTAGCAGGTCAGAAAGCTAAGGAGTTGCAGGCTGAAATGGCAGCAGAACTTGCTAAGTTATAAAAACTCGATTTAGGCGCAAAGTATCTTGAAAAAGAGGCTTTGCGCCTAAAAAATACCCTTTTATGGGGCGAAAAAGCAAAATATTACAAAATAAAGTCGAGAATCTAAATCTTTTTTGCTATTTTTGCAAACAAATTGCGGTTACCTAAAGGTAATGATGCTTTGGGAACCTAAATAAAACAAACTAGAAGTCAGATAAATTATGGAATTTACCGCTCAACAAATAGCCCAGTTCGTTCAGGGCCGTGTGGAAGGTGATGAGAACGCAACAGTCAACACCTTCGCAAAAATCGAAGAAGGTAAGGAAGGCGCTATCTCGTTCCTTTCTAACCCTAAATACACTCATTATGTTTACGAAACCAAGTCAAGTATCGTACTCATTGATGAGAACGTAGAATTGGAACACCCTGTCAGCACAACCCTCATCCGTGTGAAGAATGCATACGAGTGTGTGGCTAAGCTCCTGCAGATGTACGAATCTATGAAGCCTAAGAAGACCGGCATCGATCCGCTGGCTTTCGTATCTCCAAAGGCTAAGGTGGCTGAAGGTGTATATGTAGGTGCTTTCGCATATATCAGCGATGGTGCAGAGGTAGGCGAAGGTAGCCAGATTTATCCTCATGCCTACATCGGAGAGGGTGTGAAGATTGGCAAGAATGCACTCATCTATCCGAACGTTACCGTATATCACGGTTGTAAGTTAGGCAACAACGTTACGCTTCATGCAGGTTGTGTGATCGGTGCCGACGGATTCGGATTCGCTCCAGGTCCTGAAGGTTACGACAAGATTCCTCAGATTGGTATCGTTACCATCGAAGACGATGTAGAGATTGGTGCCAACACTTGTGTAGACCGTTCTACAATGGGTTCTACCTACGTACGCAAGGGCGTGAAACTCGACAACCTCGTACAGATTGCCCACAATACCGACATCGGCGCCAACACAGTGATGTCTTCTCAGGTAGGTGTAGCAGGCAGTACGAAGGTAGGCGAATGGTGTATGTTTGGCGGACAGGTGGGTATTGCCGGCCACATCACTATCGGCGACAAGGTGTTCCTCGGTGCCCAGAGCGGTGTTCCGGGCAGCCTCAAGAGCGGCCAGCAGCTCATCGGAACTCCTCCTATGGAGCAGCGCGCTTACTTCAAGTCTCAGGCTATCTTCCGTCGTTTGCCTGACATGTACAAGGAACTCAACGACCTGAAGAAGCAGATTGAAGAATTAAAGAAAAAGTAATTTTTTTCAATGTTAAATGTAAAGTGTTAAATGAGCGAATGCCCCAACAAGTTAACACTTAACATTTAACACCTAACATTAAAATAAATCGTTATGTCAAAACAGAAGACACTGAAAGGTAGTTTCTCTCTTTGCGGAAAGGGTTTGCATACAGGCTTGAGCCTCACCGTAACATTCAATCCAGCACCAGAGAACACCGGTTATAAAATACAGCGCATCGACCTCGAAGGCGAGCCTGTTATCCAGGCTGTAGCTGAGAACGTTGTTGAAACACAGCGCGGTACCGTACTCGGTAAGGGCGATATCCGCGTTTCTACCATCGAGCATGGTATGTCAGCACTCTATGCCCTCGGCATCGACAACTGTCTCATCCAGGTAAATGGTCCTGAGTTCCCTATCCTCGACGGTTCTGCTGCTCCTTATGTAGAGAAGATTCAGAGCGTAGGCATCCAGGAACAGAATGCAGAGAAAGATTACTACATCATCCGCCATAAGATTGAGGTGAAAGATAATAACGGGTCTGTTATCACCATTCTTCCAGACGAGGACTTCAGCATCACAGCCATGTGTTCTTTCGAGAGTAAATTCATCAACAGCCAGTTTGCTACCCTCGAAAAGATGGAGACATACGCAGAGGAGATTGCTTCTGCCCGTACCTTCGTTTTCGTACGCGATATCATGCCTCTGCTCCAGGCTAACCTCATCAAGGGTGGTGACCTGGACAATGCCATCGTTATTTACGAGCGCCAGGTAGAACAGGCTCAGCTCGACCAGCTCGCCGACCATCTCAAGGTGCCTCACATGGATGCCAACAAGTTGGGTTACATCCAGCACCGTCCATTGCAGTGGGAGAACGAATGTACACGTCATAAACTGCTCGATATCATCGGCGATATGGCACTCATCGGCAAGCCTATCAAGGGCCGCATCATCGCTACGCGTCCAGGCCATACCGTAAACAACAAGTTCGCCCGCCTCATGCGCAAGGAGATTCGCAAGCACGAGATTCAGGCTCCTATCTACGATCCTAACGAGGAGCCAATCATGGATAATATCCGCATCCGTCAGCTCCTGCCTCACCGCTACCCTATGCAGCTGGTCGATAAGGTCATCGCTATGGGGCCTAGCAGCATCGTGGGCGTAAAGAATGTAACCAGCAACGAGCCTTTCTTCACCGGTCACTTCCCTGAGGAACCGGTTATGCCGGGTGTTCTCCAGGTAGAGGCTATGGCACAGTGTGGCGGTCTGCTCGTCCTCAACCAGTTGGAGGAGCCTGAGCGCTGGAGTACTTACTTCATGAAGCTCGATGATGTGAAGTTCCGCAAGAAGGTGGTTCCGGGCGATACCCTCCTCTTCCGTGTAGAACTCCTCGCACCTGTACGTCATGGTATCAGCTCTATGAAGGGCTATATGTTCGTAGGCGACCAGGTGGTGGCAGAAGCTACTTTCACAGCACAGATTGTTAAGAACAAGTAAAACTCAGTTAATAGTTAATAGTTTATAGCGGCTGCGCCGTTTAGCAAGATTGCTTAGGTGGTTCAGGCTATAAACTATAAATTATAAACTTTAAACTAAATAGAAATGAATCAGATTAGTCCATTAGCGTTCGTTCACCCAGAGTCAAAACTCGGTGACAACAACATTATCGGTCCTTTCTGCTATATCGACAAGGACACCGTTTTGGGCGATAACAACGTATTGCAGAACAGCGTTACCATCCACGTGGGCGCTCGTATCGGCAACAATAATGAATTTTTCCCAGGCGCCAGCATCTCTACCAAGCCTCAGGACTTGAAGTTCAAGGGCGAGCAGACAACCTGCGAGGTGGGCGATAACAACAGCATCCGTGAGAACGTTACTATCTCTCGTGGTACAGCCTCTAAGGGCAAGACCGTAGTAGGCAGCAACAACCTCCTGATGGAGACCGTTCACGTGGCTCACGACTGCGTGCTCGGCAGCGGCTTGATTATCGGCAACTCTACCAAGTTTGCCGGTGAGGTGGTAGTAGATGACAACGCCATCGTCAGCGCCAACGTTCTCGTTCACCAGTTCTGCCACATCGCAGGCTACGTAATGATCCAGGGCGGTTGCCGTTTCTCTCAGGATATTCCTCCTTATATCATTGCCGGCAAGGAACCAACCCGCTACTGCAGCATCAACCTCATCGGTCTGCGCCGTCGCGGTTTCAGCAATGAGACCATCCAGAACATCCACGAGGCTTACCGCCTGCTCTACAGCAAGGGTATATTGAAGGAAGGTATCGAGGAAATCAAGAAGAATCTTGAGGTTACCAAGGAAATTCAGTACATTATCGACTTCGTTGAGAGTTCTCAGCGAGGCATTATCCGATAAAAGTAAAAGGGTAAAAAAGTAAAAAGGTAAAAAGAGCATCCTTGCATAGGTTTATGAAACGAGCAAGGATGCTTTTTTCTTGAATATAAAGAATGATATATGAAAACATTGATTGTGGTCTTAGGTCCTACCGGTGTAGGTAAAACGGAGCTTTGCCTTTCACTGGCAGAGCATCTCGCTATACCTATCATCAATGCCGACTCCCGCCAGATTTTCGCCGAACTCCCTATAGGAACCGCAGCCCCTACTGCCGAACAGCAGCAGCGGGTAAAGCATTATTTCGTAGGAAACCACCACATCGAAGATTATTACAGCGCTGCCCAATACGAGGCTGATGTGATGAATCTCCTGCAGGAAGATATCTTCAAGAATCACGATGTGGCTCTGCTTACAGGCGGCAGCATGATGTATATCGATGCTGTATGCAAGGGAATCGACGACATCCCTACTGTTCGTGACGACATACGCACTTGGATGAAACAGCGTCTGGAAGAGGAAGGGCTGGAGGCACTGGTAGAAGAACTCCACAAGATGGATCCGGAGCACTGGGCGATAGTAGACAGGAAGAATCCACGCCGCGTGGTTCATGCCCTGGAAATCTGCCATCAGACCGGCAAGACTTATACTTCTTTCCGCACAGCCG
>ENA-UEYI01000536-UEYI01000536.1-human-gut-metagenome-genome-assembly--contig:-NODE-536-length-37615-cov-8.496963_pt1 | contig 37615 bp, 20 predicted proteins | sample MGYA00242900_ERZ507916 | MGnify/ENA primary metagenome ERZ507916 (study PRJEB26167, sample SAMN06115521) | human gut metagenome | host: Homo sapiens | place: China:Chongqing | collected 2015-09-02...
TGATGTTTTTTTTGTTTGTAGTTGTTGAAGATTAAGCGTTTTAGGGCAATTTTTGTTATAAAAATCAATAAAGATTAAACATATTTTTGTATTTTTGTTTCGCTTATTAATTAAACGTAAAAATTAAAGTATGAAAAATCATCTAAAACATTTCCTTTTGTTAGTGGTGCTTGCTTTGTTCTGCACTGCTACAGCGGTAGCACAGGCTACATTAAAGGGTAAAGTCGTAGATGCGGAAAGCAATGAGCCTCTTATTGGCGCAACGGTTTCCGTAAAGGGTATTCCTCATGGTGTCGTAACTGATATTGACGGACTCTTTTCTTTAAAGGTGTCAAAATCTAACGCGACAGTTGTAATTCAGTATTTGGGTTACAAAACCGAGGAGGTGAAAGTATCGAAAAAAGGCAATGTCGATTTGGGAAATATCGGCTTGCGTCCCGACTCTAAAATGTTGGGCGACGTGGTTGTAACTTCATCAATGGCTGTTGCCCGTAAGACTCCGGTAGCGGTTTCTACAGTGGCACTCGATTTTATCGAAGAAAAGCTTGGTACTATGGAGTTCCCCGAAATATTGAAGTCAACTCCGGGTGTACATGCCAACAAAGAAGGTGGTGGTTACGGTGACTCTGAAATCTATATGCGTGGTTTCGATAATACTAACGTAGCGGTTATGGTAAACGGTGTTCCTATGAACGATATGGAAAACGGAAACGTTTACTGGTCTAACTGGGCAGGTCTTAGCGATGTAGCTCGTAATATTCAGAACCAGCGTGGTCTTGGTGCTTCTAAGGTATCGGCTCCTTCTGTAGGTGGTACTATCAACGTTGTTACTCGTTCTACCGATTCTAAGAAAGGCGGTATGGTATCTTACGCTCTTGGTAACGACAATATGAACAAGATGATGTTCAGCGTTTCTACAGGTATGTCTAAGAGCGGATGGGCACTCACGTTGTTGGGCTCTAAGAGCTGGGGTAACGGATATGCTCAGGGCTTGGATTTCACAGGTTATACTTATTTCATGAATATCTCTAAGCGTTTGAACGATGCTCACCAGTTGTCTCTTACTGCATTCGGTGCTCCGCAGACTCACTATCAGCGTAAGGGTGCGTTGACTTTGGCAGACTGGAAGATGACTGAACAAGTTTATGGTGTAGACCATTATAAATATAACGCTTCATACGGTTTCGATAATAACGGACAGCGTCGTACTGGCGAATATAATGTTTATCACAAACCTCAGATTAGCTTGAACCATCAGTGGCAAATAAATGATAAGTCTTCATTGAGTACAGCTCTTTATGCTTCAATCGGACGTGGATATGGTTATAGCGGCCAGGGAAATGGTGACTATGGTTATAAATACACAGACTGGAACGGAGCTTACTACGGTACACTGCAGACTCGCTTCCGTAAAGCTGACGGTACTTTCGATTACGGAGCTATCGAGGATCTTAATGCTGCAAGCGAAAACGGTTCTATGTTGGTTATGGGTAAATTGAAGAACTACCATAACTGGTATGGCTTGCTCTCTACTTTCACTACTAAGTTCGGTAAATACTTCGATTTCTATGGAGGTGTAGACTTCCGTTATTATAAAGGTACTCATACAAACGAAATTTGCGACTTGTATGGCGGTAAGTATTATATGGACTCAAGCACTCGTAGCTCTGTATCGGCAGCTAACAACATCGCAGCCGCTAATCCTACTTGGAAATACGAAAAATTGGGCGTAGGCGATGTAGTTTATCGTGACTACGATGGTCATGTAGTTCAGGAAGGCGCATTCTTCCAGACTGAATTCAACAAAGATAAATTGGCTGCTTTCGTATCGGGTTCTCTTTCTAATACTACTTACTGGCGTTACGACCGTATGTATTACGACAAGGCTCATGCAAAATCAGACGCTATCAGCTTCATCGGCTTTACTGCTAAGGGTGGTGCCAACTATAACTTGACAGAACATCACAACGTATTCTTCAACGCTGGTTACATCAGCCGTGCTCCTAAGTTCAGCTACGGTGCTTTCTTGAACTCTAACACAAGCCACACTCTTAATAAGGACGCTAAGAACGAAAAGATTCTTTCTTTCGAATTGGGTTATGGTTATCGTAACAGCTGGATGAAAGCCGATGTTAATGCTTACTGGACTAAGTGGCTTGATAAGAGTATGACTAAATCGGGTACATTGGGTCAGGCTCAGACAGAATACTTCTTGAACATGACAGGCTTGAACGCTCTTCACCGTGGTTTGGAAGTAGAAGTTAAGTTCTTCCCGACCAAGTGGCTGGATATTAACGGTATGTTCTCTTTGGGCGACTGGAAATGGGATAGCAACGCTAAAGGTTACGCATTCGATGACAGAGGTATGCCTTTGAACAAGAACGGTGAAATAGCAAGCGGTGTAGGTGCCGAAGATCACGTATCTACTTCTATCTTGATGAAAGGTATTCGTGTAGGTGGTTCTGCACAAACTACTGCAGCTCTTGGCGCAACTGTTAAGATTGGCAAGTCAATTCGTGTAGGTGCCGACTGGACTTACGCCGGACGTAACTATGCTTACTACTCTCTGAACGGTAACAACCTTTCTTTGGGTAAAGAAACTACAGTGGCAGATCCTTGGAAGATTCCGGCAGCAAGCCAGATCGATATGAACGCATCGTATAAGTTTAAGATGGGAGGCCTTAACGCTACTCTGTCGGGTAACGTAAATAACCTGCTCGACTATCAATACATTTCGAAAGCATGGAACCCAAGATCGGGTGAAGCTACTGATAGCAATATCTACTGCTTCTACGCATTCGGACGTACTTACAGCGTGAGACTGAAGGTTAACTTCTAATCATTACTTTAAAACAGAATTCAAATTATGAAAAAGATATTATTACTATCAACTGTAGCTTTGGCGTCACTTGCGTCTTGTAGCGATTACGAAGATCAGTTCAATTTGCCGTCGCAGCTGACGGATGTAAAGAACGGTACTTCTCTCGTGCTGGGCGGATCTGATTATTCAGCCATCGCCAATTTATCTGCTAATAAGGAACTGGCTTTGTCGCTCGATCCGGAAGGTAAAACCTATGCTGATGCTTTAGCTAAATTAGGTGATCAGAAGTATTTCGATAATATGATTACCGCTGAACAGTTCTTGCCGGCATACATCGCCAACAAGTTCCCTCAAGTAGATATGGGTTCAAGAATCCGCGTTACCTATAATTCATATTGCGGAATGTCACAGTATCTTTCAGACTTCGCAAACTTGAAGTCAGAATATACGTTGACTAAGAGCGACTATAAGTCTGTATGGGGTGAAGTTTCTACAGCTAAGTACCTTACTCCGGCTACCATCTCTAAGATGAACGATGTTCTTTCTGCCGCTTATCCTAAAGCTGCAGCAGGCGATATGGCGGTTGTAAACTACGCTTATTCAGAATTCGAACCGTCTGCTGGTGGTGATGAAATTCCGAATGTATATCAGAAAGTAACTTCATTCGATGCTGAAGGCGGTAATTATGTAATTGCTGCTTTGGCAGACGATGGAAAATATTATCCTTTCGGTAAACTTGATGACGGAAAGACCTATGGATATGTAATGCCGTCTCCTATTACTGTAGGTGACAATAATGTTATTGCTACTGATGAAGGCGAAAGTCAGGTGGTGACTATAGAAAAGTCTGAGAAAGGTTATAGATTGAAAAATACGAACGGCCAATATTTGTATATGGCTGGAACCTATGATAGCTTTAATGTAAATACTACAGCTCCTGCCGAAGGTGCAGATTGGACTATCGCTTCAAATGGTGATGGTACATTCAATTTTAAGAATGTCTTGACAGGAAAAAGCATCAAAATGAATTTTTACAAAGAAAAATATCAGTTTGGTAGCTTTGCAGACGCAAAACATACTTATATGAATGAGCCGATGGATAAAGAATCTAAACGCTTCACCATAAAGGACATTCTTGTTCCTAGTGCTATAGAGAAAGTTTGGTCGTTTAATGAAAAATATAAGTATTATAACGCATCATCGTATAAAGACAATAAGAATTACGCTTCAGAAAGTTGGTTAGTCTCCGATGAAATAGATTTTACAAAGGCTAATAAACCTATTATGAGCTTTGATGTGGCAATGAATTTCTTGAATACAGATGTATTTACAGATCATTTCGCATTGAAAGTTTCTGAAGATTATGTCGACGGTGTAAAAACCGCTACATGGACTGATTTGGCTTTCGACAATTCAGATTTAGGAAAAAACTGGAATTTTAAAACCATATCAAATCTCGATCTTTCTGCATATAAAGGAAAGAAAATTCATATCGCTTTCCAATATAAGGGAACTGATGCTTGCGCTCCTACTGCACGAGTTAAGAACGTGAAGATTATTGAGCCGAAGTATTGGGATGTATGCTTGTTTAAGGAAACTCCTGAAAACGAAATTAGCACAGCTTCATTGTCAAGAGCAAGTCGCGCTGCTGGTGATGCCAATACTACAGGCTTGTATGTTTACGACGGAACAGCTAAGGCTTGGAAGGCTTATTCTGTAAAAGACGACGCTGCTGAAGTAGTTGTATTGCAGCCAGAAGACTATGCACAGGTAGGCGCAGAGTTCATCGCTAAACCTATTCTTTATTTGCCTACTATCCTGCAGAATAAATTACCTTTCGCTAATGCCGGACAGAAAGCCGTTGTAATCTATAACAAGGCTAAAGAAACACCTGCGGCAGTAGAATATACATATTCTAAAGAAGGATGGGCTGCTTCTAAGGAGTACAAGACTCAGACTTCTGTATTTTTGCTGACTGAAAATGGTTACGAAGCTCAGGCTAACACTTATTTGAATGAGACATTGCTTGGCGATGAAGGTGGATTTAAGGCATTCGATATTGCATTGACTGGTGTAAGTTATGTATGGAAGAATGATGCAACCTATGGATGGAAGGGTTCAGCATTTGCAAGCAAGACAAACTATGCTGCAGAAAGCTGGTTGGTTTCTTCTGCTATTAATTTGACTGAAGCTATGGATCCTGTCATTACATTCCAGGAAGCTCTTAACTTCTTGGGCGGTAATAAACTCGAAGACTTTATCCAATTCAAGGTTTCTACAGATTTCGACGGTGAAGATGTATTGGGTGCTACATGGGAAGATTTGGAATTGAATGCTGACCAGCGTAGTACAGGTGACTCTTGGACTTTTGTAACCGTAGGACCTTGTTCTTTGGCAAGCTATATAGGACATAACATCCATCTTGCTATAAGATATAAGAGTACAGACGCATGTGCTCCTACATACGAATTGAAGAATATTGTTATCAACGAAAAGTAATAGCATTTAATTAATGAAAAAGTATTTATATTCTTTAGTATTGGCTATGGGCTTGTCGTTTGTAGCATGTAGCGAAGCAAACGATGTCCCCAACAATACGATAGAAACAACAGACAGTAAGGCAACTACTCTCGTGCTGAAAGGTTACGAGAGTACAGCCTCTGGCTTTACGATATTTCAACCAGCTGGTTATAGTTCGCCTTTTTATATAAAAGACAAACAGTTCTACGGTAGCGTATATAATTTCGCCGAAGTAGGAACTAAGCGTCTTGATGAGGTTAGCGACGATTATAAGTCGGTTTCTTCATGGACAGAAACAGCCGATATTAAAGACGGTTGTGTATACTGGGCTTGGTGTAAGGGCGCAGATATGTATCGTTATTCTAAATTCCGTGTGATAGGTATCGACGGAAACAATGTAACGATAGAATATGTATTGGTAGAAACAAGTACTCCGGCTTCGGGCGAGAATGTCAACAGCAATCCTGCTGTAGGTAACTTGGCTGCGGCAGCTCTTGAAATGCCACACCTTAATGCTGACTATCAGTTCGTAAATCATTATGTTACATATGATAAAGTATCTGTATTGAACTATTCTTTGGAATGGTGCTCTACCATGATGCACTCTAACTGGGTAGCTTTTTCGTTCGACGCTACTACATGTCAAGACAATGTAAAGCGTGGAAAGAATTGGCAGCAAGACCCAGAGGTGGATTCTAAGTTGCAGCCTGAAGAAGCTAACCATAAGAGCGACGGTTATGATAAAGGACACTTGGTAGCTTCGGAAGACCGTGTTTATTCTAAGGAAGCTAACGACCAGACTTTCTATTACACTAATATCAGTCCGCAGATTGGTGAGTTCAATCAGAATTATTGGGCACAATTGGAGCAACAAGTTCGGGATTGGGGACGTTCTTGCACTAAAAAAGGTACATACGATAAGGTATATGTAACCAAAGGCGGTACGCTTAATAACTTGAAAAAGAATTTCACAGGAAAGCTTAAGGCAAACGATGGAGTATATCCAAAAACCGATGAAAATGGTAAAACCATTAAAGGTTTGGCATGTCCATCTTATTACTTCATGGCTATCTTGAGCCAGAAGGGAGATACTTATCATGCCATAGCATTCTTGGTCCCTCATGAAGAAGGCTTGCCAGAGAGTCCTAAGGCAGCCGATTTGCAGAAATATGCGGTATCGGTTAATGAGTTGGAACAGGCTACCGGAATCGACTTCTTCTGCAACTTGGACGATGCAATAGAAAATCAGGTTGAGGCTGAAAAGAACTTCGACGACTGGACTTGGTTATAATTTAGCCAAACTATAAAAAATAGAGGCAATCTGCTGGTTCCGCTAAGGAATTCGGCAGGTTGCCTTTCTTTATTCTACAATATTATACTTCTTTTCTACAACATTGCACTTTTCTTCTACAATCTTGGTATAACGCTTTCGACGGAGAGCGATACTTTTGCCTCGTAACAAAAACGATTTAGAATTATGAAAAATGCCCTTTTACTTGCCGCTGCAACACTGCCTGTAGTTTCTATGGCTGCACGTCAGCGTCCAAACATTATTTATATATTCACCGACCAGCAGACTGCTTCAGCTATGAGCTGTAGTGGAAATACAGATCTTCATACCCCTAACATGGATAAGTTGGCAAAGAACGGAGTTCGTTTTGTCAATGCCTACTGTACTGCTCCATTGAGCGGACCTTCGCGTGCGTCTATGTTTACCGGACATTTCCCTGGCGAAACAGCAATGGAGCGTAATGATGCCAAAATTCCAGATTCATTGAAGAACGTTACACTCGGTTCTTTAGTGAAAAATGCCGGATATGAATGTGCTTATGGCGGTAAGTGGCATGTACCCGAACTTTCTATTCCTGACGGCATATACGGTTTCACCACTATTCATCCGTCAAACGAAGTAGGGCTGGGCGAGGCATGTGCAGATTACATTTCTAAATCGCACGATAAACCTTTCTTCCTGGTAGCTTCGTTCATCAATCCTCATAATGTATGCGAGTACGCTCGTCAGCAGAACTTGCCGTTGGGTAATGTAGAGGCACCAGATGTTGCCGATTGCCCCGGAGTTCCCGCCAACTTCGCCCGTAACCCGTACGATGCCGGAGTGATATCTATGGAAAAGCAGAATAACTATTCGGCATATCCTACTACAGATTATACCGTGACCGACTGGCGTTTGTATCGTTATACCTATTACCGTTTGGTAGAAAAGGTAGATGCCGAAATAGGTAAGATAGTAGATGCTATAGACAAGAACGACTTGTGGAAGAATTCTGTTATCATATTCTCAAGCGATCATGGCGACGGAATAGGTGCCCATAAGTGGAATCAGAAATCGGCTCTTTACGAGGAGGTGGTAAACATACCTATGATTGTTACCCTGCCCGGAAAGAAGAACGCCGGAAAGGTAGTAAATCAGTTGGTAAGTAACGGAGTAGACTTTTTCGCTTCGGTATGCGATTGGGCTGGAGCTACCATGCCTGCCAGTGCATCGGGCGTATCATTCCGTAAGGTAGTAGAAGAAGCTACCGACGCAGTAAAAGGACAAGACTATATAGTTTGCGAAACCACATTCGATAAAGGTATTACCCGTGGATGGATGGTTCGTACCCCTAAATATAAATACGTGCTTTACGATAAGGGTACACATCGCGAACAGCTGTTTGATATAGAAGCCGACCGTGGCGAAATGCGTAACTTGGCTATGGAGCGTGCATACAAGCCTACTTTAGAGCAATGCCGCGATATCCTTGACGCATGGATGCGCCAGCATCACATTAAGATGACAAAGAAACATCTTAATGACGTGCCGGGACGTAAGTTGTAAAACATAATGCTCTTTCATAAATAATTGATTTAGATTTAGTATCTGGGTCGGGCTTCTCTCGCAGGAGTTCGGCCCTCATGCTTTTATATATGCCTTTCTAAGAGAAACTCAGCACATTACATTCAGACAATACTATTATTATTCTCGGAATTTCATATTTTATTCATAACTTTGTCTTATTAAGTATAGACAATAGCAAAACTAGATTAGCATGAAAAAATATGCCCGATGGACCGCTATAGCCGTGGCATCACCGTTCATCTTATTCTTTATCTTGAGCGTGCTGATTTACTTGCCGCCGGTACAGAATTTCTTGGTAGATACAGCTATGCGATATGCTTCTTCTGCTACCGGAATGCATATCTCTATCAAGCGTATCTCTCTGAAGTTTCCACTAGATCTTGTGGTGAACCAGACATTGGTGGTCGATAAAAAAGATACCATTCTAAACGCTCAGAAACTGACCGTTTCGGTGCAGCTTATGCCTCTTTTGCATCAAAAGGTGGAGCTGGACGGAATGCGCTTGGAGGGTGCTCGTGTTAATACGGCTGGGCTTATAGAAGGAATGACCCTGAGAGGTAAGTTGGACGATATGTTTGTAGCTGCTCATGGTGCCGATTTGGCCAAAGAAACTCTTATTGTGGATAATCTGCAGATGGAAAATGCCCATCTGGCTTTGTGCTTTACTGATACCTTGGCTACCGATATTACCGAAACGGATACTCTGCGATGGAAGATAAAGTTGCACGAGGCGCAGCTTAATAAAGTCAGGTTCCGTCTGGATATGCCTATGGATTCTTTATGCATGACATTAGGCGTAGGTAAGGCTACTCTGAAAGAAGGCGATGTAGATTTTTATAAGTCGGCTTATGCGGCAAACTCTTTCTCGATAGAAAAGGGTAGTATCGCTGTCGATTTAAATAATGATACTATATCGGCTCAAGGTCTTGATTATAATCACTTACGTTTTACCGACCTTAATTTTGTTGCCGATTCATTATATTACGGAACCGATAAAATACGGGCGTTTATCAATAAGTTTACTCTGAAAGAACGTTCGGGACTGGAGGTGGTTTCTACCAAAGGACATCTTTTGGCCGATGACCAGGCGGTGCACATTCCATTGCTTAAGATTACCACGCAGAACTCCGACTTGGAGTTGCAGGCAGATGCCGATTGGAATTTGGCGAATATGAATAAAAACGCCAAGGTGCGTGCCCGACTCATGGCTAACATCGGAAAGAACGATTTGATGAAAGCCTTGCCACACTTGCCACAAGATGTGGTGAAGAGTTGGCCGGCGATTCCTATATCCATAAAAGCCGGTGTAGACGGTACATTGAAGCGGATGAAAATAACCGCTATGACGCTGAATATCCCCGATGTGTTCCGTGCCGAAATGAGTGGTGAGATAACTAACCTTACCGATAGCTTAAAGCGTACCGGAAACGTTACTTTATCTGCCGAAGCTGGGAATATGGATTTTATGAAAGCTCTTACCGGCGGATTTGTGATACCGCATGGCACTAAACTGAATGCCGATGCGCAGTTGAACGGCAGTCATGCAGAGACTAATATCGCGCTGATACCGCTTCAGGCTGGAAGAATGTCGTTCTCGGGTAATTATGATATGCTTTCCGAAGACTATAAGGCAGTTCTCAGTATTGATACCTTAGACCTTCACGCATTCCTTCCGCAAGATTCTCTGTATAAGGTCATCGCAAAACTTGAAGCCGAAGGAAAAGGATTCGATTTCTTCTCTACACGCACTTACGGAACCTTAAAAGGCGACTTGTTTCGGTTAGAATACGGCCATCGTCGATACAGTGGCGTAAGTCTGTTTGCCAACATCAAAGAGTGTAACGCCATTGCCGATTTGAATATAAACGACTATGTAGCCCGTTTTGATGCGCACCTCACAGCATTGCTTCACCATAGCCGTGTCAGTGCCGAGCTGACAGCCGATTTGCAGCGTCTTAAACTGATGTCTATGGGTATTACTGCCAAAGAGTGTACTCCGTCGTTACATCTTGAAGCCCGTGCCGGTTCGGATATGAAAAAGCATCACGGTGTGAGAGTATCAGTAACTGACATACGTGTAAAAACCGAAAAACAATCGTTCAAGACAAAAGACCTTCATGCCGGTCTTGAGTTGGCTACCGATTCTGTGCGAAGCTTCGTCAACGCAGGCGATTTGACTTTCCTTTTCCGCTCTAACACGGGGTGGGAGCACTTTATGCGCGATGTTGACCGCTACTCTGCCGAAATGGAAAAGCAATGGAAGAAGAAAGTTATCAATCAGAAACTATTGCAGGAATTATTGCCCGACGCTCGACTTCGTATCTTGGCGGGTGCCGATAACCCTGCCGCTAATATGCTCGCCACTACGGGTATGCATTTCGATAAAATAAACAGTGATATACGCATCTCGCCGCACACTGGTGTGAATGGGGCATTCAATCTTTATGGGTTGAGAACGGATAGTTTGAAACTCGACACTATTTATATCCATGCTCATCAGCAAGCCGACACTCTGTTCTTTGATAGTGGTATCAAGGCTTTGGCCAACAAATGGCAAGAAGCGTTTAATGCTTCGTTGCACGGCTTTATAGGTTCTACCGATGCGTTGGCGCGTGTAGAGTACTTTAACGGCAGAGGAGAGAAGGGCGTAGATTTAGGACTGAGAGCCGACTTGCACGATAAGGGTATTATACTTCGTGTGGCTCCAGAAACGGCTACAATACTTTATCGTCCGTTTATGGCGAATGCCGGAAACTACGTATTCTTGAGCGATGCCGGTAAGATATTTGCCGATTTGAAACTGCACGATAAAGACAATACCGGTATATCCTTGTTCTCTACTCCCGATTCGTTGGCTTTGCAAGATCTTACGTTTGGCATTCATCGTGTAGATATAGGTGAGTTGAGACGTGTTGTTCCTTATATGCCTCAGATAGCCGGATTCATCAATGCCGAAGCGCACTATGTGCAGATGACCGATGATGATATGCAGGTGGCTATGGATGTTAGCGTCAATAATCTGGTTTACAATAAGCAGCCGTTGGGCAATTGGGGCATGAATGCCGTTTATTTGCCTGGCGAACATGGCGAGCATTGCATAGACGGCTTTGTTACCCTGGATGGCGAAGAGGTGATGAGTTTGGGCGGTTCTTATCTGCTTGCTACCGAAGAACAACCCGATGATTTGAAGGCTACGCTTACTCTCAACCATTTTCCGCTGCACACGGCTAATGCGTTTATTCCTTATGGCATGGCTAGCATGGGAGGAGATGTTGACGGATCGATGAGTGTATCTGGCTCTACCGAGCATCCGTTGCTCAACGGTACGTTGATTCTGGACAGTGTATCGTTAGCCATTCCGCAGGCTTCGCTGAACCTCCGTTTCGACAGCCGTCCTGTAGCGGTAGAAAACAGTAAGATGCAGTTTAATGATTTCAGCATATTCACTAAGGGGCGTACGCCTTTTACTATTAACGGTACGGTAGATATAGCCGACGTTATCAATCCTCGCCTTGATTTGCGTCTGTTCGCTCAGAATTTCGAACTGATTAATGCACGCCGCACCCGCGAGTCTTTGGTTCACGGTAAGCTATATGTCGATTTCAACTCTACACTGCGTGGAACTCCCGATGCGCTCAGAATGCGTGGTAATATGAACGTGCTGGGTAAGAGTAACTTTACATACGTGTTAAAGGATTCGCCGCTTACGGTAGAAGACCGTTTGGGAGAGACGGTGACATTTGTCGACTTCAACGATACCACTACCTTTGTCAGGCCATCGGAGACTATTTCGTTGGGAGGTCTCGACATGCTGATGACTATGCACATAGATGAGGCTGTGCAGGCACGAATCGATTTGAACGAGTCGGGTAGCAACTATATGTTGCTCGAAGGTGGTGGAGACCTTTCTTTCCAGTACGAGCCGGATGGCGACATGCTGCTTAACGGACGCTATTCTCTCATCAGCGGAGAGATGAAGTACGAAATGCCTGTAATCCCACTAAAGACGTTTAAGATACAAGAAGGTAGTTACATAGAATGGGCTGGAAACCTGATGAATCCGTTGCTTAATATTAAGGCGACAGAAAGAGTCAGGGCTTCTGTACCTACTTCTTCCGGCAGTCAGTCTACCCGTATGGTGAATTTTGATGTTGGAGTAAACATGACAAACCGCTTGGAGAACTTAGGATTCACCTTTACGCTTGAGGCACCCGACGACGGAACTATGCAGAACGAGCTGGCTGCTAAATCGGGCGAAGAAAAGAACAAGTTGGCTGTGACCATGCTTGTTACAGGTATGTATATGGACGAGAATTCCACTGCTAAGGGTATCAACGCCAATAGTATGCTCAACTCTTTCTTGCAAGGCGAAATCAACAAGGCGGCAGGTAACGCACTGAAGTCTATCGATATAAACTTCGGTATGGAAACAACCGACGATGATAACGACGGAACGAGCCGTACCGATTATAAACTACAGTTCGCCAAACGTTTCTGGAACAATCGTTTCCAGGTGGTGATAGGCGGAAAGATTTCTACCGGAAATGACGCGCAGCAACAGCAGGAGGCTTTCATCGATAATATTTCATTGGAGTACCGACTTGATAATAGCGGCACACGTTATGTCAAGTTATTCCACGATAAGAACTATGAAAGCATCCTCGATGGCGAGGTGATAGAAACCGGTGTAGGTTTGGTACTGCGCAGAAAAGTTAGTAAGTTGGGCCAGTTGTTCATATTCCGTCCGCTTAAAAAGAAGAAGAAATCCGATAAGAATAAGCAGGAAGTATTGCAGAAGGCTTCGGCTACCGAAAAACGAGAACATACAGAACCGCAAACTGATAATGATAAACGATGAAGCAGAGATACATATCATATAAGGCTTATAGATGGGCGATGGCTATATTGGCGGTCATCGTATTGGCCGCATGTTCTACAACTAAGCATTTGCCAGAAGGGGAGACTCTTTATTTGGGATTGAAGAAGGTAAACATTGTAAATGAAGATAAGAGTCCCGCAGCAGAGAACGCACTCGAAGAGGTGAATGGAGCCATAAGCATAGCTCCAAACAACGCTATATTCGTAAACCCTAACGTGCGTTTCCCTATACCCTTCGGACTGTGGATATATAATCGGTTTGAACGTTATGAAAATGGCTTCGGACATTGGATTTTCAAGAAGTTGGCTGCCAAGCCCGTGCTGGTGTCAACGGTAAATCCTGATACTCGTGTCAAGGTGGCTACTAATCTTCTGCACGACTATGGCTATTTTAACGGAAAGGTTACTTATCAGGTAGATAGCACCCATAATCCGCGTGCCGTAAAGTTGAGCTACGATATTAATATGGGTAAGCCATACTTTATTGACACCCTTGAATATAGAGGATTCTCAGCTTATGCCGACAGTCTGATTAATGCCAATCTGTCGGGACGTTTGGTTAATAAAGGCGATCATTTTAATGTGGTGACTCTTAATAGCGAGCGCGACCGTATCATAGATTTGCTCCGAAATCACGGGTATTACTATGCACGTAGCGAATTTCTTGCCTTTTACGCCGATACGCTAAAGCGTTCGGGATATGTAAACATACGTATGCAGCCTAAAAAGAACCTTCCGCCCGAAGCGTTGCGCACTTATTTTTTAGGTAACACTACGGTACGACTTACGGGATATAACGGTGAAGAGCCTACAGACTCCATCCGTCTGCATGATTTCACTATTCATTATTCAGGAGATAAACCTGGCTTACGCTTTAATGTGTTGCGAAACCGTTTTATATATCGTAAAGGAGAACAGTATTCTCTTCTAAGACAGAACTATACACAAGAGGCTCTTTCTCGCTTAGGCGTATTTAAGTATAACGAGTTCCAGTACGTTCCGCGCGGAAATGATACGCTCGATATCAACGTTAATTCATTGTTCGACTTGCCATACGATAGTGAGCTTGAACTGAATGCTACCATGAAGAGTACCAAGCAGACGGGTCCGGGGGCTATTTTCAAACTTTCGCGTAAGAACTTCCTTCGCATGGGTGCTTCGCTAAGCTTAGAGTTGAACGGATCGTACGAGTGGCAGACCAGCTCTACGGTGAATAGAGAGAAGTCGGTAATGAATTCATACGAGCTTGGTGCGGCTTTGACGCTTGAGTTTCCGCGCATCATACTTCCGTGGATTAAGAACCGCATCGACCCGTTCCGTTTCCCGTCGCATACCAACTTCAAGATATACATAGACCAAGTGAACCGTGCTCGATATTTCCGTATGCTTTCGTTTGGTGGAAGTGTATCGTACAGTTTCCAGCCATCGCGTAGCATGAAGCATACGGTTACTCCGTTACATCTGGCTTTCAATAGATTGCAGCACCGCACCGCTGCTTTCGATTCGGTAGCTACTGCCAACCCAATGCTTTTCCGAAGCCTTGACGACCAATTCATACCTTCGGTAACATATACGTTTACATTCGATGACTCTTGGAAACAGAAGCGTGTGCAGTGGTGGTGGGAGAACTCCATCAGTTCTGCCGGTAATGTTACTTCGCTTATTTATCAAGCGTTCGGAAAGAAACTATCGCAGCGCGACAAGAAGTTCCTCGGTACTCCGTTTGCACAGTATTTGAAGTACACTACCGAGTTGCGACCGCTTATTAAGTTCGATGATAGAAACCATTTGGCAATGCGCCTTATGGCAGGCGTGATATGGGCTTACGGAAACAAGACCGTGGCACCGTATAGCGAGCAGTTCTATGTAGGAGGTGCCAACAGTATCCGTGCCTTCAGTATCCGTTCTATCGGTCCCGGACGTTTCCATCCGGCAGAGGCTTCACGCTTCTCTTATGTAGACGAGACTGGTGACATTAAGTTGGAAGCCAATTTGGAATACCGTTTCCGTATCATAGGCAATCTATTTGGAGGTAATCTTAATGGTGCCACATTCCTCGATGCCGGAAATGTATGGCTGATGCGTTCAGACAGCTCTCGTCCCGGAGCGAAATTTACCTTCAATAAATTCTTCGATAGCTTGGCGTTAGGCACAGGCGTAGGTATCCGTTACGACCTATCATTCTTGGTACTTCGTCTTGACTGGGGAATTGCATTACACGTACCTTACGAAACCGGAAAGAGCGGATATTATAATATTCCTCGTTTTAAAGATGGTATGGGCGTTCATTTCGCTATCGGTTATCCGTTCTAAGTTATTATTCTATATAAAAAAAGCATGGTATGCGCGCATACCATGCTTTTTTATAGATAGTACGCTCGGCATGAGCATTGTCTAACGGGTGAAAGTCCCGAGCAAGCCCTAATAGCTGGAATTGCATAGTCAAAGGCAAGGGTGTCCATCGCGAGGTGGAATCTGAAGGAAGCTGGCGACAAATATCTGACCTAACGGACAGAAACTTCATATAAGACATGTGACCGTGGGTAAGGTTGCTATTCAAACCAAAGCCCCATAGCTATTCGGAACGGTCGGTGTAAATGAAGCGGGTATAAGATGGAAAGACAATGCCCTTATCCGAGGAGGTCTTACGGACGCTTCAAATAGTTTTTTTTACGAAAGAAGCGGAGTAAAGCTTGCCGTGAGAAGTCAGCAGACGCCATAGTAGTGCAACAGTCGATAACGTTGCACGAAGGGCTGAACCTAACAATTAAACGATAGTAATTGAAACATACCTTATGAAGGAAAGAATGCAGAAAACATTATCCCAAGTTAATGGCTGCCCCCAAAGAGATAGGTCGGAAACCGAACGGTATGGGGGAGTGCAGACCTTCATGTGGATGTGTGAAGACAACATCGTGGAAGTACCATTCGACAAGGAACACCTTTTCGAGCAAATCCTTAGCCCCACGAATCTCAATCGAGCATACAAAGCCGTTATGAGAAACAAAGGCTGTGGTGGTATCGACAAGATGTCGTGTGAGCAACTGCTCACATGGCTCTTGACCAATAAGGATGAACTCAACCGTTCCTTGATGGACGGTTCTTACCGTCCGAACCCAGTGAAAAGGGTAGAAATACCCAAAGATAATGGCAAGAAGCGCCTGTTGGGAATACCTACAGTAGTAGAGCGTTTGGTGCAACAAGCCATAAACCAAGTATTGACTCCCATCTATGAAAACCAATTTTCCAAGACGAGCTACGGCTTTCAAAATATCGTAGGAAAGTACTGACCGGTGAAGTGGAAACCCGACTGAAACAGCTGTTGTCAGAGCGCAGCGCGGAAAACGGCTGGCAATTGGAGGGGATGGAAGTCATGCCCGACCACGTTCACTTGTTCATCAAGGCTACGCCGTCAGATTCTCCGGCGCATATCGTCTCCCAACTGAAAGGCTACACGTCATTTAAGCTCAGGGAAGAGTTCAAATGGTTGCGTAGCCATCTGCCAACCCTCTGGACTCGCTCTTATTACGTCGAAACCATCGGCCATATATCGGAAGAGACCATCTTGAGGTATATCGAAGACCAGAAGAAAGTGTGAGACGGACGACGATTCATCCAATACCTAAAGGAATGGGCTTTCTCGCAAAACATGCGTAATATTTTTGATTGAGTTTTCAAGAGTTACCCACACGAAACGTTACAGAGCCAAATATTGTCTTATTTCTTCTCGTAAGGTATGACAATCTTGAAACCCCGACCACGAAGCACAACATCTTTTTCCCTCACCTCTTCTACGTATAATTTACAATTGCCCTCTTTCAATCCGCTACTTGCGAACTCATCAGGATAAAGCATCGAGAACGAGACATCAATATGTGTTCCAGCCACGGGATTGACAACAGCAGGTGTTATCTTCAAAACCTTCCGGGAAGAATATGGGCGCGCACCGTTGCAGAGCCACACTCCCACACCGGGACGCCGCACGGCCATCACCGTGTTCATCTGCTCGTAAAGACTGTGCGAAGTGGTGCCATAGACGCCCACGCGACCGGCCGTACCATCGCAGCGCACAACGACTTTCAGAGTCTTCTCTTTCTTGTCTTGCGAGATGACCCGTATCATCGCCTCACCCTCGTAATAGGCTTGAATTTCCAAGATGTTGGTCTTTGCGTTCCACTTCGCATTGATTACTTTATCCGAGTCTTCTATCTTCAAGTCAACGATGTCTCCCCCACCGTTCAAGCTCACGAACTTACTTTCATCACGAGGATAAAGTCTTATTTCCGACTGGCTGATACTGAGTTCAGGAACCACCACGTTGATTTCCACACGCTTTTTGAAGTCGCCAGAAATGATGGTGGCATAGGTTCGTCCCTCCCATATCCCACTGATGCGCAAGGTATCTTTGCTGATCTTGACCTCCGCGACTTTCGAGTCGGCAACATTGGCCATATATTTTCCAGTTCCCCCGCTGAGAATAATGGTTCGGGTAGACAGCTTATTGAGCGAAACCTCGGTGATGTTGTCAGTTCCCAAGCGGATGTCGTTCTTTTCCTGTATGTTGTCGCTGTCGCATGCAGCAAACACGATGCCGCAACATAGCAGCAAATAAAAAAGTATTTGTTTCATCGTTTTTCTAATCCACATTCAATTTGTATTCTATATCCCATTTGCGTTCAGGCGTCTCTGTGATTTCGATTTGCAGGATATGCTGCCCCTTGCCCGTGAAGATAATGCTACCATTAACAGGCGTCACAGGCATTCCGTCTACCCTGTATATGATTTTGGCGTCGGGATCGGCCAAATCGTGATAGAACAGCCGCAGTGTGCGTGGACAGGTTCCGACCTCACGCACTGTGTACAAATAAGGAACGCGATCTTCCTCGTCAATGCCCGTATTCATCCGTTGGGTCTGTTGCGTGAGCGGAGCAGAAGGAGCCGATATTTCCGACCCCTTGACAGAACACACGCTGAACTGATAGGATTTGCCCGGTTCGAGTCGCTCGACGATATAGGATGTCCCTTCTGTAGTAGCCACTTTTTCTCCATTCATTATGATTTGATAGCTTACATTTTCTTCGGCAATGGCATTCCACGACAGCTCCATTTCTCGCTGCTGCGGTCTGACCACGACATTGGAAGGCGCTTCGAGCGCCGCTGAGGGTTTCCCCTCTTTGGTCTGCACGAATGAGATGTCGTCGATAAGAATGCAACCGCCGGCTTCTGCCGACTTGTAATCGTTTTCAATATAGAGGCCCACTCCAGCCTTGTCTACTCCAGCAGGAGCCTTGAATGTAAATGTCTTCTGTTGCCACTGATCCGAGAAATCCGTTGCTTTTTCTTTGTCGCGCGTCTCTTTCTTTATGGATGTCGTGCCCTTATACCAGTCTACCGTTACCGTGATATTGGGATTCTTGACATTACCCTTATACCAATAGGTAAGGCGGTATTCTCCGCCAGCCTCAATCGCGATGTGATAAGGGTTGAAATTCTCGTCGCGCGAGAAGAACGAGCCCCCATTGGGATATACTTTCACGGCGAATACACCGCTGTGCGCATCCTTGATTCTCGTATAGAACAACGACGAGTTGAAAGACCAATAAAGCGGTTTTTGATAAGGATCAAAATAGCCGGGAGGTTCTTCCTCCTCATCCTCTTCGTCGTCTTCTCCTGATGGAGGAGGCGTAACTTTGGCGTATTCTTCAAATCCGCCATTGGGAATTAGTTCTTTCCCCAACTGTGCCTTCGCCGTAAACGAAAGCGACAATAATAATAAAACGAAATAGATTCTATGTATCATTCTGTGTGAAGTTTGCTAATTGGAATGTTTAATATCGTCGAGTGTCAGCCCATAGCATTTACCGATGGCCGCCGCCACATTCTTGAGAGATCCTTCGGTCGATTCCGAGCCAAGCAGCCGCTGTTTGTCCCACAATCCGCTGCCGGCCGTGAGCTGTGCGATGAAATGTGTTGCTTCTTCGTAGGAAAGGTAGGGATTACCCGAGGCCTGCAAGGTGAATTGCAGTCCGTAAACGGCACCGCAGCCCTTGGAAAGAAACACCAAGGCATTGTTGATGTCTTCATCTAAGTTGACAAGGGTTATCTCGCCGACCAGCAGGCTCATAGCCCGTACGGCAGCCACTTTCGACAATTCGTCCCTAATAAGCAGCAACTGAGCTTGCACTTCATCATAGCGAAACTCGGTGAGCGCCTGACGGCCGATTGCAAAGGCATTGTAGATCTTAATTCGGCTTTCGCGCAACACAGACAGGCCGCTTGTCTGTATGAAGGGCAGCCAATACTGATAATAGCCATAGGCAAGGTCCCAGTGGTGTTCAAGTTCCGTATAGTTCCGTCCCGGGAGTAATGTTGTGCTTTCATGTTCACGGCGTAGTCGGGTGTCGTTGTATAGACTTTCATTGAGATGCGTATTGAGGATCTTATCCAAATAGACTCCCCCCCATACGATGCCATTGAACAACTCTGCCACTATCACTCCTTTCTCGTTGGCGAAGGCAATGTTGACATCACCGATATTCGTGCCCACATATCCGCCTTGTCCGGGTTTTGCCTTGCGGTTGCGATAAGTTCCGGGACTCGGCTTAGACAGTCCACTCAACACGCCCGTTGTCTGAAAGATGTCTTCCACATCTTTCAGTATGCGTACCCTGTCGGCCTTGTGCAGAGGAGACGACGCCAGCTCTTCCTTGGGCTTCAAGCCGAACTCTCCATTGCAGAAATAGTCCTGTACCTTGTCCATATTGGCCTGATACATTATCGAAGCGATTTTGAGATAACTGTTGTAAATATAGTCAAGCGGATCGCGCAGAAGGCCGCATTCCAGATAGTCTATACTGCTGCTACCATTGCGCTTGAATTGATAGGTCGGATCAGGGATCTGCGGTTCGCGATAAGCAGACTCCACGGTCTCACCCTCCCATTGATCGCACGAAAGGAATGTCAATGGAGCCAAGAGCAACATGATGTAAATTGCAATGTTCTTTTTCATATTTCTAATATTATATTAAGGAAGAATGATGTAGCCACAGAACGGAGCCTTGATTTTGTCAAGGCCTTCTTCGTTCTGATGCTCGTTCACGCTCAGCGGCTTCACAATAGTGAACCCGTCTTCGGATACGGCAGAGATGGTGGCTTTTACAGACGATCCACGCGGCCCCACTCCGTTGACACAGAGATACATCGGGTAACCCGATTTGGCCGCGAATGTGATGGTTTGCTCCTTACCGTTGGTCAGAAACAGATGTGCCGTCTCGTCGCCATTATTGCTTGATACGATACGCAACTGCTTGTCGGGAGCGATGTAATGAACCGTATAGCGGGAAGAGATATCGTCTTCGCCTACAAGTTGCCCCAGAATATCCACTTCATTGAACGAGCAAGTAAGCGTTACTTTATATTCCCTCACATTCTCGGTAATGTCCACTCCTGGATATACATAGTCCGAAACTGGTGCGTCGGGATCGCCCAATTGCACGATTTGGTCTTCATAGGAGACTTTCGGCTTTTCAATACCGGGAAATGGGAACAGCTTCTCATAGTCCTCATCGGCATAATCTTCACTGCTTCTCGAACAACCCAGCGTGAGCAGGGTCAGGCCTATCAAAGTGTATTTTGTCAAGTTTATCTTCATTGTCTGTTGTCCTTGTTTCTATGATGTATTTTTTTATGTTCTCACTTGTCATTCTACGGGTTCGTCCCATATTTCCGCTTCGAGTCCTGTGAACTCTCCTTCGGGATGCAGGTGCTTGCTCACTAAACGGATGCTACGCAGCAACGGGTCGTAGACCGATACCAGTTCAGCCACAAATCGGTTGCCCTTACGCTGAAAGTCGAAAAACATGGTCTTACTGTCGTAGCGCAGACCAGCTCTGAATGTTATGCCGTGCTCTGTCCCAGCATATCCAGAGCCAAGGCCGGTCATCTCTTTGGCGGGGTAGCCCGGGATGGGATTCTTCTTTTTGGTGAAAAGGAAGAGATAGTATTTCTTTTCCTTGATTTCCTTGAGCAAAGCCTGATTGGTCTCCACATTGCGCTTGATGTAGATGTCGCTCCGGAAATAGGTGCGTCCGCCCCTATGTATAAGGAGCTGCGGATTGACCATCTGCTCAAAGAATGTGCGATTATCGTAAGCTTTCCGCACGAAGCCTGTTGTCTCCTCTGCGCTTCTCAGCTTGGTGAAGACTATGTATTCGCGTGCCGGCTGCAGGTAAGTAGCCGTGCGAAACACCAAGTCTCCATCCTCATTCTTGCCCATATAAAGGAAATCTGAAGCTCCGGCAAAGCGGTCGTTCACGAGTCTGTGTATATAGTTATATGTAGAGAAACTCAATTGGGTGGAGCTGTTTCGGCCGATAAGGTATTCGCTCTTCACGGCCTCAGCCGCTGTTTGGTCGGTGAAATCTGCCCACATCTCTACGGTATTGTCAGCCGCAAACTTCATCGTGAAGCAGTCGCCGCCATAACCGTAGTGCCCCCTGAATCCATGTTGAGAGATCAGTTCCGACGGATTGGAGAACAACAGCGAGTCGGTTTTGGGAAAATAGAGTACCCGCCAGCCATAAGGCGCATTCACAAGTTCGGCTTTCAAGGCTGTAATACTCTCGCTGCTGCGTTGCGAAGGAGATTTATCGAACACATCGTCATTGGAAGAACAAGCTGCCAACAACAAGGCCGCCAATACAAGACAGTATTTCATATATCTGTTATTCATTTTTTCTTAATGTTGTTTTATATAGGCATTGATTCTGCGAACACTGATCACTTGCATCTGCTTGAGATTGATATGCCAGCCTTTCTGCACATATTCATTGACGAAGGCTTGTTTTTCCGTAAATTCCTTATAAGCCTGTTCTGCCTCTTTGGCATAACGCGCATTCACTTCCGGGTCGACATCCGTATCAGGCGTCTTTGCCGTAACGGTAGCGTCATACACCTCTTTAGGCGTACTGGTGAGCGTGGCGCTGATGATTTCAGCAAAGTCGTCTTCAGCCGAAAGGAACGAGAGCATTGTATAGAATCCTCGCTTATTGGCATAAGCATCCAGTCCGAACTTCTCTTTTCCAGTAGAGGCATAGCCCAACTGGGCTGCTATCAACTCGGTAGAACCCGTATAACGATGCCCGCTGATGGTGAAAAATTTATCACGGTCGTAAGCGATGAGCTGCATAAGACGCTTGGCCAGTTGATGGTGTACGCTGCGCATGAGTACGAACATCTTGTCGGCATCGCCCGGATTGAAGTCGTTCACATTGTACAGGCACATCTCCGCTGCCGTGAGCTGCGGATTATTGAGGCGCTCCACCCCGTTCTCATCGGGATTTCCACCGCCATAGAGATACAGCTTGATGGGCAGACGACCGAGCAGGAAGTCTGCTCCTCCCACTTCTTTCAGTCGATAGGTCTCTAAACCTAATTCTCTCACAGCCTCGAGTATCGCACGCACATTCTCTAATTTGGGTGGATAAATGAATGTACCCGTAGAGCCGGTATTCTTTTCCCAGCGATAGATTACCTCAATGCCGTAGGGTTTGGTGATATTGTCGAGTATCCAATTATCCAGCTGCGTGGTTTCTATCTGCTGCTTACCGTCGTCAATCACGCTTCTGTCGCTCAGTTTCTCTTCGTCGCATCCTGTGAGAGCGAGTGCCGTGAGGAGCAGAAGAGTTGTCTTTCTTATCTTTATTTTCATTGTCTTACTTTATCTGTTTGGATGTTGATAGGATTTATCGGATTGGTTCTTGGCGCTCGCGCGGATTGGCGGCAAGACCTCTTTGAATGGCTTCGGTTGGTATCTGGAGCACTTTTCTGGGGTCTTCTTTTTCCAGCGGGAAGTAGTAGGAACTCTTCGACGAGCGTTTTACGGCCAAATGGAAACGCCGTATGTCGAACCAGCGCAGACCCTCCTGATAGAATTCTTTCTGCCGGAAATCAAGGAAGAGTTTCACCATGGCCAGCTGTTTTAGTGTCAACCCGTAGAAAGGAGTATAGATATTATAATTGTCGCTGTTTGTAGATGTATACACGGCACGGTCTACGGAGGGCATAAACCCGAACTTTCCCTGCATATATTGCAGTAAATCGTCGATGGCATGGCTGTAATTCTTCAACATGGCATAGGCTTCCATCCGGTTTAAGAGTACCTCGTCGACGGTGAAGAGCACATTCGTTACATAAAGTCCACGGGGCTTTGTGCCGATGCTTTCTGAGGTAGAAAGCTCGTCGAACTTGGCCAAATAGCGACCGGTAGTAACAGGAGCGGTTGACGAAGTGAAGATATAGGTACCTATGAAGTTCATCTTTGCATAATCTCCCCCGCCCTCAATGCCCTTTTGAGCAAAAATCTTGTCTACCGTATTGAATGTGGAACCATATTTCTCGCTGGGCGTAGTACGTGCCAGACGCGACTCTGTAGTGGTCAGCAACAAGTTCGCCGGCTCGCTCGCAGCGGCATATCTGCGATAGAGACTTCTGTGGTTGAACTCGAATGCGTCGGCATATTGCCGCCAAGGGCGGAGCTGTGTCTTGGGATCTCCGCCAAGAACATAGTCCGCATATGCAATGACCTCTTTCCATTCTCCCTTCATCAGGTAGAAGCGAGAGGCAAAGGCATAGGCTGCTTTCTTATTGAAATGAAACTTAGGATGCTTATAATAGATGTCTGAAACTAAGGATATGCCCAATTTCAAATCCTTTTCGATTTGGGCATAGACTTCGTTCACCGTACCTCGCTGATAGTCTACCAAAGCATTTTTCTCAGGTTTCGTAATATAAGGAATGCCCGGATTGGTCGTTTTTCCCCCATAAGGTTCCGACCAGATGTTGACCAACATAAAGTGCAGGTAAGCTCGCAACAGGAAGGCCTCTCCATACAAGGCCTTTACACGTTCGCTCTTGGGATAGCGACTCAGTAGTTCCAAAGCCTTATTGGCCTGTGCGATGCCCTTATAGCAGGCATTCCAATAGTTCAAAGGCGTATCGAGGTCTTCCTGATCGTAGTCCTCCCAAAAGAACATGGACTCATTCAGCCGCGAATGTACACCGTTGACACGCTCTTCCACATTATCGGTGCGAGGCTCCAGAAAGGGGATATAGCTTGCCTCGGGATAAGCTCCTGTAAGCAGTTCCGCAATCTTTTCCTCGGAGTCAATATCAACATTCAGTTCTGAATCGGGACTTTTATCCAGGAAGTCGTTACAGCCGACGAATAGCCAAGCTGCTGTCGCAAATAGCAACAATGATATATTTCTTTTCATATTTTTTCTTGTTAAAAACCTATGTTCAATGTTACAGTATACTGTTTAGGCGTAGGAAGCGACACCCCACCCGACTTATAATACTCCGGATCCTGTCCTTTGAGCTTCTTATCTGAATAGATCAGGAACGGATTGGTGATATTCAGGCGTAGGTTTGCTGCGTGCAGCCTCACCTTTTTCAGAAATTTATCAGGCATGTTATATCCCAACGAGATATTCTTCATCCGCACAAAACTTCCGTCGGCCACCATCTGCTGCGAGTAATTATATGTGTTATAGGCACGCTCGATATTCTCCTTACCTACTTTTGCAATCAGTTCCTGAGAAGGAAGCGCGGGAACATCGGTCTTGAACTCATCGCCCGGATTGAGCCAACGGTTGTAATAAGACTTGGAGAAGACATTCAAGTCGCCGAACTCGGGGTCGAATGTAGGGTTCAGACGAATCTTATTGCCTGCCTGCATCGTTATGAAGAACGAGAATTCCCAATCTTTATATTTAAATGTGTTGGACAAGCCACCTATCACTTGCGGCTCTATCGGTCCGTGATACAGCAGATATGACTTGGCATACTGCGTATCGAGGAAGTCAGCTCCAGCAATATTTGAGTATTCTCCTTGGCTGGATGGATAAAGCCCGAAGTCGAATGTGGGCAGTCCGTTGTTGTTCAGACCTTGGAAATTAAACGAGAAGAGCGAACCTCTCGGATAGCCCACGATGTTTCCACGACCTCTTCCCGCCACCATATCAAAAGCATTCGGCATGTTCTGCAGGCGCGTAATCTTTTGATCCATTGCACTCAATGTGAGGCTAGTACTCCAACTGAAGCCGTCCGTTACGATATTTTTGGTATGTAGCCCCAACTCTACGCCTCGCGTGCGCATGTCGCCGAAGTTGGCATATTTATAATATTGACCGCCCACGCCAGAGGTGCGCACAAGGTCTATCAGGTCGAAAGTGTTACGCTGATACACATCCAATGTCGTGCTGATGCGGTTATTGAACAGTCCCAGTTCCGCACCGATATTCAGCTCATACATTTTTTCCCATGTCAGGTCTCTGTTTTCCAAATGCAGGATATTGAATTTATTCTCCCTATCGTTGAAGTTATGGCGATTCACAATGCCGCTTTTGTAAATGGAATTAGCATTGATGGCCTCTTCGTTCATTTTGGCCGTGAGGCCGTAACTGACGCGCAAAGCCAGTCTGGAAATCGTCTTATTGTCTTTCATAAAGGCCTCCTGGTCGATGTTCCATTTGGCTCCCACATTCCATGTGGGCAACCACAACGCACGCGCTCCTTTGCCAGAAGTATTGGAGCCTTCGCTGTTGAACACCATATTGAAGACATATTTACCCGCATAGCCGTAGGTTCCATTAAACGAGAAAGTAACCCCACGGTCGTTTCTCTTGTGCAGATTGAAATAACCGTTACCCTCGCCTATCAGTTTGCTGAATATCAATGGATTGGTGTAGACTTGATTTCCCCTGTCGTACTGAATGCCATAACCTTGGAAAGGATTGACCGTGCGCACAGCCGATCGTACCTCGGTAAAGGCAAAAGCCTTTAAATCATGCTCGCCCATACGCTTATCGAAATCAAGGGCGATGCGAGCCAAGACGCTTTTCAGCGAGGCTTCCGTCTTGTTTAGTATACCTCCATGGGTCAGCCCGACCTTGGGTTGGAGCTGCGGATTGTCTTTATCGTGCACCAGATAGATGTTCTGCTGAGCGACAAACGGATTTTCATTGGCTCTGAAAGCCTGTACTATATTCGAGGCTTCATGTACTTCGTGGGTCGTACTGGTATATGCTTGTCGCGTAGACAGCAGGGTTTTGATAGCGATGTCGTCGTTCAGCCTATAAGTAGCTTCACCCTGTATCTTGAAATCCAGCACATCTATGTTCATCCTGTTATTGGCATATTCGTTGAAGATGTTGAATGGCGCCCAGTTATTGCGGTAGTACTCAAGACTCCCGTCTTCATTATAGGGGCGCAGAGTGCGACTTGTTCCGAGAGCATACGTGAATGGATTGATGTCGAAATCGCGCTCAAATACTCCAAGCGTATTGTTCTTGCGCTGCGGCATCGTGCCCGGCGCCTTCTGCGAACGGATGTTACCCTGTGCCGTGAGCATAGCCGTGAGCTTATCGTTTATATAAAAGGTATTCTTCACATTGGTCGTAAGTCGGCGCACCTTGTCGGTAACGGTCCATCCCGCATCGTGATAGAAACCTATCGACGCATAGGTAGCCGTGTTCTTGCCACCGCCCGAAAGCGTTATCACATGATTAGTGATGGGCTTCATCGTAAAGAGAAGATCAAACCAGTCGGTGTTGGCATATTCGTGTTTGCGCAGGAAATCCATCCTTGCCTCGGGCGTATTGGGTAGGTAATAGGTGCCCGTTGCCGGATTGACGGTACTCACTCCCTTGTATAATTGATAATAGATTCCGCTGCGTCTTCCGTAAAGTGAATTGCTGATGCCGAAATAGCCCTTGTCGTTCATCTCCTGATAGAGCGACATCGTTTCCTGCGAATTGAGCAAGTCGAATTCGCTATAACGAGGTTTCAGGCGCACGGTATTCTCCGTGGAGTAAGTTACCCGCAGGGGAGATTCCTTCCTACCCGACTTGGTGGTAATCACAATCACGCCGTTCAAAGCCCGAGCACCGTACACCGATGTGGCCGAAGCATCTTTCAACACCTGTATGTCCTGTATGTCGGCCGGGTTAAGTCCCGATACTGCCGAGCTGATGAGTGTCACGGCATCGCCCGATGCTAGTTGGTCGAGACTGAGGTGTACAAGGTCTTCATACACCGCACCGTCGATAACCCACAGCGGCTGCACATTGCCGATGATAGAGGCTCCACCCCGGATATTGATACGAGGCGCCGATCCGAATGTACCCGATATGTTCTGTATCGACAGGCCGGGCACGCGTCCTTCGAGCATTCGTGATACATCGGCGACACCCTCAAGCTTGATGTCATCCATCTTTACCGATGTGGCAGCGCCGGTGTATACCCGGTTACGGATGTTCTGATAGCCTGTTACCACGACTTCGTCTATTTGCCGACTGTCGTCTTTCAGCACGATATTCAATGGCTGCCCACCGACTTTCACCCGTTGTGTGAGCATGCCGATGTAACTTACCTGCAATGTCTGTCCCGGCACAGCCTTGATGGTGAAGTTTCCGTTTACATCAGACACGGCCTTTGCCTTGGTTCCCAACACCTGCACATGCGCTCCGATGAGTGTTTCGCCCTGCTCGTTCCTCACCGTTCCCGTAACGGTTCCGGCTGTTTGCGCCACCGCGGTGAGAAGCGTGAACAACAACAAGACGGTTGTCAATGCTTTCTTTATGTTTATAAGTCTATACATTCTTTTTTTACAATGATGATTCTACTTGCTTTATTGACTATAATCTGCCTTTGCTTTACAGATGCAGTTGGACGCCCCCGTAGATGCCAAAAGGATGGCCGGCCCTCAATCCGGCGGGATGGCGTGATACCAAATATTTCTTATTGGCCAAGTTGATGGCATTCAGTGTGATGGTGATATTCTTATTGATATGCCCTTTTAGCGAAGCGTCAAAAATCAGATGGGCGGGAATCTTCTCACGCTCGGCAATCTTTCCATGCCCCGGCGTGGTGCGCATATCACCATTATAGCGTGCTCCGAAGTTTGCTTCCACACATTTATGCTCGACGCCTATCTGAGCATTGAAAGCGTGCTTATATATATAAGGTATCTCGTCGCCATAAACCACATTTCCCCAAGCCGAACTTATGAAATCGTTCTTCATCTCGGTATTGGTGTATGTGTAGGAAAGCTGAATGGGCAGCTGGACGGCGAAATGCCTGGGTAGCGGCAGATAATGGAACATTAGTTCCAAGCCGTTTACCGTAGCCTTACCTACATTGAACTGGTCGAGCGTGCCTTGTCCGCCCTGTGCGGCCAAGTCGCTTCCCAGCATATTGGAATAGTTATTGTTAAAGACGATGGCCTCGAACTTCATCTTTTGCGTCGTCAGGCGCAGTCCGGCTTCCACATTCACACTGCTTTCAGGTTTTTGGTTGAGCACGGCGCTGGGCGGTGCGAACCCCTTGTGAATTCCTCCGAAAGCCGAAAGGACAGACAGTACCTTCACATTGAATCCTAATCCCGGCAACAAAGCATGTGCGTGGTTGGGTGTCTCAATGCGCACCTTGCCCGTACGACGCGGATCGGCCTTGGTATAATTGCGATTCAGCAGTTCCACATCCTCATAGCGCATACCGGCTGTGAGCGTGAGAATGCCTTTCGACCATTTTCCCAGCCAATAGCCCGACCAGGCATGAGCCGTGGTAATGCGGTTGGCATTGTCGCCCGGCTGTCCCGCCAAGAAAAGACTCATACGCCCGCCTTGTATCGCATAAGCATCGTCTTGCTGGAATCGGTCCTCACTGTCGGCATGATAGCGCACGCCCAGCTCCGCGGTGAGATAGCCACCGCCCAGCATCATACGATACTCACCCTTCGACTGTATGCCTCGCGAGCGGTACACACGATGATTGGCGCGCAACATCAGCGCCTCGCCGATGTAGTCTTTCTTGCCCGTAACAATATCGAAATAGTCTCGATTGGTCTCCGGATCAGCCAGCACGGCATCGATCGAACGGCGTTCGGCCTTGGTAATGCCTGCCCTCACCTCGTTCAGTTTATACCAGTTGCGGAAGAAATAGTTATAATATAAGTTTGTGGTTATCTTAAATTTGCTGCCAGCCTTTATCAGATAGGTAGCCATCCATTGGGTATGACGAGTCTTTAAATTATCTTTCTGCGCACCAGCATAGCGGAAGTAGGGACGCATGGCGAAATCGCTTTCCGATAATCCCAGATAAGTCTCGTCAGAAGTCTCATTCGCAAACCCAAACTTCAGTTCGAACAAATGGTTGAGTCCTTCATCCCTATTGGTCTGTGCCGAGAACTTTGTTATCAGGTCGTTGCGCTTGAATCCCGTGCGCTCGTTCGGCTCATCCTTGCGGAAACCATCCGACTGATAGCGCAGATATTCCACCAGAAAGCCCGTATATTTAAAGCGGTTGCCTATGCTTGCATACGACTTGAGCGTGTTGTAGCTGCCGTAAGAGGTATTCAACTTGGCGGTGAATCTCGAGGGAATGGGCGTCGACACCATATTAATAGCGCCACCGGTGGTAAACGGACCGTATTGCACCTGACTGCTCCCCTTCAGCACCTCGATGGCATACATGCGCCCGGCATTGGGGAAATAATAGGCCGCAGGAGCGGCATAAGGCGCCGGAGCAACCAACACTCCGTCCTCCATGAGTGAGATACGCTCGCTTCGCTCGGCTTTCGTACCACGCAGGCTGATGTTCGGCCGCAATCCGAAACCGTCTTCTTCATACACGTTCACTCCCGGCACGCTCTTGAGCATACGGTTGATGTCGGTATAACCAAACTTTCCTAGTTCCTCCGGAGAGATATAATAAGCCGCCCCCGTACGGTTGCGGACCTCAAACTTGCTACCCAACATCTGATTGGATCGCGCCACCACCTCTGCCAACCTGTACACTGAATCGGTCATCGCACTTCTTCTCTCTGTTTTTGTGCTTTGTTGCGTCTGGGCACACACGCCTAAGGGTGTCAGTGCGAGAAGCAGAAGCAGCATTCTTCTTATATAATGCATAGTAAATTTATTAGACCTATGATGCTTTCTAATCACTGAGAACTCCAAGCCTCAACGATGGCACCCAAATATTGTTTGCTATCAAGCAGATAAGTCGATTTTAAATAATTTATTAATTTTTGCACAAACTTAATTGAAGTTATTTGATCCCGAAATACCTATTACTTGGTATTTATAGCAAAACCCTTGTCATACATCGGGTTAGACCAAGCAAAACCGGCCGCATCAAGCGTCTCTCTTTCTCTTTTGAGACGAATACGCGTCATACGGATGCCTTTTCTTGTTTGTTCAAAGAGATACAATATCTGTATGTGCTCCACAACGAGCAGCCGTACAAACGAACAAGAGGTTATGTCAAAACGTTGGCACAACCTCTTTTATAGTACGCTCGGCATGAGCATTGTCTAACGGGTGAAAGTCCCGAGCAAGCCCTAATAGCTGGAATTGCATAGTCAAAGGCAAGGGTGTCCATCGCGAGGTGGAATCTGAAGGAAGCTGGCGACAAATATCTGACCTAACGGACAGAAACTTCATATAAGACATGTGACCGTGGGTAAGGTTGCTATTCAAACCAAAGCCCCATAGCTATTCGGAACGGTCGGTGTAAATGAAGCGGGTATAAGATGGAAAGACAATGCCCTTATCCGAGGAGGTCTTACGGACGCTTCAAATAGTTTTTTTTACGAAAGAAGCGGAGTAAAGCTTGCCGTGAGAAGTCAGCAGACGCCATAGTAGTGCAACAGTCGATAACGTTGCACGAAGGGCTGAACCTAACAATTAAACGATAGTAATTGAAACATACCTTATGAAGGAAAGAATGCAGAAAACATTATCCCAAGTTAATGGCTGCCCCCAAAGAGATAGGTCGGAAACCGAACGGTATGGGGGAGTGCAGACCTTCATGTGGATGTGTGAAGACAACATCGTGGAAGTACCATTCGACAAGGAACACCTTTTCGAGCAAATCCTTAGCCCCACGAATCTCAATCGAGCATACAAAGCCGTTATGAGAAACAAAGGCTGTGGTGGTATCGACAAGATGTCGTGTGAGCAACTGCTCACATGGCTCTTGACCAATAAGGATGAACTCAACCGTTCCTTGATGGACGGTTCTTACCGTCCGAACCCAGTGAAAAGGGTAGAAATACCCAAAGATAATGGCAAGAAGCGCCTGTTGGGAATACCTACAGTAGTAGAGCGTTTGGTGCAACAAGCCATAAACCAAGTATTGACTCCCGTCTATGAGAACCAATTTTCCAAGACGAGCTACGGCTTTCGTCCGAGACGAGGATGCCATGACGCACTACGAGGAGCGCAAAGGATAATCAACGAAGGCTACATATATGTAGTTGACCTTGACCTTGAACGCTTATTCGATACCGTGAGCCATAGCAAACTTATAGAAATTCTCAGCCGTACGATAAAAGACGGCAGAGTTGTCAGTCTTATACACAAATATCTCCGAAGTGGCGTAATGAACAAAGGTTTGTTTGAAGTGAGCGAGGAAGGAACTCCTCAAGGCGGACCTCTAAGTCCATTGTTGAGTAATATAATGCCCAATGAACTGGATAAAGAACTCGAACGCAGAGGACTCCCCTTTGTGCGTTATGCCGACGACTCGATGATATTCTGCAAGTCCAAAAGGGCTGCAATGCGAGTAAAGGAGAGTATAACCAGATTTATAGAGAATGCTCTATATCTCAAAGTCAACAAGGAGAAGACTATAGTGTCGTATGTGCGAGGAGTAAAATACCTCGGCTACTCCTTTTATGTGATGAAAGGCAAATGCCAACTCACGGTACATCCAAAGTCCAAAGCCAAGATGAAGTCACGACTAAAAGAACTGACAAGTCGCAGCAACGGATGGGGATATGCCAAGAGAAAGCAAAAGCTGAAAGAATACATAACAGGGTGGGTAGGCTATTATCACCTTGCTAATATGAAGCGTCTCTTGCTTGAAACAGACGAATGGTTAAGACGTAGAATACGCCTGTGTATATGGAAAGCTTGGAAGAAAGTCAAGACAAGAGTGGCAAACCTCATTAGATGCGGTATTAATGAATACCAAGCATATGAATTGGGTAATACTCGCAAAGGCTATTGGCGTATAGCTGATAGTCCTGTATTGAAGAGGGCGATAAATAACGATAATCTGCGTTCTGCAGGGTATGCTACTTTAAAGGTGGCGTATCTCGAATGGTACCCAAAATAGGAATCGCCGTATGCCGAACGGCACGTACGGTGGTGTGAGAGGTCGGTAAACACGAAAATAGGAGATAAACACCTATGATTAGTGTTTACCTCCTACTCGATTTTACTGACTCATTAATAGCCAGGATTCTGTGTCAAGTTCGGGTTACTATCGAACAGATAAGTACCAAGTGGCAAATAACGATTCTTTGTTGCGAATTGACGAGTTTCAATTACTTCTGTACCAGTAACTTTAGCACGCATAGTTGGTTCAGACTCATTATTATCTACTGTATCTGTAATACGCAGTAACTCACCATTCATAAGTGTTTCGGCTAACATCTTACCATTGTTATCCTTCCAACGCAAGATATCTGCACGACGCAAACCTTCGCCTGCCAATTCTACACAACGTTCACGGTGAATCAACTCACGCATTGTTTCTTTGGTATTATATTTATCCTTGTTTACTTCAGGCATACCTGCGCGAGTACGAATCTTATTTATGTATTCATAAACATTTTTAGTAGGACCGTTCAGTTCGTTTTCAGCTTCAGCCCACGATAGCAATACTTCAGCATAACGATATACAATAACACAAGCATTTGTTGCCCACATATTACTATATTGGCTCATTGGGTCTAAGTACTTAGCCCAAGTCAATGCTGTTTTAGAAGAATTATCGGTATATGAAGGGAAGTAACCCCAACGTTCGCCTTGAGCGAAACGAGAAGAAGCATCGGCACGGAAGTTAGTTTCCTATCACCTTATGTTTGAAAATGTTAGCCGATTGAAAAAAATGATGTAGTGTGTGCTTTTAGAGAACGTATCTAAATATAGCTGAAGTATAGTTCTATATAATGGTAAATTTAGCAAACATGATAACTGCTCTAAATTTATGGCAAAAAGAATGCGGTGAATCAATCAATTCATCGCATTCTTTCACTTGTCCATTCGCATATTGCAGTGCTGCAATTCGCATTCTTTTTTTCACTCATAACATTCTTTCTTTCTACCCCTTTCAGAACGCTTTCTGAAGCTTGTTCTTTAAAATAGTTTACACCAAAAAATGGTAGAAAAGAAATATGAGCTTTGTTTTATGGAATAAAAGTAATTTACATTGTTATTTCTTGTTCCTATCCTTATACTCTGTAGGTGTCATGCCAAAACGCTGCTTGAAGCACTTGCTGAAGTAGCGCGGGTCGTTAATACCTACCATATAGGCGATTTGCGTCATATTGAACTCGCCCGACTCTATGAGATTGGCTGCACGCTTAACACGCATCTCTTTGATGAATTCTACCGGAGCCAAGCCTGTGAGCGATTTCAACTTCTTGAAGAATACAGAACGACTCACCGCCATTTCCTTCACCAAATCGTCTACTACCAAATCACCGTTGTCCATGTTCTTTTCCATCAGCTCGGTAAGCTTATCTATGAACTTGCGGTCTTGCGGTGACATGGCCTGAGTCTGCTCTTGAGCCTCGGCAGGTTCAGGTTGTCCGGCAGGCGTGCTGTCCATAAGGTGCTCATAGTAGAACTGACGCAGACTGCGGCGGCGTTCAAGCAAGTTGTTTACGCGAGCTTCAAGATATACAGCGCTAAACGGTTTGGTGATGTAACTGTCTACACCCAGTTCCATACTTTGCAACTTACTGTCCATATCGGTCTTGGCTGTAAGTAATACGATAGGAATGTGGCTGGTGGCAAGCTGGTTACGTAGTTCGCGCGTCATCTGTATACCATCTTTCTCTGGCATCATGACATCGCTGATAATGATATCGGGGATGAATGTGGTAGCTTTCTCCAATCCCTCATTACCGTTTGATGCCTCTATCACCTTAAAGCGTTTAGCGAAGATGCTACGTAAGAAGAAACGCATTTCTACATTATCTTCTACCAGAAGCATAGTCTGCTGGTCGTCTGCCTGAGCTTCGCTTTCGGCAGTAGTTGTTTCGGTAGTAGCTGTCGGTTCCTCGTTGCCGTTGGTTACATATATATCATCTGCCACTACAAACTCTACATTATCGTCATAGTGTTCTTTTCCCTTCTTGAAGTGTACGGTGAAGCAACTGCCTTCGCCCTCTTTACTTTCTACGTCGATGGTAGCATGGTGCATATCTACCAGCTCCTTAACCAGCGACAGACCGATACCAGAGCTGTTCTGTGCAAACAGATTGCGGTCGAGCAACGTTTCGAAGCGTACGAAAAGCGATTTGCGCTTGTTCTCGGAGATACCTATACCTTGGTCTTGCACGCCTATAGATACGGTATTCTCGTCCTCGTGTATAAACAGCTTGATGTTCTTTCCCGGATGCGTGTACTTAAAGGCGTTAGACAGTAGGTTGAATATAATCTTTTCCACCTTGTCGGCATCTATCCACAGATATAGCTGAGACTTTTCGGTTTCGAACAAGAAATCGATACGGTTTTCTTCGGCTATAGTCTGGAAATTCTCCATGATGCGCTGCGTAAAGCTCACTATTTCTACATGCTCTACGCGAAGCTTCATCTTGTTGTTTTGTATTTTGCGGAAGTCGAGAATCTGATTTACCAATCGCAGCATACGTTGTGTGTTTCGTTCTACCACTTTCAGCGATTCGCGTACCTCATCGTTAAGGTCTGAACGACGTAAGATGAAGTTCACCGGTCCGTCTATCAGTGTAAGCGGTGTGCGAAGTTCGTGCGAGATGTTGGTAAAGAAGCGCAGCTTCATATCGGTAAGCTTCTGTTCTACAGAAACCTCGTGCTTTAATCTATATATAATGAACAGAATGTACGTACCTATGAGCAGCATTGTCAAGAAACCGATGACGAAGAGCAGGTAAGCCCACGGTGTCTCCCAGAACGACGGACGTACGGTGATACGTAAGTCGCGTTCATTGTCTACCCATATACCGGCTCCGTTAGTAGATTTTACACGGAAAACGTAATTACCCTTGGGCAGGTTGGTGTAAGTTGCCGCACGCTGCCAGTCTACATAGTTCCAGTCTTTGTCGAATCCTTCCAGTTTGTATGCATATCGCACGTTTTCGGGGAACGACATATCGAGTGTGGCATACGTTATGCTGATGGTATTCTGTCTGTGCGACAATGAAATGCTCTCTATCTCATTGAGCGACTTCTGCAAGATACCGTTTTCCGTTGGAAGAATTTCTTCGTTCATCACCTTGAGTCGTGCCAAGAAGATAGGAGGTACGTTGGCGCTCTTGCTGATATTATCGGGGTCGAACGATACGATGCCTCGGTTAGACCCGAAGTACAAAGTGCCGTCGCATCCGCTGGTGGCGGTACCTTCTTCAAAATTGATTTCGCTACCCAATTCCTGTTTCAGGTAGTTCTCGAAATAGTGCTCTTTCAGTCCGAATTTACACAATCCACTTTCGGATGCTATCCATAGGTTGTTTTTTGAATCGGCTGCCAGAGAAATGAGCACGTCGGATGGCAGTCCGTCTTGAATGCCGTACTTTATGAACGATGCTTCAGTCTGGTTTCCTTTGCTTTGCTTAAGTTCGTTCAGACCTCCACCGAATGTAGCGAAGAACAAACGATTATCCTTAGTCTGTAATATATCGTAGATGTCATTGCTGCTCAATGTTTCTGGCGAATTGCTGGCTGTATACAGATGGAAGGCAATACTTTCCGGGCTACTGAAATTCTCGTCGAACGAAAGCAGTCCGTTTGAAGTGCCTACCCACAGACGACCTTGGGCATCGCGCAGCATACGGCGTGCCTTGAGGCAACGCTCCATAGGATACCCTTTAAGGTTGTTATGTGCGTTTATGAATCGGCATGAGCCGTTGGCTGTAGGCTCTAATAGATCGATACCACCACCGAATGTAACGAACCAAAGTCGTCCCTTTCCGTCTTCGCATATATCGTATACACTGTTGTGACTCAGGCTATACACATCATTAGGATTGCTAACGAACGAGTCCATGCGGTAAGAGTTGCCTTCCGCTGTGAGGCGGATAACACCTTTTCCTTTTGTAGCTATCCATATAGTACCCTTAGAATCTTCTATAATCTTATAGGCAGAGCCTATGAAAGGAGCACCTTGGCGAGTGATTTGTCCCTGTGCCGACAGATAGCCAAGCGGTTTTAAAGTGCCTGCTTCGTAGATAGAAATCTTTCCGTCGCGTGTGCCTGCCCAGATGCGTTTCTTAGAGTCTTCGAATATGGCTCGTACCTTATTTGCGTTAGTATCGTTATTACAATCCTTTGGTTGTGTAAGATTGAACTCGTTGAAGAAGAATGTAACTTTCTCCAATCCTTTGGAGTGAGTTCCCAGCCATAAGTTGCCTTGGCGGTCTACCATCATAGAGTGCAGTTTGGTAGAGAAACGCAGTTGTGGCATACGTATGCTGTTAAAGAAGGGTTCAAGTCTTTTTGTAAATGGGTTGAATATGCTTAATCCTCCTCCTTCGGGGTGTACCCATACATTGCCGTTGTTTGATGAGGCTATACAGAAAACGGGGTTAGAGCGGTCGGCGGCATCTTGCTCTACCTCTAACTGCTCAACGGTAAATTCTTTCTTTTCGGGTGCTACACGTATTACGCATCCCACTTTTTTTACTCCTATCCATGTGTTTCCGATAGGGTCGGGGCGTACCGCTAAAACTGGGTAGCGATTAAAATCGAAGCTTTTGGCTGTAAGTAACCATTCTGTTTTCTCCAGTTTTTTGTCGGTTATGGCTATACCATTTTGTCGTGTTACTATCAGCAACTTGCCGTTTTTCAGGCTCTCCATATAAAACACTTCATCGTTAGCGTCGATGGTGTGCATGGTAAACTCTCCTGTTTTTATATCGTTTACCCAAATTCTTCCTTTATCAGAGCCGAAATAGATTTTTCCGTTTGCCTCTACAGCCGATAGGAAGTTTTGTTTATCTACAGCTTTGGTCTTTTTATTTGTGGCGAAGTAAGTACTCTGTTTATTTGTCTTAGCGTCTATGCATCCAAGTCCGTCGTCGGTAAGTACCCATTCGTGTTGGCGAGAATCGAGGAACACATTGTTTACTTTTCCGTAATTCTCGAATGTTACACTGTTTCCCGTTACTCTAACCGCTCCGTTTTCGGGCGAGAGTAACCATACAGATGAATTTTTCAGCGCAACGATGCGGTCGGCAATAAAGTCTATATTTCCTTGGGGTTTTATTTCATGAAAGGCTTCTTGGCGTTTGTCGAATCTGAAGGCACGTCCGTCGTAGCTTACGCACCATATGTTTCCGTGGCTGTCCATTTCTAACTTTTCGACACGATTTGAACTCCACTGTGAGTCATTGTCTTTATGAGCTTTGTAAACCTCAAATCCGCAACTAAGCTCTTCAGCGTCCTTCTTGCGTCTAAACGTCCTCTCATCACTGAATTAGCAGATAA